>ULTU01004392.1_pt1 | contig 23633 bp, 23 predicted proteins | sample 1957861 | NCBI WGS metagenome assembly ULTU01 (sample SAMEA4835742, study PRJEB28245) | human gut metagenome | biome: gut microbiome; material: fecal sample | place: Denmark | collected 2008
TTTTATTGGGGCTGTGTTAAAATGTTTAAAGAATAGGATGGGTTAAATGAAAAAGATTAAATTGTTTTTATTTGTTTTATTAGTAATGATTCCTTTTAAAGTTAATGCGGCTATTGCGCTTAGATGTGCACCTGATAATGCTGAATCTGGTAGTGAAATAAATTGTATTTTATATTCACCAAGTAGTTGTTATTCTTTTGAGGGAACTTTAGCTCTTCCAGAAGGTCTTAGCTTGGTAGAAGTAAGACCTTATAGTGATTTTAAATTTACTGGTAATGGAGTTAATTTATCTTTTTCAGGTCCAGGAAATAATGCTTATGAAAAAATTGCTTTAATGACTATTAAAACTCCTATTATAAAGAGTGATGCAAATTTTGAAATTAAAATTAAAAAGATTAAATTTAAATATTTAAGTAGTGATAAGGATTTTAGTTCTAATGATGATTTAAGAAGTATTATTAAATTAAAAGCTAAAACTACGACAACAACTAAAAAAACTACTACGACTACCACTGCATCAACAACGACTACAACAACTAAAAAGGTTAATTTTATTTTAACTTTAGATGCTAATGGTGGTAATTTGGATAAACAAACAGTTTCTTGTACTCCATCTGGGGGAACTTGTGATGTCGATTTAAGCAGTATTAATATGCCTACTAGAGATAACTATATTTTTAAGGGTTGGGGCATCAATAAAGAGTGTACTAGTGGAACTGCCGGGGTTGTTAATTTAACAGGTGATTTAACTTATTATGCTTGTTGGTCTGGTGAAAGTAGTGTTGATAAAACTATTTTACTTAATTCTTTAACTATTAAGGATCAAGAATTTGTATTTAATAAAGATGTTTTTGAATATGATTTAAAGGTAGATAGTGATGTTACTAAGTTAGATGTTGAAGCATTAGCTGGGGAAGGTATTAAGGTTGATATTAGTGGTAATGATAATTTAACTAGTGGTAATAATACTATTATAATTACTTTAACTAAAGGTAATGCTTATAATATTTATAAGATTAATGTTTTAAAGGGTGATGGTTCTGCTAATAATGTAGGTGATAGAACTTTGAGTTCTTTAAATATTAATGGTTATAATCTTAATTTTGATAGTTTAATTTTTAATTATTCTTTGAAGGTTGAAAATGATACTAAAGTTTTAGATATTACGCCTACGTTAACTAATGGTAATTATACTTATGAGATTATTGGTAATAAGAATTTAGAGAATGGTAGTGTGATTAAGATTGTTATTACGGACTTAACTAATCAGACTAATACTTATTCTATTACGATTGTTAAATCTAATATTTTTGATGAGTATAAGCTTTATTTTATGATTGGTGGAGCTGTTATAGTATGTCTTATTATTTATTTTATTGTAGGTGCTAAAATGAAGAAAAATAAACAAAATAAACCTAATAGTGTTAAAGTTAAAAATGATGATAATAAAACTGAACAAATTGAGGTATTAAATGTGTAAACTCTAGTCAATGATTAGAGTTTTTTTAGTTTTTTTATAGTATAATAATATAGTGGGGTAGTATGAAGGATATTATATATGAATTTTTAGACTATATTTTATTAGAAAGAAAGTATTCTGACTTTACGGAAACTAGTTATGAATTAGATTTATTTAAGTATGAAGAATATTTAAATGATCATAAGATTAATTATTTGAAAGTAAATTATAATAATATTAGTGATTTTATTATTTATTTAAAAAAGAGTGGATATAAGAGTACTTCTATTAATAGAATGCTTAGTACTTTAAGAAGTTTTTACAGGTATTTAGAAAAGAATAAGAAAATAATAAATAATCCTTTTAGTATGGTTAGTAGTTTAAAGACTGAGAAAAGATTACCTAATTATTTTAAATATGATGAGTTTAATAAAATGATTGATACTTTAGATGATAGTCCTTTAGATATTAGAAATAGACTTATTTTAGAGATGTTACTGGCAACCGGGCTTAGAGTTAGTGAACTTGCTAATATTAAAATTAATGATATTGATTATTTAAATCAAGAAATTAAAGTAATGGGAAAAGGTAGTAAAGAAAGAATTGTTTATTATGGTTCTTATGCTGCTGATAGTTTAGATAAGTATATAAATGAATCTAGAAATATTTTATTAAATGGTAGAGAGTCTCAATATTTATTTATTAATAATAATGGTGGTAATTTAACAACAAGGGGAATTAGATTAATAATAGATAATATTGTTAAAAAGGCTTGTATTAATTCGAAGGTATCTCCTCATACTTTTAGACATACTTTTGCTACGATGATGCTTAATGAGGGGTGTGATATTAAAAGTGTTCAGGAGTTACTTGGACATAGTAGTTTAAGTACAACTGGTATTTATACGCATTTAACTAATGAGGAAGTAAGGAGAGCTTATTTAAATGCTCATCCTAGAGCGAAGGAGTAGTTTATGGAAGATAGAGAAACTAAATATTTAGCAGCTGTATTTGGAGTTGTAATATTTGTTATTTTATTAATTGTTGTTTTGGCTTTAATTAATACTTCGACTGCTTTTAATCATGCTGATTATGATGTGCCAACAAGTATTACTACAACGACTAAACATGAATTAAATGAAAATGATAAGATTAGATATAATGCTAATTTATCTGAAAAGAATTTCTTGATAGCAATTAATAATGTAATTAAGGGTAAAATAAGCTATAATGGTGTTGATTTGCTAGATAATGATGAAACTAAATTTATATTTATATATTCTTATTTAAAAAATAGAGAAGATATTGACAAAATAGATAGTACTTTAATTCAAAATTATGCGATGAGAATATTTAGAATCAATTTAGATAGCAATCAAATAAGTCCTTATTATAGTGATGATAATTACTATTATGATATAGATAATAACATTCAATATATTTTAAAAGTTACTGATATTAGAGAAAAGGAAAACTTTACTTATATTGATGTTGATATATTAGGATATAGTGAAGAATTAATTGATAGTTCAATTACTAATTATTCTAATAATTTGATTATTAAAACTGGGACAATAATAGCTCAGAATATTGATGGTCAATTGTATTTAAGTTCATTTACATTAGAAAATAGGGAGGATGAAAGATAATGACAAAGTTTGTTTATTTATTTAATGAAGGAAATGCAGAAATGAAAAATCTTTTAGGAGGTAAAGGAGCTAATTTAGCAGAAATGACTAATTTAGGGTTACCAATTCCTCAAGGATTTACAGTAACTACTGAAGCTTGTACTGATTATTATAATTCTGGTAAGAAAATTACTGATGAAATTAAAGATCAAATTCTTGAAGCTTTAGGTAAATTAGAAGAAGAACAAGGTAAGAAATTTGGTGATGAAAGTGATCCATTATTAGTATCTGTAAGAAGTGGTGCTAGAGTGTCTATGCCTGGTATGATGGATACTATATTAAATTTAGGTTTAAATGATGCAAGCGTAGAAGGATTTGCCAAGAAAACTGGTAATGCAAGATTTGCTTATGATTCTTATCGTAGATTTATTCAAATGTATTCTGATGTTGTTATGGAAGTTAATAAATCTTTTTTCGAAAAGATTATTGATGAATTAAAACATGAAAAAGGTATTAAGTTTGATAGTGAACTTACAACAGAGGATTTGCAAGAATTGGTTAAAAGATTTAAAAAAGTTTATAGTGACCATATGAATGGTGAGGAATTCCCACAAGATGTTAATGAACAATTAATGGGTGCAGTTAAGGCTGTATTTCGATCTTGGGATAATCCGAGAGCTAATGTTTATCGAAGAATGAATGATATTCCTAGTGATTGGGGTACTGCTGTTAATATTCAAACTATGGTATTTGGTAATATGGGAGATACTTCAGGAACTGGAGTAGCATTTACAAGAAATCCATCTACTGGAGAAAAGGGTATTTATGGTGAGTATTTAATTAATGCTCAAGGAGAGGATGTTGTTGCTGGAGTTAGAACACCTCAACCGATTGCAAAACTTGCTGAGGATTTACCTGAATGTTATAAAGAATTTATTGAAATTGCTCATAGATTAGAAAATCATTATAAAGACATGCAAGATATGGAATTTACTATTCAAGAAGGTAAATTATATTTCTTACAAACTAGAAATGGTAAGAGAACTGCCCCTGCAGCTATTAAGATTGCTTGCGATTTAGTTGATGAGGGAATGATTACTCCTGAAGAAGCTGTTTTAAGAATTGACGCTAAGAGTTTAGATCAATTATTACATCCAATGTTTGATCAAGATGCTTTAGCTCAAGGTGAAGTTATTGGTGAAGCTCTTCCAGCATCTCCAGGTGCAGCAGCTGGTAAGATTTATTTTACAGCTGAGGATGCTAAAAAAGCAGGTAAAGGTGGCAAGGGTGAAAGAGTTATTCTTGTTAGATTAGAAACTACTCCAGAAGATATTGAAGGTATGGTTGCTTCTCAAGGTGTTTTAACTGTTCGTGGTGGTATGACTAGTCATGCGGCAGTAGTTGCCCGTGGTATGGGAACTTGTTGTGTTTCTGGATGTGGTGATATTGCAATTGATGAACATGCTAAAGTATTTACATTACATGGGGAAACTTTCCATGAAGGAGATTATATTTCTTTAGATGGAACAACAGGTAAAATATATAAAGGTGATATTAAAACTGTTGATGCTTCTGTAAGTGGTGATTTTGGAAGAATTATGGCTTGGGCTGATGAGTATCGTAAGTTAGGAGTTAGAACTAATGCTGATAATCCTAGAGATACTAAGAAAGCAATTGAACTTGGTGCTGAAGGTATTGGTTTATGTAGAACTGAACATATGTTTTTTGAAGAAGAAAGAATTCCTAAAATTAGAAGAATGATTTTAGCTGATACATTTGAAGAAAGAGAAAAAGCTTTAAATGAATTAATTCCTTTCCAAAAAAGTGATTTTGAACAAATGTATAGAGAACTTAAAGGTTTACCTATGACTGTTAGATATTTAGATCCTCCTCTACATGAGTTCTTACCAACTGAGGAAAATGATATTATTGCTTTAGCTAAGGAGATGAATGTTACTCCAGAAAGATTACATCAAAAGATTAGTGAATTACATGAATTTAATCCAATGATGGGTCATAGAGGTTGTCGTTTAGCAGTTACTTATCCAGAAATCGCTAAGATGCAGACTAGAGCTTTAATTGAAGCTGCTATAAATGTTTCTCGTGAACTTGGTATTGAAATTGTTCCAGAAATTATGATTCCTTTAGTAGGAGAAGTAAAAGAATTAAAGTTTGTTAAAGATATCGTTGTTGAAACTGCGGAAAAAGTTAAAGCTGAAATGGGTAGTGATATGAAATATCATATTGGTACAATGATTGAAATTCCTAGAGCTGCACTTTTAGCTGATGAGATTGCTCGTGAAGCTGATTTCTTCTCATTTGGTACTAATGATTTAACACAAATGACATTTGGTTTCTCTAGAGATGATGCTGGCAAATTCTTACCTTCATATTATGAAAATAAAATTTATGAATTCGATCCATTTGCTAAGTTAGATCAGAATGGTGTTGGTAAATTAGTTTCAATGGCTGCTAAACTAGGTAGAGAAACTAGACCTGATATTAAACTTGGTATTTGTGGTGAACATGGTGGAGAACCATCAAGTGTTGAATTCTGTCATAGAGTAGGACTTAATTATGTATCATGCTCTCCATATAGAGTTCCAATTGCTAAGTTAGCTGCTGCACAAGCTGCAATCAAAGGACGCAAAAATTAGTATGTGAGGACATACGAAAGATAATAAAATACAAAAGAGTCGAAAGACTCTTTTTTAGTGTTATAAAGAGGATTATTGATTTATATAAAAAGAATAAAGGGGAGTTTACTAGTGGTTTTACCTAGTCTTATACGAATAAAAAAATATAGTTGCAATCAATCTAGGATAGCAACTCTTGGGGTGCAAAGGAGGTGACTGCCATGTACAGTTTAATTAAAGGAATAATAAGGGATATTTATTAAGAGTCTAAAATGACTCTTTTTTTGTTGAAAAAAATAATTGAAGGAGGTTTTGATTTATGAATGATTATTTTTTTAGACCAAAATTAAGAGATTTAACAAAGGGAGCTAGATTAGAGTTTATTAGAGTATTTAGATGTATGGAAAGAGATGAAGTAATAGAATATTTTGGATTTGGAGGTAAAGATCCAAATAGAACAATTAGAAATTATGAAGATAATAGTGTTAATCCTCTTCCACCAAGAATGAAATAACTTATAGAATTATATCATGTAAGTATTGATGCTATTAGAGATTATGATTTAACAGATCCAATTGATTTAGTATATATTGCTATGTGGGAAGAAGAATTAATGCCATTCTTTGATATAAATATAGATAATATTGCATCTAAATTATCTGATTATGGTAAATGTGTATTAGAAGTCCTTGAAGAATGGAAAGAAATGAAAGAAAGAAGAGAAAATGGTGAAATATCAACTCATGATTATATTGAGTGGAAATTAAACTTTAATTTTGAAGATTAAAATACAAAATAAAGTGTTATTTTATGCTTGTATTATAGGCGTATTATTAAAAATGTGATAAAATAATTGTGGAAGTAAATTTATGTATCAGGAGGTAATAATATGCTAAAAGGAAAACCATTCGTTAAATGGGCTGGTGGTAAAAGACAGGTTATGTCAGAAATAAAAAAGTATTTACCAGAAGAATATAAAGTTTATTATGAACCATTCGTTGGAGGAGGAGCTGTATTCTTCGAATTAGCACCAAAAAAAGCCGTATTAAATGATTATAATAAAGAGTTAATGAATGTATTTGAATGTATAAAAGATGAGGTTAAGTTTGAAAAAATGTGTAACGAATTGAATCATCACGAAGCAAATCATTCAGAAGAATATTACTATGAGATAAGAAATAAAGACAGAGATAAATCAAAGTTTAATAAATTAGCTGATCATAAGAGAGCTGCTAGAACAATATATTTAAACAAAGCTTGTTTTAACGGATTATATAGAGTTAATAGCAAAAATGAATTTAATGTTCCTTTTGGTAAGAAAAACAAAGTTAATACTTATGAAGGACAAAATTTAGGAATTGTTCATTGTATATTAAACTTTAATGATATTGAATTAATGTCCTGCGATTATGAAGAGTCATTGAAGAAAGCGAAAAAAGGAGATTTTGTTTATCTAGATCCACCATATGATTCAGATACAACCACTTTTAATGATTACACTGAAAATGGCTTTGGAAAAGAAGAACAAAAAAGATTATCAGAAGTATTTAAAGATTTAGATAAAAGAGGATGCTATGTTATGCTTTCGAACCATAATACAAAGCTTATTAATGAATTATATAAAGACTATAATAAACATATTATAAAAGCCCAAAGAAATATAAATGCAAATGGACAAAAAAGAGGCAAAATTGAAGAAGTAATAATTACAAATTATTAATGAAAAGGAGATTGGGAATGAAAGGTATTTATAAGGAATTAAAAATTGAAGAAGTTGAATTAGATATGTCTAATCCAAGAATTGCAAAGTACATCGAAATGTATGATAAAGATAGTTTGACTAGTGAAGCTTTAGCTTTAGCTCTAGGTAGTGGAGTTGAGGATTCAGGGCAAACTAATTACAATAGTTTGTTTAATTCAATTAGAACAAATAAAGGAATTATACATCCTATTTTAGTTAATCATCAAGAAGATGGCAGATATGTGGTAATTGAAGGAAATACAAGATTAAAAATATACCAAGAATTTAAAGAAAATGGTGTTGATGGTGAATGGGATACAATTCCATCAATTGTTTACGAAAAATTAAGTCCAGAAGAAATACATGCAATTAGGTTACAATCTCATTTAGTTGGCCCAAGAGAATGGGATCCATATTCTAAAGCAAAATATTTATATAATTTATGCTATGTTGAAAATCTACCGATGAATCAAATAATTGATTTTTGTGGGGGTAAGACAAGTGAAATAATGAAATTTATTCATGCTTATCAAGATATGGAAAAATTTTATAGACCACAATTGGAAGCAGATGATGAATTTGATCAAAGAGAATTTTCAAAGTTTTTTGAACTTCAAAATTCTTCAGTAAAAGAAGCTGTATTAGCAAAGTTTACTTTAAATGATTATGCTAAATGGGTAATAGATGGAATAGTTGACACAGCTATTAATGTTCGTAAATTACCACAAATTTTAAAAGATGAAGAAGCAACTAAAATATTATTAAAAAGCAATATTAAAGAAGCATATGAAAAAACAATTACTAATAAACCTGAATACAAAGATTTAAATACAGTTTCTTTAGAACAATTATGTGTTGAATTAACAAACAGAATTTATAATATGCAATTAAAAGATTATAAAGATATAAAAGACGGAAATAACGAGTTAGGAGCAGCTCTAACAAACTTAAAATCAACAGTTGATTGGTTTGTTGAAGACATAAATAAAGATTAATGGAGTCAAATAAACATCATTCCTTAGTAAAAAAAATATATGAATATGTTAAAACGTTAGATTATATTGAAGATAAATTAATTGAATCGGATATATTTGAAGTTAGCGGTAACGTTACAAGAACACCAGAAGGATACGTTCCGGATTTATTTTATAACCATAATAATGTATTTATTATCGGTGAAGCAAAAACAGATGAAGATTTTGAAAGAGAACATAGTTTACTTCAATACAAATCTTATTTTAATCTCATAAAAGAAAAAAGTAATATGGGATATAATTGTATCTTTGTAATTGGAGTTCCTTGGGAAACGACAAAAGCAGCAATAAGAACATGTAATAAATATGCTGAAAACACTAAAGTTAAAATAGTAGTAATAAATGAATTGGGGGTTTATAAAGAATATGAAAAAAATAATATTGGATAATGAACCTAAATATGAATCAAAAATGAACTCCTTTATTTACCAATCTCAAGCGGTTGATTTTGCAAAAGATCTTGATTATGCAGCAATATTTCATGAACAAGGTTTGGGTAAAACTAAAATTGCTCTTGATATTGCCTTATACTGGATATCTGAAAAAGAAATTGATACAGTTTTAATTGTAACAAAAAAAGGACTTGTTAAAAACTGGCAAGAAGAAACAAAAATCCATTCTTTTTTACATCCTAAAGTATTAACTAATAATAGAGGAAGTAATTTTTATGTTTTTAATAGTACAACTCGATTAATAATAACTAATTTTGAAACAATTTCATTAGAGAAAAATAGATTTAAATTATTTTTAAAATCTAGAAATGTTGGTGTAATTATTGATGAATCTGCTAAACTAAAGAATCCAGATTCTAAACTTACACAAGACTTTTTTGAATTGTCACCACTATTTATAAGAAAGGTTATTATGACAGGAACGCCTGTTGCAAATAGACCATATGATATTTGGGCTCAGATATATTTCCTAGATTGTGGTAAAAGTTTGGGAGATGATTACAAAGAGTTTAAATCAAAATCTGATTTAACAAACAAACTTTCATCAAATCCTGAAAAGAGAATTGAGTTTGAAGAATTTATTTCAAGTATATTTGATAAAATAAATGATTTTTCGATTAGAGAAACTAAAAAAAGTGCTAATTTATCTCTTCCTGATAAGGTTTATCACGATGTTTGGACAATGTTTTCACCAGACCAAAAGAAAATGTATGACAAATTAAGAAGAGAATTATATATTGAATTGATTCAAAATAATAAAAAAGAAATAGATGATGCCTCATCTGTTTTGAAAAGAATTTTAAGATTAGAACAAATTACATCTAATCCTAAAATGTTGGATGATACTATAAATTTTAAATCTGGAAAAGAAATGGAACTAAAATCGTTAGTAAAAGAAATCATAGGACGCGATGAAAAAGTTATTATATGGACAAATTATATATATAATGTAGATTATTTTAAAAAAATGTTTGAAAGTTATAATGCAGTTACAATCAGTGGAAGTATGTCTGTTGATCAAAGGAATGATTCTGTTAAAAAGTTTAAGACAGGAAATGCAAAAGTATTAATTGCTACTCCACAATCTGCAAAGGAAGGACTAACACTAACAGTTGCAAATAATGCTATTTTCTATGATAGAGGATTTAGTTTAGATGATTACTTACAGGCTCAAGATAGAATACATCGTATTTCTCAAACAAAAGAGTGTAATATATATAATATTATGATAAGGGGAAGTATTGATGAGTGGATTCATAAATTATTAAAAGCTAAAGAAAAAGCTGCTTCTTTAGTTCAAAATGATATATCAAAAGAAGACTATGAGATTGAGGCAGATTACTCATATGATAAACTGATAAAGAAAATTCTTGAAGAGGAGGAATAGAATGGAAAACGCCGTTGAAGAAATGATGACTATTGGAAAAGAAAAATACAAAGTTATTAAATGCGAATTAGAACAAAGTAAACTGAAATTTTTTCCAGAAAATCCAAGAGTATATAGTGCTTTAAATATAGGTAATGAAAAACCTTCACAAGAACAAATAGAAGAAGTTATGTGCAATGATGATAGGATAAAACAATTAAAGGAATCTATAAAGTCAAACGGAGGATTGTTAGAACCTATTTATGTTAGAGATGGAGATATGGTTGTTCTAGAAGGAAATAGCAGATTGGCTGCATACAGGTTGCTTGCTAAACAAGATCCTATTAAATGGGCTAAAATTAAAGTTGTTTTATTACCAGCTGACATTTCAGAATCTGCAATCTTTTCACTACTAGGAACATTTCATATAATTGGAAAAAAAGATTGGAACCCATATGAACAAGCTGGATATTTATATAGAACAATAAATAATAGCAGCAAAACAGTAGAAATGCTTGCAACAGAACTTGGAATCACAACATCATATATAAAAAAGCTAGTTGATGTGTATGAATATATGATTGAAAAAGACGATGATCATCCAAATAAGTGGAGTTACTATGAAGAAATGTTAAAGAATAGAGGAATAAAGAAAGCCTTTGATGAAGTTCCAGGTTTAGAGGATAAAATTGTTTCTGACATTAAAAACAATAATATTAGAATGGCTATTGATATAAGAAAACTAGGTGATGTTAGTAAGGTAAATGATAAATTATCTAGAAAAATCCTAAAAGATATAGCCATGGGTGAAGAAGACATTTATTCTGGCTATGAGATAGTGGCTAGTTCAGGGAAAATGGATAACAATTTCCAATTTATTACTAACTTTAGAAAGAAGATTCAAGAGGATTCTTATGCAGATAAACTTTTAAAAGATGATAACATTAATAATATAGAGTTTGAATTGAAAAAAATTGATAAACTAGTAAAAAATATGCTAGCAAAAATTGAAAAAACAAAAACCAATAAATAAAAGGAGGCTGCTATGAAAAAAACTGTAGCGGAATTATGGGAAGATATCTTTAAAGATTATAATATTTTAGATGAAATAAAAGAAAATGGTTTTTTTAAGATTACTGCTGATGAAATTAGAAAATATAAAGAGCCACGTTTAATGACTAAATTCGATTTTTCTAGACAATTACCAGAAGTATTTAAAAATAACAATTTAGGAATATTACCTATTAATAATGGTGAATATATTATAGGGAAATATGAATTATTTAAAAACATTTCTAATACTAAATATGAAGATATTGAACCTAAGAAAATGCAGTTGCCTACATATATTGAAACAATAGATCCGGATAATATTTATTCAGAAAGTAATGCTTTGAATGTTGCATTGCTTTCAGGAATGATCAAGGATGCGATTGGAGAAGATGTAGTAGAAACAATTCAAGGAAAAATGAGAGCTACTGGTTTTATTTTCGAAATAGATGGTGTTGATGGTAAGACTCAAATAAGTATTGATAGACCTGCAATGGAAATTGATGGTGGATATGAAGGTCAAAATAAAGTAATCTTAATAGAAGCAAAAAACTATTTACCAAAAGATTTTGTAATAAGACAATTGTATTTTCCGTATAGGCATTGGTTTGATAAATTAACTAAACCAATTATTCCAGTTTTCTTTGCATATGATAATGGTATTTATACTTTTTTCATTTACGAGTTTTCAGATTTATACAATTACAATTCTCTAGAGTTAAAAGAGATCAAGAGATATATTATTAATAACAAGAGTTCTGATGAAATAAAACAAGAAATAGTTGAAAAAGTTGAAACAGTTAATGATTTACCACAATCAGAAATTCCTTTCCCACAGGCGGATTCATTTAATAGAATAATAGGAATCGCTGATTTGGTAGATTCTAAAATTAATACTGCAATTGATATTGCAGAAGAATATGAATTTGATATAAGACAGGGAAGTTATTACCTAGCAGCAGCCAAGTATCTTGATATAATTGATAAAGTAAATGGTGAGTATGTATTAACTCCTTTAGGATTTGCAATAATAAATTTAGATATGAAATCTAGAAATGAAAAACTAATTGAGGCAGTTTTAAAACATAAAGTGTTTAATGAAACATATAAATATTATGTTGAAAACAAAAAGATGCCTGAAAAGAGTTTAATAATAGATTTGATGAAGAAATACACTGATATTCAAAGCTTTGAAACCTTAAATAGAAGAGCTAGTACTGTTCGAGGTTGGGTCGAATGGATTATTGGTGCACAAGTATAATAAGTAGCAGAATTATTTCTGCTTTTTCTTTTGCAATTAAGATTTGCACATTGATTTAGGTCAGTCGTACATTAAACTTTTTCTAATAAAATTGGTAAAAAGTTAGTAGAGGTGAGAAAAATGAAAAGAATGGTAGCAATATATGCTCGTGTATCTACTGAACATGAAGCACAATTATCTGCTTTAGATAATCAAGTTCAGTACTATGATGAGATATTAGCAAAACATCCTGATTGGATTCTATATGATAAATATATAGATGAAGGTATAACAGGAACTTCTACTAAGAAGAGAAAGAATTTTATGAGAATGATGGAAGATGCAGAGGAAGGGAAGTTTGATTTAATAATAACTCGTGAAGTATCAAGATTTGCTAGAAATACAGTTGATACACTTCAAGAAACAAGAAAATTGAAAAAGATAGGAGTTGAAGTATATTTTACTGAAGACAATATATGGACATTTAATGATGAAGATGGTGAGTTGAAATTAACATTAATGGCTACATTAGCTCAAAATGAAAGTAAGAAAACATCTACTAGAGTAAAGGCTGGAATGCAAATTGTATTTCAAAACGGAGTCATAATGGGAACTGGAAATATTCTTGGATACTATAAAGTAGATAAGAATAAGATAGTAGTAGACGATGATCAAGCAGAAGTAGTTCGATTTATATTTAGAGAATATATAAATGGAAAGGGTACGACTGCTATAGCAAATGAACTTGAGAAAAGAGGTATGGTAACTGCAACGAGTTTAACTAGATAGAGTGCATCTTATATTACAAGAGTTTTAAGAAATCCATTTTATTGTGGGACTATAATTTATAGAAAACAATATGTTCCAGATTATCTTGAACAAAAAAGAGTAAAGAATAATGGAAATGTAGAACAAGTAATAGTTGAAGGAGATTATGAACCAATAATATCTAAAGAAGACTTTGAGAAAGCACAAATGATATTGGATAGTCATTCTAAAGCTGTAAAAGAGGGATTAAGACAAGGTAAAGGTGTTCCGAAAAACATGTGGAGTAAGAAATTGCTTTGTGAATGCGGATCTACATTTAATAGAAGAACATACCATAAAAATAAGTGTGGTACTACATATTGTTATGATTGTTATAGAAGAAAGAATAGTAGAGATAAATTATGCGAAGTTAAAGGAGTACAGGAATGGAAGCTTGAACGCATGGCAGAACATATTTTTACTTGTTTAACTCATGATAAAGAGAATAGAGAAGAATTAACAAAAATATTAATGGAAGGAGTAAAGATCGAAGAACGTGAAGAAAAAAACATAAACAATTAAATCAAAAGGTATAAAAAACTTATTGAAGATGAGAATACTAAACAAAATAGATTATTAGATATGTATCTAGAAGGAACAATAGATGCATCTACTTTTGAAGGTTATCATAGAAAAACAGAATCAAAAATAGAAACATATAAAATAGAAATTTTAGAATTAGAAATAAAACTTAAACACTTAGAACCAATACAAGTTAGGAAAGAAAAAGCTATGAAATCAGTTAAAAAGATTTTAGATATTGGTTATAATGGTGTTGATGAAAGATTAATAGAAGAAGTAGTCGAAAAAATTATAGTTCATAAAGATTATTTTGAATGGCAACTTAATTTTTTAGATGAAACATTAAAATTAAAAATTAGAGAGAAAGGACAAAATGATTGTTTTATAGAAGAATATAAATAGAAAATATGATATTTTAGTTATCTTAGTCATTATTAGTATATGGTCGCATACGGTTTGGTTTACTAATTTGTTTGTAGTGACAAGCTGCTATCAATAATAAGTAATTACTAAAAGATTGAGATAACATTATTTCAATCTTTTTTATTTGAAATTTAAACACTAAACAAAAAAATCGCTATCTGCGATTTTCTAGTTCTTGTGATTCCAAGCTTTAGCGTTAAAGTTAATACAGTTTGGATTAATATCTACCACTTCTCCAATTGTGTGTTTAACAATATCATTTCTATTATTATAATCACGTGTAGCAATTAATTCATATACTTTATCATTTATTACTACAAATTTTTTCATTTTTCCATATTTTGGTAATTCAAAATTTAATAAACATTCCGGTCCTTCTTCTAATACTTCCGTACTACATCTAAACACAATTGTTCCTTTTATAAGTATTGTGTTTTTTCCATATAATTGTCTTATCTCCTCAATAGTTGTAGCTTTGTTTTTAAAAAAATTTATCATATCTTTTTCTATAAATATTTGCTCAATAGGTTTATTAAAGAATTTACTAATTTTCATTGCTAAATCTAATGAAATATTATTCTTATTATCTTCTAATGAAATAATAGTTTGTCTAGAAACATCTAATTCATTAGCTAATTGACTTTGAGTTATATTTTTCTCCTTTCTTAATTCGGAAATTTTATTAATGATCATTTGCTATTTCCCCTTTCGAGAAGTATAATAACATAAAAAATATGTAATGTCAAACAAATTAAACATTGCATTTTAAAAAATAATGATATATAATGTAAATGAAAGTGATAAAAAATGTCAAAAATTGTTGATTCTGTTATTGGCCTTGCTATAGGCGATGCAATGAAATACGTGGTATAATGTATTTGAAGAGAGGTGTAAGAATGATAAATACAATTAAAGAATTTGCAGTTAAATATCCAAAAGCAGTTATAGTTAATTATGATATTGCTGGAACATTTGATGATGAATCTGGTAGAACATATAGAACTACTACTGAAAATTTGGAGTTTTTTAGAAAAGAAAATGGAAAATATTTAAAATATCCTCAAATTCAACCATATTTAAAATTAAGTGAAAACTCAGGCTATAATTTATTTATATTATATAATCACAAAATGTTTGAGTTAGAAAAAATAGACGGAAACTACCATATAAAAAGAGAAATTGAAGATATTAATCCAAGTTTATATATGGATGATGTTTTTTATGATAAAAAGAATTTAAGACAACCTAGAATTCAGGATGAGGAAATATTAATAATTAAGGAGTAGTATAATGTCTAAAATAACTGATAGTATAATTGGTCATGCAATTGGTGATGCAATGGGAATGCCAACTGAGTTTTGCATTCGAGAACATTTATTAAGTAATCATGTTATTGATATGATTGGTTCTAAAAAAGTAGGTCAACCTGCAGGATCATGGACAGATGATACATCAATGGAAATTGCTACAATAGAATCAATTATTTCTAATAATGGATTTAATTATTCTGATATTATGACCAGATGGTGTGATTGGTTAAACAAAGGAGATTATACACCAAATGGAGAAGTGTTTGATGTTGGTAGAACATGTCTTAGGGCTTGTAGAAATTTTATGAATGGTATAGAACCAATCAAATGTGGGTTATCTGATGAAAATTCAAATGGTAATGGATCATTAATGAGAATTTTGCCTGTAGCAATATATTCATATATAAATAACTTATCAAATGAGAAATTAGTCAATTTAGTTAATGATGTATCATCATTAACGCATGGACATAATATAAGTAAATTAGCTTGTTATATGTATGTAAAATTTGTTATTAGGTTATTTAATGGTATGAGTAAAGAAGAATGCTATGAGCATTTAAAAACAGATGATTATAGTATGTATGATAATTATTCAATTTCAAAATATAATAGATTGATAAAAGAAGATATAACAAAATTAAAAATAGATGATATTAAATCATCTGGATATGTTGTAGATACATGGGAATGTGTATTATGGATATTATTAAAATCAAAAAGTTTTAAAGAAACTATAATTGCCACTACAAACATTGGTCAGGATACAGATACGATATGTGCTATAGCAGGCTCTATGGCTGGAATCATATATGGAATGGATGAAATTCCAAAACAATGGCTTGATACTCTAATAAAAAAAGATTATCTGATTAATTTAGCAAATAAATTGGAAAATATAAAAGGTGATAAATAATGAGAAATATAGAATATAACCACATAACAAAAGAGGATTTTGAAAAAATTGACGAAAAAGATGTTATGTTTATAACTAATCCCGGAAGAATGGGGGATGAGGATGGTTCTTATTTCATAGTTAAAAACGGAAATGTTTTTAATCTGTATCGAGTTTCAGGCTGGATGTATTCAAATGGTAATGCAGAAATTACTTTAGATAATTTTTCTAAAAAATTTCCTTTATGGATGGATATGTGGAAAAAATCATCTGAAAGTAACAATAATGAAAAATACACTTATATTTATATGGGATTTGGTAATGGATTATCTATAGATAATAGTATATATGAAGAGTTTAAACCATATTTTTTAGATGAGGTTAATAAGATTAAGGAAAGCCATGGCGATACTGGGAACAACCCATCTTTCAATTATCCAGCATGGGAATCTGCATTTATTAGAATGTGTCAAGATAAAAATTATGAAATAAATTAATCAGAATATTAAGATATATAGAACGGATGAAAATCCGTTTTCGTATGGTATAATGTTTATTGAAAGTTGGTTATTTGTATGAAATATATTGTCTTGTTAAGAGGAATAAATATAAGTGGCAAAAATAAGATTGCTATGAGTGAATTAAAAAATTCATTAGAAAGTAATAATTATTCAGATGTTATAACATATTTGAATAGTGGTAATGTTATTTTAAATTCTGATAATAGTAAAGAAAATATTGTTAATGATATTAAAACTTTAATTAAAAAGAAATTTAATTTAGAAATTCCTGTATATGTCATTGAGCATTTAGAATTAAAAGATATATTAGAACATAATCCAAATTGGTGGGGAACGAATAATAAAGAGATATATGATAATATTATCTTTGTTATGCCACCCGTTAGTAGCAAAGATGTTTTTGATAGTATAGGAGAACCATCAATAGATATTGATAAAGTTCAAGAATATAACAACATTATTTTTTGGTCTTTTGATTTAAACAATTATAAAAAATCTTATTGGTGGAAAAGAACTTCAACAGAATCAGTTAAAGATCAAATAACGATTAGAACAGCTAATACAATGAAAAAAATATTAGAACTATGTAATAAATAAACTAATCGGAAGATTAAGATATTATGATTTGATTAAGTTGGAGAAATCCAACTTTTTTGATATAATTCTTTTAGTATGGATAATTTATATGAAAAAAGAATTAACAGAAGATGAAAAACAAATTACGAAAAAAGTTGTAGATGGATTAACAAATGCTTTAACTGATAAGATTAATGATAGGAATGTTTATATGAAAGGTATAGATACAAGTTATAAATATGAGGAATATAGTGCCTATACGATGAATGAGTTAGATAAATAAAAGTCATGAAATAATGATGATTAATAGAAATAATTATTAATGAATAGGGTGATTGATTATAATGGTTCCTTCAAAAATTAAACCGTTTTTTAAAGTTGATTATATTAAAAATGATATTATTTCAGGGAGCATTAATTGTTGTAAAGAGAATAACTTTAAGATTTATTATACTGGAATGATAGAAAAAAATATTATTTTAGGTACGTATTTGTGTGAGAAAAATGATGCCATAGAGTTATGTGTAAAATGTAGTAAATGTGGTCGATTGATTTTAGTTTTTAATAGTTGTCAAGATGGCTATGATGCTTGTTGTCTTGATAGTGAAATTTCTAGAAATCTTAATGAAACTGAAGACAAAAATAAACTTTTAAATTGTAATCGTTGTAATGATGATAATTTTTCAGTTTTTATAAAGTATGAGTATCCTGATGAAGAAGAATTAAAAGAGCTTGGATTTAAAGATATATCTAATGCATTTACTTGGATAACCATTTCACTTACTTGCAATAATTGCGGAAAGAAATATAAAAGGTTTATTGATTTTGAATCTTAGTTTGTAAATAAAGGTCATCAAAGATGACTTTTTTTGTTTGTTAGTAATGTGAAGATTATGTTATAATGTTTTTAAGAATAGGATGTGATTATTTTGAGATTATTAGTTACTGGTGGAACAGGGTATATTGGTAGTCATACAGTTTGTGAATTATTAGATCAAGGATATGAAGTTGTCATTGTTGATAATTTATATAATTCTAAAATTGAAGTACTTGATAGTATAAAAGAGATAACAGGTAAAGATGTGAAATTTTATCAAGTTGATGTATGTGACAAGAAGTTATTAAATCAAATATTTGAAGAAAATGAAATTGATGGAGTTATCCATTTTGCTGGTTATAAAGCAGTTGGAGAATCTGTTAAAAAACCTTTGATGTATTATCGAAATAATTTGGATTCAACTTTGACTTTATTAGAAGTTATGAGTGAACATAATGTTAAAAATTTAGTTTTTTCTAGTAGTGCGACTGTTTATGGAGAACAAGAGGTCCCTAAATGTGTAGAGACTATGAAGAAAGGTGAAACCACTAACCCTTATGGTGAAACTAAAACTGTTATTGAAAGAATTTTAGAAGATGTTTATGTTTCTGATCATGATTGGAAGATTACTATTTTAAGATATTTTAATCCAGTTGGAGCTCATAAATCTGGTTTAATTGGAGAAAATCCGAATGGAATACCAAATAATTTGATGCCTTATATTTTAAAGGTTTCAGTTGGTGAACTTGAGAAGTTAACTATTTTTGGAAATGATTATGATACACCTGATGGTACTTGTATTAGAGATTATATTCATGTTGTTGATTTAGCAAAAGGACATTTAGCAGCAATAGATCATGCAATTAAAAATGATGCTGGTGTATATATTTATAATTTGGGTACTGGTACTGGTGTTTCTGTTACGGAAATGGTTACTACTTTTGAAAGAGTTAATAATCTTAAACTTAATTATGTTTATGGTGAAAGACGTGAAGGTGATTTACCAATTATTTATTCTGATGCGACTAAAGCAGAGAAAGAATTAGGTTGGAAAACAACTAAAACTTTAGAAGATATGTGCCGTGATAGTTATGAATTTATGTTAAAAGAAATTAGTAAATAGTAAAGACCTTAGTGGTCTTTTTTTAGATTTTTTTATTGCTTTTTAAAGGTTATAATAATATACTTAAATAAGGGTAGAAAGGTGGTTTATAATGACTAAAAAAAGTGATGTTAAAGTTGATGGACAATTGTTTATTGGTGAAGATAGTGTTATAAGATGTGAAGACGATAAAACGGAGATAACAGAGTCTAATTTAAGAGAATATGCTGATATGCTACAATTTGATACTTTAGCTCAGGAGTGTATTTTAGAAGATTTATGTAGATCTTATAATATTAGTAGAGAAGATATGTTTGTGTTAATTCATGAACTTAAAAAGAGAGGTAATAATATTGTTACTTTAAATACGTCGGCTTCTCATGATGGTGATGATTTAAAAACACAAGTTACATTAATTCGTAATTTTGGACATGAAGAGTTAATAAATGATTTGTCTTATAATATTATAGATAATGAAGAAAATATTAAGGTAATGCTTATTTCTGATACAAGATTTGGAAGTATTTATCAACAAACTACTATATTAAATGATATGTATTTAAAGGCGAAAGAAATGGGTGTTAAATATGTATTTTTAACTGGTGATGTTGTTGAAGGTATTTATAGAGGTGCTAAAAGTATTTATAATACAACATTACATAAAGATGGTTATGATGATCAAGCTGATTATGTAGCAGCTTGTTTTCCAAGGATTCAAGGTATAACAACTTATTTTGTAACGGGTGAGCATGATTTAAGTTTTTTAAAGGGTACTGATAAGGTTGATATTGGTAAGTTAATTGCTGCTAAGAGAGATGATATGATTTATTTAGGCCCTAAGAGAAAGAAAGTATCTTTTGTAACAGGAGATAGAAGAAGTGGAAGTATTTCATTTTATTTACAACATTCTAGTGGTAATGTTCCTTATACAATTAGTTATAAACCACAACAAAAAATATCTTCATTAAGAAATGAAGATAAAACTGATATTTTAGTTACTAGTCATTTTGCGGCTTGCGATTCGTTTTTAAGAAGAGGTGTAAGAAGTTATCAAGTGCCAACTGTTACAGCAACAACTGATGAAATGAAAGATGCTAATACGCCTGTTTATAATACAATTGGAGCGTGGGTAGTTTCTTTAGATAGAGATAAAAAGGGTTCTTTAAAAAGGACTAGTCAAATGTATATTCCTTATTATAAGACAATTAAAGATGATTATAGAACATTTAAAAAATTAGAGGATTCTGATCATATTTTAGTTCAAGTACCTGAAAAAAGTTTAAAAGATGATCGAGATAAGATGTTTAGTCAAATTAGAAATGGTGAAAGTGTTGATAAGATTTGTGAGAGATTAGGAGTTTCTCCATTGAAGTTTGGCGGTATTGTTGAGGAGTTAAGACATCGTGGATATGATATTTCAATTGATGAATCTAGTGAAAATAAGGTTGTCATAAAGAAGAATAAGGGTAAAACTAATAAGACTATTAAACCTAATATTGATGAACTTAAAAAGATTAGACAAGTTTGGATATCAGATACACATTTATGCAATGAAGCTCAACAGTTAAATTTAATTAATAAGATTTATAGAGAAGCTGCTGAGAGGGGAATAGATACGGTTTTACATTTTGGAGATGTTTTAGATGGTGATTATCATAATAGACCAGAACATCAATATGCTTTGTTTAGATTGGGTGCAACTAGGCAGTTAGAGTATTTAACTAATTATTATCCAAAAGTTGAAGGAATTGAAACATATTTTATAACGGGTACTCATGATCAAACTCATTGTAAGAATGGTGGAGTGTTTGTAGGACCAGCGATTGAAGAAAAAAGGCCAGATATGCATTTTCTTGGAGATGATATGGGAATTTATCATCCTCTTGGTAGTAAGAAAACTTCAATAGAATTGTTTCATCCAGGTGGAGGTTGTTCCTCAAGTTTGTCTTATAAGATGCAAAAATATATTGATAAAATGGAACCGGGTACTAAACCAAATATTATTGGAAGTGGTCATTTTCATCAAAGTCACATGATGGCTTATCGTAATGTAATTGCTTTTTTAATTCCTTGTTTGACTAGTAAAACTAATTTTGCGATTAGACAGGGTTTAGAAAATACGATGGGTGCTTATTTTATTGATATGTATGTTAATGATGATGGTGATATTGAAATGATTGAGTTTGAGGAAAAGAGATTTACAGAAAAGGATATCAAAAAAGATGATTATATAAAAACTAAACAATTAGTTCTTAAAAAAGATAATTAGAAAAAGGCAAATAGTTGCCTTTTTTATATGGAGTAGGTTTTATAAGAATTATTAATATTATATATTACTTTATCTATCTTATAGTTTTCTTTAATTGATAAATTTATAGAGTAGACGATGTTTTCAATTTGGTTATTATTTAATCTATTGAATATTTCTGAATTCAAGTTAATTAAGATAGTATCTTCAGTTTGTTCGTAACTCATTTTCTGAATGTCTTTTAAATAGCTTATTAGGCCAGTTTGATAAACTGATTTAGAGGCTAATTCGTCGATGATTATTTCAATTTTATCTTTATTTTCATTATTTACAATGGTTACTGGAACATAGTAATAATAATCATTATATTTTGAAAGATAGTAAATAGTGGTTTTATTGGTGCCTTTAATGCTGGTAAAATCATAGATATGATTAATACCATAAGTTCGATCTAATATAGGGTCTATGTATTTTCCACTGTTTGGTAGTTTTGTTAAAATGTTCCCTTCAATATAAATGGATATTTTATTAATGTCTTTAATACTAGTAATGGAATAGATGATTGAACTTATTAGTTTTTCTTCATCTTCCTCTTTAACGTTAAAAAATTCTTTACTAAAGTTTAGTTTAACTAAGTCTTTATCGATACTTACTGATAATAATTTGGTGTTTTGAGGAATTATGGGTTTAAATCCTTCTTTAATATAATTTGATTTATCACTTTTAATTGTTAGATATTTTATTATTTCTTTAATTTGTTTTTCTTTTTCTTGTTCATCTAAATATATTGAAACTCTTCCTACATAGTTATTACTATCTAGAAGATAAATAATTGATTCTGGTTTGGTTGTTATTTTTTCATTTATTTTATTTTCTTTTTCTTTGGTTGGAAAAATCCAGACCATTAATATTATAAATAGGCTTGATATTATTAGAAATAGCCTTTTTTTAAGCTTATTTTTTAACATTTTACCTCCATTTAAGTATATTCTAATAGAATTAAAAAAAGTCGCTTTAAAACGACTTATAATGAAATTTCACCTAATTTAATTAATTCTAATATAGCAATTGAACGATTCTTAACATTTAGTTTTTGCATTACATTGGAAATGTGATTTCTAACTGTTTTTTGACTAATACCTAGATAGTTACTGATTTCATCGGTGCTTTTATTAAGTACTAGTAGTTCAAATATTTCTTTTTCTCTATTAGTAAGTATACTTTTTTGCATTTTAACCTCACTTTCAGTATCTTCACTGATATTTTATGAAAAAGAAACTTTTTAGTGAGGAAATAAGTAATTATTGATATTTAACAGTAATATATTTTTTTTCTTTAAATTCTTTTTGTATTGTTCTGATAATATTGTTAGCTTCTTTATATGATGATTTTTTAGAAGATAGGGTAACTGATATCTGATCATCTTTGATTTTAATGAAACTCTTAATGTTATGGGTATCTAAAATAATTTTTTCTAAAGCATCTTCTTTGCCTTTATTATAGTTAATATTTTGAATTTTCTCATAAGCATTACTTTTTTCTTCAGCATTAGAATTTTTATCAATTAATTTTGATTCTAATTCATTCATTTCTTTTAGAACTGCTTCATCATCTTCAATTCTAAGAGTTGCTAAAGAATCATTAGCATCAATTTTAGTTTCAGTTTTTTCACTGCTTGTTTTTTCAGATTCAATCAAAGAAGAAAGAGAAGCTTCAGGCATCGCAATATAATATACAGATAATACTAGAATAAGACTAAATAAGGTTAAAAACCATAATTTTTGTTTATTAATCATATATCCTCCA
>ULTU01039918.1_pt1 | contig 23524 bp, 17 predicted proteins | sample 1957861 | NCBI WGS metagenome assembly ULTU01 (sample SAMEA4835742, study PRJEB28245) | human gut metagenome | biome: gut microbiome; material: fecal sample | place: Denmark | collected 2008
GACTCGCAGTTAAGGTCATTCCAGACTTGCTTCCACGGTTTGCTCTGGTCTTCTTCCGTCAGAGGGAATTGGCCTTCATCTATCATTTTCTGGATTTCTTTCCTCTGCTCGTAGCCGTCTTCGCTGGAAAAGCCCTTGAAATCCTTGGACAGATATACCCTGAAGCCATATTCAGATGTCGCTTTAATGGCTCCGGTACCCCAAAGAGGCTGGAATTTCATATCCAACGACAAGTTCCTGATATCCTCAGACGGAATCGATGTCCTGTCCCGTTTGTCGTACTCATGACCGACCTCCCCACTGAAGAACGTGATGTAGTCAGCATCTCCGCTGAAACGGAAACGGACAATCTCCCCTGGCCTATATACATTGTCTCCATCCAGCATGACATCGAAATCTACCGGGAGGGAGATATTCTGCTGTTGGCAGGATGTCAGCAATAAAAGTATGGAGGCAAATGCCGAAATATAAATGTTCTTTCTCATATCTCTTTTTATTATTCGCATTGGACTACCATTGTGGATTCTGCTTCATTTCTGTATTTACCGCCAGTTCAATGGATGGTATCGGAAGGTAATTGTTTCTTTCGCTCATCCTGCTTGTAAGCGTGATGAAGTTTCTTGCAGAACCGAATCCGGACCACTTTGAGTTGGACAATGCCATCTCACGTACCTCCAACATTGACTTGTAATATATGCCCCAACGAATCAGGTCGTGTTTGCGAAGTCCCTCGAAACAAAGTTCGCGGGCACGCTCGTTTCTTACGAACTGCTGGAATTTCTCGTATGTATTGTACTTCGAATACGACGGTGTCTGCACGCCGGCACGTTCCCTCAACGGCAGAATCATATTATAAAGTTCTTCCGTAGGTTTGTGGTCGCGTTCATTGACAGCTTCTACATACATGAGAATCACGTCTGAATATCGCAGAAGCGGAACGTTTACACCAGTCCAGATGCTCTTGAAATTCTTCAGTCCTTCATACTGGATCTCCCTGCGGAATTTGCCGATATTGCGCCCGCCAGGGTAGTAGGCCTGGTTCACGTTGGTATTCTGTTCTGAAGGATTGCTCGAACTGTAATAAGGCGTACGGTCCACTGCCGCGATGAGTTTACGCTTGTCGGAAGGGTCTCCACCATAAGGATAGAGCACCGAAATGTCTCTGCTGCCTTCATAGTTGAAACTTGGTATGCTCCATTCCTGACGTTTGTCCGTAATTATGGACAAACCTCTTTCATAAGGAGTACGGTCATCTTCCATGTACAGTTCCCACAACTTGTAGGTGTTGCCGAACAATCCGTTCGACCAGTTTACTTTGTGGCTTGCATAGTCAGTATCGCCAGAAGCGCATCTCAGTCCATTGAGCTCACCCCAGCGGCTGTTTCCGAAATACATTGAGGAAGAGCGGTCTCCATAGAAATCGACTTCCCACATTGACTCATGATACTCCTTGTCATATTTGTCCGCCACATAGTTTATGAAAATCTGCGAATAGTCCGGATTCAGACTGTGAAGACCGCTGTCAATCACTGCTTTGCAATGTTCTGCAGCCTTTTCATAATATGTGTGTTTCTCTTCGTCGGTAACGCCGGATACAGCTTCACCTGCCATGTAGAGATAAATTCTTCCGAGTATTCCGTGCACTGTGGTACGAGTGACATCGGAAGGAGCGTGGTCGAAACTTTCCGTAATGACAGGAAGGACTTCCTCCATCTCTGATACCACCCATTTCATGACCTCGTGTTGCGGGGTAGGTGCGATCTTGACATCTTTGTAAGACGCAGTAGCGGTTGTCTTCAGCGGTACATCCAGCCAGTTTTGTGCAAGGATGAAATGATAGTATGCACGAAGGAATCTCGCCTGGGCGCACATTGAACCGTCAGGATCCAGATCAGTACCTGAAATTTTTTCAAGAAACGCGTTGGCATTCCCGATGCCTTTGTACAGCCATATCCACGGATTTGAAACGGATGCAGAATTGGCGTTAAGCTCGAATGAGGCTCCATACATGTCGGAGTTGGTTGATGACATATACATTGAAATGTCTGTATTGTAGCCAAGGTCGAGAATAAGTGTACACCCGTAGAGCTGCCAGCTGTTCATTACTCCATACACCGCATTGAGACCAAGCTGTGCCTGCTCTGAACTTGTGTAAAACTGGTCTTCTGTGATGATGTTCGGCTCGCGGTCGAGAAGATCGCATGAACTGAAAGCTGCTGAAAGCCCCAGAACCGTGCCGACTAATAGTATTTTATATGATTTCATACTTACAAATCGCTAAAATGAAAATGAAATGCCGCCAGTCAGAGAACGTGCTCTCGGGTAGGCTGACCAGTCAAATCCTGGAGTAAGCACGCTGTTCCTAGTCGAAACTTCCGGATCCGGGCCGGAGTAATTCGTGAATGTGAAGAGGTTTTCTGCTGTCAGATATACTCTGAGAGACTGCACCTTCATCTTACGCATCCATTTTGACGGGAAAGTATATCCTACTGTCACGGTCTTTATTCTCAGGAAGGAACCGTCTTCTACAACTCTTGACGAATAGAACTCCATTCCAGTCGCGCCGGACCTCGGAACATCACTGTCTGGATTACGCTCGAGACTCCATGCGTTGCGCATTGTACCGAACTGATTCAACTGCGTTCCGTCATAATACTCGAACACGAGCCTGTTGGCATTGAGAAGGTTATTTCCATAACTCCAGTTCATGAATATGCTCAAATCCACTCCGTAGAAATTGAATGTATTGTTCCAGCCTCCGGTATGAAGCGGCTGCCCGATACCGATAACAGTTCTATCAGAATCATTGATGATTCCATCGCCATTCACATCCTCGTATTTAGGGTCGCCAGGGCGGATATTCTCGCGGACACCGAAATAAGGGATACCGTCCTTGAGAAGCGTTCCGTTGGTAAACTCATCATATTTGTATGTTCCCACATAACGGTAGCCATACATGAGGCCTGTCGGCATGCCCACCTTCGTCACATACGGAGTCTGAGAGCTGTAGCGGGAATTCCAGTCGATTGTCGATATGAGCGTTGTCTGATTGTTGGCAAGCGCCGTGACAGTATTGTTGTTCATACCGAAATTCAATGTCGATGTCCAGGTAAAGTTCTTCGTCTGGACAGGTATTGCAGTGATTGACAGTTCAATACCGCGGTTGCGCATTGATCCTACATTAATCATTGCACTTTCATATCCGGAAGAAGCCGGCATTGTCGCCTGAAGAAGAAGGTCATAAGTGTTCTTCTGATAGATGTCTGCCGTCAATGAAATCCTGTTGTGGAGGAATGCGAGGTCGAGTCCGATATCCGTCTGTGCTGTGGTTTCCCAACCGAGGAACGGATTCTCCATATTCTCTCTGAAGTAGCCGGATACGGTCTTTCCGTCACGGACATAGTCAAGGCTGTTGTAGCCAGGACTTGTCACGAAACGTGAATAGTAATCGTAAGGCGTCTGTGTCCTGTTGTTACCTGTCATTCCCCAGGATGCACGGATTTTACCTGTATTGAACCAGCCGCTGTTCTGTGCCCAATCTTCGTTTGAAAATGACCATGCTATGGAACCTGAAGGGAATACACCCCAACGGTTACCGCTCGGGAATTTGGAGGAGCCGTCGGCACGCAATGATGCTGTCACATAATACTTGTGAGCATAATTGTAGTTCAACCTCGCAAGTCCAGAAAGAAGCAGCCAATCCCGCTTATATGGGGTAACAGCCTGATATTCACCGGTATTGAGTCCCTCAACGCCCAAGAGTTCCGACTGTACATGATTTGCTTCTACACCCGTAAATCTAGATGTCTCCCCCTGCACGGTAAATCCGACAAGCGCCTGAAAATTATGGTCAATGCCGAAAACCGTATCATAGTTGAGAGTATTCTCGTTCAGCCAACTCGTAACATCCGTGTTGTAGATAAATCCATTAGGACCTTTCCCGAGAGGAGAAGCCGGATGTCCGGTCATTGTCTGGGAATTGTTGAACGACTCATTTCTGGTCCTTGACTGGTTGTATCCCCCTGTCACCCTGAGTCTCAATCCTTTGATGATATCCCAGTTGAGCGCGACATTGCTGTTCAGATAATTGCGGATGACCTTCCTGTACGAATTCTTCACGTTTGCCATAGGGTTGAAACGGAAATCGTTAGGGTTGGAAACCTCTTCATCTACCAGCTGATTGATGAAGGATTCGCCGACAACTCCATCGCGAAGTGGTTTCAGAGGACGGAAGCCCCATACTGAATAGAGGAAATATGTACTTGCCGTGGAATTTGAATTACTGGTCGCGGGCTGAATACCGTTCGTATTGGCCTGAGAGTAGTTGGCACTGAAATCCACAGTAACCTTCTCCCCTACCTTCTGGCTGAGTTTGATGCTTCCCGAATAACGGTTGAAATTGCTCTTCACGAGAATTCCGTTCTGATCGAGCGCACTGAAACTTACATTGTAACTGGTTCCTGTCTTGGAATTGCCGCCGCTTAGCGAAATGTTATAGTTCTGGCTCAACGCATTGCGGTAAACATAGTCCTGCCAATCCACATAAGGTACTGAAGCATAATCTTCAAGAGAGAAATACCGGCTGTCAGGTGTTCCGTCTTCCAGATAATTCGTGAAATAATTGGTGTGCGACGAACTTCTGTTCATGTATTATTCGTCATCCAGGCGGACGTAGTCATAACCGTTCAGCAGATCCACCTTGTTCGCTATCTTGGACCCGGTCCAGGATGCGGAGAAGTTCACGGTCGGTTTGCCTTGAGAACCTTTCTTCGTCGTGATGATAATGACACCATTGGCGCCGCGGGCACCGTAAATGGCTGATGCAGAAGCATCTTTAAGGACATCGATACTTTCGATATCTGCCGGGCTTATTGAGCTTGCAAATGAACTCTCCGTCGGGAATCCGTCAATGACATAAAGAGGTGCGGATGACTGTGTCAATGAGTTGTTTCCACGGATGATGATATTGGCCTCAGAGCCGACTGAACCATCGGAAGTGGAAACTACCACTCCAGCGACTCTACCTGCGAGTGCCTGGTCGAAGTTCATCGGAGTAGATTTGGAAATGTCATCCATATTGACTTTTCCCACAGAGCCGGTAAGGTCACGTCTTGCCACAGAACCATATCCCACACTTACGACCTCGGAGGCGGCCAGCGTTTCATATGATTCTTTCATCATGAAGTCAATCTTGGTGCGTCCTGAAATCTTTTCCTTGATTTCGGCATAACCTAGACAGGACACTATCAATGTCGCGTCCGGATCGACCATAATCGTATATCCGCCGTCGGGACCGGTCAAGATGCCGTTCGACATTTTCCCGTCCTGATAGACCGTAGCCCCTGGCAGAGGGCCGGAAGCGTCTGAGACGTTTCCCTTCACGGTCACCTTCCCCGCCTGTCCCCACATTGAGACAGGAAGGAGAATGATGATCAATATAATGGTTATAAACTTGTTTATTTTCATAACATAGTTTTATTTTCTCTGTGCACCATAGGCCTTGTATTCATCCGTCGTCACGAAATAGCCGTTCTCCACATTCTCGACAGCGAACGGGTTTTTCCAGGATGCTATCTCGCTCCATCCGCCAGCTTCCCATGTAATGAGATTGATCATTCCTTTTGTCCATTCGGAAGTGACGCCGTCCGTGACTGTACAAAGTTCAGCGATGTTCACAAGGTTGCCGAGAGTGTTTGTCATTGCTGCCGCAGCCACGCCAGTTCCGATACCACCGTCATCTGTCTTAAGAACTGCCAGCCATGTCAGATGAGGCTTTGTGGAAACAGACTTTGAGTCCGGATTGGTGTCATATACGATATTGCCGCTCAATGAGATGTCATTTAAAGCAGAAGCTACAATCATAGCGCGGTCTCTGCCTTTTGAGGCCAAGCCGTTGTTTACATTATAGAATGTATTGTTCTCTACTACAATGCTATTGAACTTGGTGTATTTCCCGCTATATTGACTCGCGACAAGATGGAACTCTTTCTTGTCGCCCTTGCTCCAGAACACATTATTCTTTATCGTGACATTACCGAGCTCAGCACCGCCGGCATGAGTGTTGACAAGGAGCGGCTGGGCAGTATTGTCGGAAGCCCAATTCACACAAACGTCACAGTCTGTTATCTCTATACCTGCCATCTTGCCGGAAGTGCTTCCATCAGTGTTGAATCGCTGAAGGACAGGATATTTCAAATCCACATAGCAGTCATCAAGTATCATTCTGCCCATCTCTGTGTTGCTGTAGATGAACTTGCCTCCGGTCATGCCGTCAACCAGCTTGACATTGACATTCTTAAACGCCAAGTCAACTCCGTTCACGGCAATCTGCTCCCGGATCTCCACGACAGGACGGGTTCCCGGAATATTGCCGAGAACGACCACCGGCTTGTTGTATCCGGCATTCTTAAAGAATGCGGTAGAGCCCTCATCGACGAAGATGGCACCAAAGGTTCCGTCATTAAACCATCCGCCCCAAATCTGCTGTGTCTTGTTTCCGGTAATCAGCGTAGCCTTGCCGTTCTTCGCCTTGCTGTAGGTCTGTGATCCGATCTTTATCTCGGCACCGGCCTCCCATGCCTCGTAGTATGAGGTAATTGCAGCAGTCGTAAATTCTATCTTTGCAATCTTTCCGTCTTTGGCATCCTTGACAGGAAGAACATAGAAAACGTATCCGGTCTCAGGCTCGGTGGTCAGAGCAACATCTGTAGAGGTACCTGCAGTAGCCGCTTTCATTTCCTCGACAGAAGGAGCAGCCTCTGAAGCCTTCTTCAGCATCCAGTACCATGCGCTCTGATTCTGCACAGTGACATTGACCTTAGCGCTGAAGGCTTTCACTTCGCCCATGGCGAGCATCGCAAACGGGTCAGTTGCGCTTGCAGTTTCATCAAGTTCGGTAAGGACTTTGGCGATGGTAACATATCCGGCAGCCGAAACGGCGATCACGGAAATATCGGTCTTGGAATCTGCTACAACAGCCTTTGTCTCAGGTGAATGAGGAGATGTCAGAGTGATTTGACTTTCACTTAGACTTACTTCCCAGCCCTGCGGAGCGACAACGGTTGCTGCACTGATTCCGTTCCTGGTCACGTTATAACTGCGAGTCTGGCCGAGAACGAAATTCTGTACTCCTGCCGCATCTATCTTGAACAGGAATCCGGCAGCCACAGGTGCGGCAAAACGAGCGGCTGACCTGGTCGTGAGGCTGAACTCTTTTTCAGAATGCTCAATGCCGGTGAAATAGTCCTCGCCATCAGTTGAGACGGCTTTGTCGAGAATAATTTCATTGTCGGCAGCACTTACAGCCCATTTTCCTGCTGCGTTTATCGAAAAGACAGGACGGATATCCTTGTCACTGCCGTCCGTAACCGCTGTTTTGTCAATGAACCATTTCCCGTCATTGAACTCAACAACAGGGGCGTTGGAATATATCTGATTGTCTATCTTCAATTCAGTTCCATTTGCGAGAAGTATGTTATAGACACTCCTCGATTCGCTGACCGAATTTATGACCTGGCCTTGAGCCACCGCCTGCATTGCCGCGACGTTTGAATTGAGCTTCGAGACTTCAGCAGAGAAGTCCTGCGGTTCTGAGACCTCCGTAAGTGCCCGTGTACAAGAAATCATTGACACAGAGGCTACAGTTATGGACAATATTGTGTTTATTAGTTTCATTGCTATTTAATTTTAGAAATCTTGATCCAGTCTATATCAAATTGGGCATTGAATCCCTCTGTTGCAGGAACTTTCGCCTTGTCATTCTCGCCTCCTACAAAAGAACCGCCTACGGCGATGTCGAAAATCGCGAAATAGTTATGGTCAATGAAAGTGTAATTATTGAAATAATTGGCTTTCGGATAGATCGTGTTCCCGGCAGAGTTTACAGTAGATTCTGCGGCATATTTGTATCCCCGGTCCGAAGTACTGTGTTTGATATTGGCATACCTGTGGACCTGCACATCATCCACATACCAAGTTATCGCCTCATCAGTGACTTCCACTGAATAGGTGTGGTAGCCGGTCGGGTCATCAAGAGAAACTTTTGCGCTCTGCGGCTGGTCCTGTCCCGGCCTCCAGCCGTCGTAGCGTTTGGATGGAGTGTTTAACGTATATTGGTTATGACAAGTATATTGGGCCGTCGAAGCGAAAGTTGCATCCGAATAGTGATCCCCAGCTTCCATAATATCGATCTCGCCATCCTGATATCCGGTAGTAGGGACTGTCCATATAGCACACCAGAACCCGGTTGCCCTGCGGCTCATCGATGCACGGCAATCAACTCTGAACGGGGTCTCATAATCCAGTTTGTCCTTGCCAGTAACAGCACCTGTCTTATAAGTTCCGCCTTCATAGACGGCTTTCAGCTGGAGCTTGCCGTCAGCAACGGCTGACTGTGCGGCATCTCCGGTCTGGAACCAGTTCCAAAGCGTCGAATTTCCCTCATTGTAACGCTTCCAATAGCGGTCGTCAATGTCAGTACCGTCAAAATCATCGAACAGGATAAGAGACGGGTCATATTTGAATTTGAATGTATATATCTCCGCTCTTGCACCTTCAGCATAGGCCAGTAACTGGATTTCATAAACACCTGCCTCTGAGTCCGTTGAAGGAACCACAACGAGAGCATTGCTCTCAAGCCTTGCATTCCATCCTTCAGGAAGAGATGTAAACGCTGCATTGGAAACGCCTGAAACTGTCGCAGGAAACAGGTTTTCTCTTCCACCATAGACGTAGGTTTCGCCTTCAGTATAGTACTTGGAATCAAGGACAATGTCTGTTCCGGCTTTCTGGACAGTCACCCCCAAATCGTAAATCGTATTCCGCTTGAATTCCTTTTCTTTGGTGGAATAGCGGAAATATACCCTTCCGTCAGTTCCTATGAGTTCTGCACAGATACCGTTTAAGACTGTCACAGGCGCAGTTGCGATATAATAGTCTCCAGGAGTCAGGACAGCTCCGTCTTTACCGCTGAGCACTACCTTGGCTACAGCACCATCTCCTGCAGTTATCGACGGTATCTGTTCATTGAAAGCAACCGTGCAGATTCCCGCGATTTTCTCATCCTTATTGTTTGAAGAAAGGCGGATCTGGGCGATCTCCGCGCCAAATGCATCCGGAATTGTCACCTTAAATAGCGCGTGCGCATTTTTGAAAACAAAGGACTCCTTATAGTCAGAGCCTTGTGCGACAGCAACTGCTGCTGCAGGATCAAACGAAGAAAGCACGGCAGTCTGTTCAGCAGGAATGCTCAATGAAACTGAATTTGAAGTCAGTTTGGAATCCCCAACAGCAGAATACGGATAGACAAGGAAATAATTCCCGGTTACATCCAATGCAGTTTCTCCCTCATGAAGAGAGAATTTGGACAATGTTCCATTTTCCGTAGCGATGAACTTCTTAGGAGCTTCGCTTTCGTTCTGATACACAGCCACTTGGTCTCCTATTGTCCATTTTGCCATATTGGCATCAAGATTAGATTTGACGAAACATTCCCTCGAAAGGGACAGATTCCGTCCTTCTTCACGAGTATCCGGATTCGGCACGTCAACATTAGCCTGCTTTGCACACGAGGCTACAGCAAGCAACAATACCGTGACTGACGAAATATGTTTAAGTAGTGTCATAATTATTCCCAATCGAAAAATTCCGAATCATATTGGTCCTTACTGTAAGCGTTGACTTCTTCCCCTGAGGCACAGAAGCCGGATTCGCTTAGGTCAATCTCCAAACAGTCCAGTTTCGGAGATTCGTAATGTTTGTTTCCAGTCATAGCCCATGTGTTGAATTAACGTTGAACACCATAACTCTTATATTCCGGTAGAGTCTCAAATACTCCGGTTTCAGTATTTTCAGACTTGAACGGATTTGTCCAGGATTCGATGACCTGTCTGTCGGCGCCCTGCCATTTTATCAGGCTGGTAAGTCCAAGTCCCCAGTCAACGCCGTCTTTCTCTCCTGTCAGAATAGAGCAGTATTCTGCATAGTCAATGAGGTTTGAAGTGGAATTTGTCGTTACGGCTTTCAGTCCAGCGAGCGTCATCTTGTCTGCATACAGCCAAGTGAAGTGCGCCCGTGATGCTACTGTCTTTGAATCTGGCTTGCTGTCGTAAGCGATATTGCCGCTCATCGAGAAACTGTTGACGGTCGATGTCACTATCAACGCCTTCTTTCTTGTCTCAGACGCCAATTCGCCGTTATGTACATTGTAGAATATGTTCTGTTCAAGCACGACATCATTGAACTTGGTATCTTTTACCCACGGACCTGCGCAGATGTGGAACTCCTTTTTGCCCTCTTTGCTCCAGAAGACGTTTTTCTTGACAGTAAGATCTCCGCATTCTGCTCCGCCGGCGTGGGTATTGAGAAGGAATGCCGCGGTCTTGCTGAATGCAATGTTGTCACTGGCCCAGTTTACGCATACATCGCAGTCGATGATGTCTATTCCTTCCATCGTGCCTACTGATGTGCCGCCGGTATTGAACCTCGTCAAAAGAGGATACCTCAAGTCCAATCCGCAGTCTTCGAGCACCATCTTGCCCATAAGGGTATTGGTATAGATGACCTTACCGATTCCGTCATTCATTTTTATATTGACGTTCTTGCATGCGAAATCGACTCCGGTTCCCTCAACGCCAAACTGCGCTTTGACCGTCACTGTTGGACGTGTACCTGGAACGTTTCCGAAGATTACCACAGATTTCTTGTATCCTGTATTATTGATGACAGCGCTTGCTCCTTCGTCCAGGAACACTGCTCCGAAGGTTCCGTCATTGAACCATCCGCCCCAGATTACCTGGTCAGCATTCTTGACAAGAGTACCCTTGCCGTTCTTCGCCTTGCTGTAAGTACGTGAGCCTATTTTCAACTCAGCGCCTGCCTCCCATGCCTCGTAAAGATTGGAATAATCTGCTGTGATCGCCTTGAATGCGGCAATCGGACCATTGTTCACGTCGCCACATGGAAGTACGTACATTACATATTCCGTCTGTCCCATAAGTCCTTCTACAGTCACCACAGCGTCCGTCCCCTTAGTACCGTCAGATATAAGTTCGCTTACACTTGGTGCAGCTTCACCGCTCTTGCGTACCATCCAGTACCATGAAGCTGCGTTTTCTGTCGTCACATTGAACTTGAGAGTACTTACTGTCGCTTCTACCAGAGCCACGCTCGCTGCCGGATCATAGACTGAAACTGAGCCATCTACCTTCACGCGCACCTTTGCAATGGCGATATGACCGGCTTCCGAGATTGCTACGACTGAGACATCGGTTCGAGTGTCAGCAAGTGCTGCCTTCGTTTCCACATCTGAAGGAGCCTGGATAGACAGGACCGCGCTTGTAAGGTATGCCTCCCAGCCCTTAGGAGCCGTGATGATGGTAGATGCTATTCCCTTCTGCTCGACGGAAAATGTCTTTTTCTCGCCTTTACGGAAGATTTCTTCGTCAGAAACGCCGTTGATTTTGCAGAGGAAGCCTCCTACAACAGGAACCTTGTACTGCTCTCCGTTCTTGAGAGTGAGGACAAGTGACTCGTTGTCATATTCCACTCCTGCAAAATATGAGTCTTCCGTGCTGCTTCCGGCAACTGCCTTTACCTTCTCACCCTTTACATCGAGAACCGGAGCAAAGCTTTCTCCCCCATTGTAACTTACTGTCCAGTAGCCATCTTCACTGACTCCGAACATAGGTGTAACACCATTTTGTCCGACAGCGACTATTTTCTGGCCTTCATCATCTGTCAGATAAATTGCACCCTTTCCGTCCTGATAGTCCACCATCCAGTAACCATCTTTATCGACCGACATGACTGGGGCTTTGCCGACGCCGACATTTCCCTGATTGAGCGTTATGGTCTGCCCATTAGAAAGATTGAGAATATATGCCCCATCTTTCTCTTCCACACTGTTGATAGCCTGGCCTGATGCAATAGCCTGAAGTGCCTTGATGTTGCCATTGATTGTCTCCGCCACTTTCTCCAGGGCGGCAACTCTATTTTCAATTTTGTCAACACGTTCTTCAAGATCGTCAATGTTCCCACAAGCGGCCATTGCCAAAACTGAAGCGGCTATAGTCAATAATTTGTGTTTTGTTTTCATTATCGTAATGTTTAGTGTTACAGCTGTTTAACTTTTATCCAGTCGATATCGAACTGTCCCGGAAATTCTTCTCTCTTGACAATGCCTCCGACAAATTGTCCGCCTACGGCAATATCGAGAAGAGTATTGTAATCCTGTTCCATGAATGTCCAGTTCAGGAAATACCATTCCTTCTCCTGCGGCTTCAACTGCGAATAGAGAGGGTCCTCCGCAGTATGCACAAAATGCTTGTACACGTGGACAGGAGTATCATTGACATACCAGACTATCTGGTCGTCAGTAATTTCGACTGAAAACACATTGAATACGCCAGGCGTCATCGCATCCTGGGCGATTCCTTGATTATAATTCGACACTGTCTCACCGGCTTCATTCACATAGGTCTCCTTCTTCTGGTTTACAGCTGCGGTGTTCAATGTGTACTGCGTATGACAAGTGTGGTATGTGGTCGTTCCGAAATTCAGTTTTTCGCAAACATCTATCTCACCATACAGGTAACCAGCATCAGGAGCTGCCCAGATTGCATACCATATACCTGTTCCCATCTGCGTGAAACGGGCCCGGCAGTCCAGACGGAACGGCGGCTTGTATGTGAGTTTGTCTTTTGTCCAAATTGCTCCGGTCTTGTATGAATCACCGTCAACGTGGGCGTACAGTTTGAGAAGTCCGTCCTCCACAACAGACTGCGCAGGATCTCCTTTCTGATAAGTATTCCAGTCAGACGTCACACTACCGCTCTTATAGCGCAGCCACCAACGGTAGTCGATATCATCTCCGATAAAGTCGTCGAAAAGAATCAGGTCCTTCTCATATTTGAATTTGAACTTGAATGTTTTGGCCTCGCCTGAAAGAGTCGATGCCAGAAGATTGACAGTATATTCCCCCGTAACTCCGTCCTTAGGAGCCTCCACCACCAACTTGTCCTTTTCCATCCGGAAGTTCCAGCCGTCAGGCACATTGAGGAATGTCATTTCTCCTATACCCTTTATTTCTGCAGGAAATTCATTCAGACGGTCACCATAAACCCAGGCTCCATCCTCTTCATCATAGTATTTCAAGTCAATGGATGCCTCTGATGACAGAGGAATGGAGAATGTCTCACCGGTTACCAGCGTGATGTCCATATTCCCGGTTTCCTTGTTGTGGGCAACCCTGTCGAAGAAACAATACGATGCCGGAGCAAGAGACTTGCCGTCCACGGCGCTGATCGGATCACCCTTGGCATCTACAACTCTCTGCCAAGTTTTACCGGCATCAAGCGAAATCTGCCAGAATCCATACTTGTCAATGCTGACAACAGGAGATTTTCCATCTGCGCTCCACGGACTGGCTGCTCCTTTGATCTCGGAAAAAGTCTCGCCGCCATCGAAGGACACGACCCATTTCCCAGATTCATCCACTCCTATCATCGGGGCAATGCCTTCCATATTTTTACCGAAAGTAATGCTGACAGTGCTGCCGTCAGAGAGTTTCAGGTCGTAGCCTACGACAGTGCCATTCTCTTTTCGTTCATCATATTGAAGTATCAGCAGATTCTCCTTGTAGAGCTTGTTCAACGCAGTGGCATTGTCATTTATCTCTCCGTAAACAGATTCCAATGCGCTGATCCTCTCTTCCAAAGACGAAATCCTCTGCTCCAGGTTCTCACTCGAGCAGGCTTGGAGCAAAAAAGTGAGAATCAATGGAATCACAAAGCGATATCTCTTCATATTGTTGATTATTAGTTCATTAAAATATCTTGTCACTTGGATTTTCCGCAAGAAGTCGCAGGCTTGTCATATTTCCCGTCGAACACGTCTTTCACAGCTTCAAGGAAACGGAAACCCCAATAACGGTCCGGGAGCAGGTAACTGCCCTCGACATATTCGTTCCACGCGCTGAGCATCACGAACTTTGGCTGTGTGTCAGCATGATCGTCAGCCCATTCCTTTGCAGTCTGCAGGAAAGACGCGAATGCTTCCGGAGAATGGTTATACCTTGTAATGTCCTTTTCGCCTTTCGCCGGATAACGAGGTGTGTCGTCCCAGCCGACTGATGCAGTAGGAAACAGAGGAATTCCGAATTCCTTATACCAGCGCTCCCTGAATCCGATGGCCTTCATTCCGTGACGGATATAGTCCGGCTCCAGTCCGCCCATATTGTAGGCTGCCGTTGAAGAAATGCCGAACCTCTTGATCTGGTCCTTGATACGCTGGGTTTCCTCTTTTCCGCGAGGCCAGATTCCGCCGCACAGTTGAATATGCACATCCGGGAAGCCTGCTTCTTTTACCTTCCCATGGAAATAATCCATAGCCTTTCCAGCTTCTTCCAATGAACCGAAGCTTTCCATGAAATAATCCAGGCTCCAGATGCTGAATACCGGACAGCCGTCTATCTTCACATAGTTCGGACGATGGAAATACTGGCTGATGACCCTGTCCACGATTATTTTCCATTGATCCCAATCGATTCTCGGATCAAAGGTCAATGTTTCAGTGTCTGAGTTGATATACGGATTCCAGTAGTTCGTCACCTCATGATTGGCATACATTATATAGAAGTTCATCTTCTCGTTGGACGGAGCCTTCAGGAAGCCGTTGTCCAGCGCCTCTTCGAGGAACGGATACTTGTGGAACCAGTACCAGTCATATATGAAGGTATTCACTCCATATTTGAGAGCAGTGTTTATCCACTTCTCCACCACTTCCGGATCATCATCCTGGTCACCTTTCCACAGGGGCTCGCGAGGCTGATAATGGCCTGGAAATCTTGGAGTACAGGCATTGATTATTTCCCATTCTCCCTGTCCGCCAGGCCAAATGAGTTCGTGGGCGAGCGAATCGTCATGACATGACGGCCAGATATAGGCGCAGACATAGTAGTCGGGAGCCTTGGAGCCTTGTGCGCAGGAAACTAACGCAATGGCCGTTACAATGATAGCTGCAATTCTGTTCTTCATTTGTATATTGTGTTATTAGTTACGGTTTTTGACACATGAGTGTCATAAAATCACATTTTTTGCTTATCTTTATAAAGGTAGCGAGAGATATTTTATCGTTTACGTACACGGAAATTTATCAGGGCGGTGCAAGCAGATGTAACACATCTTCGATAAATCTCTCATCGTTTACCTAATATAAATTTACACAAATTTTTAAGCTTTCGACATAGGAAGCATACTATTTTAACTCGGTTTTTTGACACTACATACACCAAAACCATAGAAAAAAAAATGATACAGAACAATGCCAAACTCTCGAGCCGCTTTTCTCTTCTCTCATTTGAAACGACTTCAAATGAGGCAGAAAACCTGATTTCCTCCGTGGGTTATCAGGATGTGGCACCTAGACAGGAATATCCTGTAAGGGTAATTCCCAAGCGATACAGTTTTAAAGAAGGCCGCCAGTTGGCGGAATTCCAAATCGTTTACATTACGAGCGGCACAGGTGTCTTCGAAGATAAGGACAGCAGCAGAAACATTACTCCAGGGACATTGTTTTTACTTCGTCCAGGATATTGGCACACATACCATCCGAACAAGGATACCGGATGGACCGAATATTACATAGGTTTCAACGGACCTACATTCCGAAGCGAAATCAACCGTTTCTTCGGGGACCGCAAAGGCCCAGTCGAGTTCGGTCTGTCAGCGACATTGGTGGACTTGTTCGAGCAGGCTCTATTCTACGCGGAGCGTCAGAGCAGTCAGACAATGTCGATTCTGCAAGCGATTGTGATTCATATGATTTCGTTGATCAATTACAACCTCGCGACAAAGGACAGAAAGGACAACAGGCTCGATGCTGCCATAAGCTACGTGAAGCAATATATGGCAAATCACTTGTCAGAGCCTATCGACGTGCAGGCGCTTGCCGCAGAACATGGCATGAGCTACACTTGGCTGCGCAGGATGTTCAGGAAGAACACCGGAATAGCTCCGGCCCAGTACCTCCAGCAATTGAGGATCCATATGTCAATGTACCTGCTGCGCAATACCGACGCACCGATAAAGAACATCGCTGTGGACAGCGGTTTCAAAACGCCGGAATACTTCTGTGCTGTTTTCCAGGAAGCCACAGGCATGACCCCTAAAGAATACCGCACAGCGAATAATGATGATTCCAGATCACCGTCAACGGAGGCAACAATCTTATAATTATTATAATTATATATTGCAGTACCTTAGAAGTCAAGATTCTGTATCTTTTCGTGAATCTGTTCGCCAGGCGATTCGTCAAGGCAGTTCCTGAACTCCATCGTTCCAAGTCCGGGAACATCGGTGACGGTGCATACGGTTATGTCGGACGTGCTGGTATATGACAAGACTTCATCTTTGTTGTCATTGTCCCGGTACAGGACGAATCCTTTGGTGTCACCGGTGGAGCCTGCGAGCATCATGAAAAACATTGAGCCGATATCTCCATACGAGGCTTCATACAGGCTCTCGGAGGAATACTTGAACGGAAACGTCTTGTCCGAATACCGCACCTGGCACGTTCCGTTGTTGTCAATGTTGATGCGGGTATATATTGACAGACTGTCAGTTGAATCCTCGGTATGCTGACTCCCAAAAGGAATGGAATACCCATACCCCTTTCCGCAATCATAAATCCCTGTCAATGTGTAAATTGCCGTCCAGTCTCCGTCGCCCTTCTTCATGTATATGCTCTCACTTGATTCCGACTTCGGAATTCCGATATGGAAATCGCCGTTCTCGCTTGTCAGGTATATGAAATTGAGATCACTATTTACCTGCTTGTAAGAATTCCACACCTCATGTTTGTCTCCCGGCCGATACTCATACCAATCCAAACCATCCCGGACGAAATACCCGCCTTTGTAACAATAGATATCCCGCGCGTCGCTCGGCATGTAATCGTAGATTTCACTTGTAGTGTAGATTTCACTCCATTCACCGCCCGGCAGGGCATAGAAAAAGTTGCCTGAAGTGTTTTTCGGCACACTCACGCTGCAGCTGGAATTCTTGATATTGAAGAAGTTGCTCTCTTCGTTATACTGCTCGTATGTCGCCCAGACGCCGATCTTGCTGTCAGGACGGTATTCTTCCCAATGCGAGCCGTTCCGGAGAAAATAACCTCCCTTATACGAATAAAGCCCCGTCTGTCCGGCAGCCGGGGCTAACATGAAAAGCAATGTGACAATGCTCACCAGAAAGTATCGACAACTCATAAATACGAGTCAATGTCTACCTTTTTGCAAGCTCAGAATCCAAGAAAATCAATCCGCTGTCACCGCATCTTTCGATCTTGTTCACGATAGCGTCGACAGAAGCCTCTTCCTCGACTTGCTCACGGACAAATCCCCAAAGGAAATCCTGGGTAGCCTTGTCTTTCTCTGCAGAAGCTACGTCCACGAGATCATCTATAAGCCTTGACACGTGGCGCTCATGCTCAGCGACATTGGCAAAGACCTCTTTGACGCTGCCCCAACCACTCGGAACGACATCGATCATGTTTACTTTAGCCTCGCCACCACGTTTTGCAAGATAGTTGGCGAGCATTATTGCATGATTCCTTTCTTCATCAGACTGCTTGTGCATCCAATGTGCAAAACCATCCCAACCTTCTTTCTCGAAGTAGAAAGCCATCTGGAGATACAGATTTGAAGACCATAACTCAGCGGTAATCTGATCATTTACCGCGTTCTGCAATTTCTCGGTAATCATAATCATTATAAATTAAAAACCTTCTTTTCACAACAGCCTCACTAAGCCGTTGTTACCTGAGAGCGTGCAACTTACGTGCCAATTTCTCTACCGACTCCCCAAATGTTCATCTCTGCCAATTTGTCAATAAAATGACAAAACCTCTATATCCCCTTCACGTCGAAATACTTGAAACGGCGGATCTTGCGGGTGGCAGTCTTTTCGAACGGCTCACGCAGAATCTGGACAGCGCTCACCTTCGAAGTGCGGTTGACATTCTTGTTTACGATGTTCAGAATCATTGACTTGTACTCTTCGATCTTGCGGAAGAACTCATCCTCGCCCTCCTGGTTCCAGTCGATGGCATTCTCATTGAACGTCACCAGCGCCACCAGTTTGCCGTCACGCGGAATGATGATGGACTCGTTCACGTCATCAATGTTGTTGATGACCTGCTCGATCTCCTCCGGATAGATGTTCTCACCGGAAGCCCCGAGAATCATGTTGCTAAGACGCCCCTTGATAAAGTAACGCCCCTTCTCATCCAGACACGCCAGGTCATTGGTCCGGAACCAGCCATCCTTCGTGAACGCCTTGCGGGTGCGCTCCGGATCCTTGTAATAACCGAGCATGACATTCGGTCCCTTCACAACTATCTCACCCTCACCGGTTTCCGGATTGATATTGTCAAGCCGCAGCTCCACATTGCGGACCGGAACACCGATAGAACCCGGGAACCGGCTTCGCCCGACCGTGAAACTAAGCAACGGCGAAGTCTCCGTCAATCCATAACCGACCGCATACGGGAAACCCGCCTTCAGGAGGAAACGCTCCACCTCAATGTCCAGCTTCGCGCCGCCGATGCCGAAGAACGACAAATGGCCGCCGAAAGTCTTCTTCAGTTTCAGGCCAATGACTTTGCACATCAGCCAATTCATGTTCTTGTCCATCCAGCTCAGCATCCGGCTTTTCCGTATGGTCGGCACGATACTGTTCCTGTAAATTTTCTCTATGATAAGCGGCACGGAAAGAATTGTCGTCGGTTTGACCACCTGCATTGCCTTCAGCAGCAGTGCCGGCACCGGCGGCTTCGACATATAATATACGCTCGCGCCCACGAACATCGGATACAGCACTCCTAAAGTCAGTTCCAATGTATGTGACATAGGGAGAATCGAAAGCCAGCGGTCCTTCTCCGTCCTGCGCTGCGAATGCCAGCAGGAAATCACGCAGGAAGTGAGATTCCTGTGACTCAGAACCACGCCCTTGGCATTGCCCGTAGTGCCTGATGTATAAATGATTGTGGCGATATCATCCGGCATCGGCATTGCCACCTTGCCGTCGCAGCGGAACTTGCTGTCGTCCTTCTTGATTTCCTCGAAAGTCTCGATATCTATGACCAGCGTAAGTTTGTCAATGCACTCCTGTGTGACGTTCGGCAGAAGCTTCTTCGAGACGAAAAGCACCTTGGACTCCGAATGGTTCAGGATATTGGTCACCTCATTGGCAGACGATTCCGGAAGAATTGGAATTGCAATGCGTCCGAACGGGACGGTCGAGAAAAATGCGACAGTCCACTCCGGCATGTTCTGCGCCAGGATCGCCACCTTGTCAGACGCCCCGATTCCGAATTGCGTAAGCCTCTTCGACATCATCTCACATGTCCGCCTGAACTGCTCGTATGTATATTCATGCTCTGTATCAATGACTTTCGACATCCGATTCTTCGCATACCTGCGCGTCGAATATTCATATAGTTTACCGAGAGTGTCAATGTAAGATTCCCTGAACGAATTGCTGTGCTTTCTAAAATTCATGATTTTTCCAAATTTGGCTGCAAATGTAGGAACAATGCATGAGAGTTTTGTGACAAAAAAAGGAGGATAGATGTTCTAAAACCGACGCGCGAATGCTGGAAATAATGTATTTTTGCATTTATAAAAAAATGACAATATGAGGACTCTCGGGATTATTCTTACTTCAATGATGGCTGCGACCGCCATCTCGTGCGGCAATCGTAGCGGCTGGAGCTCTGCTGAAATGGAGCTTATCAGAGATGAAAGAGCCACTATGCGCGTGCTTACTGTCAATGACGCAGCAGATTCATTGACACTGAGGAAAGAGTGTCGTCGAATCAGCGAAAAAGGGCTAAAAAGCAATGAGTATCAACGCCTTGCCGAAAAGATGGTAGCTACGGTAACCTCACCTGAGGAGGACGGAGTCGGTATCGCCGGCCCTCAAGTGGGGATATCCAGACGCATAGTAGCGGTACAACGTTTCGACAAGGAAGGTGAGCCTTTTGAAGTCTATCCCAACATAAGCATTTCCGCATGCCGTGGTGAAAAGGAACTTGGTTTCGAAGGATGCCTCAGCATTCCCGGAAAACGAGGTGAAGTAGCCCGCTACCGCGACATTGACATCACATACACCTCCGTCAGGACCTTACGTGACACCACCGAAAGCATACAGGGGTTCACCGCCGTCATCTTCCAGCACGAGTGCGACCACCTCGATGGCATCCTCTACACCGACTATCTGTAAAGCGGCCAGAACTCATATCATCAGCATGATGCGCCCTTCTGCCTTGACGAAAGTGTCAGGATAGCGCATCACGACCGCATAGACCTGGGCTGAGGTCACAGGCTTACCGTCTTTCCGGACATGAAGCCGTCTCCGGTTTATGACCTCCGCAATCTGTTCCGTGCGCAGACCTCCGTTCCGCTCGGCAAGCACGTATAATATGGCTTCTTCAATCTTCATTGACCATCAATTAAGGGGACTCGGGACGGTTATTCTGAATGGCGGTAGCCCTGGATCTTATTCCATTTGCCACGTGTAAAATCAGGCACGAGGACCGGTTTGCTGCCATTTTCGATGGAAGCTGCAGACAGGTCACCGATGCAGGACCACTCGGCCGCATCATAAACATCCATGTCAAGCGGCTTGCCGTTCCTGAGGCACCATACCAGACGGTAATCCATGATGAAATCCATGCCGCCATGTCCGCCGACCGATTTCGCCTTCTCCTCAATATCCTTGACAATAGGGCTCTGATACTTCTTCAGAAGCTCCTTATAGACATCTCCGGGAACGAACTTATGTGCCGAAAGATTCTCGTAATCCGCATCGCCATTGATCTGGTCAGGTTCGAAAGCGAATCCAGGAGAAGGATACTTTTCCGCATATCCCTTCGTACCGACCACCTGATACATCCTGTCATAAGGACGAGGTGTATAGACATTGTGCTGAAGAAGGATGGTCTTGCCATTGACAGTATGAATCAGCGTGGAAGTCTGGTCCCCGTTCGCAAAAGTCTCTGCGCCCATGTTCTTCTTGGCCAGTTCCAGACCTGCAACCGAAACTGTCGCCATTGAAACCAGATAGTCCATCCTGTCACCGCGGTGGATGTCAAGCACCTGACAGTCAGGGCCCAAGCCATGTGTGGTATAAACGTCACCGGCATGTGCCTGGTCAAATGCCAGACGCCAATTGTCATGATATCGGTCCCAAAAATCTGCAAGATTATGGATATAAGAGCCTTCCGCATGGAGCACTTCGCCGAACAATCCCTGCTGAACCATATTGAGCGTGGTCAGTTCATAGAAATCATACACGCAGTTTTCCAGCATCATGCAATGCTTGCGTGTCTGCTCCGACACATCTACCAGTTGCCAGCATTCTGCCACAGAAGTAGCCGCAGGAACCTCCACGGCAACATGTTTTCCATGCTGCATCGCATACACTGCCATCTCCACATGCTTGTCCCATGGTGTACAGATATACACGAGATTTACGTCATCCTGCTCGCAGAGCTGTTTCCAGCTGTCTTCCCCGAAATACTCCGCAGCCTCAGACTTACCGGCTTTCGCAAGTCTCTTCTGCGACTTCTTCACGCGGTCTTCCTCCAGGTCGCAAAGCGCTACCGTACGAGTTCCGTCAATGTTGGTAAAACGCGACACTGCACTTGATCCCCTCATACCCAGCCCGATAAAACCGACCCTGACCGTATCGATCGGATCCGCCGCGAACTGCAACATATCCTGCTGACCAGCAGACGGTTTCGGTTCATTGAACACAATGACGCCATCCCTGATCTTGTAATTCTTCCCATCCTTACAGCCGCCTCCGCAGCACCCGGACAATATCACTGCAGTCATAGCTGCTGCCAATGTCAATAGTTTGTGTTTCATCGCTTATGTGAGTGTTTAAATAATCCTCTAAATTAGAAAATAACACCGAAATATTGCAACTTAATCCCGGATTCACGACTAAAAAGTGCCAATTTGGCAAGTTCCAGTCGTAAATCCGGGAAGACAACTTGGACTTATAAGTCTTATTTCACTGAATTTGGTTTCTGTGTAATAATCTCGATAAAATACTGTTTAACTCGCTGGGCCTGAGACTTATCCACAGATAAGATGACGTGCTTGCCTGATTCTGACGGAGTGAAAACGGTATGTCCGTCATCTGTAACCGTGATGGTTCCCGGCTCTGAAACTCCGAAGAAATCAGCGGCTCCTTTAACTGCATAAAGCACAGAGGTCAAATCCCAAGTCTGCCTGTCGTAAGGCATCGGGCGATAGTGCAGATACGCCTGAACCATCGGATGCTGAACTCCCCAGTTGAAATCATTCTGAATCACTGAAGCAGGGAACTTTATCACCTTGCCCACAGCGAACGGAGAAACGGCTACGTCACCCGGCCACTCGGAGAAAAGCTTCTTTGCCGAAGGTATGTCATTGACAATGTTGAACTCTGCACGAGGATTCTCAATAAAGTCGCCTCCCATAACTGAAAGCAGACGCACCTTCTTGGCCACCAGTTCTTTACCTGTCAACGGAGAATATTTGTCATCAGGCGTGTCCAGAAGTCTGGCAAGATTAGTGGAGAAGCCGACAGTAATGACTGTCACGGAATTGTCCGGTTGGGCCGCAAGCAATTTGCGGTACAGGATATGCGACGGCAGCAGTTTGTCATAACTCTTGAGGCTGCGCTTGAACATCGGAGTACCGTCCTCATTGTTCAGTTTGCAGACATTCTCCGCATAGTTCACATAATCGTCAAGACGTACACCGCCGGTAATTTTTCCGATAGGAATTCTCGGATAGCCGTACCAGGTATTCATGATGTCCACGAACTCTGGAGCATACTCGGTATCCTTGTTGGTAAGAATGCCCAATATCTTCACAACTCCCTGGTCCTGATATTTATAGAGCATATCCAGAGCCAACGCATCGTCCACGTCGTTACCTATATCAGTGTCGAGAATAATCCTGATAGGTTGATTTTTTATGTCAGTTTGCCGTGAACGGGCAGAAACGGGCGTATTATAGCAGATGGCATAAACACACCACAGAAAGGCGATTATTATTTTCGTTGTACTCTTCATGTTAAAATATTTTTTGAATCAATAGCCTAAAAACCCTCATAATCTTTTTTCAATGAAGTTACACTGTAAACATTTTTGATTCCGCTTGATGGTATAGTTTGAGTCGCGCGAATTTCCCAATTCTGTTCAGCGGAAGGATATCCGCTTTCGGGCTTATAATACCAATAATGACAGTTCTCTGATATCGCATAGTCGCCCGCATTTTTATTTAATTCATTGAAGAAATACGATGATGAACAAGCATTGGAACACTGCCCATTTGGGACACGCTTCAAATCAGCCACCTTACTTCCGTTTTGATAAAACTCAACCCTCCAGTTCACATCGTCATCATTCCAAAGTTCGGTAACAAAACATCCCTTGAGTTCAACTTATAAATGCAACTTTTTGGGTGCGG
>ULTU01067492.1_pt1 | contig 23450 bp, 18 predicted proteins | sample 1957861 | NCBI WGS metagenome assembly ULTU01 (sample SAMEA4835742, study PRJEB28245) | human gut metagenome | biome: gut microbiome; material: fecal sample | place: Denmark | collected 2008
CAGCTTTCCCTGCCCGCCAACTCCGGCCCGGCATCTGAAGATGCCTTCCCTGAGGAATTCCGCTTGCGAAGTACCCTGAGCAGAGCGGGCTCTTGACGCAGTTCGGGACAACATCCATGAAGACCGACGGGGGCGAAAAGGCCGGATTTGCACACGTGGAGTTCAATGAGAAGAACTACGGGGGCAGAAACCCACGATCTGCACACGTGACTGGCAACCTTCACCACGACTGATTGGCAAATCGCGCGGGATTGCGTATATTTGCGGCAGAAATTATTTCCAAACCCCTGCGGACAATATGGATGGAATGCTGCGGCAGGTGGCAGACAGATCGACAGACAGGCCGACGGACGGTCAGGTAGATAGTCAGTCAAATAGGCAAATAGGCAAACAGACAGACATAATACGACAAATGAACTACTCTGGTTTAATCATAGCGGTTATCACATTTTTGGTAATTGGACTTTTTCACCCACTCGTAATCAAGAGCGAGTATTATTTCGGCACTAAATGCTGGTGGGCATTCGCACTTGCCGGCCTGGCCTTCATCGTGGCAAGCCTTCTGGTAGAGAACAGCGTAGCAAGCCCTATTCTTGGAGTCGTGGGGTGCTCTTGCCTATGGAGCATATTGGAGATTTTCGAACAGAGGGAGAGAGTCAGGAAAGGTTGGTTTCCGATGAATCCGAAGAGGAAATCAGAGTATTAGGCAAAGCGCGGGTGAAGTCATAGCCAGAGGCGGCCAGGCTGTCCAGGAGGAGGGAGAGGAGATCGCTTGCTCCATCTAGTCTGTCGTGGAGGAGGATGACCGAGCCGGGGCGCACCTGTTTCATAATCCGTTCTACAACAGGGACATACCAGTCGTGTCCAGACTGCTTACAAGAATATCCAGACTGCGTGCAAGAATGCTCTGACGACTTGCAAGAATGTTCTGACGACTTGCAAAAAATTGTATCAAAGCTTCTTACATCCCAGCCGACATTTTGCAGACCGAGAGTCCGGACCACTTTAGCGATAGTCGGATTCGTCACGCCGAAAGGAGGACGGAACAATGAAATCTTCTTGCCGGCGACACTTTCCACTGCACGTTTCCCTTCATTGACATCGGCCAGCATTTTATCGAAAGACAACAACGGAAAAGTGCCGGCATGGCTGTAAGTGTGCAGTCCGAGCGCATGTCCTTCTTCAAGCATACGATGAAGAACCGCCTCATTACCAAAGACTTTGGAGCCGATCAAGAAGAAAGTCGCCCTGGCGCCACGTTCACTGAGGACATCCAGAACACGTTCAGTTTCAGGCGGATGCGGCCCGTCATCGAAAGTCAGGTAAACCACTTTCCGGTCTGTCTTCTCACGACAGAATGCCCGCACATATACTCCTGAGCGTATGCTGGCAGAAGCCCAGACCATAAAGACTGTTATGGAAAGGACAATGACAAGCATGCAGAGTATTGTGATGACAGACATATCGAAACCAATTCCAACTACTTATGTAACAAGACGATAACGCCATCCTCATTGACATCATCCACGATCGCGGTATAACCATCCGGAATCTTCTGCTCCGAAATGAGTTTACAGAGCAATACCGGAAGCAGTGAACGGAACGCTCCGAGGGACTCGACGTGGTCGGCGCAGCTTATGACATTGACACCGGCATTGATTCCGAACAGTTCAGCAATCGGATTCTCTGCGCATTTCGGGAGGTCTGAAAGATTCGCGAGACCACAGAATCGGAGAGCCGCGTTGCCGTCTTTAGTGCCGTTCAGCGAGCTAGATGAGGTTCCCCCAGACTCGTGCAGGTGTTCGGAAGAGGACTCGGAGCCGGATTCATCACACGGCCAGGAGGCAGACTCAGACTCCTGCAAAGGTCCGGTGGAGCACTCGGAGTTTGCATCCCCACCCCGCTCAGAACCAGACTCGGAACCATCATCACCACCCGGCCCTGCGGACGATTCAGTTGCCGGGCACGACTCGGAAACGTCAGTCGGCATCGCGGCACTGAGCAGAAATGCAGCAGCGCCTTCTCCCAACGGAAGGAAACCGTCCCCGACTCTATATAAACCAAGACGTTGCCTTATGACATCGACCTCCGGCGTAACCTCGTCGAAAGCACCGACCAATGCCACATTCCCCTCACCCGCATCATCGAGCAACATTGCGGCATCGACAAGAGACGCAGCGAAACCATCAGCCTGCTGCACATAAGTCGTGTTGTAGGCGTGAATTTTTCGGATCAATGCAATGTAACCGGATGCCGTATTGAAAGTGGACTGCATGAAAGGTGACGGATTCAGCAGAGTTTCCTCCCTGTCGAAAATGCTTGAACCGAAAGAGATGGTATCCTTCATGAAGCCGGCACCCGTAGAGGTGATTATTCCGGCCACCCTCTCGGAAGGGACACCATCAAGCGATTTCAGCCCGCACCAGACAGCCATCTTCAGAAGCCGCCCCATTCTGCGCCTCGAATTCGCATCAGTTATAACTTCCTTATAATCAGGCTCATCAGCACTAACATATGAAGTACCGCTGATATATAAATGTTTATGCGGAATAAACAGCATGGCTAAATTGCTTTAGAAGATTGAGGGTCAATGATATCCGAAAAGACGAGAGAGACGCAGTTGCCGCTGAAACCGAAGGCCGAGGACAATATGTTGCGCAACCGTGGCCTAGAACCATCTCGAGTCGCAAACGGTGCGAGACAGGTTTCCGGAAGAGAAGCAGTGTGACGGCGAGAACCCATAAACGGCACAAGACCTGTTTCCGGAATCGGAGAGGAGAAACCGCACGAGCCCATAAACGACAAATCATTAAGTTCCAACGACTTGCAGACCATCACAGCCTCTATTCCCTCAGAAGCGGCAAGAGTATGCCCCGTATAGGCCTTGAGCGAACTGAACGGTGGAACAGCACCACCGAAAACCCGCAGCATGGCATTGCTCTCCGCAAGGTCATTGACCTGAGTACCAGTCCCGTGCGTATTGACAAAGTCAATGTCTGACGGATCCAGACCAGCCTGCTCAAGTGCAGCGGACATTGACAATCCCGGCCCTATACCTTCAGCCGACCTCGCCGTCTGATGGTAAGCCTCATTGGCATTGCCCCAGCCGGTCAGCCTGCAGACAACGCCTTCAGAATCGGCAGTGAGCACAAGATACCCTGCACCCTCACCAAGATTCAGCCCTGCACGCGACTCGTCGAACGGTCTGCAGATTTCCGGATCAAGAATACGCAGCGAATTGAACCCGTTCATCGTAAAACGGCAAAGCGAATCCGTGCCGCCAACAATGGCCACGTCACACAATCCTTCACGCAACATCTTGGCTCCCAGCATAATAGCATTGCCGGCAGCAGAACAAGCCGTACTTATGGTCGTGCTGAAAACTATATTGACCCCACGGGACTCCAGATAATGCGCCATCATCGAGGTAACATCCCCGGGCGTATGCATGCTCAGACTTCTCGCGTCGCCGCCAGCAAGGTCATTGCGGTGCTCCTGCCAGAAAACCTCGCTCAAATCCATTCCGCCCACCGAAGTACCGGACAGAAATGCGCAGCGGAGCTCTTTCAGCCCGTCTGCATTGCCCCTACGGCTGACGAAATCCGTCAATGCCTCGTCCACAGCCTTGAGTCCGAGCAGAGCCGTACGACTTGCAACTTCTTGCCTGTCAATACCTAACGCATCTTTAAGTTCGTCATCAGAAAGACAGACCTCCCCGACAGGGAACCCGAGCGCAGTCTGAAAACGTCTCACAGGAGCAAGCATTGAACGGCCGCTCCGCATTGACTCCAGACATTCTGCCACATTGGTCCCGGCCGCGCAAATCGCACCAAGCCCGCTCACATAGACTTCCATATCAAGCAGTTTTCCCGTGTTCGCGGATATAGTCGGCCATGGTCTTGACCGAATAGAACACCTGTTTTCCCTCAGCAGGATTCTTCAGCTTGATGCCGTAATCCTTGTCCAGGAGCAGGATAATTTCCAACGCGTCGATAGAATCGAGCCCGAGCCCGTCGTCCCCGAAAAGAGGAGCTTCCGGGTCAATGTCCTCAGGCGTAATCTCTTCAAGATTCAGAGCCTCAATGAGCTGGGCTTTAAGTTTTTCTATAAGTTCATCCATAATTTCTACAATTATCAGAATAACAATGTCCGGCTATCGGCGGACCAAGAGTTCAAATTTAGCGAAATATCTGCCATTCAGAAAATCAATGTGACCGACAATGCAATATTTCATATCCTGGGCAGACATTGACAGCGCAGCATACTCACGCACGTCAGAAAGCGTACTGTCATCTGACCAGAACCAGGTATTCTCACCTTTGATATGATGACGGATGGAAATTTCGCCCTCCACCACGTTCGGAAGCGTATAGACGAACACTGCAGGACTCGCGGAGGCATCTGTTTCTGTGTCAATGATTTGCTGATGCCGGATATCCGTATCGAGGCTGCCGTAAACTCCTGACAAAATGAGTCCGCAGTCCTCTTCACCATACTCAATACCATCAAGAAGCACTTCAGACGCGACGTAGCCAAGTTTGGACAGACTGTCCATCTTGTAGAACTTCATGTTCGGAGCGCAGACTGTTTTGAAAGCAGAGCGTATAAAGTCCTGGAAATCACCAGAGTCCGAAGAATACACCTCTTTATCATTCAGCAGAATGCGGCCTGATTCCACCAGAACCGTTCTGAGAACATCTGCATTGACCTTCACGGGAGACTCGCACGAGAGCGCATCTTGAGGATGATATTCCAGAAGCAGCGCCGCATTGGTTCCGCCGAAACCGGAGGCTGTTTTCAATGCACGGAGCGGTTTTCCTGACGGAAGTTCCACATTGGACCGGCTGATATTCAGCGGCATAGGGACTCCGAGCGTCTCAAAGCCCGGTGTGCCGACCAGAACACGATTACGCAGTTCTTCAGCCGCGATAATGGTCTCTATCACTCCGGAAGCCCCCATCGTATGCCCGAAATATGGCTTCAGGCTCTGCACAGGCACGTTCTGAAACCCTGCAAGCGAACAGGCTTTGGACTCCATCTCATCATTATATGCAGTGGCGGTGCCGTGCATCTGGAGCATATCCACATTGTCCGCACCTGCTTCCGCCATTGCCTTGCGCATAGCGAAATACAGTCCGTCACCGGTCCTTGACGGGCCGGAAATATGGTTCGCGTCATCGGTCAATGCCGCTCCGCTTATGCAGACACCATCCCCTTCCGTGGTCAATAGCATCGCCCCGCACGCCTCACCGAGATTCAGTCCGCAACGTGATTCGTCATAAGGTCTGCAAACATCGTCTGAAAGTGATTTGAAGGACGCGAAACCACTGGTAATAAACCGGTTCTGAGTATCCACACCGACCACGACCATCTCTTTATACCGTCCTGAAAGAATGAGTCTTCTGGCTACTGCAACAGCCGTAATTCCGGAAATGCAGGCATTGGAAACGACAAATGTATCATCTGCATTGATCCCAAATTCTGTCGCGATTCTCCTGGCCATCGGACCGAGCAGCAGAGCTGAGTCCACCACCTCGCAGGTCTCCTTGTGGAACTCTGCCCACTCCGTGCTATGGCCTTCGAGAAGCGAAATGTTTCCCTTCGCTGAAGCTATCACCAGTCCGATGCCGTCCGCGCTGCGGTTTCCCAGAACGGAACTGATGCAGTGAACTGCGATGATTTCTGTCAATGTCCGCTGCCTGTCATAACGCCCGTATAAGGCATCATATACGGAATCCGGAATAATCCCGGCTGTAACCGGAGACTGGGAAACACGAGGGTTTACTATACGACGCACGCCGACTTCTCCACGAAGCAAGGCCGAAAAATTCCGTTCCACGCCTTCTCCGAGAGATGTCACCATCGCCGAGGCCGATATAAATACCTTTCCTTTAAGCATTTGCAAGAGAACAACGTATCAGACTGTGACCATAGCCGAGATTATCGACAATCTCATCCACCCGCAGGCCGGCAGTCTCAATCATCTTGAACAAGTCATTGCTGTAGAACATCTTGCTGTTGCCGTTGGCCATGGCGGTAAAATACACGCTTGTTTGCGCGAGGTCGAAGGACGCAGTATCGAACTTCTGCCTGTCCCAGAGCGTCTCCATAATATATACGCGGGCGCCCGGCTTCAGCCCGGAAGCGACACGTGAAAGGATGCTGACTACCTGCTGCTCAGAGAAACAGTCGAGGAACTGGCTCATCCAGACCACATCGAAACCGCCCGGAATCACCGTTTCCGGATTCAGCAGATCACCTGCGACAGTATGGATCCTTTCGGCTCCGGGTTTTCCGTCAATGTTGTCCTTCAGCATAGCGAGCTGCTGCGGAAGATCCATCACTGTAACATTGACCTGAGCATTTTCGCTCACGGTTTTAAGAGCGAAACGGCCTGTATTTCCGCCAATGTCGAGAATCGTCGCCGTCGGGGACGCAAATATGTGTGGCAGAGCCTGTTCGAATGAATTGTCCGAATAGAAATGGTCGAAGCCGAACCAGCTTTTCTGCACCTGGGGCTCCAGAGATGAAAGCCCTTCGTACAATGTCGGCCAGGGACCGAGCTCCTTCAGTCCGGCAGGCTTTCCTGTGCGCACAGCCTCGTCCAGATGGAAAAGTCCCTTGTAGTTCACATCATGATTGAAGTCAATGTCGGAGCGCACCATCGGGTCATTAAGAAGAAACCATCCGACTTTGGAAATCGTGAATCGTCCGTCATTGAGGAACACTGTTCCTGCCGTCAATGATGACTCCAACAGCACTTTGGCGCCATAGACCGAGATTCCTGCCTTTTCAGCCACTTCTTCGGCGGTCAGCCCTGCATGAACACTTCGCCCTGCAGCTTCGAGCATTTCGAAAATGCCGTAATTGATCATGAGCCGGCTTACCTGAAACACAACAGGCGCAAACGCGATTTCATGGGCCGCCCTCTGAGCGTCGAGAGCCGAGATTCTTCTCCCCTTGTACTTGCTGTCCATAGTCAGTTATTTTTTCAATTTCCAGAAGTCATAGTAATTGTACCATTGCTCCGGATGCTGTTTCATTTCGTTTTCCAATGACCTGATGAATTGGCCCAATATCATGTCTTCCCCACCTTTACGAGAGACGGGTTTTTCGGCATTGACAAAACTGAACCTGTATGTCATATCTTTCTCACGCACAGCGAAATAGAAGAACACGGGAACTTTCAGTCTTGCCGCCAGATGGAATGGGCCGAACGGGAAATCAGCCTTGTGTCCCATCAATTCAGAGGTCAGGAGTTTGTCTTCGTTCACGTATCTGTCGCCGAGGAAGCAGACAAGTTCGCCTTCATCCAGGGCTTCCGATATCATGAACACGTGCGCGAGCGGGTCCTTGTTTACAGGAATGATCCTGAAAGACGCGCCGGAAGAACGGTTTTCCTCGAGGACCTCCTTGATATCTGCATGTTCATTGTCATACATCACCAGCGACATCTTGGTGTTGCCTTGTCTGAAAAATGGCTCTCCTGCAGCCCAGTTGCCGAAATGCGCGCTTATGACTATCGCTCCCCTGTTCCCGTCCAATGCCTCGAGCAGCGCCTCGTAGCCTTCGAACTTATAATGGAACCGGTCCGACAAGCCGGAAGATATTGCGACCCTGTCAATGATGGATTTTCCGAATGAAAAATAATTTCTGTAGATGAACAATGCTGATTTCAGCGGTCCGTAGCCTAAGATTTTTCTTGCATAACGCCAGATGTCCGCTGTGGAACGCGGTGCCGCCGGAATGAAGTACAATGCCACGAAGGCCAACAGGCAATAGGCTGTCCTGACTCCCGAATGTCTGATCAGAAAGACGAAAATCTCATATCCAGTACGTCCCCCGCGGGACTTTCCCTGCCAGTTCTTTGCCATTGCGCGAAAATATTGCGATGAATCAGATTTTCCCCTGCAGGAAATCGTAGAAGTCAGAAAAAGTCTTGATCTTGGCGAAATCCTCTTTCTTCATAACATATCCGAAATTCTTCTCCACGAGCACGACAACATCCACCATATCGAGACTGTCCAAATCCAGAACCTCAAGCATAGGTGCGTCAGGTCTCATTTCGGTCACATCTGTTTCAAACTCTTCTGACAGAATTCCGTTAACTTTTTCTATTAGTTCCTCTCTGGTCATCTTTCCGATTTTTTTCTTCAAAAGTGCTAATTTATAACATTTGCGCAAAATATGCAAAATGACTTTACCGGCTGCTCCTCAAGCAAAAATTTTTGGAAACATTGGAAAAAGGGATTAACTTCGGTCTCCGAAAAAACCAAGACGGAAAGTTGTGAAAAAGATTCTGCGGGCTGCCCTTCTGACCTTATTGCTGATGACACTGAATGTTTGGACCGGTTCGGCCCACACGTCCGCGTCATGCTCGGTTTCGCGCGATTCCACACGCAACACCCCGTCCACACACAGAATAGGAATCAATGCCAGAGGAGCATGGCTGATGCCGACACATAAGTTCTTCAGAGGAGAGAACGGAACAGGCAAGCCCCTGAACTACAGCGCATCAGCACATCTTCAATACTCCTACCAGTTCCCCGCGTCCAGCACATTCGGGACATTGTTCCCTACCGCATATCAGGGAATCGGAGTAGGCTGGAACACCTTTTTCGACAAGAAGGAAATCGGCATGCCGACTGCGGTCTATATATTCCAGGGAGCACAGATATGCAGACTTGCCAGCCGCCTCTCACTTGATTATGAATGGAATTTCGGCGCATCATTCGGCTGGAAGCCATTTCACGACGACGAGGAACTTGACGGCAGATCCAACATCTACAACACCGTAGTAGGCAGCAAGGTCAATGCCTATATCAATGCCAGTCTCATCCTCACCTACCGCCCTGTAAATCAGGCGACACTGTTCTTCGGAGTCGATATTTCGCATTTTTCTAACGGCAACACGAGATATCCCAACGCCGGAGTAAACACATTGGGCATCAAGGTGGGCGGCACCTACGGTTTCGGAGAATGCAGCATGAGAAAACCTGGCGCAAAGCTGAGCCGCAAAGCAGATTACGGGTTCAATGACATCTGGTCCGGCACCAGGCCTTATTGCAGCATTCCGGATGAGAGAGATGAAAGCAGATTCATAAACAGGATGTCGCTGAACGTGACACTTTACGGCGCTCTGCGCTCTAAAGGTCTCATGTATGAGGACAATGCCTACATACTTGGAAACAAGTTCGCAGTGGCCGGCATTGACCTGAACCCTATGTACCGCGTCGGAAAATGCTTTGCAGCAGGCCTTTCCGTGGATCTGCAATATGATGAGAGCGCCAACCTCAGAAGCCATATAGCAGGCACTGACCAGACTGAAGACGGCATAAAGCTGCTCGTCAGAAGACCTCCGCTGAAAGAATCATTGGCAGCAGGCCTCTCACTAAGAGCGGAACTGATAATGCCGATTTTCACGGTAGGAGTCGGCGTCGGCCACAACATCATCTATAACGGAAGCGATTTCGACGGATTCTACCAGGTGTTCAATCTCAAGGCCAGTCTCACCAAGCGTCTTTTCCTGAACATCGGCTACAAGCTTACAGACCTAAAGAGGCCGAACAACTTGATGATCGGCCTCGGATGGAGTTTTCACAGAATCAGAATGAAATGACCGGCAGTTCCAGATAACTTTCTGCTGACCAGATGGTCATGACCGCTTTCTTGTAGTCTGTAGCCTCTGCTTCATACTGGTTTTTCAGATAAGTATGAGGGTTCATGGCAATGAGCGGGAACCACGAAGCCTGCACCTGCACCATAAGCGTATGTCCCAGGAGGAAATGATGGTCAATGTCACACATCGTGAAATCCGCATTGACCTTCTTGCCTGACTTGAGCGGCAGCGGTTTCTCGAAGCTTTTTCTGAATCTGAGCGGCATGACATCAGCTCTCACCAGCATCTGGTAGCCGTCAGGTCTTACATCTATAAGTTTCACAATGACATCCGCGTCTGTCAGGCGGGCATTGTCCTCAGGCGTGACGGAGACGCTTACATGAACATTGACCGGTCCTGCGAGATGAAGCTCCTTTTCCAGAACAGGTGACGTGTAGGTGGCGACATCATTGCGTGCAGAACTGAATCTCTGGTCCGCAACCATATAGGCCCTGTCGCGGCTGTTCGCGTCACTGTCCATGTAAGGAACAGGAGAAGCGGGATCAGATGTGATGGAACGGTTATAAGGCATTGGATCAGAAGACATTGAATAAGCCTCACCGCCTTGTCCGAAGGTCAATGAATTTTCTCCGGAAAGATAGAGTTTCCTGAAATTCATCTCTACAGGCGGCCATACATCGTAACTTTCCCACAAATCTGTCACGTTCCTGTTTTCCATTACGCCGCGCATGGTCTCGCCTGAAGGACAGATATTTACGCGCGGAAGTCTTTCGCCGCAGTCCTTGTCGTCGAGATAATATGCAAAGAACGGATATTCCACATTGTCCTGATAATAAGCGCCTGTAGCCTCTCCGAACCACGCGTCGGAAAGATGTCTTGCAGAGCGGTTGTTCCAGCCGCCGTGATACCATGGACCGGCAGTGAGGTAGAGCGGACAGTCAGGCGACATTTGCTTCAGCATGTCATAGGTGCGGAATGCGCCATAGCAGTCCTCAGCATCATAGAATCCGCCCGTAGCCATCACAGGGACAGTGATATTCTTAAGATGGCGGCTCGGGTCCCTGTCTTTCCAGAAGGTGTCGTAATTCGGATGGACCATCATCTGGCTCCAGAAACGGAGAGAGTCGCCGAAAAAGGCTGACAATTCGGAAATGGACTTGCCCTTGAAATAGTCATAGATATTCCCGTCAATGCGGACAAGGCTTGAAGGAGCGACCGTAGCAGGCTTCTTCATTTCTCGATAGAAGCCGGAACCGAATCTGTATGAATCTGTCAGGCACAATGCCCCGTTGTGATGTGCATCATCGCCCATATACCAGTCAGTAGCAGGCGCCTGCGGCGAAACCGCCTTGATGGCAGGATGACGGGACAATATGGCCAGCGTAGCATAGAATCCCGGATATGAAACTCCTTTCACTCCGACCTTGCCGTTGTTCGCGGTATTTGCCAATATCCACTCTATCGAATCATAGACATCCGTGGCATCATCGGTCTGCACGACTCCTTTCACATAGACAGTATCGGCAGCGCCGTCAATGCCGGACACATAAGGGCGCATCTGCTCGTATTTTCCTTCGCTCAGCATCCTGCCCCTTACATTCTGATACACAATTATATAGCCGTCAGCCACATAATTGGCCATATCTCCCTTGAGAGAGCCGCCGAACCCCGAACCGGCCTTCTTCCCGCCAAGTTCTCCGGGAGCGAGCCCATAAGGCTTCAGTGAATAAGGAGTGCGCTGAAGCATCACCGGAGATGTTTTTCTGCCGAGTTTTGCAAGATATTCCTGATTCGGCTCATAGAGTACAGTATATATATGTATGCCGTCACGGACCTTTACCATGACCTCACGTTTGGTGTAGTTCTGACTCAGCCACTCGTCGGTGACTATCCTTCCGTTCTGTGCGAAAGACAATGCCGACAGCACGAGGGCCATCAGCATTGACACGAAAAATCTCTTCATTTTTATATCTCCTGATACATTTTTATATATTCATCCCCGAAGAATGTCACCGTCTCTCCGTTCTCGAAGCCGAGACGTCCATAGAGGCGCTGAAGATAGTCCTTCCTGCTGTCCACAAGAAGAGTTGCCTTCGTAAATCCAAGAGCCTGCGCTTCTTCCAATGCATTCTGTATCAATATGCTGCCTATGCTGTGGCCACGGAATTCCGGTGCCACGGCCAAGGAATCGAGATAGTACTCCCCTGCCTCAGTCTCCGTGCCGGGATTCGGCTTGTCCATATCCAATGCTTTGGAAATCAACGAGAAAGTAAGATCAGCAGTTTCTTTATAGGAGGCCCCGTCATATGCAATCAATGCTCCGGCGACTTTTCCGCCGTATGTAGCGATACATGTATTCTTCCAACTGTACAGTGTATCGTCCCGCTTGCATATCTTTTCCAACACGGCCTCCAAGCCCGGCTTGGAAGCAAATTCAGTATGCTCTCTGTCCATTGCCTCAAGCACTACCCACGAAATAAATCGAGCATCTGCAGGAGTTGCTCTGCGCAGTTCCACGCGCGGTTTCACAAAAATCGCATCCATATTCTAAAAAAATTCATTCATATTTTGTAAATATAAAAAATTGTTCCTACATTTGCAAACGCAAAACGGGGATATAGCTCAGTTGGCTAGAGCATCTGCTTTGCAAGCAGAGGGTCGTCGGTTCGACTCCGTCTATCTCCACAAGTTAAAGGGCTGACAAAGAAATTTGTTCAGCCTTTTTTCGTAACTTTCGGAAGTATCCTCATAATCAGCAGAATATGGCATTGGTATCGGGCGCCGGGAACGACCTGAAGTGGATTTGGAAGATTTCCCGCAAAACAAGATGGCAGGTAATACTGTGCTGCATCATTGAAGCGGCATATTTTTCCGTGTCAATGTTCTTTATCTGGGTAAGCAAGCATCTGATCGACATTGCGACCGGTGACGCGGAAGGAAGGATTCTGACTTTCGCATTTGTACTCGGAGGGTGCATATTGCTGCAGCAGGCATTGTCCATAGCAAGCGCGAGAATCGAAGCCAAGAGCGAGATAACACTCCGTGGCGATGTCAGAAGCAGGCTTTTCGGAAGGATCATGACCGGGAAATGGGCCGGCAAGGAGAAAATGCACTCGGGCGACCTGCTGAACAGACTGATGGATGACGTTACTGAAATCACGGAGACAGTCTGCTATACGATTCCCAAACTCACCGGTACTCTTGTCCAGCTGGTTCTCGCCACTTATTTCATTGCGAAAATCGACTACAGACTTGCATTGGCAGTATTTTTCATCATGCCTGTCGCACTGATACTGAGCAAAAGCTGTTTCCGGAAGCTCCGCAGGCTGACCAGGGACATCAAGGACTCGGACAGCAGCGTGCAGAGCCACATTCAGGAGAACATCCAGCACAGGACACTCATTTCCGCGATGGAACATACTGACTACTCGAGGGAAAGGCTCAACTCGCTGCAGGACGAACTGGAGGAAAAGGTCATAACCAAGACTGATTTCGCCCTGTTCTCCAGGACAATGATAAGGCTCGGAGCCGGTGCAGGATATGCTACCGTACTGCTGTGGGGCGTATATGGTCTGCAAAACGGGACAATGACCTTCGGTATGATGGCGGCATTCCTCCAGCTTATTTCCCAGATTCAGAGGCCTATACTTGACCTCAGCCGTCAGGTGCCCGGTTTTATCCGCACGGCAGCATCAGCTGAAAGGCTCAGGGAAATCGACGACATTGAGACGGAAGACACTGACAAGCACATCGTACTGGACGGAACATCCGGAATAAGGATAGAGAACCTGACGTTTTCATATCCTGATGGAGAGAAGCTGATTTTCGAGAATTTTTCATACGATTTCAAGCCGGGCAGCCTCACGGCCATATTCGGCGAGACAGGTATCGGCAAGAGCACGCTGATCCGCCTGATGCTGGCTCTGCTGGAGCCTGACAAGGGCAACATCTATATATACAACAAGGACAATGTCCTTAAAGCCTCACCATCCACAAGGGGCAACTTCATCTATGTTCCCCAGGGCAACACACTTATAAGCGGCACTGTCCTGGACAATCTCCTGCTCGGACGTCCCGATGCCACACAGAATGAAATCCGCCAGGCACTCCACTATGCTATGGCAGACTTCGTTTGGTCTCTGCCTGACGGTCTGAATACGGTCTGCGGGGAATCCGGAGCAGGTCTCAGCGAGGGACAGGCCCAGAGAATCGCCATAGCGAGAGCCCTGCTCAGGCAGGGCGGCATTCTGCTTCTGGACGAGCCGACTTCAGCTCTGGACTCGGAAACCGAAAAAGCACTGATTGCAAATCTGCGTGAGTGTTCACAGAACAAGACTCTTATCATAATCACGCACAGGGAATCGATTTCTGAACTATGTCCTGAGACTCTGTTCATAAAGAAATAAACAGCGGCATCCAAAAGCATGCCCCCTAAAAAGGCAAAGAGATACGAACTTTCACATCCGTATCTCTTGGGGGTCAGAAGCAATAGATCCAATCTATCTATATCAGCTTCTAAATTCTCAGTTTTTATTAGAAGACGTCCGGTTACCAGTTAAAACGTTCGTCCCGGACTCTGGGTGCAAAGTAAAGACTAAAAATTTAGAATGACGTGTAAGATAGTCGGTAAAAATCTACATACGGTGGTAAAATCAATGCGAAAATTCACATAAACGAGTGCTGAAAATCTGCGACAAATTTAGAAACAATTATTGCAACACGCTGATACAACGAACTTTGACACCATTTATTTTCTGAGCTGGATACAGCATCGTAATGAGGCTTCCTTGAGTTTGCCAGCCATATCGGAATGCAGAATTTGAGAACCCTGTACGGCAAGTGCTGTACGCTGCCCCCTGCCCTGCCAGATACATCAGGATAAACTCGCGCTGGTTTGGAACTCGCCACTTGTAATTTGTGTCATATGTATAATGCTGTGCACAAGTATATGTCCCTTCTACAACTTTCTGCATTGTAGCAGAAAGAATTGTGGATGCTACAAGAAAACTTTTTGCAGGCTTGTTGTCATCCTGACGTTCATTATGATTGTTCAGTTCGCCTTGTTCACCGGAAACGTTCAATGCACTGGCATCGATTTTTTCAAGCGAGAGCTTCGTATAACCATCCTGCTTAGTAGAAGTATAATAGTCGCTCGGGGTCTTGTCATAGCCTTGATCGTATGACTCGAGATTGCGTACGCATCTCAGATAAGAAGCAGACCACTTCCCGGATGTGGCACTATTGGTGGCCATACCTTCTTCTGCAAAATAGTCACAAACGCTCCTTGTGGAAGTCCAGTATATCATACGGTTACCACCTGCATAATCATTGTACGGACTGGTTCCCAAGACTGAAGTAGGCTTGTTGAACAGACGGCTATCTGTACTGATTACACTTTCTCCCAACCAAAGTCCAGCATACTGTTTGAGCGTTGGCGCATACCAGCGTATCTCATTATCATCTATAACTCCGTCACCATTCAAATCCCTGTTTCTGGACATACAGGCACGGTAGAACCTATTGTTGGAAGCCAGATCTTTCCATGAAATGCGGTAGTTAGACTCCGACAAATCGCTGATCTGATTATTCCTTCCGTTCCAGCTGTCAGTTCCACTGGAAACCGGAGCCGCCGAGAAGCCCTTCCCTGCCTCATCATTCGTAGTCTCGCATCCGTAGGCAACCACAGTTCCAGACTGCGATCTGTCGTAGAATGTCTGGATATTACACTGATTAAGTCCGTAAGCAACTGTTGCATACACACTTCTATTATCCTTACTTTCACTGACCGAGTTGGCTACATAGAATGTTCTCTTCGGGACATCATTCACATATTCACTCCATGCTCTGTCTGAATAATAGTTTTCATCCACGAAGCAGGTAACATCAATGTATGGATTTGCCTTGGAGCCGCCTGTCCAGAAAGTTTTGACATCCGCATTGTCATAGAGGAGTTTAAGGAAAGAGTTGATGTTGTAGAGCGACGATTTTCCTTTTCCAGGATAAGCTACCGCAGTTCCACGCTCTGTTGCCGTGGATGAATATGTACCGCCTATGGCAAATTCCACCCAGTCAGTAGTGGCGCCATTCAAGTTTCCGGTCACCTTGTCTGTCACCATCATAACTTCTGACTGATTGCCGAGATCGGAAATCTGATACACATAGCCTAAGCCCTTATCCTTCAACATCTTGATATCGTTCATATAGAAGCGCATCACCATATATTCGTAATGGCTGTCCAATGAAAGTGTCTTCCCTGCAGTACCATATTCCATCACGATACCCTCTGCACCAGGTTGTTCCTGCGTCTGGTTTTCCTGCTTTGCCTCGACAATGATATTGTCCACGCCTGAAATGGAGACATTGAACGTATATGTGGAATTCCTCTCCACATTATAGTCATTGACATCCGCTGTACAGTCTCCCAAATGAACGTAATACGTAACAGCCGCATTTCTGGTGTAGTTTGTGGTCTGCTCGGTATATGTTCCGTCGATAACCACGTAGGTTCCGAACTCAGGGGCATTGACAAAAGCTTTCGGTATAGACATCCCGTCAGCCTCACGCTCGTGCCACTTAGTCACCTTATTGACCGCATTCTGCTTATTCTCAGGCAGATAGACCTCGAAATACTGCCTTCCGGAAGCATCCACATCATTTGGCGCGAAAATTCCGGATATGTTATTGAAATTGGTCGGTACCGGTTCGACAGAATAGATTTTCTCGATGCCGGCATCGTCGGAAGAGAAAAGAGGGCCGACGCAGGCGACATTGACAATGCTGTATTTCTCAGCCTTGAAGCTTTTCCCCACTTCACCACGGGCAATTCCGATATTGAAACGGACTTTGGAGACGACACGAGTGAGTCGGATCATATCTTCATTGCCGGAAGATGTAGTCTCGACACGACCTTCTTTATTGATATTCACCACATTACCTCCATTAGCCGCCCCTGTCATAAGGAAACTGCTGGAAACCTGAATTGTTTCCGGCTTGCGGTTGAACGGAAGTGCCAAAAACTGCTTGCGAGTGAAGTTCACGTTGCCATCCATTACCGCTTCCCAAGAAAGATTTATCGGAAGGCCATCCGAAGGCGATATTGTTTCCCTGATACCGTCCTTCATAGTGGTTTTGAGAGGATAAGTTCCTTCCTGATAGACATTTGCGACAGCATAGATGTATGAGCGCCCGGCTGTGGTCTTGACTTTTACTGTTCCGTATTTGCCTTTTGTATCCGATGTGGACTGGTTAAGTCCGCTGTTGAATGCCGCAAAGCCTTTCAATGCTCCACTTTCATTGAAAATATACACATACAGATTTTTCAGCGCCCTTTCCTCTGCATCGGTCGCCTTGGTATCCATCGAATAGGACTCTGAAGAAGGATTCTCCACAGGCAAGGAAACCACTACGACATCATCTTCATAAACGTCAGTTCCCTTTTCCCATATACACGAGGTAGCAGCCCACAGCAGGACAGATGTCAATATGGCAATATGTAAAAACCTGAACTTCATAATCAGTTGAAATCAATGTTAACGTCCTCTTTGCTCTTCCAGTCGATTACCTGATACTTCAGCGTGGTTTCTACCTCCACCCGCCCGTTCAGGACATAGGCATATATGATGCATTCGTGATTTCTGAGGAACTCGTCAGGGGCAATGTTGAAGGAAACTTTCCTGGATTTGTTGGCAGAAAACTGATAGTTGACAATTCCCCTAAGCGCCTGACCGGACTCCAAAAAATACGAAGAGAAAGATGTCAGACCAGCATTTCTCATTCTTTCAGCATAGGCTTGCGCGTTTTCGTCCAAGCCTCTTCTGAAAACGGTGGGATCCTTGACCGGACTTATGTCCGCTGCCTTGAACAAGACATTTGAACCGCCTGTATATCTGACCGTGTGGGAATAATAGCCCACATTTTCAGGCAGGAACGCAGATGAAGTGTACAAATAATCGAGACTCTTCACATCAGCAAAATCCACCGACCGCGTAAAGGCCAATGCTGTCTGAGGAATGAAATTACCGGAAACACCGGTAGCAGAAGCCTCGGCTTTTCCAAATTCCACATTGAGGATACTGAGACCGTCGATGTCCGCATTTCCCTCGGCCTTGGCCATATAGAACTGAAACTTGGACACTGCCCTAAGAAGAGGAATCTCTATAGAATTTTTCAGGTCAATGCTTTCAGACACATACTTCTGAAGCGGAACATTGGTCAGCGCCCTCGACATAGGAAGGCCCGCAGAAGGGACCGCCGTCACCTCAGGTTTCATATCAGAACTGATGCCGAATCCGCTTACGGTTCCAGTCCTTAGCTGTCCTCTTGTCATCACGCTACCGTCTCCAGACATCAGTCCGGAACAGCCATCCGCATTGGCAAGAACATATATATCTACACCGTTCATTTTTCCGGTACGGAGTTTTATGCTTACGACTCGATTTTCCGTGCCGGCAAGTCCAGTCTGTTCTGCAAAACCTATCGGCTGCGCTCCGTCTCCGGACTCTCTCGATGCGAAGATCCAGATTCGGTAGGAGTGTATAAGTGATTCAGATTCAATGCCTGACTCCATATCCGCTTCTGTCAATGAAGTCTTTGTTCTGCCAGGAATCTTGTTGCTGACCTCCCCTGTATTAAGAGTTACAGTCAGGTAAGCCGGCACGTTATCGGGATATTCGATATCGCACGGCTTGCTGTCATATATGCACGAAGTCAGGATGAGCGCGGCAAGTGCTGCCGTGACCATCTTCGCACACCGGGCATTGACTGCAACCAGTTTATTTATACAGGACATCAACATCTGCATTATCCTAAATATCTATGTCGTCAAGTATCACTCTCCAGGAATTGATCAATATGCTCGAACTTACCCAACGGTCCTCCTTATCCAGGAAAAAAGTCAGATTGTATTCATCTTGCCTGTCCAGATATTCTTGATCAGACATTGTCGAATTATAGTGTCCCTTTATCAGCAGGGCGTAATCTATCAGCGGAATGGAAATGACTCTGACTCCGTGCGTATTATAGACATTAAGTATCGGCCTGTGTCCTTTTACAAGACGCCCCACGGTAAGTTCTGCCATAGCCACGCCGATTTCCGTCTGGCCGTCACGTGTCAATGCCGTCTTGTCAATGCCTGCGCTGCCGGAGCTTACTGACCAGGCTTTGTAACTCACTGAGTCTGATACTGTCAATGTATTGTTCCAGTCTGTCGTACCGTTGTCGTCTGTGATAAAGAACTTGAAATTCTTGTCATCCACAGGCTCTCCGGAAAGATGCTGGAGAATGATTCTCACATTGTTGGTATTCTTGGTAAGGGAAAGCGCAGCACGGCGAACGCCACCTGTCCTGAAGTCCGTAAGATCTACATTTTCAGCCATTCCGTGAAAAAGCGGGGTCAAGTCTTTCTCTACCTCACCGGACGGATTACGTTTAATTATACGTTTGAGTTCATTGACATGAGTCTTTCCCGGGATAACAGAAATCGGCATATAGGAATCGGGATTCCTCTGCTCTCCTTCAGCCCAGGCTACCAATGTATAGTTTCCAGACGGCAAGTCACTGATATTCACCTGATATCCGTTCTCTGACAATTCTGCAGCCGATGATGTTTTCACATAAACCACCGTTCCATCTTTATCTGCAGCATATATGTTCACGGATTTCACTTCTGACGAAGCGGCATCCGCTGACTTGAGGTTTTTGTCATATCGAATCTGAACGTACCGACGTGTAGGACAGCCGTCAATGTCATCGTACACACAGCCCGTCATTGCAGCGATGCTGCAAAGAGCCGTCACTGCGAGGATACGCTTCGACAATTTCATTATATCAGCCTTTCTGTTCATTGTTTTTCTACTTTTGCCGGAACGACTCCGGTCTTTGGCAAGCGGAAAGCCGGTCAAGGCCGTCCGCCCGAAAATTTCACTGTCTGTGCCGACAGCAATTACAGATTACTCGATTACAACATCCTGAGTAATAACTCGCCATTTGAGAATCTTGAGTTCTGCAGAAACGTAGTAGTTCTTCTCCTCACCAGGGATAAGAACGAGTTTCTCATCCTTATTGAATACCGGATTACCGATTTTTGCTATCTTGGAAAGTGTGAGTTCATAGATATGGTTACGCACAGTACCATAAGCGACATCCTCGGCAGTCTGATTATGCTTGATAGGCACCTGATAGTAGCACATACCGTTCTTGAAACATACAAGCTCTTTCTTGGCAATATTGAAACCATTCTCGCCGTTGAGAATGTCCTCAACAGTCTTGGCCCAGTCAGCAGACTCTATTACAGAATTGTCTTCTTTCATGAGTTTTGCACCTTCTGCAGGGGCTGTAATTTTTGCAACTTTGACTTTGACGGAACCTGAGTTGTCGGCAACATTAGCAATAAATGTTGCGTCTATCTGCTTCGGTTCCACAGAAGCGATTTTCGAGCCTTCTGCTGTGGTATATTGCCAATGGAGTTTTCCCTTGAGAATCTGCTCGGCAGCATAATTATTCAATGCCTCATTCGTGTAGAAAAGACCGCCGAACTTGTAGATGTCCTGCCTTTCCCAGTCCGCTCCGGTCTTCGCTGTCTCCACATGTGCCGCAATGAGAATGGTAGGAACATTGGCAAGTTCACCGCCATTTACTCTTGCGGATGCTTTGTCAGTAGTATTTTCATACATGTAGTTGTATGAATCGACCTTGTTCAGAGTGGCTTCTTCCCAAGACAGATACTTGACATTCTTGTATGTTCCCGGCTCTCCCTCAGGCGTGCGGCCGAAAACATACTCCTCTGAGCCTGAGTAGTTAGGGTCCTGAGCCCAGAATGTCCTTTTGGCTGCTTCTTCATACCAGTTCGCGAAAGGATATGTAACAAGCCATGAAGCCGGAACATCTTTCACAAGATATGAAGTGGTGTTGAAAGCATTTGCAGCCCAACCGTCAACGACTATACGGGCAGAAACCTTGACACCGTCGAGAACACTTTCTGCATTTGGAGTCTCGAAACATATTTTTCCTTCTGCAGTCTTTTTCAAGCCGTCCTTGGCTTTCATGTTCACCTTGGCAACCTCGCGCTCCACATAAATCTGGACAGGAGACTTGAGAGCTTCCTCCTTTGTTTCCTTTACGTAAGAAGCTGTAATCGGAGTTGCATTCACGATATTCTTTCCGTCAACATATACGGAATTGGTCATTGTGAACTTGCCCGCTTCAGTTGAAATCTCTCTACTGTCCACCTGTGTGTGAGCATCAGCAAGCGACAGATTCTTGAGAGCGTTGCAATTGTCATAGTTGAGAACCGCAAGCACGAGGGCAGGACGGAGTCTTGTAGGACCCAGCACAATAACTGCCTTGGACTCTTTCTCTACGAAACTTGATTGATTATTTGTTGTCAATTTGAGGTTTCCGTTCTCATCCACAGAGCCGTCAGTAGCAGAAATAACACCTGATGTAAGGAAGTTGCCGTATGCATCATAGAAAAGGAAAATGGAGTTATTCACATTTACAGTGCTTTCGGCCTCTGATCCGTCGCGATAGTCCGAAGGAGCTTTGGTAGAAGAGCCGACTGACATAGCGATATCCACAGCCATGTACTGATTTGCATCAGAACCTCCCTGATTAGAGGTGACGTTCTCTTTAGAGCAAGCCATAGCAAGGCTCAAGAGAGCGATAGAAATAAGTTTACCTGTTTTCATTGATAATATAGGATTTAATTGTTTTTGATTTTCTTATAGTTGTTGCGCGCAGCCTGAAGTGAACTTGCCTGTGAGAACAGTTCCAATGCAGCTTCATTGTCTCCGTTCATTGCCGCAAATACGCCTCTGGCATTCTTGGCTTCGGGAGAATCCCCCGCATTGGCCAGAAATCTTGCGGCATCCTTCATATTGCCGTTTTCGAGAGCCACGCAGGCTGCATTGACATTGGCAATTTCACTTTCAGGGAACATCCTGACTGCGACATCGAAGACATTGTTGAAGTCATCGCTTCCTTCTACATAAGAGTTCGCAACCAGATACATCTCGTTAAGGGACAGTTTCTGTGGACGTTCTCTGATAATTTTCCGGGCCTCTTCAAGGCTGAAATTACGCACGTCGTATGTGACCTTGTAGTCTGTGCGGCGCAGTGACGGGTAAGCGACAGGAAGCACCACATTCTTGTAGAACGTAGTATAGCGCATCATAATAGTCCAGTCTTTTTCGTCAGGAGTCATATTGCTGTCGATGATATTGAGCACATCCCATCTTCCCGGGAAGCCGCAAGTATCCGCAAATTCTCTGAATCCTTTCCAGTCTTCAGGGGTGGAATTCACCGAGAAAAGGCTACTGTTCAATTCATTATAATAGTTCTCAAGGTATTTTTCCAGCGCGCGTGTACGATTCTTGGCCAGTTCCGCATTATGCGCATAAGGGCCGTCCGGAGAGGCATAACCATGAAGATATATTCCGGTGAGTTTCGCGTCTTTGTCATTTCTTACAAGGTCGATAGTCTCTCTTATTTTCCTCAGTTCCGCAGCATTGTTTCCGAAATCCGGTCTTATGTCATATTTGTCCACGTCGAAGTTCAGCCGTGCCGTACCTTCTTCCGCACGCTGTTTCACGGCCTCCGGCTGAGGTTTGATATAAGCGAATTCCCATTCCACACGCTCCTCTGACGGAGTTTTTTCCACCTCCGGTTCCAGTTCTTCTGACGGGAATGTCAATGTTTCGTTCCCCAACTTCTGGGCACATCTGCAGTCAGCCTGTTCTATAAAAAGTCTTGAGCCTTTCATCCACGGCTGATAGGGAATCTTGTAGGCATAGTGCTCCACCTGCGGGTCGCCATTATGACGTCGCGCCACAACAAGAGGGTCCTGCGTTGCCGTAACCCCGTTTCTCTGCCAATATATATGGCGGAGTCTTCCGAGCATTTCGATTGCGGGAAGTCTCAATGTATCTGATATTCCAGCAATTACAGGTGTGAGCACAAGACCCTTGTTCGCGGGGAGAGTCAGTTTGCTCACATCAAGGTCAAAACTCAGCATCACAGTTCCTGAAGCTTTCTCGAGGCATACATTCTGTGCCTCAACCTGCCCGTCTGCAAATGTCTGGGCAGACATTGTAAAGACAGTTGAGATGACAACTGCTAAGATTGCAAATATATTTTTCATGTCAATGTCCTGTTAGAAGAGGTAAACAAGGCTTAGGGCAGCCTTTGTTGGCGCTATCATAAATTTCTGATTTTCATCGACTTTCTTGCCGCACTGCGGGCAATCGTACTTCTCGTATCCGGTGTATAGCACACCCATTCCGAGCTCGAATTCAAGGTTGAAATGCCTAGACAGGGCCCAATCGTAACCATAGCCGATTCCGGCCCCTGCCATCCAGCCCTGGTACCTGTAGTTTTTCAATGAAGAGAAATCCTTGCCGAATGCCTTGAAGTCTGTCGGGAGATTTCCGACATTGTACTGGGCGCCGAGAAGATGAAAGGCGAGAAAACTGCGCATGAACTTGTTGCAGAACCACCAGCGGATTTCCGGCTGCACGAGCCAATGTTTCCATTTTCTGTTGTCTGAAAAACTCCATCCGTTATAGTTGCCGGAAATATCCATCGTCCATTTCGGAGCAATCGAGAACTCGACACCTGCATTGACCGTAGCCGTCGCATCGTAGAGAACATTTGTCTTGAGCGCTACGTTCTGGCCCTTGACCGGGCAAATGGAAAACGCAAGCAGACAAACTATAAGTGCTATGAAACTTTTCATAGAACGTTTACCAAAATCATTATACATATCAGTCTTCAATTCAGTCCATGCTGAGAACTGAAGGGTCAGGGGGAAAACCCTGTGTTTAGGATAACTAAAAAG
>ULTU01042094.1_pt1 | contig 23368 bp, 18 predicted proteins | sample 1957861 | NCBI WGS metagenome assembly ULTU01 (sample SAMEA4835742, study PRJEB28245) | human gut metagenome | biome: gut microbiome; material: fecal sample | place: Denmark | collected 2008
GGAGGTTCGTTTCGCTCATCCCGTCAGGCTGGCGTATTCAGTGCCCTGAACTGTCTTTAAGCTTTGTAACCTCCTCTAAAGACAAGCCGGTTATCTCGCAGATGATTTGGAGGTGATGTCTTCTATCTCGTGTTCCGGAAAGATAACTTTCAGAAATTCAATGAGAATGTCTTCGTTCACTTCGCTGCTGAAGAGCCGTTTGAAGGACCAATCCACCATCGGATCGATGTACCTCGCCTTGATTCTTTCATCCATTATCAAATGATTCAGGCAGCGATAGTATTTCATCGTGTGTGTCTGGATCTATATTCGCCGGAGCCCGCTATCCCTACCATTCTGAACCAATGAGCATCCTAATAAGTCTGCGAATGCCTGTATAATAAATTGATATACAATTGATTATATAGGTTTAGGGTGACATGCAAATATGCTCATCACCCTATTTTTTTATGGGAGTGAGCATATCGGATAGCGGGTTAAAGTCAGCGTAACAATCAATAACTCAATAGATTACAAGGATTTTTGTGGCTTTATGGGTATGCTCATTGGTTCCAAAATTTACAGGCGTCTCCGCAGTTATGTCTTGACGTGCAGCTGATCGGCCTCTGCCTTTGCGTTTACAAACGTCAATAGTCAATGGAAACACAGGAAAGCACTTTCGTCGCAAGTTAGCTCCGGGACGGACCAGTTCATAGCCGGACAGCGGCATAGCCCGCGGCGAATTGCGAAGCACCTGAGCAGAGCGGGCTATGCCGCTGCCGGAATGATACCTGCACACAAGGTATTCCCACTGCCCCATATATTCCCATATATCTCTCCCAATGCGATTCTTGACTGATTCCAATGATGAGCAGTTTACAAAAGCTCTACCACCAATAGCTTTTTTTCAAAGGCTACCGTTTCAGGCGGGGGACATTGTCGGTGCAAATGTCATCACGGTCATCGGGACCGATGGTGGAGAAGGTGACATCGTCCAGGACGACATCATAGGCATTGCGGAAATACGCGCCGTAAGAAGGGAAACAAGGCCACCGGTCAAAAGGCATTGACGCGATTTTTCCGCCAAGTCCCGGCTCCGGGATACCGATGAATGAAAACGCTGAATTAGAGATAGTTACCTTATCGGTAGTTGCGCAACCCCAGCTTTTCACGGACAATGCCATGCGGCAGTTGGTGGCACGGTAAGCGTCTATCGTGACGTCTGTGCAATGATTGTCATCCTGCAATGTCATGCAAAACGGAGACAGGACACTGTCAGCAACACAATTCTTGACGCAAATGCCTGACAATGTGCCAGGTGCGTCGCCCCATCCGCCCGGCTCGAAAATCATGGCATGGAGCATATCGCCGCCTTTATCAGAAGTGGTGCGGTGCGGGGAACGGCCCGGACCAATGAATGTGCAGCCGGAAATCAGCACATCTTCAGACGGCATAATCATACGGAGACCATTGCACGAGGAATTGAAGCGGCACCTGTCAATAACCATATTATGCCAATAACCGCCGGCCATGCAGTCATCTCCCGTAGAGAAATCACACTCACTCACATTGACACTCTCCCCTCCTCTGATTTGAATACCGTCCCAGCCGCCGGTAATCCTCAGGCCATTGAACTTACAGTCAGTCAGTTCATAGCCGAGAACCGCGTAATTTGAGGAATTGTCAATGCTGATTCCCGACATCGTAAAATCGGCCGTTTCCGCAACAAGCACAGTATGAGGCCCGCGCATTCCCTCCTCACCGAGCGGATTGCTAATGTTGCCGCCGTCAATTCTGCCGCATCCCGTTATAGCTGACCCGTCAGCATGATGTGCAATGACAAGCGCCTGAGACCAGATGGTGTCCGAAGCGCAATTCTGATTGGCAGTCCCCACTCCAGTATCGTACCTGGACATATCCTTGTCCGTCACATAATGACCGTAAGAGTCAATGTCTCTGCACGCCATGAGTTCCGCGTCCTTTTCCAGCCTCAGCTCCACGCCTGCCTTCAGATATATGGTACTGCTCATGAAACGGCCTGCCGGAATGACGACCGTTCCGCCTCCAGAACGGTTGCAGCTGTCGATTGCCGCATTGATAATCAATGCATTGTCAAATTCAGGGTCAGTCATCGCGCCCATATCGGTAATTTTCAACGACAGATTATGCGCGCAGCCGGTCAATAGCAGGATCACGGCTGCAAGTGTAGAAAAATTTTTCATACATTAAAGTGTTATCAATGTCGTCAGTCGCCACACAGGTAGCTGTTGGTTTCCGCCTTAGCCTGCCTATATGTTTCGCGTGAAACCAAAAAAGGCGTCTCAAAACTATTTGTTCCGAAACGCCTTTTATGTTGAGATACCACGACTCGAACGTGGACTAAGTGAACCAAAATCACTTGTGCTGCCATTACACCATACCTCAATTCAGCCCGGCAAAGATAGGACTATTTTCCGTTTTTGCCAAAAGTATTTGCAAAGTATAGGCTTTCTAACGTGTTTCGCCTATTTCTCTTCCGGCTTGCCGCAAGTATAGCCGAGTTTCTCGATAGCCTTTTTCAACGTGGCCTCATCAGTCTTCGCCGCGTCATAAGTAATGGTCACGGTTTTCTTTTCGAGATTGATATCCAATGACTTGACACCCTTTTCGAAAGAAATGTTCTCCTGAACTTTCTTCACACAGTTCTGACAATGAAGTCCGACATTGAAGACTACCGTCTTCAACTCCTTTTTAGGAGCAGCTTCCATAACATTGGCCATGACAGGCTCAGCGACAGTCATTGACAGCGGAAGCATTGCTGCAACTACAGCAGCATAAATCAATTTTCCCATATAAACATATTATTTCCAAAGCGTAAACCTTACGCCAAGATAAAACTTCGTTCCCATAATCGGTCCCCAGACAGCACTCGCATCGAAATCCGGACGAGATGCGTCAACATGAGAGGACATGCCATCAACAGACGTGCCGATTACCACGTTCTTCTGCCTGAAATTGGTAAGATTTTCTGCTCCGAGATACAGGTCCACGCCCTTGAAACGCTTGGTAACCTGAAGATACAGAAGCGGATACGCCGGCGTATAACCATCAGCATACAGAAGTTTGCCGTCATTTCCACGCAGCTCCTTCATAAATTCATAGACACGCGCCTTGCCATTGACAGAAGCTGTAAAATCGAAAATCCACTTGTTCAGATTTGTGGCATATTGCAGGTTCAGCACTCCCTTGTAACGGCTCGTCATCGACCGTTCCACAAGACCGCGCCCCTCCAGTTCCACCTTGGCATCCGTATAACGGAATGTAGCGGAAACAGTAAATCTCCTGAAAGCCTCAACATTGAAATCAATCTGATAATTATCTGAAAATGAGCGTTTTCCGCCAAGGGCATAAAAGTCGATGGCATTGAGACCATGCTCATAATCGACCACCATCTGCTCCGCAAAACGAGTCCCGAAATAGTCAAAGCTCAAGTACGTGTCATCCGAAGCCCCGAACGGCAGATAGAAGGTGGCATTGCCCCCGAAAGTCCACGCATCCTCCAGAAGATGATCGGAATACGCTCCGGTAAATGACTTGCCAGTGGAAAGGACGCCGATATTGTCAATGACAGGCAACGCGCGCCTGAGTCCACGACCGCCGTTCGCCCTCAGGACAATCTGTTCCAACGGGCTGTATTTCAATGTCAGACGAGGCACGGCCTTGAATCCTTCTCCATTGAACCAGTCACCGCGAAGTCCGACAATCGAAGAAAACTTATCGCCTGCGTGGAATGTGTATTCTCCGGAAATGCCGGCATTGTAGAAAGCATCGGATTTCTTACCCGGCTCCAGTTTCTGAGCCGCCACCTTGCGCATGAAATCTTCCGAGAACCAGTCAGCCGTACCGCCGAGGGCCAGCGTAAACTTGTGGGAATCATTGATTTCATCCTGGAAAAGCACATTGAAGAAACCGGAATTCTGCGTAGCGAGGTATTTGGAGGCACCGGCCCGGAGATTCATGTCCGTAAGCGTATAGTCGGCCACGAAAGCGATGTTCTTCGCATTGTCCTCACTGATCGGCACACCGACCTTCACATACGTATTCAACTGACGGTTAATGATATCAGAGCCCCACGGCGAAGTGGAGGCCAATGTATATTTCTTGTAGTCATATCCCGACTGCCCGCCCTTGCGCATATCCTGGAGAGCACGCAGACCGAAGCGGACCTGCACACCGGTAGGCCCGTAATAGAGCCAGCGGTTGGCGACATTGACCTGAAACATCTCGGGATCGTCCATGAAGCCGTCATGGTTGTGGTCGAATGTGCGGAAATTTCCGGACACATGGCCGAGAAGCACGGTACTCCATTTCTCGCCCATCTGCAAGGATGAGGCGACATTGAAATCCGTCTTCGTGTCATTCATGACTGACGCATTCAGGAAAAGCGGCTTTTCGTCAGTAGGCTTGCGGTATTCCATATTTATCTGGCCTGTAATGGATTCCGCACCGTTGTTCACGGATGAGAGGCCCTTGGAGACCTGGATGCTTTCAAGCCATTGGCCAGGCACATAGGACAGTCCGAACGGAGCAGCAAGACCGCGCATGGACGGACGGTTCTCGTCCAGCATCTGAGTATATATTCCGCTGAGGCCCAGGAGTCTGATCTGCCTGGCACCGGTAACGGCATCCGAATATCCGACCGTGACACTGGCCGAGTTCTCGAAGCTTTCCGCAAGGTTGCAGCACGCCATTTTCTTCAGACCTGCAGAGGAAATCACCTCGGTACGGAGTTCCTTTCCCCTCGAAAGATAATTACCGTTCTGCCGGCCCACGAACACAGTCGCATCCAGGCTGTCAGCTCTTCCGTCATAAATCCCCGTAGTATCAGGGGTTTGGGTCAATGCAGCCCCCATGTTAAATGCCGCAGCACCTGTCACGTTCGCCAGTGCAATGGCGGCCATCAATAATCTTGTATAATTCACCATAATCTATTTGTCAAGCGATTCTTTGTCCAAAGCCTTCGCAGCAAGCCGGACATAATCCACATATCTTTCCTGTACAATCCCCTTCTCCCCTACCTTCACCGTCATCGGAAGAACCTGCAAGTCAAACGAATCAAGCACATCTTCCTTCGCAGATACGCCTTTGCGACTTGCAGAACCGTCGTAAGGAGTGACGAACAGGACCTTCATCCTTCGGTCGGCCGCCATCAGTTTTGTCAATGCCATGAGCGACTCCCTGCAATGCTGGCATTTGGTATCGAAGAAGAACACATATGTCCCGGAAGGCAGACGACGTATATTCCAGACGCGGGATCTTGCACGGACCTTTACCTTCCCGGACTCAAGCCCGGACGCCTCCAGAATGGATTCCGGAACTCCGCCAGAGGCCATTGTCCCGTAAATCCTCAAGTCCGGCACAAGCGTGCCCGGCAGCGACCTGGACAGCAGATCCGACATCGTGCGCGCGTAGCCGATGACATTGACAGTATCCGCTGCTGTATCCCAGATGTCAGGTCGTGACAAGATATACTTGTCAATGACGTATTTTTCCGCCTCCTTGTAGCGGCCGTCCTCCTGGTATGACAGCCAGTAGAACATATCCCCGACAGTCTCCTTGAAAACCGCCACGTCAGGCAACGACTGCGAGGCGATCCTGTCCGTCAGAGCATTCACGTCCTGCACCTCGAAATCATCGCCCAGACTGCCGAATATCTTTTCGAGCAAGGACATTGATTCTTCACTTCCGAAAACATAATCATCTGAAACATAGATATTTGCCAGCATCGACTCAAGCGCAGGGACATCCAGTTTCCGGCCCAGAATCACACCATCCTTACCGATGAGAAACATCTGGGGAGTCTTGAGCACGCCATATTTCCGCTGGAAATCAGAGTTCAGCGACGGGTCCCACAGATTGGTCACGCTGACATTGGCCGAGCCCTCATACATACGCCTGTTCCGATAAGTCTGCCAGGCAAGGCTGTCCGCTCCGGTATAGACCGCGTAAACATCGAGAGACCAATGAGTTGAAGCAAGGAAAGTCCGAAGCATAACCGACTGGAAGAGGCATTCCGTGCAGCCGGTGTCATAGAAGTACAACACCGAATAACGCCGCCTCGGTCCCTCTCCGCCGAAAAGACTCAGAGAATCCCCCTCTGACGTATATAAAGTCAGTTCTTCGGCCTGTTTCCCTACCAGAGAACGCCTGTTGAATTCAGCATAAATCCTGGCATTCATCAGGTCAATGTCGTTCTTCATCCGGATCTTTCCGTTAAAGAACCAATTGTCCGCTATATCTATGGCCACGGCCTCGACTCCCATCACGTCCGAACTGATGTAAGAGGAGTAGAGCTTCAGCGCAACATATTGACGCACAAGAGAATCCGTGCTGCTCTCTATCAGGAACGAGCATTCCTTTTCCTGTTCCTGCACACTCAGAGGAGCCATTGCCTCCATATAGGAATCCAACTTCGCGCCCAATGCGGCAAACGAAGCGGAATCCGGAGTCTGCTGCGCGCCCGCAAGCACTGACCAGGTAAAGGCCAATGCCGCCAGCAGAATATGCAACGACTTGAGTTTCATACGGTTCAGGCTTCCGGCAGAACCACTCCGTCCGGAAGGAAAAGAGAGGTGTCGCCATGATGTTTCAGGATATCACGTACCGCTGAAGAAGAGATATGCGCAAACTCCTGGGCGGTCGGGATGATGATGGTCTCGATTTCAGGCGCCAGTTTCCTGTTCGCGTCTGCTATGGAACGCTCCGTCTCGAAATCGATCATATTCCTGACACCGCGCACGATGTGCCTGATGCCGAGCTGGTGACAAGCATCTATGGTGAGGTTGTCATACTTGATGATGCTCACCCCCTCAAGCCCTTTGACTGCCTGACTGATGATGTCGATTCGCTTGTCCATATCGAAGAAGCCGCGTTTGTCCTGATTGATTCCGACAGCCACGACCACTTCGTCGAACATTGTCAATGCCCTTTTCAATATATTCAGATGTCCTGCCGTAAACGGGTCGAAAGACCCCGGGAACAATGCTTTAATTTTCATTACAACAATAAATAATGTTTCGCAAATATAAGAGTTATTGTGCAAATTAAGGTTCGCACCTGCTCGAAAGTTGATAATCATAGGAAAACGTAGTGATTTTGGGCTTTATTTTATAGGAAAACGCAGTATATCCGATGAATCTTTTATAGGAAAACGCAGTTTATGTCTTGAAAATGTATATATTTGCATTACTAAACAGGCAGTAATATGTTATTCAGAAAAATCGCAACACGGATTGAAGAATATCTATCATCGGATTCGGACAGGATGCTGTTGATTGATGGAGCTCGACAGATAGGCAAGTCATACATCATCCGCCATGTGGGTGAAATGATGTTCCCCAACTATATTGAGATCAATATGGAAGAAGATAAATTGGGAGACCGGGTTTTTGCAGACGCAAAAACCACGAAGGACTTTTATATGGCATTGAGTGTTGTGGCCGGCGATAAGATGAAGCAACGGGAAAATACTCTTGTATTCCTCGACGAGATACAAGCCTATGATCATCTTCTGACTCTTGTAAAATTCTTGATGAAAGAGAAGAAGTTCACTTATATTGCCAGCGGTTCTCTGCTTGGAGTAACTTTGAAGAATACTCAATCCGTTCCAATGGGAAGTTTGGATATTCAACATATGTATCCAATGGATTTTGAAGAATTCCTATATGCTAATGGTGTAGGAGAATTTGCTATAGATTCCATGAAAGAGAGTTTCCATAAGCAGGAGGCCTTGTCGGAAGCGATGCACAACAAACTTATGGACCTCTTTAAAAAATATCTGTTGGTAGGTGGTCTACCGAAAGCTGTTGAGATATTCGTAGCAAGTCGTAATGTAGTAGAATTCCGCTCTATTCAGAAAGAAGCTCATGATTTATATGGTGTTGACGCCACTAAATACGAGGAGGAACATGATAAGAAATTGAAGATACGCCGCATCTTTGATATGATTCCATCAAACCTTGAGAATAAAAAGAAGAGAGTCGTCATCAAGAATATCGAAGACAAAAAGTGGAAAAGAAGTAATGATTATCTGGATGAGTTTGACTATCTTATCTCTGCCGGCATAGCATTGGAGGTAAAAGCAATCAGCACACCAACATATCCCTTGGTGGAGAATAGTGGTAAGAACTTATTAAAACTATATATGAATGATGTCGGAATTCTGTCCGGCATATTTTATCGTAACAATATCAAGGCTGTAATGTCTGATATAAAGAGTATTAATCTCGGCTCTGTCTATGAGACAGTCGTAGCTCAGGAGTTGAAGGCACACGGATACGATTTATACTATTACGACAACAAGAAAAACGGGGAGGTTGATTATTTGATTGATGATACCGACAATCTGTCAAATATTCCAATAGAGGTAAAGTCCGGAAAAGATTATTCAGTTCATAGTGCATTGGATAAGTTCGTGTCAAATGATGACTATAACATAAACAAAGCCTATGTGCTATCCAATGAGCGGAATGTGTATGTTAAGAATGGAATTATATATATGCCTATTTACTATGTTATGTTTTTCCAGAATACATCCAATGTAGTAGAAGAATTTCAAGGATAATAGAAGAGGAGGCTACGCCAATCGTAGTCAGTTCCTTGAACCGGTCTGAACTTTTATCGACGACCACCACGCTGGTAATTCCCGTCACTGGGAAGCCCAAATATTCCAGCGTGTATAACTGAAGCCTCGCAGTTTCTATGCCATCGTTGTCGTAACTAATAAAGAACACGCCTTCCGCTAAAATCTTCACTGCAATCCAGATGAGGAAAGCCGAATTGAACCCGTCCGACAACAAATGACTTGTCTATGAAATAAAAGAAGCCAGAAAAATCGCGAAACTGAAAACACGATAGTCCTTGAACTCCCGGCGGAAAATCCGTGAAGCCTTATATATCTCAAAGTGAACAGTAGTTTCAGGCATCTTGAACATTTCTGCGAGTTCCTTATATGACTTCTTGTCTATACGTCTGGCCATGAACACTTCATAAGTAAGTTCAGGCATCTGTTTCCGGCATTTTTCCAGCAAGTCCAGAATATCAATCTTGACCTCCCTGCAGCCAGAAGAAGATAATCTCTCAATATCCGCATCAATCCAGGCACACCGACTGTCTAACTGCTCAAAACCACACTCCCTCCTTTTTTTCTTGAGGTAGTTCAGGCACCTGTTCTTGATAACTGTCGCGAAAAAAGTCTTAGGGCTATGCACATATTGGCTGTCTTTGGACAGCATCAACTGAAACAGACATTGGGAAACCATTTCCTCAGCGACAACCGTGTCTTTTACATAACTGTCCGCAATGCAGATATAACGTTTCTTCTCATTGAACAATGAAAGAATCTCCTCTTGGGTTATAATATGCTTATCAGTTATAGGCACAGCTCAATTGACTATCTATCTTCGAATTATCTACGAAGATAACTATATTTTTCAAAAAGTTGATTTTTTTGCTAGCAAAACCACCACTCCGATTGTCTAGATAATATAACACAGAAAACGACAACAACTATGATACAAAAAAAGAAATGCAGCAAGGTCGATGCAGACCTGCTTTTCAGGTTTTTCAACAATGACACTAGCAAAGAGGAAGAATCCTCCATTTGTGAATGGCTGGATGAAAACGACGAGCACAAGGAGACATATAACAACGCAAGGGAACTTCATGAAGCGTTCCTGCTGAGCGCACCAATTGAGTTGCTCAATGGAGACATTCCAGAAGCCACCAAAAAGAAGAGACGCACTAACCGCTTCATATGGATAGCAGCCGGAAATGTTGCAGCGGTCCTTTTGTTCTGCCTCATCAGTTTCCATATGTTCAATGCCAAATATGAGACCAGACTGGAAAACACCCTGGCGAGCATATCGGTGCCTGCCGGCAAAAGTATGGACTACACATTTGCAGACGGGACTACCATAAGACTGAACTCAGGAGCAAAACTCACTTATCCGATGACGTTCGCCAAGGATAGACGGGAAGTGCACCTCGAAGGAGAGGCATATTTTGAGGTATCACATAACGCAGAGAAACCCTTCATCGTAAAGACTTTCGCATCTGACATCGAGGTGCTGGGAACTGAGTTCAACGTGAATGCCGACTCGGAGACCGGAGAATTCTCAGCAACTCTTATTAAAGGCTCGATACGACTATCAAATACACTTCAGCCTGGGGAACAAATCGTTATGCACCCGAACGAGAAAGTAACCATAACTGACAGACATCTTGTCCTTTCCAAACAGGAATCTGATGATGACATCATCTGGACAAAAGGATTCATTGACATCAGCGGGCTGGACTTCGGGCAGTTGATGAAGAAATTCGAGAATGCGTTTGGTGTCAATATCGTTCTTGATCACAAGATAACTTCTGGGCCTATTTTTGACAACGGCAAATTACGCATCAGTGACGGCATTGACAATGCTCTCGGAACAATAAGAAAAGGCGGTATCGACTTCACATACTATAAAGACAGCAAGACGAATACAATCTATCTGAGATAGATAACCGCAACGAAAAGAAAAAAACACATATATCAATGATCATGACATAACACGGCATATAGAACCACACGGCACAACAAAGCCTGCGGGTGATCAGCTCCGCAGGCAAAGCAACAAGCCACATTAATACACAGGACTTATTACCAATAATTACACAAAAGTATGAATAAACTCAGTATTCTGCAACACGGCAGAGTGTTCTGTCTTATTCTGTTGTCGTTCCTTGCTGTCAATCTTGAAGCAAGAGCGCAGAACACTGCAAGAATAACGCTGGAACTTAAAAATATCGCTCTAAAGAAAGCATTGGCTGAAATTGAAGAACAATCAAGTTACCTGTTTTTCAATCAAGGAGTGGACTTGTCACTGACAGTAAGCGTTTCCGTGAAAAATGAGACAATAGAAAACACCTGCAAAACACTTTTCACACCGCTTGGCGTCCGATACAAGATTGACGGAACCCAAATCTACATCTCAAAAATCAAGAAAACGACGTTGAGCAGAACCGTGCTTGATGCATCCGGGCTACCTGTTCCTGGAGCGACAGTCATGGAGCACGGCACGTCCAACGGCACGATGACCGATCTTGACGGAAAGTTCTCCCTGACTGTGGTCGGTAATGACGGTGTCCTTGACATCAACTGTCTGGGATACGAAACCAAAAGCATCACTGTCGGCACACGTACCGTATTCAGTATCGTGCTCCAAGAAGAAAGTGTAGCCTTGGAAGGCACAGTGGTCACCGCCCTTGGCATACGCCGCGACAAGAAGGCCCTGAGTTACAATGTCCAGGAGGTCAATGCCGAGCTGCTTACATCTGTAAAGGATGCCAATTTCATCAACTCCCTTGCAGGAAAGGTGGCCGGTGTTGCCATCAACACATCCTCATCAGGAGTAGGCGGAGCATCAAAGGTGGTACTTCGTGGAAACAAGTCCATCAGCCAGTCGTCCAATGCCCTCTATGTCATTGATGGCGTTCCGATGTACAATTTCGGTGGTGGCGGCGGAACAGAATTCGACTCCAAAGGAGCCACAGAGTCCATCGCCGACCTTAACCCAGAGGACATCCAGAGCATCTCCGTCCTCACTGGTGCTGCTGCAGCCGCACTTTACGGGTCGCAGGCTGCAAACGGCGCTGTTATGATAACTACAAAGAAAGGAGAATCAGGAAAATTAAAGGCCTCCTTTTCAAGCAATACCGAATTTCTTGACCCATTCATCCTACCTGAGTTTCAGACAAGTTACGGAACAGGACTTAACGGAACCTCCGGATCCAGCGGAATTTACAGCTGGGGCTCATATATTCCCGAAGAATCACGCTATAACTACTCCCCACAAAAATATTTTAAAACGGGACACACGTACACCAATGCCTTCTCCATCAGCGGAGGCACCGACCGCAACCAGACCTACTTCTCTGCTGCGGCCGTCAACTCCGACGGAATAATCCCGAACAATAAATACGACCGTTACAATTTCACATTCAGGAACACAAGTTATTTCCTTAAAGATCGACTCAGACTTGACGCCTCTGCGAGCTACATCATCCAGAAAGACCAGAACATGACCAATCAGGGAGTCTATTCCAATCCTCTGGTGCCAGCATACCTTTTTCCCCGAGGAAATGATTTTGATGTCTATCGCAGTTTCGAGCGATACAATTCGGGAACAAAATTGATGGAACAATTCTGGAACGAAGACCTTGTCGGAGATCTGCGCATGCAGAACCCCTATTGGATAAACTACCGAAATCTCCGCAACAACGACAAAAAGCGTTATATGCTCTCGATTTCGGCAAACTATGACATCCTTGACTTCCTGAGCGTTTCAGGCCGAGTTCGCATTGACAACGCAAACAACCTCTTCACACAAAAATTGTTTGCTTCATCCAACGCGACTATCACCGAAGGAGGAAAGAACGGCCACTACACCGAGGCCCGCACCAACGACACGCAAACCTATGCCGACTTAATGGTCAATATCGACAAAACTTTCGCGCAGGAGTATAGCATTGTAGCAAACATCGGAGCATCAATTAATTACATTGCTTCCGACGAACTGCGCTATGGAGGCCCAATCCAAGACAACGGGCTTGCGAATGTTTTCAATGTCTTTGACCTTGACGATGTAAAGAAACGCGCAACAAAAAGCGGATGGCATGACGAGACACAATCAGTTTTCGGAAGCTTGGAGTTCGGCTGGAAGAAATCCCTTTTTCTGACCGTCACCGGGCGTAACGACTGGGCATCCCAGCTCGCCGGTTCCAATCAGTCATCCTTCTTCTATCCTTCCGCCGGCCTTTCCTGGGTACCCACAGGCCTATGGAATATGGGAGCGGTCAGTTACCTCAAATTCAGAGGTTCGGTCGCATCCGTAGGTATGCCTTTCCCTCGCTTCCTCACGATGCCGACCTACGAATATGACGCGACCAACAAAATCTGGAAGGACAAGACACATTACCCGATCGGAGACCTCAAACCAGAAAGAACACTCACATTTGAACTTGGTCTTGAGGCAAAACTCTGGCAGGATTTGAGCCTGAACTTATCATGGTATCTTGCAGACACCTATAACCAGACATTCGACCCACAGCTTCCTCCATCTTCCGGCTACACCACCATCTATCTTCAGACCGGTAGTGTACGTAACATCGGAGTCGAGGCAAGCTTTGGCTACAACCACAGTTGGCGCAGTTTTACTTGGGACAGCAACTTCACATTCAGCTGGAACAAAAATGAAATCACATCACTCGCGGACAATGCCATAAACCCAATTACCGGAGAATCGTTGAATCTCGACAGGCTTGAAATCAAAGGACTCGGGAAGGCGAAATACATACTCAAAAAAGGTGGTACTTTAGGCGACCTCTATACTACTTCGCGGCTAAAGCATAATGAGAAAGGCTTCATCGATATAGATGATGCCGGACAAGTTATCGTTTTAGATTCAGGAAGCGAGATATTCCTCGGAACTGTTTTCCCAAAATACAACCTCGCATGGCGTAATGACTTGAGTTATAAGGGACTGCATTTGGGATTCCTGCTCAGTGGAAGAATCGGGGGCATAGTTTACTCCGCCACACAGGCAAACCTAGACTTCTACGGAGTCTCTAAATCTTCTGCAGCATCCCGCGATGCAGGAGGGGTCATCGTCAATGGCAGAGAGTCGGTTGATTCTCAGAATTGGTTCCAGACAATCGGTTCCCAAAGCGGATTACCGCAGTATTACACCTTCTCTGCTACAAACTTCCGCCTGCAAGAACTCTCCTTCGGTTACACTCTACCGGGCAAATGGTTCAAAGACAAATGCTTCCTCACCATTTCCGCCGTAGGACACAACCTCCTGATGATATACTGCAAGGCTCCATTCGACCCGGAGTCAATCGCCTCTACCGGCAACAATTATCAGGGAATAGACTACTTCATGATGCCATCACTACGCAGTATGGGTGTAAACTTTAAGCTCGACTTCTAAAAACCATGACAATTATGAAACATAAAAAAATATTTCTGTTGAGTTTGCTTGCACTCGCTTCCTGCACTGATCGTTTTGAATATCTCAACACGAATCCGAATCAGGTAAGCCAAGAGCAGATGCAGGCAAATAACTACATAGTCGGAACCAAAGTGGTGGCGCTGCAAAGCCTTGTCATTCCTGTTCAGGAGCATCAATACCAGTTCCAGGAAAGCCTCATGGGCAATCCGTTCGCCGGATATATGGGTTCGACCGTTGACACATGGCAGGCCCGTTGGGAAACCTTTAACCCGAGCGGAGACTGGAGACGCACCACATTCACCGATGTGATGACCAACTTTTATGCTCCATATCGCGGCATACTCAACGGTACCGAAGACGAAGTGGCCATTGCCTTTGCGAACCTTTTCCGTGTCGCCGTGATGCAAAGACTCACCGACGCCTACGGCCCCATCCCGTACAGCAATGTCCTGGCAACTGAAAAAGTAACAGTAAAATATGACTCCCAGCAGGATGTCTACAACGCGATGTTCAAAGAACTTGATGAGGCAATCAAAGCATTATCAAACAACCTAGGCACTCCGTCTTCATCATGGGAAAAGTATGACAGGGTCTATAATGGCGATATTTCCAAATGGCTTAAATATGCAAACTCCCTAAAACTAAGAATGGCAATGAGGGTGAGTTATGTCGCCCCTGAGTTGTCTCGGAAAAAAGCATCTGAAGCCATAGCCTCCGGTGAACTTATCCTCACGAACGCGGACAATGCCTATATTCACCCAGTGGAAAACAAACTAGCCCTAATCTACAACGGCTGGAAAGACCACCGTGCGGCAGCAGACATAATCTGTTATCTCAACGGCTGGAAAGACCCCCGTATCGGGAAAATGTTCCTTAAAAACAAACCGGAAGCGGAAAATGATGAAGACCGCAAATATGTCGGCCTGCGCATTGGTTCGACTGTTTCGAAAAAGTCCGATTTCGTTGAAAGTTATTCCAATATGGCGGTAAGCGAATCCGACCCTCTGTTGTGGATGAACGCTGCCGAAGTCTCTTTCCTCCTTTCGGAATATGAACTCCGTTTCTCGAAAGACGAATCAAAGGCTAAAGAATATTACGAAAACGGCGTAAAACTATCCTTTGAAGAGCGTGATGTAACCGGGGACAAGGACTATCTCTCAAATGTCAGCGACACCCCTGAACTCTACATCGACCCGCTCGGATTCTACAACGCCGAGAAGAAAATGAGCGAGTGCAAAGTGGCGTGGGAAACCGTCTCCGATGAAGAGGGACATCTCGAACAAATCATCACCCAGAAATGGATTGCCATCTTCCCGCTCGGCAATGAAGCTTGGGCGGAATACCGCAGGACTGGCTATCCTAAGCTTCTGCCGGCTGTGCAGAACCTCGGACCTGACAAACTCGACCTTGACCGTCATGCCAGACGGCTCGTTTATCCTGTGGAAGAATATACATCCAACGGGGTCAACCTCAATGAGGCCATATCCATACTTGGAAGCGAATCGTCTTCTGGAGGAGGCGACGCAATGTCCACCCGTCTTTGGTGGGATGTTAAACCTTATTAACGCAAGATTATGATGAAATCAAAGACAATAATAATCCCAATCCTTGCTCTTCTCCTGCTTGCAGGATGTTCGAAATGGAACACGACGGAGCCGGTGGGCACTGGCACCAGTCATCCTTGGGACCGCGCCCCTCAATTGTGGGAAGAATATTGGGAGAGCCTCCGCGCCTACAAGCAGCGCAAGCACAGTCTCGTCTATGTCCGTTTCGACAATGCGGCAGAAAAGCCGGGGAGCGAAAAGAACTTTATGCGCTGCCTTCCGGACTCGCTCGACTTTGTTTCGCTGACCAATGCCGGGAATTTCTCGACCTATGACGCTGAAGATATGCAGTGGATGCGAAAAGTGGGGACCAAGGTTCTCTATCAGATAGACCTTTCCAAAGAAGTCAATTTCGGCAATGCGATAAAGATTGCCAAGGACAATTCTCTGGATGGCTTTTCGATTGTCGGGGGCATCAAATCCGGCGGCGACAAAATTTCCGCTGCCCTGTCAAAGCTCCACGGCAACGGAATACTTGTCCTCGAAGGCTATCCGGCCATTCTGACGGAAGAAGAAATCGGCAAAATCGATCTGTTTGTCCTGCCATCCGAAAGGGCCGTGAACTCTTACTCCTTGAGCAATCTGATTCAGGATGCGTTGGAATGCGGGGTGTCGAGAGATAAAATCCTCCTTGCAGCCTCTTTCGGCGGCAGTTGGTACGACGAATCCAATGCCGAAAAGCCTATAGTTCCGTCAATGGCGGAGAATGTAATCAAGTTCGGACCTCTCGCAGGGCTTGCCCTCTACGACATAATGTCGGACTACTACCACTACGATGGTAACTGGCTAAGTTTAAGAACAACTATTTCAAGACTCAACCCATAACAAGATGAAACACAGAACTATAATACTTATGCTGCTTTTGGCTGCCACTTCCTGCGACCGCTTCTCGGTGGCTGACAGAGTCTTCGACAACTCGGTCTATCTCGACGTGAGCGCATTTGACCGCATCCAGACAGCTACATTCAGCAACACGGTGAATGTTGCTGTGAAGGAACTTTCAGTAAAGCTTTCCTACCCGGCCGACAAAGACATAAGCGCCACAATCTCCGTGGACGAGAGTCTTGTTCCCGAGTACAACAGCAGATATGGCACGGACTATCAGATGCTTCCTGCCGCTTTCCTTGATTTTGACGGAAAAACAGTCACAATCAGTGCCGGCAAAGTCAGTTCTGAAAAAGTCGTCATCGGTTTCAAAAATCTGATGGGAGAAGGAGACGCGCAGACCGGAGCGATGGAAATCGACAAGACCTGGCTGCTCCCCGTCACTCTTCATTCCGACGACATCGAAATTATGAAAAGTTCAGCGACAGCCTACTACCTTGTCAAACGCTCTTCAGCCATCACCGTGGCAGTCCAGCTGACTGACGATTTCATTTGTTTCCCTCGTCTTGACGACCCTGCCGAAACAGAATTGAAAGCCGTCTATAACGACCTCACTGCCGTGACATACGAAGCCCTTGTTTACATCGACAAATACGACACGGACAATGTGAGCATTTCCACTATTATGGGCGTGGAACAATATCTTCTGCTCCGTATCGGTGACGCGAATTTCGAACGTCAGCAACTCCAGTTCGACGGCTCCGGAAGCGGCACCCAGTTCGGAAAGATTCCGTCCAAATCGGATGCGTCCAAAAAGCTTTCCACCGGGCAATGGTACCACGTCGCCACCACTTACGACCAAGCCACCCGCATCGCCCGCATCTACCTCAACGGAAAACTGCTCGACGAGGCCAAAGATGTCGGTGTTGCTGGCTCAAGTCCGGAAAACCGCATCAGGCTCGCTCCTCGTGTCACCGAGAACGGAAAAGCCGGAGAGGGCTACTGCTTCCTCGTGGGTAATTCCTACAACCCTAACCGTTCGCTGCAAGGCAAAATTGCCGAAATCCGGGTTTGGAGAACCGCCCGCAGCGGACAGGAAATATGGAACAATATGTACCGTATCGATGCGCCTGAATCTCAGGAAGACCTCATAGGCTATTGGAAGTGTAACGACGGCAAGGGCGACACAGTCACCGACTATTCCCGATACAAGAATCACGGAAAATTCGGTGCCAAGGAGCAGTGGCAGATTACCACAGGAATATCCGTGGACAAAAAAGAACCAGAATGGGCCCTCAATGTAGAAATACCTGAAATCAACAAATAGGAGGAATTGAGTATGAAAAAGAAAGATTGTCTCATTTTTGGAAATCACCGTCTCTGGAAGCAATTCCTTCCAATAATGCTCACGGGGGGCATCTTCCTCGCCTGCTCGGACCTCACCATCAGCGATAATGATGAAGGCAGACATCCGGAGAAGGGAATCCCCCGTGCGTCCCTCTGCGCTGAAAGGACAATCGGGAAAAGCATCACAATGCAACTTACTCTCGGAGAGTCGGCGGCTACCTCTGTGGCGGAATTCTATCTCCGGTCCAACTTGCCATTCGATCAAGGAGGCACAGTATGGCTTGAATTCTCGGGGGATGAGTTCGTCAGGGAGTATTCCGAATCGACAGGAGTGGAATACAAGCTTCTTCCGGCAGCTTTCTATAAATTCAAGCTCGGCAATTCGATTGAAATCTCTGCGGGGGCTGTCGAATCTGAGCGTAACAGACTGATAGTCAGCACAAAGGATATGTTCGGGAACGTCATTGCGCCCGGGCGTTACCTCCTTCCTGTTGTCGGAAACGCCGGCTCTGTTTGCGAACTTGACGACAATCCGCTCCTTATCGACCTTACTGTCCGCGAACCCTACACCGACCCTGACGGATATGAACTCTATAAGGGAAAGGATATGATGACTGTCTTTTATGTAAATACCTCAATGTTCGACCCGAGGCTTGCGAACGATATGGTGATAGAGACGGATTGGGCTGGCGACTCTCCGAAATACGGCATTGGCAACATCGTCAATCTGCGTGTGGCATCCGTCAGTCTTGACGAGACAAGCGGGCGGGTTTCCGCTCTTCCAAGCAACGACCTGCGCTTCATCCTCGAACACTACACGGAGCGTGTGCTCCCTGTGCAGGAAAGCGGGAGAAAGGTCTGCATCTGCATTGAAAGCGGAGGCAAAGGCGCAGGGTTCTGCAACTTCACCGACGAACAGATTGCCGATTTCACCGCCTCAGTCAAGAGGATGGTGGACAAATACGGTCTTACGGCATCAATCTCTGGGATCGGGGCACCGGTTACGACAAAGAAGATGGCACGGAAATGAACACCACTTCCTACCCGAAGCTCATCCGCGCACTTCGCCAGGCTCTCGGAAAACAGAAAATCCTGACGGTGGTGGACTATAGTGAACCCACTGCTTATTTTGACGATGTTCAGAAAACCGGAGGCATTGCAGTCGGGGACTACATCGACTACGCTTGGCACGGCTACAACAATCCGAATGAATTCCTGCAGGTTGTGGACCCTTGGGCGGAAGATAAGCCCTACCATTCCAAGAAATACCGGAGAACTAAAATCGCCGGATTAGATCACACAAGATATGGCTGTATCCATTGGGCTCCACGCAAGAGCGAAATAGGCTTTGACCTTGAACCGAAACAATGGTGTGAAGACAACAGGCAGAATGCTCTGTTCGTATTTTATGATATTGAGTCCATTCTCCAACACGGTGGCGCTGATGGAGGTTCTTTCTTTCCGGGAACTTTCTTGAGAGATGCTTATAATTTTAAATATCAGCAGGAGATGTCAAGATTGACAAATAGGGAAGGTACAGGAACTTCGTTACAATACGGGAAGTGGCTAAAAAACTGGTGAGTTTTTTACGAGATATAACGACACTAATAGTGTCTTTTTATTCCAAATTATTAACTACATAATTATCTAAAAAATGAAAAGTATTTTTAAATTAGCGGCCTACTCGGCTGTTCTGGTGAGCATCTTTGCTTGCAACAAAATCAGTGAACCTCAAATGAATGAGGAAAGTGCTTATCTTCCTCCGATTACTAAAGCTATCGGAGAGAAAACCCCTGTGATGGCAGTCTATGTGGAGACGAATGATGTCAATCCACTTAATGCAGGGGACTATTACTTTACTGACAATGATCAAACGTTTATTGACCTTGTTGAACTCTTTGCCGCGAACATCCACAAGGAAACCGTAAATGGACAGGTTCGTCCGACACTTTATCTCAATGACAAACTAACCAATGTCCTTGAGAATGGTGGCGTTGCAACATATGTAAGCCCATTGCAAACTCTGGATATCAGTGTGCTTCTCACAATTCTTGGAGATCACCAAGGAATAGGTCTTGCAAATATGACTGATACTCAGGCAGACCAATTTGCTACTATTCTTGTCGCTGTTGTAAAGCATTATGGCCTTGATGGTCTTGGTTTTGATGATGAATATGCAGATTATCCTTGGCTTGTCAATGGTGTGAATAATACATCCTACAGTCGGATCCTAACAAAAGTTCATGAATTGTATGCCCAATACAATATCCCGAACAAACTCATTACCGTTTTTGATTGGGGCAACACAAACACAATCAATGCTACTGCCGCTTCTTACATTGACTATGCTTACCACGGCTATTTCAATAATTACAGAACAGACAGTAACATAACAGGAATGAACAAACCGAGATGGTCTCCTGTTTCCTTTAATCTTGGTGGTGAGATTTCTACTTCAACAGCTCAAAATTATGCATCTAGAGCGAAAAATGAAGGTTATGGTGCCATGATGGGTTTCAATCTCAGAACCCGCAATGATAGGGATGCACTTCCGGTGTTCCAGGCGTTTTCAAATGGCGCATACGGTGGAAGAACTGTCGCATGTGTAGAGAATGGTGGTAATCGAAGTCGTGATGCTGTGATTGTTCCTACTGGTTTCACCATCACTTATGACACGGCTCTCACTTGGCTTGCTGAATAGTTAATTTTTCCGGATTCCGACTCCGACCTCCAAATCGAAGCCGAGGCCGGGGCCGGAGTCGGAGTTTAGAAAACATTAAGATCATGAAGACTATATTTAGAGTATTATTGTTGGCTGTTTTTACGACGCATTTTCTAGTGGCTTGCGAAAAGTATGACGACAGTCAATTATCTGGACGTGTGGAGGGGCTTGAAAATCGAGTTGACAAGCTCGAACAACTCGTAGCTGATTTGAACACCAATGTCGCTTCTATGACTAAACTTGTGAAGGCGTTCCAGGAAGAGAGCAGGATTGAGCGTATCGAACAAATAGAAGGCGGTTACAAGATTGTCCTTGCAGACGGAAAGGGAGAGATAACCATCAAGAATGGAGAAAAACCTGTTATCGGTGTTGAGATTGATGGAAGCACGGGTGTATGTTATTGGACCGTTGACGGCAAGCGTATGCTTGTTGACGGCAAGGAAGTGCCGGCAACGATGACTCCTGAGATAAAGGTTGAGGGAGGCAGTTTCTGGTTCCGTGTAAATGGTGGAGAGTGGGCGAAAGTCGCAGGCTCTGACTCGGGTGTCGGCCTTATCAAGAATGTGGTTGAAAGTGAAGAAAGCGTCACTTTCGTTCTTTCAGAAGGCGGAGAAATCGTAATTCCTAAGGTTCAGACATTCCGACTCAATATAGAAACCTCAGAATCCGGCATTATGCCGAACTATTCTGTAAGTATTCCTTATACAATTACAGCAGGCGATGCTGCCACAAAGGTTGTTGCTTTTATCGGCGATGGCTTGACTGCAAAGGTCTTTGGAGATTCTCAAACAGGTTCAATCACTGTTACAGCTCAAGAAACAGTTCCGGAAAAGACCGACATGGTGGTGATGGCTGTTAACGGCAAAGGCGTTCAGTCGTCTAAGGTCGTAACAATTGAGCAAGGCGTGTTTAAGGCTGCAAAAGACACATATACTGTCGGGGCACAGGGCGGCGAGATCGATGTGGTTGTAGAAACAAATGTGTCGTTTAATGTAATGACAGACCCGAATCCTGCAAACTCTTGGCTTAAATATATGCCGGCGACGAAGGCGACACATGAAGAGCATATTACTCTTACTGCCGAAGAGTATATAGGCGGAACTTCTCCTCGAACGGCGGGCATAATGCTTATGTATGGTGGCGGAATGAAGGTAATAATGGTCACTCAGTTGCATACAATTATTATAGATGGAGGTAGGGCTGATTTTGAGAATTTTGCAACTGAACCGGGCAGAGTGACTAAGGCGATATCAGACGAAACCACTGGAGGTTGGAAAATGACGAATGGTTATCTTCGCAAGGCTACGGCAGTCACTCCTAATGCGGAATCAAAATTCCCTGCTCTATATGGACGAACAAATCTCACGGGTTCTTTGACGTCCCCTATTCTAAAAGGAGGATGTGGAACACTGACAGTAGTATTGGCTGGTTCTAAATTACCGAGTTATCTTCCTAAAGGAATCGTTGTAAATGTTGAAATTAAGCAGAATGAAGTCGTTGTGAAATCATTCTCTCTTAGTATTAAACCGGAAGAATACGCACAAAATAAACAATTCATACGCACTGAAGAAGTGAATGTGGCGGGAGAATTCCAAATTGTGATTACGAATGCTTGCCCGCTTCAAACGACTGGTACAAATTCTTCTATGGATGATGCTTTTATTCCGTCAGTTTCCTGGACCGGTTACTCTGAATAATCAGGCAAAGTATAAACAACCACAACATTAAAACGACAATTGTAATTATCAGATAACTACACGTTTATACCCAGCCCGGTTACTAAACAACAGCAACCTCCCAAAAGATATCAGCCACATCCGCTGCCCTCTTTCGGGAGGTTATTTTCCTATCAAACTTTCACATAAATCTGCGGTCTCAGAAAATATATTCTTCGGGCTAGAGACTCGCAGTTTCTATGCCATCGTTGTCATAACTAATAAAGAACACGCCTACAACTGCCAGTCGATAGGAGTTTTCCCTTCCGACTGGAGGATTTCATTGGTTTTTGCGAAATGTCCGCAGCCGAAGAACGCGCCCCTCGCCAACGGAGAAGGATGCGCCGCCTCCAGGACGAAATGCCTGGACGTGTCGATCAACGGCTTTTTGCTTCTTGCGAAATTTCCCCACAAAAGAAATACCACGCCATTACAGTTCGCAGAAATATAACTGATAACAGCGTCGGTAAACTGCTGCCATCCGATAGCGCTGTGGGAAGCCGCTTCACCTGCGCGGACCGTCAGGACGGCATTGAGCAGAAGCACTCCCTGCTCAGCCCACTTCCTCAAATCCGGAGAGCCGCTCATCCTGATTCCCAACTCGCTTTCGATTTCCTTGAAGATGTTCTTCAATGAAGGAGGAGCAGGGACACCCTCAGGAACAGAAAAAGACAAGCCCATAGCCTGTCCGTATCCGTGGTATGGGTCCTGTCCTAAAATCACAACCTTCACCTTATCTACAGGTGTCAGTTCAAATGCCTTGAATATATCCTTGCCCGGAGGAAAAATAACCTTTCCCTCTGCTTTCTCGCGATGGAGACGCTCAGCAAGCGAAGTGAAATATGGTTTTTCAAACTCCGCCTGCAGGGCTTTCTTCCAACTTTCTTCTATCTGGACGTTCATTACTTGGTGAACACTGCTTTGATTACATCATCGATAGTCTTCACATACTCGAATGTCAGACCATCCACATACTTGGCATTGATATCCTCGATATCCTTGCGGTTCTCCTCAGACAGCACAATCGTCTTCACGCCCGACCTCTTGGCAGCAAGAATCTTCTCCTTCACTCCGCCCACCGGCAGAACTCTTCCCCTCAACGTCATCTCACCTGTCATGGCCACGCCCTTCTTTACAGGCTGGGTT
>ULTU01000897.1_pt1 | contig 22891 bp, 20 predicted proteins | sample 1957861 | NCBI WGS metagenome assembly ULTU01 (sample SAMEA4835742, study PRJEB28245) | human gut metagenome | biome: gut microbiome; material: fecal sample | place: Denmark | collected 2008
ACTGCATCTTCAGTGTAACCCAGAACACCCTTCAATTCGCCTTCAGAAGCTTCCTTCATGGCAGCGCAGATTTCAGCGTAAGTAGCGGGCTTAGCCAGATTAACTGTCAAGTCAACTACAGATACGTCCAAAGTCGGAACACGCATAGACATACCTGTCAGTTTGCCGTTCAATGCCGGGATAACTTTACCTACAGCCTTGGCAGCACCGGTAGAAGACGGGATAATGTTGCCGGAAGCAGCACGACCACCTCTCCAGTCTTTCATAGAAGGACCGTCAACTGTCTTCTGAGTAGCAGTTGTAGAGTGAACAGTAGTCATCAAACCGTCAGTGATACCCCATTTGTCGTTCAATACCTTAGCGATAGGAGCCAAGCAGTTGGTAGTACAAGAAGCGTTAGATACGAATTGAGTACCTTTAACGTAAGTCTTCTCGTTAACACCGCAAACGAACATCGGAGTGTCGTCCTTAGAAGGAGCAGACATTACAACATATTTTGCACCAGCTTCGAGGTGAGCTTGAGCTTTTTCTTTAGTCAGGAACAAACCTGTAGATTCAACTACATATTCAGCACCTACAGCATCCCATTTCAAGTCAGCAGGGTTTCTTTCAGCAGTTACACGGATTTCTTTGCCGTTTACAATCAGCTTGCTGTTTTCAACATCAGCTTCGATAGTTCCATCGAAGTGACCGTGCATAGTATCATACTTCAGCATGTATGCCAAGTAATCTACCGGGCAAAGGTCGTTAATACCAACGATTTGAATATCGTTTCTTGTCTGAGCAGCGCGGAAAACGAAACGTCCGATACGTCCGAATCCATTAATACCTACTTTAATCATTTTGTTTAAACTTTTAAGGGTTTTATAATGTCTAAAAATAAACTTTCGCTTATTAATTGCATTTCTTTCGGAAATGCGGTGCAAAAGTAAGAAAATGTTTTTATATTCGTAGCCTAAATCATAATTAAATAATTGAAAAGATGGGAAAAAGTTCATTTTTACAGGAATTTAAGGCTTTTGCCATGAAAGGCAATGTGATAGACATGGCTGTCGGTGTGATTATCGGTGGGGCATTCGGGAAAATTGTCTCTTCCATTGTGGCAGATGTGATTATGCCTCCTATCGGGCTGTTGGTGGGCGGTGTCAACTTTACAGACTTGAAGTGGGTGCTGAAACCTGCCGAGGTGGTGGATGGGCAGGAAATTGCTGCCGTGACATTGAATTATGGCAATTTCCTGCAAGTAACCTTCGACTTTCTGATAATAGCATTCTCTATCTTCATGTTCATAAAGTTGCTGACCAAGCTGACCGAAAAGAAGAAAGAGGAAGCACCGGCCGCTCCTCCGGCTCCTCCTGCACCGAGCAAGGAAGAACTGCTGCTGACCGAAATCCGTGACTTGTTGAAAGACCGGAAGTGATTGTGACTCTGCGCATCTGCCTCCGGGACAGAAAAGCACAGGGTATAGGAGTGAATAACGATTGAAAGCCTTTTAACATGTGATTGAAAGCCTTTTAATAGAGTATTGAAAGGCTTTCAATCAGCCCTCTTCCTACGGGACAGCCGGCCTGACTTCCGGCTTGTATGAATCTCAAATAACGAAAAATCTATGTTCTTTAAGAAAAGCCGTGCCAAAATTGGAGGAAAATTCAAGTGGTTTCCTCGTGCGTGTGTGTTGAAACATCCTGTGAATACACAAGAATTGGGCGAAGCCATCAGTCATAAATGCACGGTTACGCCAGCTGATGTGCATGCCGTTATCCGCGCCTTGCCCGAAGTGATGGCGTTCTATCTCGAAAACGGGCGCAGTGTGCATCTGGACGGCCTGGGGTCGTTCTACTACAAATTGAGTTGTGCCGGAAAAGGGGTGGACAGCCCTGAAGAGGTGAGCGTAGAGCAGGTGCAGGCAGTGCGTGTGCAGTTCATTCCCGAGCGGAGCAAACAAGCGGACGGCTATCACCGTGTATTGGGTGAGGGCGTGGAGTTGGTGGAACTCGGGAAATAAATGGCGGATTTTACGATTATTCCCCTACTTTTTTCTATTTTTGCAAATCATTTATTTAAATCTATACAGATTAGTATGCAAGAGAAGATCATTATTCTTGATTTTGGTTCGCAGACCACGCAGCTCATCGGCCGCCGGCTGCGCGAACTGAATGTCTATTGCGAGATTGTACCTTATAACAAATTTCCATACGGGGATGAGAGCGTAAAAGGAGTTATCCTTTCGGGTAGTCCCTTTTCTGTTTATGATAAGAGTGCATTCAAGGTAGATTTGGGCGGAATTCGCGGGAAATACCCCATTCTGGGCATCTGCTACGGTGCACAGTTTATCTCTTACAGCAACGGTGGACGGGTGGAACCGGCAGGAACCCGTGAGTACGGACGTGCCCATCTCAGTTCTTTCGATTCGGAGAACACCCTTTTCAAAGGGGTGAGGAAAAATTCCCAGGTATGGATGAGCCACGGAGACACGATTACCGCTATCCCCGCTAACTTCAAGATTATAGCTTCTACGGATAAGGTGGCAATCGCTGCTTACCAGGTGACCGATGAAAAAATATGGGGAGTGCAGTTCCATCCGGAAGTGTTCCATAGCGAGGATGGCACGCAGATGTTGCGCAACTTCGTGGTGGACATTTGCGGCTGCAGCCAGAGCTGGAGCGCTGCGTCGTTTGTAGATACCACTGTTGCCGAACTGAAGGAACAGCTTGGCAGCGACCGCGTTATCCTGGGGCTGAGTGGCGGAGTGGATTCTTCGGTGGCCGCCGTGTTGCTGCATCGTGCCATCGGCAAGAACCTGACCTGCATCTTTGTGGACCACGGACTGCTCCGCAAGAATGAGTTCAAAAACGTGATGCACGACTACGAGTGCCTGGGACTGAACGTGATTGGCGTGGATGCCAGCGAGAAATTCTTCAAGGATTTGGAAGGAGTGACCGATCCCGAACGGAAGCGTAAAATCATCGGCCGCGATTTTATCGAAGTCTTCGATGCCGAGGCACACAAGATAACCGATGCCCGCTGGTTGGCACAAGGCACCATTTATCCCGACCGCATCGAGAGCCTGAACATTACGGGCAAAACCATCAAGAGCCATCACAACGTGGGCGGTCTGCCCGAGGAGATGAACCTCCGTCTGTGCGAGCCGTTGCAGTGGCTGTTCAAGGATGAGGTCCGACGTGTGGGACGCGAACTGGGAATGCCCGAACATCTGATTACCCGCCATCCTTTCCCCGGCCCGGGACTGGCTGTCCGTATCCTGGGGGACATAACACGGGAGAAGGTACACATCCTGCAGGAAGCTGACGATATTTTCATACAAGGCTTGCGCGATTGGAAGGTGAAGGATGCCGACGGCAACGAGACATCACTCTACCATCAGGTTTGGCAGGCGGGTGTCATTCTTCTGCCTGTACAGAGCGTGGGCGTGATGGGCGATGAACGCACTTATGAACGTGCAGTGGCTTTGCGTGCCGTTACTTCCACCGATGCCATGACGGCCGACTGGGCACACCTGCCTTACGAATTTCTGGGCAAGGTATCCAACGATATTATAAATAAGGTGAAAGGGGTGAACCGCGTAACATACGATATATCTTCAAAACCACCCAGCACAATCGAGTGGGAGTGAGTTTGACCAATGATAGTGATGAGGGTGTGCCGGAACTCTGACGGAATGATATGACTGTCAGGGTTTCGTTACACCCTCTTTCAGAATAACAAAAACAATAAAGAATAGAACGATGAAACTTTTATGTGTGATTGCTGTCTTTTTGTGCATGCCTTGGGTAGCCTCTGACGCACAGAAGCAGGATTGGGGAAATTTGAAACGTTATGCAGAGGCAAACAAGGAACTGGTTCGGAAGGGAAAGCAGAAAGACCGTGTGGTTTTTATGGGCAACTCTATTACGGAAGGCTGGGTTGCGAACGATGCCGCCTTTTTTGAAGACAACGGTTATGTGGGCCGCGGCATAGGCGGACAGACATCTTTCCATTTCCTGCTCCGTTTTCGTGAAGACGTCATCAATCTTGCTCCGGCACTGGTCGTGATAAATGCGGGTACCAATGACATTGCGGAAAATGCCGGTACTTATAATGAAGAATATACCTTTGGGAATATAGTGTCCATGGTTGAACTGGCACGTGCCAATAACATAAAGGTGATTCTGACGTCTGTATTGCCTGCCGCTGCCTTTGGCTGGAATCCTTCAGTGAAGGATGCTCCGCAAAAGATAATGCAGCTGAATGCCAGAATCAGGAAATATGCCAAGGAGAATAAGATTCCATACATTGACTATTACAGCGAGATGGTGGAAGGCAGTAGCAAGGCTTTGAACTCCTCGTATACCAAAGATGGGGTACACCCTACTTTGGAAGGGTATAAGGTGATGGAAGCCTTGATCAAGAAAGCGATTGACAAGGCGTTATAGAAAATCCCGGTTCGGGTGGCTATAAGAGTTTTTCTGTGTCGGGAATTATCATTTCACCCCTGTGCAGCTCAAGCAGACCTTTCTTCTGCATGCTGTTCAGCGCTCTCGATACTCCCATACGGGTATCATTGATCACCTGAGCCAATTCTTCCATTTTTATTTTCAGAATTTTCTTGCCTGTCGGACGCTCGATATGCGTCAGGATAAAACTGCCGATGCGTTTTTCAAGGCTATCGGTGGCTTTTGTCCAAAGGCGGTTGTTCAGGTTTTGAACACGGCTACTGATGATATTCATGTAATTCAGACGGAATATGTCGTATTTGAACAATTCGCTCATGACAAAAGCCTTGCTGATGCTCACTGTATGGGTTTCCGTTTGGGCTGCATAAGTTGAAACGTAAGAAGTGGTCATTCCGAACAGAGATTGTGGCTCTATGACGTATGGTGCCTGAAAGTATTCCGTAAAGCAGTATGATGTATCCGCGGATGAAGTGTATGAGGAAACTTCACCTTTCAATACGAATATCAGTTGACTGCATGTGTCACCAGCTTTCACTATGACTTCGCCCGCTTTGTGCTTTGTGAAGTTCAGCTTGACTTTCTCCAGGATGTTGGTGAAGTCTTCTTGTGCGAGGCCCTGAAAGAGTGGCAATTGCAATAATGTATCAAACATTGTATTCATATGCTTTTTTCTTCTGTTTTGAAACAAAAGTAGACATTATCAGGGCGTACTGTAAACTCTTTGCCCCTCTTTTTGTTTTTTTTATTGTTTCTTAAACGTGCTATTCAATCGTCTTCAATCGTCGTAAATGAATCTTGCTCTTCTTCCTTTTGTTCCTCGGTTTCTTCCTCTTCCTCTCCGGCAAACGGGTCGGGACGTTGAGGACCGTACCCCATAAAGCCTATGGCGCACAGTGTACCTGCTATGGCTCCGCTGAGGTGTCCCTCCCACGAAGTGGTGGCCTTGGCGAATTGTGGGAACATGTTCCATACCAGTCCGCCATATAGAAACGTTATCAGCAGTGTGATGGCGATAAGCGGTACATGCCTGCGCAGGATACCGCTGAAGAATAGAAAGAAAGCCAGCCCGTATATGATGCCGCTCGCTCCGATGTGCCATCCCGGTTTCCCTATAAGAAAGGTGAGCGCACCGCATCCTATCCAAATGGCAAAGAATATGTAGGGTGCTATGTGTCGATAGAAATAGAACAGACACCACATCAGAAAAAAAAGTGGGACCGTATTGGCGAGCAGATGCTTGAAGCTGCTATGCACCAGTGGATGTGCGAAAATACCGAATACGCCCCGTTGTTCCATCGGATATACTCCCAACCGTGTGAAGTTCCAGTCCATGCCTGTCTCCAAAAACTTCAAAGCGTATAAAACGAATAGCAGGAACAGGGGTATAACCGCCGCCAATGCCATTCTGCGTATATCATGTTTCATATTTCGTACAGTGATTGCTATTTTTGTACAATACTACGGAATATTTGATTAAAATCGAAAATAAACTGACTTTTTATTTTGCCTATAAGCTTTAATTCGTATTTTTGGGCATCGCTACATGGCTTGTAGCGCATATGCCGAAATAATTAACCTTTAAATAATGCACAACTATGAGCTATTTACGATTTGACAAGACCTTGATGATAAATCTGCAAGAATCTTTGCCAAGGGAGATCTTGCGGACGAATAAATCAGGTGCCTATCATTGTACGACGATTGTAGATTGTAACACACGTAAATATCACGGCCTGTTGGTGATACCGGTTCCCAACTTGGATGATGAGAACCATGTGCTGCTGTCTTCTTTGGATGAAACCGTAATTCAGCATGGTGCGGAGTTCAACCTGGGGTTGCACAAGTATCAAGGAAACCACTTCAGCCCTAACGGGCACAAGTATATCCGAGAGTTTGACTGCGAGGATATCCCGGCAACCACTTACCGTGTGGGGGGGGTTATCCTCCGTAAGGAGAAAATTTTCGTACATCATGAAAATCGGATTCTGATTCGTTATACCTTGGTCGATGCCCATTCGGCAACCACTCTCAGATTCCGCCCTTTCTTGGCATTTCGTAGCGTGCGTGAGTACACGCACGAGAATGCACAGGCAAGCCGCGATTACCAGTTGGTTGAGAATGGTATTAAAACCTGCATGTATCCCGGTTATCCGGAACTGTTTATGCAGCTCAACAAGAAAAACGAGTTCCACTTCCAGCCTGACTGGTACCGTGGTATCGAATATCCGAAAGAACAGGAACGGGGATATGACTTCAACGAAGACCTTTATGTACCGGGATATTTTGAAGTAGATATAAAGAAAGGGGAAAGCATTGTCTTCTCTGCCGGTATCTCTGAGATTTCTCCTCGTAGGCTGAAGCAGACTTTTGAGTCTGAAGTGGCCGACCGTACTCCGCGTGACAGTTTCTACCACTGTCTGAAAAACTCGGCACACCAGTTCCACAATAAGCAAGGTGAGGAGCATTATGTACTTGCAGGCTATCCCTGGTTCAAATGCCGTGCCCGTGATTTGTTTATCTCTTTGCCTGGTTTGACTTTGGCTGTGGACGAGAGGGATGAGTTTGAAGATGTGATGAAAACTGCCGAAAAAGCCATTCGTGAGTTTATCAATGGAGAGCCTTCCTCATACAAGATATACGAGATGGAGCACCCGGATGTGCTGCTGTGGGCTGTTTGGGCTTTACAGCAGTATGCCAAGGAGACTTCGCGTGAAAACTGCCGGCAGATGTACGGCAATCTCTTGGAGGAAATTGTCGGTTATATTCGTGAGCGCAAGCATGACAATCTTTTTCTGCATGAAAACGGGCTGTTATATACCAATGGCACAGAAAAAGCTGTCACATGGATGAACTCTACTGTCAATGGGCGTCCGGTTATTCCGCGTACAGGTTATATTGTGGAAGTGAATGCCCTGTGGTACAATGCTCTGCGTTTTGTGGCCGATATGGTTCGGGAAGGAGGCAATGAAATTCTTGCCAATACACTGGACGCTCAGGCGGAAATCACCGGAAAGTCCTTTGTTGAGGTTTTCCGCAATGAATACGGGTATCTGTTTGATTATGTGGATGGTTATATGATGGATTGGAGCGTGCGTCCCAATATGATATTTACCGTTGCTTTTGACTATTCTCCTTTGGATAGGGCTCAAAAGAAGCAGGTACTTGATATTGTGACGAAAGAACTGCTGACTCCGAAGGGCTTGCGTACGCTGAGTCCCAAGAGTGGCGGGTACAATCCGAATTATGTCGGTCCTCAGATACAGAGAGACTATGCCTACCATCAGGGTACGGCATGGCCGTGGTTGATGGGCTTCTACATGGAGGCATATCTGCGTATCTATAAAATGAGTGGCGTGTCGTTTGTTGAGAGATATCTCATCGGTATGGAAGATGAAATGACTTCCCACTGCATCGGCGCATTGTCCGAACTCTTCGATGGTAATCCTCCGTTTGTTGGAAGAGGGGCGGTGTCATTTGCCATGAATACGGCAGAAATCCTGCGTATTGTGAAGTTATTGTCTAAGTATAATTAATAAAAGGAGGAACGAAGATGAAAGTTTTAATGTTTGGATGGGAATTTCCTCCCAAAATATATGGTGGTCTTGCAGTTGCCTCTTATGGAATAACTAAGGGATTGAGCTTGCAGGGTGATGTTGAAATAACTTTCTGCATGCCCAAACCTACAGGTGAAGAAGAAGATTTTCTGAAAATAGTGGGCATGAACCAGGTGCCTATCGTATGGCGTGATGTCGATTACAACTATCTGAAGTCGAGGTTGACAAGCAACATGACTCCGGAAGATTATTATTCTTTCCGCGACCATATTTATGCAGATTTCTCTTATATGCACGTCAATGATATCGGTTGTATGGACTTTGCCGGCGGATATCCCGGCAATCTGCACGAAGAGATAAACAACTTCTCTGTGATTGCCGGAGTAGTGGCACGCCAGCAGGAGTTTGATATTATCCATGCCCATGACTGGTTGACGTATCCGGCTGGAGTACATGCCAAGATGGTGAGCGGAAAGCCACTCTGCATCCATGTCCATGCTACGGATTTTGACCGCTCACGTGGAAAAGTGAACCCCACTGTCTATTCCATGGAGAAGAACGGTATGGATTATGCCGATTGTATCATGTGTGTGTCCGAACTGACCCGCCGTACGGTTATTGAGCAGTATCACCAGAATCCCAAGAAGGTGTTTGCCATGCACAATGCCGTTTATCCTCTCTCGCAGGAGTATCAGGACATTCCGCGTCCCGACCATTCCAAAGAGAAGATTGTAACGTTTCTTGGCCGCATCACCATGCAGAAGGGACCGGAATACTTTGTGGAAGCCGCTTCACTGGTATTGCAGCGTGCCCGTAACATCCGCTTTGTAATGGCCGGTTCGGGAGATATGATGGATGCCATGATTAATCTGGCTGCCGAACGGGGCATTGCCGATCGGTTCCACTTCCCGGGCTTTATGAAGGGCAAGCAGGTATATGAGGTTTACAAGAACAGTGATGTATTTGTTATGCCTTCCGTTTCCGAGCCTTTCGGTATTGCTCCGTTGGAAGCTATGCAGTGTGGAACTCCTTCCATCATTTCAAAGCAGTCGGGATGCGGTGAAATTCTCGATAAGGTCATCAAGACTGATTACTGGGATATTCATGCAATGGCCGACGCCATTCACTCCCTCTGTACCAATCCGGCTCTCTTCCAGTATCTGCAGGAAGAAGGTAAGAAAGAAGTGGATGGTATCACTTGGGAAAAAGTGGGCTTGAGAATCCGCGCCCTCTATGAGGATGTGTTAAGAAACTATGGTAAATAACAAAAACAATATAGAAATGAGAACTATCTGTCTTTATTTTGAAATACATCAAATCATTCATCTGAAACGTTACCGTTTCTTTGACATAGGCACAGATCATTATTACTACGATGATTATGCCAATGAGACCAGTATCAATGATGTAGCCGAACGCTCTTACATCCCGGCATTGAGCACCTTGATTGAAATGGTGAAGAATTCCGGAGGTGCGTTTAAAGTAGCCCTCTCTATTTCCGGGGTTGCACTGGAGCAGTTGGAAATCCATGCACCGGCTGTCATAGACCTGCTGCACCAACTGAATGATACCGGATGCTGTGAGTTCCTTGCCGAACCCTATTCCCACGGCCTTTCTTCTCTTGCCAACGAAGACTGCTTCAAGGAAGAAGTAATGCGCCAGAGTGAGAAGATGAAGCAAATGTTCGGTAAGGCACCGAAGGTGTTCCGTAACTCTAGTCTGATTTATAATGATGAGATTGGTGCGATAGTGGCAGCTTTGGGATTCAAGGGCATGCTGACGGAAGGCGCTAAGCATGTTTTGGGTTGGAAGAGTCCGCATTATGTGTATCATTGCTCCATGAATCCTAATTTGAAGTTGCTGTTGCGTGACTTTAAGTTGTCTGATGACATCAGCCTGCGCTTCTCCAATTCCGAGTGGAACGAGTATCCTTTGTTTGCAGACAAGTATATCAGTTGGATTGACGCTTTGCCACAGGAAGAGCAGGTTATCAATATCTTTATGGAACTCTCTGCTCTGGGTGTGGCACAGCCGTTGTCTTCCAATATCCTGGAATTTCTGAAGGCATTGCCGTATTGTGCTAAGGAAAAAGGAATCACTTTCTCCACACCGACGGAAATTGTCACCAAGCTGAAATCTGTTTCCCAATTGGATGTTCCATACCCGATGTCTTGGGTGGACGAAGAAAGGGATACCAGTTGCTGGTTGGGTAATGTGATGCAGCGTGAGGCATTCAACAAGCTGTATAGTGTTGCCGAACGTGTTCATCTCTGTGATGACCGTCGCATCAAGCAGGACTGGGATTATCTGCAAGCAAGCAATAACTTCCGTTTCATGACTACCAAGCAAAGCAGTGTCGGCTTGAACCGTGGCATTTATGAGTCTCCTTTTGATGCCTTTACCAATTATATGAATATTCTTGGCGACTTTATCAAACGTGTCGATTCTCTCTATCCGGTAGATATAGACAATGAAGAACTGAATGCATTGCTGACCACTATCAAGAACCAAGGTACCGAAATTGAAGAGCTGCACAAGGAACTGGAGAAAGCTCAGGCCAAGCTGGAGAAGATAAAGGCTGCAGAGAAGAAAGAGCCAAAAGCGACAGCCAAACCTGCGGCAGAAAAAGCTGTAAAGGTCAAGGCTTCTGCCCCAAAGCCGGCAGCTAAAAAGGCCGCTAAAAAGACTGGTGAATAAATAACCGGCTGCCTGTCACACATAAAAAAGCCTCCCGCTCTACAAACCGAGCGGGAGGCTTTTTTTATGTATCAGTTACTTGCTGAAACTTGTATATGTAACTTCTATCTTCAGCGGAGATTTGACTTGGCCGTTTGCATCTTTTTCCGGACCGCCTTTCAGCTTGGCATACCCCGGTTTAAGATCATTCTGAATACCTGTCATGGTTTTGGTACCGCTACTGCTTGTACTGCTACTATCATAGGTAATTGAAACCGGAATCAGCAATACCTTGTCCCAGTCTTTGGTGGCCTCGTCTGTTTTCCAGTCATTTTCCCATTTGTCCTCATTCCAAGAACTGCCGGCTTTTTCTTTGGCGGCTTTCTTGGCGGCTTGTTTTTCATTGATGCAAGTAGTCACCAATCGGGCTATATTGCTGAATACATATTGATTGGTGGCAAATGCATTGTGGGTTGTTGTAAATGAGGTAATATTATCCCTGACTTTGTTCTCTTCAAAGAAGCTCTTCAAGTCTTGCTTGCGGATTAATAATACATCGCTTGGAGCACTCATGCTATATTCATAGCTACTATTCATATTATAGTTAGTGAAAGTCAGCTTCACGGCATTAAGAGTGTCATTGGTCAGTTGGCTGTATATCTCATCGTATGGCATGGTAGCTTCCGTGAAGATACCGGCAGGAGATTTAATATAGGTGTGTTGGGATTCGGCAGCCTTTTCCTTTATCAAATCGGAATTCAGGAACTGGTTTGCTTGGATAACCTCTTTGGTAGAAGCAAATACTGTCTGCATACTATAATACAAAGAGTCTGTACCGTCTTTTTTCTTCAAGGCTACACCGGTAGTGTCATTTACGTGGTGGAAACGGAACTGCATTTGCAGAGCCACATAATCCACATAGAGTATGGTCCCGTCTCCGTAATCGCTCTTTACGTACACTCCTTTGAAAACCTTGTCTATGAAAGTTGCGGCATCCTTAAAGTATTCGGGATGCTCCCGGTAAACCTTTAATATTCTGTCTTCACCAAAGGTTTTCTTATCCAATGGGAATGTAACATTCGGATAGAAAGTATAATAACCGTTATTGTCCTTTGCAAATCTCACAGAGTCAGGGACGGATGTGTCAAATGCTGAATAAGCCTTGCGTCCGAGCAGGGATTTGGGATCGTATTTGTTGTAATATTCTTCAGGATTGATATTGGTGTAACGGTTCTTGTCCAGCTTTTTGTCCAGTTCGTAGATGCTCATCCGACAGGCATTCAGGGAATCACCGAACCAGCTGGAATAATATACAGACAGTTGGACTGAAACTACCGAGTCGGCAGTTATGATACCGGTTGCCTTGATTGGATTTCCTTCGCTGTCCCGTTCGGTCACTTTATATACTTCCGGAAAAGAAAAGTTTTCCGTACAATTCAGTTCCGTAAGGAAACTGGTTTCGTAATAACCGAATTCAGGGTCGGAGAATTTGCCTATGTAGCCAGTACTCGTTTTGGCGAACACTGAATCAACGGCAAATGAACGTGTCGTTACATTAAAAGTGGTAGTATGCGCTGACATACCGTCAGAACCGGGCAACATACCCAGACCTAATGTACCGGTGTTGTCATCGCATCCAAAGAAAGTCAGGATTGCCAAAAGCAATATTCCTATGTATCTTACTTTCATAGTTTTAATTGTCTAAATCAATTTTATTTTTGTTCTGTTTCCCATACTTTGTCGTAGAAGTCATTGCAGGCGTCGGCAAAGTTTTCAGGAGCTTGATATTCCAATATCGGTTTTCCGGATTTGCGGGCATGGTTCAACACTTCCTCATTGACATGTTCGCTTTGTTGGATAATGCCATCGGAAAAGTCTACAGCCAGTTTGCAAAGTGAAGTGTAATCAATGGGTTCCTTCAATCCGGCAATGTCTTTCTTGGTAATGCCTTTCAGCAGAAGCTTGTTGGAGAAGTCTGCATGGAAAGGTTGCTTGAAGTCATCTTCATAAAGGGAAAATATGACCTTGGCATCTCTGAAGGAAGGTTCGTCTTTATAAGCTTTCTTGATGTACAGAGGCGCCAAAGCGGTCATCCAGCCGTGGCAATGGATGATATCCGGACACCAACGTAGCTTCTTTACCGTTTCCAGTACACCACGGGCATAGAAAATGGCACGGGCATCATTGTCTTCATACTCTTCACCGTTTTCGTCTGTTACCTGCAAGCGGTTCTGGAAGTAGTCATCGTTGTCGATGAAGTATACTTGCATACGTGCAGACTGGATAGAGGCAACCTTGATGATGAGCGGGTGATCGGTATCGTCAATGATGAGGTTCATGCCGGAAAGACGTATCACTTCATGCAGCTGGTTTCTGCGTTCGTTGATATTTCCCCATTTGGGCATAAACGTTCTGATTTCTCTGCCTTTTTCTTGAATAGCCTGAGGCAGGTTTCTGCCTACGAGGGACATCTCGGATTCTGAAACGTAAGGGGTAATTTCTTGTGTTATAAATAAAACCTTGTTCGCCTTTGTCATAATAACAATGTTCTCAATTATTCTGCAAAGAGAGTGCGAACCGAATACAACCGGTTTGCACGAATTGCTGAGGTAAAGCCTCTCTTCGCTTTTTTTTTGCAAAGATATAAAAAAAAACGGGCAATAAAGCAAACAGAGCCCGTCTATAATTCCTTATGAATTGTTAACTGCTTGCTATTCAGTGCTAAACGTGGTTTCTGCTTAATCGGAAAGTGTACGGGGCTTTGCATTAATTTGCGATATTTCTTCTTTATATGCTAAATAATGGTTTATTTTGCATCGCTTTTGCGAACAACCAAGTTATTATATAACCGATTAAAATGGAAATAGTACATACTATCAAGGACTTGCAGGCCGGACTTTCGGTTTTGAGAGCCCAGGGAAAGAAGGTAGGTCTGGTGCCTACGATGGGTGCCTTGCATGCCGGTCATGCCTCATTGGTGAAACGCTGTGTGGCAGAAAACGATGCTGCCGTAGTAAGCGTTTTCGTAAACCCGACCCAGTTTAACGACAAGAATGATTTAGTGAAATATCCCCGTACACCGGAGGCTGACTGTCGTCTGTTGGCAGCGTGTGGAGCTGCATTTGTCTTTGCCCCTTCGGTGGAAGAGATGTATCCGGAACCGGATACCCGTAGTTTCAGCTATGCACCGTTGGACACAGTGATGGAAGGGGCATTCCGCCCGGGACATTTTAATGGCGTCTGTCAGATTGTGAGTAAACTGTTTGACGCCGTGAAGCCGGATCGTGCCTACTTCGGTGAGAAAGATTTCCAGCAACTGGCCATTATCCGCGAGATGGTCCGCCAGATGAAGTATCCTTTGGAAATAGTGGGCTGCCCGATTGTCCGTGAGGAAGATGGACTGGCTCTGAGCAGTCGTAATGCCCGCTTATCTGCTGAGGAGCGCAAAAATGCGTTGAAAATTTCGCAGACTTTATTTGAAAGTCGTACCTTTGCAATCTCGCATACGGTAGCTGAAACACAGAAGTTTGTGGAAGATGCCATTGCTGCCGCTCCCGGATTGCGCTTGGAATACTTCGAGCTGGTGGACGGCAATACGTTGCAGAGGATTGCCGATTGGGAGGAGACCTCTTATGCCGTAGGCTGCATCACAGTGTTCTGCGGGGAAGTCCGCCTGATTGACAATATCAAGTATAAAGAGCCTGCTGACTTGTAATTAGTAATTTATAATTCAAAAAGATATGATGATTGAAGTGTTGAAGTCGAAGATCCATTGCGCCCGCGTCACGGAAGCGAACCTGAATTATATGGGGAGCATTACGATTGACGAAGATTTGATGGATGCCGCCAACATGATTGCCGGCGAAAAGGTGTATATTGCCGACAATAATAACGGTGAACGTTTTGAGACTTATATTATTAAGGGGGAGCGCGGCTCAGGCAAAATTTGTCTGAATGGTGCGGCGGCCCGTAAGGTACAGCCCGATGACATTGTTATTATCATGTCGTATGCATTGATGGATTTTGAGGAAGCCAAGTCGTTTAAACCGGTGGTGATTTTTCCCGACCCGGCAACGAACAAGGTGGTGAAGTAGTTCTTCATTGAATATGAAGTAGTTCTTCACTGGAATATAAAGATAAAAAGGGGTTGCGTCAATGTTGGCACAACCCCTTTTTAGTATAGAATACTTATTTCTTCAACTGCTCGTTCATTGCCGCCGCTGCCTTTCGTCCGTCGCCCATGGCAAGGATTACGGTAGCGCCTCCGCGAACAATGTCACCTCCGGCAAAGATGGTCGGGATGGATGACTGCATGCTGTCGTTGACGGCGATGGTTCCTTTCCGCCCCAATTCCAGTCCTTTGATGGAGCTTGGAACAATCGGGTTGGGAGATACGCCTACGCTGACGATGGCAAGGTCGATGTCGATGGTTTCTGTCGCTCCGGGGATGGGCACGGGACTGCGGCGTCCGCTGGCATCCGGTTCGCCCAGCTCCATCTTCTGGAGTATCACTTGTTTCACTTTCCCTTGTTCGTCGGCAATGTATTCAATCGGGTTGTGGAGGGTCAGGAACTCTACACCTTCTTCCTTGGCGTGTTTCACTTCCTCGATACGTGCCGGCATTTCCTCTTCCGAACGGCGGTAGATAATCATGGCACGCTCGGCACCGAGGCGGCGTGCAGTACGTACGGAGTCCATGGCTGTATTGCCGCCACCTATCACGGCTACGCATTTGCCGAAGGGCACCGGAGTGTCGGAGTCTTCACTGGCGGCATCCATCAGATTGACACGGGTCAGGTATTCATTGGACGAGAGGATATTGATGGAGTTCTCGCCGGGGATATTCATGAAGTTGGGCAGTCCTGCACCGGAAGCTACGAATATGCCTTTGAAGCCTTCTTCTTCCAATTGTTCCACGCTGAGGGTTTTGCCGATGATGCAATCTTTGACGAATTCAACCCCCATTTTGGCGAGGTTGTCAATTTCCACGTCCACTATTTTGTTGGGCAGGCGGAACTCCGGAATGCCGTATTTCAATACACCGCCAATCTCGTGCAACGCTTCGAAAACGGTAACGTCGTAACCATACTTTGCCATATCTCCGGCAAACGACAGACCGGCGGGACCCGAACCGATGACAGCAACTTTGATGCCATTCTTTTCCTTGATTTCCGGTACGGAGATTTGCCCGCTCTCCCGTTCGTAGTCAGCGGCAAAGCGCTCCAGATAGCCGATAGCTACCGGTTTCTCGTTCATCTTCAGATGGATACATTTGGATTCGCATTGCTTTTCCTGTGGGCAGACACGGCCGCAGACAGCCGGCAATGCACTGGTTTCCTTCAGCGTTTTGGCTGCTTCGAGGAATTCTCCCCGTTCGATGTTCTTGATGAAACGTGGAATGTCGATGCCTACGGGACAGCCTCCGGTACAACCCGGGTTGGCACAGTCCAGACAGCGCTTGGCTTCGGTCAGTGCCTGCTCTTTTGTCAAGCCTTGGTTGACTTCCTCCTTGCGGCTGTGCGAACGGTATTCTGCATCGAGTTCGTTCATCTCTACGCGTGGAATGGCAGTACGTTCTTTGGGTTTCATGGATTTGCGCAACTCTTGACGCCATGCGGCATTGCGGCTCTTCTCATCTTCTATGTTTTCACCGGTAGCCTGGCAGGTTTGCGGCTCTTCCAATTTGTGCATTTCTTCGCGTTCGATGCTTTTGAAGGCACCCATGCGCTTCAGCATCTCGTCGAAATCAACCTGGTGCCCGTCGAACTCAGGACCATCCACACATACGAATTTGGTCTTCCCCCCGATGGTGATTCGGCAGGCGCCGCACATGCCGGTACCGTCTACCATAATCGTGTTCAGAGATACATCCGTGGGTATTTCGTATTTTTTTGTCAGCAAACAGACAAATTTCATCATGATGGCGGGGCCGATGGCGAAACACTTGTTCACCTTCTCGCGCTTGATGACTTCTTCTACGCCTTCCGTCACCAGACCTTTGCGTCCGTACGAGCCGTCATCAGTCATGATGATGACTTCGTCGGAACTTTCGCGCATTTCCTTTTCAAGGATAATGAGCTCCTTGGTACGTCCTGCCAGTACGGTGATGACACGGTTGCCGGCAGCTTTCAGGGCTTGTACAATAGGCAGCATGGGGGCTACGCCTACACCACCTCCGGCACAGACCACGGTTCCAAAGTTGTCAATGTGGGTGGCTTGTCCCAGCGGACCGACAACATCTGTAATGTAATCGCCTTCGTTCAGTTCGCAAAGACGGGTAGAGGAGAGTCCGACTTCCTGGACCACCAGTGTGATGGTTCCCTTTACCGGGTCGGCTCCTGCAATGGTAAGCGGCATACGTTCGCCTTTTTCGCCTACACGTACAATGACAAAGTGTCCTGCCTTGCGTGATTTGGCAATGAGTGGTGCTTCAATGACTAACTTAAAGACCTTTTCAGAAAAATGTTCTTTGCTAATGATTTTATTCATTATATAATGATTTTGTTGGTATAATTACGCAATTGCTGTCAGATTGATAGATTTTGCAAAGATAGGGGTTATTTGTTAATTTCAAAAAGAAAGGGGGGAAAAGAAAGTAAGGAGGGAGAGGGATTGGTATAATTTAGGCACGGATTATGCAGAAAAATACGGATGAACGAAGAATTCACCGTGTCATTCTGCATAATCCGTGCCTGAAAGTGTATTCGGTTCGGATAGTAACCTTTAATCTATTATCTCAAATCCCGTATACGGAACCAATGCTTTAGGGATGCGGATGCCTTCCGGAGTCTGGTTGTTTTCCAACAATGCGGCAACGATGCGCGGCAGTGCCAGTGCAGAGCCGTTCAGTGTGTGGCAGAGTTCTGTCTTCTTCTCTGCTGTACGGTAGCGGCATTTCAAGCGGTTGGCCTGGTAAGTGTCGAAGTTGGAGACGGAGCTGACTTCCAGCCAGCGTTTCTGTGCTTCGGAATATACCTCGAAGTCGAAGCAGAGGGCGGCCGTGAAGCTCATGTCGCCACCGCAAAGGCGCAGGATGCGGTACGGCAGTTCCAGTTTCTGGAGCAGTCCTTCCACGTGGTCCAGCATCTCTTGGTGGGATTGCTTGCTGTGTTCCGGCTTGTCGATGCGTACCAGTTCCACTTTGGAGAATTCGTGCAGGCGGTTCAAGCCGCGTACGTCTTTTCCGTATGAGCCGGCTTCGCGGCGGAAGCATTGGGTGTATGCGCAGTTCTTGATGGGCAATTGCTTTTCGTCCAGAATCACATCGCGGTAGATATTGGTTACGGGGACTTCAGCGGTAGGAATCAAGTACAAATCGTCCACTTCACAGTGATACATCTGGCCTTCCTTGTCGGGAAGTTGTCCCGTACCGTAGCCGGAGGCGGCATTCACCACTGTTGGCGGCATTACTTCCGTATAGCCGGATTTGCGTGCTTCGTCCAGGAAGAAGTTGATGAGTGCGCGTTGCAGTTGTGCACCTTTGCCTTTGTATACGGGGAATCCGGCACCGGTAATCTTGACGCCCAGGTCGAAGTCTATCAAATCATATTTCTTGGCCAGTTCCCAGTGGGGCAGGGCATCCTTTGGCAGTTCGGTTTCCATGCCTCCCATTTTCTCTACCACATTGTCTTCGGCACCGACACCTTCGGGCACGCTGTCGTAGGGTACATTGGGGATGGTGTAAAGCAAAGTCTGCAAATCGCTGGCTGCCTGATCCATATTGGCTTGCAAGTCCTTGTTGACTTCTTTCAGTTCGGCCACACGGCTCTTGGCGGCTTCTGCTTCTTCTTTTTTACCCTCCTTCATCAGTTGTCCGATGGATTTGGAGAGAGAGTTGGCTTCTGCCAGGTTTTTATCTAAGATGGTTTGATTGGCTTTTCTTTTGTCATTGAAGTCCAGCACTTGCTCAATGGCTTCCTTCGCATTCTTGAAGTGCTTCTTTTCCAGTCCGCGGATAACCGCTTCGGTGTTTTCTGTAATTTGTTTAATGGTAAGCATATCCTATACTTGTTTTTATGTTATTCGGTTTTTATGTGTGCAAAGATATGGAAAAAACAAATAAAGTGTTGCTTTTGAAGAAAAAAGAAAGGGATGCAACCCATTCGGATTGCATCCCTTTTCCTTATTTTTTGTTCGGAAACTTATGCTTCTGCGTTTTCTGCGGGGATAACAGATACTGAACGTCTGTCTTCCTTGCCCACTTTGAACTGTACAGTTCCGTCTACTAAAGCGAAAAGAGTGTGGTCTTTTCCCATACCGATGTTATTACCCGGATGGAATTCAGTACCTCTTTGACGAACGATGATGTTACCTGCCTTGCAAGCTTCGCCACCAAATATCTTAACGCCTAATCTCTTGCTCTGTGATTCGCGGCCGTTCTTAGAACTACCGACACCTTTTTTATGTGCCATTTCTTCTTACTGTTTTAATTGATTAAGCTACTACTTCTGTAATTGTTAACTCTGTGAATTGTTGACGGTGACCGTTCAACTTGCGATAACCTTTTCTTCTTTTCTTGTGGAAAACGAGAACCTTATCACCTTTTACCATGTTTGATACAACCTGGCAAACAACCTTTGCGCCTTCTACTGTCGGAGCGCCTACGGTGATGTTGCCGTCTTTGTCTACCAAAAGAACTTTGTCAAACTCTACTGTTGCACCGTTTTCTGCATTCTGGATGTGGTGTACAAACAGCTTCTTGCCAGCTTCTGCCTTGAATTGCTGACCGTTGATTTCTACAATTGCGTACATTTCTTATATATAATGTATAAGTTAGCTCCGTCGGGTGGTTTCTAATCACTTAGAAAGCACTTGGTCGAACCCGGTGCGGAATAATCGGGCGCAAAAATACTCTTTTTATTCCAAACGGGCAAATGTTCTTCTGCTTTTTTATTCTTTTAGAAGCTGAAGAATTACTTTTTAAAGAACATTTAAACAGATTATTAATGCAGCTTCAAAACTCAATGATAGTGGGAATTGTGTTTGTTACCGTTAAATCCACTATTCCTTTTTCATCACATTACCTCCATCCCATAAACATACGAGTCGTTTCGGCATCGTGGTGGTCGAAGAAAAGGCTCTTGCCTGTGTCGAGTGTGGCTATGGCTGCCATGTCCTCGTCCGAAAGCGCAAAATCGAAGATGTCAATGTTCTGCTGCATCCGTTCGATGTGGGTCGATTTAGGAATGATTACCACACCACGCTGAATCAGCCAACGCAGGGCAATCTGTGCCACGCTTTTGCCATACTTATGACCGATTTTTGCAAGAACCGGATTTGTGAAGAAATTGTTGCGTCCTTCGGCCAGCGGTCCCCATGACATGATGTGCGTGCCGAACTCCTCCATGATTCGCTGCGGTTCGATTTGCTGGTCGAAGACGTGGGTTTCTACCTGATTGACTGCCGGAATAATCTCCATGTTGCTGGCGATGTCGATGAAGTGGTCGGGATAGAAATTTGACACACCGATGGCGCGGAGTTTTCCTTCTTTGTACGCCTCTTCCAGTGCACGGTATGCGCCGTAGCGGTCGCAGAACGGCTGGTGCAGGAGCATCAGGTCGATATAGTTCGTCTGTAACTTGCGCAGGCTCTCGTCGATGGATGCTTTCGCCTTTTCATAGCCGTAGTTGGAAATCCAGACTTTCGAGATGAGGAAAATTTCCTTACGGTCGATGCCGCTCTTACTGATTGCATTGCCAACCTCTTCTTCATTGTGGTAGGCTTGTGCTGTATCGATCAGGCGATACCCCACTTGTAAGGCCTCGCTTACACAACGCTCGCATTCAGCGGGCGATACCTGATAGACGCCGTAGCCCATCTGGGGCATTTCGACGCCATTGTTCAATTTTACTGTTTGCATATCTCTATATTATAATATTATAGTTTATTCGGTCATGTCGATATTCCGTGGCCACGTTCCGATGGTCTGTTTGTTGGTTCCGGCCCTTCGTCGGTCAAATGTGTGGCATCGGGCGTACAGGCTCCGGATGTCATGATGGTTGCAATCATCATCAGGTTAATCAAGCATTTTTTCGTATTTACATTATTGTTTATTTCCCTAATTATCCAAATGTAAAGTTAGATATGTTTGTTCATACCGGTGTAACGAAAAACACGGTTTGAATTACCATTTTTACAGAAAATGATTCCGAGACTTAACAACGCCGGTATCGGACAGATGCAAAAAACGGAATAAATGCAGTTTCAGCCTAATTTCTTGTGGGGCAACGAATGCATAAACAGTAAAAATTGTATTATGTCCCGTAATTTCTGTAAGCCCACTCTTGGAGGCATCCTCTATCTTTGCAACAGACAATAGATTACAATAACATTTATGAATCAGAGATATGAGTACGGACAATAAAATCACCCGCCGGGATGCATTGAAGCGCATCGGTGCTGCCGTGATTAGCGGAGCTGTCGCTTCTTCGGGGCTGCTCTCGCTGGCATCCTGTGAGGGGAAAAAGAACAAGCGCATCATCCTTTATTTTACCGGAACGGGCAACTGCCTCTATATTGCCCGCCAACTGGCAAACGAGCATACGGAACTGCTGAGCATTCCGCAGATGGTGAAACGTGGAAAGTATGATTTTGAGGCGGACGAAATCGGTATCGTCTATCCTATCTACGGGCACATGCCGCCCTATATGGTCAGGCAGTTCATCCAAAAAGCGAAGCTAAAGGCCGAGTACAAGTTTGCCGTGCTGACCTACGGCGCACGAAAATGCAACGCGGTGGAGATTTGGGACGAAGTATCCCGCAAAGCCGGCCATGTGTTCGACTATATCGGTACCATCGTCATGGTGGATAACTGGTTACCCAATTTCGATATGAACGAGCAAATCAAAATGGATAAGCATATCCCGGAGAATTTGCAGAAGATAACGGCTGACATCAACGGACGGCGGGAATGGCACGAACCGGTGACGGAGGAGGAACGGCAGATGCACCGGGGATTCATGCAATGGACAAAGCTCGATCCGGAGGTGGGCTTTCTGATGAACAGTGAAAAAAGCTTTACCGTGACCGATGCCTGCATTAATTGCGGTATCTGCACCTATGTATGTCCGCGCGGCAACTATGAGTTGACGTCAAGGGGTGTAAAGATGTCCGGCAATTGTGAGTTCTGCTTTGCCTGCATACAGAACTGTCCGCAAAAAGCGATACAGTTCCGTAAATCGGAGGACGGTTCTTTCCCCGACGGAACGGAAGTGAATCCGAATGCCCGCTACCGTAACGAGCATATCTCACTGATGGATTTGAAGCGTGCGAACAATCAGAAGCTGTAATTCTATCCGATAATTAAGAGAGAAAGGAAAAGATATGTATTATAGAACATTGGGATTGAGTGGATTAAGAGTCTCTGCCGTCGGCTTGGGATGCATGGGAATAAGCCATGCCTATGGAGCACCTGCCGACAGACGCGAAATGACGGAACTGTTGGCCGATGCCGTAGAGATGGGTTACAGCTTTTTCGATACAGCCGAGGTATATGGTACGCCCACCCGTCCGCACGATAACGAGGACTTGCTGGGCAATGCCCTGCGCCCATTCCGCAACCGCATCGTCCTCGCCACGAAATTCGGCCTGACCTTCGATGCACCCCATGCAGCGGGCCCCCATGCCTTGATTCCCGACTCACGGCCTGCGACCATCCGTCGTTCGGTGGAGGAATCGCTGCACCGCCTGCATACCGACCGTATCGACCTCTATTACCAGCACCGTATCGACCCGAAGGTAGCGCCGGAGGAGGTGGCAGTGACAATGACCGGACTGATTCGTGAAGGTAAAATCCTGCACTGGGGCATTTCGGAAGCGAGCGAGGAATATCTGCGTCGCGCCCATAAGGTCTGTCCCGTCACGGCCGTGCAGAATCGCTACTCGATGATGGCGCGCCGGCATGAAGCATTGTTCCCCGTACTCGAAGAATTGGGTATTGGTTTCGTAGCTTTTTCACCGTTGGCGAACGGATTGCTTACCAATTGTTATACGGCTGACACGACGTTTGATCCTGTGACCGATTACCGGGCTTCGATGCCGCAGTTCCGCAGGGAGAGTTTCGAACAGAACCGTTCACTGTTGGCCTTGATCGGCAATCTGGCGGAGGAACATCATGCAACCCCATCGCAAATCTCATTGGCATGGATGATGAACAAACGACCGTGGCTTGTCCCCATTCCCGGAACGCGCCATCTGTGCCGGTTGAAA
>ULTU01068744.1_pt1 | contig 22805 bp, 12 predicted proteins | sample 1957861 | NCBI WGS metagenome assembly ULTU01 (sample SAMEA4835742, study PRJEB28245) | human gut metagenome | biome: gut microbiome; material: fecal sample | place: Denmark | collected 2008
AATATTATTATTTTTTTCAAGTAAAAGTTCTAAAATCTTTTAAAAAACACCAAAAATTGACACAAAACTTTACATTGGTCTTGGTTTTTTTGTAAATCTATGCTAAAATGAGTTTATAAATTTGGAGAACGATTATGCTAATTGATGTGACTAAAATATCAAAAGATTTTGGGTTTGGAGAAATTTTTGGTTCTCTATCTTTTTCTGTTAATTCGGGCGATAGAATTGCTTTGGTTGGGAGAAATGGTTGTGGCAAAAGTACAATTCTCAAGATAATTATGGGAAGAGAAACTCAAACGTCGGGAAGTGTAATTATCGCCAAAGATTTGAGACTAGCGATGCTTGACCAAGCGTGTGCAGATATTTCAGATGATAGGGTGGTCGAAGAGATTTTGCATGAACCTTTTGGGAAATTTTCGAGTCGTCAAAAAAGTCTTGACCAAATGCAAGAAAGAATGAATAGTCTTACTGGTGTGGAACTTGAAAAACTGATTGAAAAATATAGCAATGCACTTGAGCAGTTTGTTGCAGATGGCGGATATGATATTGAGCAAAACATTAATTATATTGTTAATGGGCTTAAGATTTCACAAAAAATAAGAAACCAAAAGTACTCAGATTTGAGTGGTGGCGAAAAGACACTTGTACAGTTTGCAAAAATTTTGCTAACTGACCCAGATGTTCTTCTTTTGGATGAACCAACTAATCACTTGGATATTGAGAGAATTGAGTGGTTGGAAGGCTATCTGCAACGATTCAAAGGCGCTTTGATTGTTGTTTCTCATGATAGATACTTTTTGGATAGAGTAGCAAAAGTGGTAATTGATGTCGAAGACAATGGCTACAAATATGCAGGGAATTATAGTTACTTTGTCAAAGAAAAAGAAAATAGAGAACTCAAAGAATTTGAACAATACAAAAACGAACAAAAGAAACTAAGCGAACTCAAAAAAGCAGTTGCAAGACTTTATGCTTGGGGAGAAAAAGCAGATAATCCGTCAATGTTTAGACGAGCAAAGGCTATACAAAAAAGAATTGATGACATGGAAGCCAATGCAACAAAAAAGCCAACCGAGAGAAAAGATTTGCCGATTAATCTAACAAGGTCTAGCAGGGGTTCGGAAATTGTGTTTGATGTCAAAGATTTATCTTTGATTCTTGGTGACAAAATTATTTTTGACGATGCGAGTTTCCAAATGAGAGTTGGCTCAAAAATTGCAATTGTTGGGCTTAATGGCATGGGTAAGACTTCGCTTATTAAGTGTTTGCTAGGTCAAATTGATTACATGGGAACTATTAAGGTGGGCAATAGTATAAAGATTGGTTACTTGCCACAAATTCTAACTTTTGACGACGACAAGCAGACAATTCTTGAGTATGTTGAAAACGAAACGGGATACAAGGAAGAAGCATCAAGACGATTGCTTGCAAAGTTCGATTTTTATAAAAACGATATTGACAAAAAGATTTTCTCGCTTAGTGGTGGCGAAAAAGTTAGAATAAAAATCGCATGTATGCTTACAAAAGATATTAACACTTTTATATTTGACGAACCTACAAACCACATAGATATTTTTACAAGAGAGACACTTGAAAAAGCGATGTCTGAATACAAAGGCAACATCTTGTTTGTGTCTCACGATAGATATTTTATAAGTAGTATTGCAAATGGAATTTTGGAACTTAAAAGTAACAAATTGAATTTGTATGAAGGAACATATGAAGATTACAAAAACAAAGATGTAGTCAAGGTAGAAGAAAAACCTGTGGTTGCCAAAGTTAAACCCCCAAAAATATCCAAAGGTGGAAAATGGTAATGAAGTGCAAATTTACAAAATATTGTGGCGGATGCAAGAATGTAAATGATGATTATAACCTTACGCTTGAATCCAAACAAAAGTATATAAATGAAGTATTTAAAGATATTTGTGTTCCTAACAGAGTAGTTGCAAATTATTATCCATACAAATATCGCAACAAGTTACAACTAGCATTCACCGAACTCAAAGGGAAAACGCTGGTCGGATTTTTTGAAGAAGGGAGTATTAGAGTTGCGGATATTGATGGGTGTATTCTAAATGGAGATTATTCCTTTGTTGTAATCAAAATCATAAGAGAATATATGTCTAGATTTAAAATTCGACCTTATGCATTTGGCAGTGGAATTCTTAGATATTTGCATGCAAGATGTATAGATAACAAAATTCAACTAACACTTTGTGTTACAACAGATAATTTTGCTGGCAGAAATTGGCTTTTGGATAAACTTCAAGAAAGCTTTGACGAAGTATCACTATATTTAAATATTAATCGAAGAACGGACAGGGCAATATTTGATAATCAATTCAAATTTGTTGGTGGCACAAAATATTTAAACTTTGAAATGTGCGGTGTAAAAGTTTCTATTGAGCCGGCGTCGTTTTTGCAAGTAAACTTGAAGATTGCCGAAAAAATGTACAAGTCGGCACTCGAAAATTTGGAACTCAAAGATACAACAACGGTTGTAGATTTGTATAGTGGAATTGGAATAACATCTATAATGTTTTCGAAAAAATGCAAAAATGTTATTGCAATTGAAGAAAACAAAAGAGCGGTCGGAAATGCAATACAGATGGCAAAATTAAATAGCGTACACAATATCAATTTTTATGTTGGCAAGTGCGAAGAAAATTTGGATAAACTAACCCAAATGGATGATATAGTTGTATTTGTCGACCCCGCCAGAAATGGACTTGAAAAGTCTGTTATTCAAAAGATTTTGTTGTTAAAACCACGAAAAATAGTTTATATGAGTTGCAACCCTGAAACGTGTGTTCGAGACATAAAGTTATTACTTTCTGACAATAACTACCAAGTATCTGACATAACCCCTTATGATATGTTTGCTTTTGCAAACCATATTGAAATTTTGACTGTACTTGATAGAGTGTGACTAGTTAATTAAATTCTAAAAAAATCAAACCATCATTGAAGATGTGATTTATACAAAAAATATCATGCCAAAACTCTTGTGAACATAGAAAGAGTGTAACAAAAATTTGTATTTTCAAAACGGGTAAAAAAAACAAATAAATAGGAATTATTATGAATGAAAGAGAACTTATGAAGTTGGCTGAGAGTATGGAAGAATTTTCACTCAGTGATTATACACTAGACGAACTGGAAAACATACTTAATGAAAAGCCAAATTTCAAAGAAAAGTATTTTGAGTACTATGATGATGTAAAATGTAGTACACGAAAAAAACAAGATTGGTAAAAATTTATGAACGAAAAAATAATGCAAAGACTTAAGGATAAAGTTCATGCTTTGCCGGGACTTCCGGGTGTTTACAAAATGTTTGATATATATGGAAACATTATATATATTGGCAAAGCAAAAAATTTGAAGAACAGAGTTTCTTCTTATTTCCTAAACACCAAAAAACTTCCCAAGGTTCAAAATATGGTTGACAATGTTTATGACTTTGAATACATCATAACACCCAGCGAACTCGAAGCCTTGAATTTGGAAAGTAATCTTATTCATAAACACCAGCCTTTTTATAACATTCTTCTCAAAGACGGAAAGGCTTTTGCTTATATCAAAATTGATTACAAAAACACCTATCCCCAAGCGATAGTTACAAGAAAAGTCAAAAATGACAAGTGTTTGTATTTTGGTCCATACTTTAATAAAATCAATGTTACCAGTCTATACAAAATTATTAATACAACTTTCAAACTAAGAGATTGCAATCTTAATTTGAACAAGGTGCAAAAGAGAGAATGTTTAAATTATCAAATGCACACCTGCCTTGCTCCTTGCACAAGACAATGTACTGAGTCTGAGTATAGACAAGAAGTAGACAAGGTTATAGGTTTTCTCAAAGGTAATTTGAGTGAAGCCAAAAAAATTCTGACAGAAAAAATGCAAGTCTATTCAGATATGGAAATGTACGAACTTGCTATTGAAATGAGAGAAAATCTAAAGGCGATTGAATATATTGATGCTCAAAACATAACCGGACTTAACAAAAACACCGATATTGACATATTTGGTTTTGCCGAAAATGGAGATAGTGCGGTTGTAAGTGTGGCTTGTGTTAGGGGAACTAAAATGGTCGGGCTTAGCAACTATAATGTAATTGATGCAAGTAATACCGCTCATGATATTGTCACCAACTTTGTAACCCAGTACTATCTAAACGAAAAAATTATCCCCAAAAATGTAATTACCGAATATATGGATGATAGTTTGGCTGAATGGCTAAATAATATTGCGGGAAAAAATATTAAAACAATGGCTGGCTCTCGGGGAATATACTCAAGGCTTCTCAAAATGGCAAATGATAACGCTAGCGAATATTTGAATAAATCTATTGAAAAAGACAAGGTTTATATGCTCAAAACTTCGGGCGCTATGAAGATTTTGCAAAAGACATGTGGGCTTAGCAAACTTCCAAAGCGAATTGAGGGCTATGACATAAGCAACTTGGGTGGAACTAATACGGTTGCAAGTATGGTTGTATTTATAAATGGTGTGCCAGCCAAAAAGATGTATCGAAAATTCAAAATTGAAACACAAGGTCAAAATGATTTTAGAAATATGCACGATGTTTTGAGTCGAAGATTTAATGAACTAAAAAAGGCACAGGATTTGAGTTTTTCGTGCAGACCGGATTTAATTTTGATAGACGGCGGAAATGTTCAACTTGAATTTGCAAAAAATGCTATGGATGAGATTGGCGAAGATATTGACATGATTTCGCTTGCAAAAAGGGAAGAAGAAATATATTTGACCTCGGGTCAAAAAGTTATTCTTAGCAAAGATAATTATGCTCTTAAACTCTTGCAAAACGTAAGAGATGAAAGCCATAGATTTGCAATAACTTTCCAAAAAAGTTTGAGACAAAAAAATACACTTAAATCTGAACTAGAAAAGATTGAATTGCTTGGCAAAAAGAAAGCGACACTTTTGTTTGATAAATTTAAGTCAATAGATAATATAAAAAATGCAGATATTTGTAGCCTTATGCAAACGGAAGGAATTGGAAAAACCTTGGCTACTAATATATATAATTATTTTCACAAAGAGTAAGAGTATGGTTTAAAATTTCTTTTGGAGATTTTGAACAAGTTCAAATAAATTTTGAAAGTTGGGTATTGAAATTAATAATTTAGTGTGCTATACTCATAAAAAACAAGGTGGAAGTTTTATGTCTCAAAAACCATATGTGAAAGCGGTTGACTTTCATACACATTCAAATTTTTCGGACGGCAAGTATTCTGTTGATCAATTAATTCAACATGCCAAACGCAAAAGAGTGGGATTTTTCTCGGTCACTGATCACGACACATTTGAAGGGGTTATTGATTACCTAGACAGAAAAGAATTGGACAAAAGCCTAGCAAAACACTTTATAGACGGGGTAAACTTTGTCCCTGGTGTCGAAGTGACATGTAGGGTAAGCGATGTTCCAAACAAAAAGAAAAAGCCAACCAAAATTCATGTGCTTTTGTATGCACCAGACCTATCTACTTATAATCAACTCCAAAGACTAATCAAGGCAAAACACCTAAATGATGTGGCATATGACTATGGCGATTTTATGAACTTGGCGAGTGCAAGAAGGCTAACATTGAGAGAATCTGAAGTTAAGGAATATATGGACAAATTGCGTAGCAAGCCGGAGTTTGGCGGAGTTAATAAACAAGATTTGTGGGAATTCTTTGATGAGTATTTTCCAACTGGATACAAAAATTATGATGACGTTTGTGCAGAACTAAAAAAGTATGACAAAATAAATCGAATGAATCTTGAGGCAAGAGATTTAATTGCTATTGCCAAGGAATGTGGGGCAATTCCAATTCTTGCTCATCCGCATATAAATGCGATAACTTCCAAAAAGCCTGTAGATTTGATAGATAGTTTAATAACTGCAGGAATCGAAGGATTTGAAATAAATTGTGGTACAACCAAAGGGACATCTACTGAGTCTGAAATTATCAAACGTTGCAAAGAAAGACATATACTTGACGAAATGCTGTTTACTGGCGGAAGTGATTTTCATAGAGAAGGCGATGGTACTTGTATTGGAATGATTAGTGATGACAAGCCCATTTCAGAAAAAGACCAAACTGGATTTATCAAAAAAATCTGTGAAGTAAATAGATGCCGAAAACAAGGCGAGATTGAAAATAAGATTTACACTACTTCCAAACAAGCAGAACTCGAACCAATTGTTCAAAAGTATGAAGAAATCGAAAAACAAAATAGAATTATGAAAGAAAAGTATCCTATTTTTGAAAGATAAACAATATAAAAAAGGACTCAAAATAAACTATATTTTGAGTCCTTTTTTGTGTTTAAAATAAATATTTTTTTACTTAAATATTTTAGGGTAGTATTTAATTTGTTCTATAAAATTAATTCATTTAATCAAAAAGTAAATAAATTATTTGAGTTTGCACCAAAGTATCACACATGCTTCCATAGGAAGTCCAAGTAAGAATATTAGCCAAATATTCAAAGGCAAAAATTGAACATAAAAACAAGCAAGTAATGACCAAATAAATACCGAACGGGTAAGAATTGAATATTTTCGCTCTCCCCAAATTACATTGAATACTTCGGCAACAAGAATGCTAGCGGGAACTGCCCATAAGAAAATTATCCAAAGGGAAGTGTTGCCAGATATTCCCGAGTATACATAAATACATGTTGCAATTAGCCAAATAAGTGAAATTGCAAGTAGACTTATTACGACCTTGTTTCCAATTTTGGTGTCTTTTTTTGGTGGAGTAATTGTGCTATCTTTTGATACTAGATAACTTAGGTTAACACCAAACAAATCGCAAAGTTCACATAGAACTTCGACTGATGGCATGGTGTCTCCACGTTCCCACCTAGATATTGCTTTGTCCGAATAGTGTAGTTTTTCTGCCAAGTCGGACTGGGTCATATTATTGTTTTTTCTTAAATTGCAAATATTATTTGCGATAATTTGTCTATAATCTTCCATATCAATATTATATCAAAAAAATTTGTTAATAACAACTATATTTAATCAAAATTCTCATATTCTACCAAACTGAGAGTTGTTTTTTGGGTATACCAAGAGTAGAATGGCATTCTCATTATTTGACTTTCAAGTTTAGATTGTAAAATCTAAAATTGTGATATATAATTTACTAAGTAAATTAAATTCCAAAATTTTTTAAAATTCGACGAAAAAGGAAAGATTATGACAAGGCGAAATTGGTTTGTGTACATGGTTATGTTTGCCGTATGTTTTTTGATAAGTGGTTGTTCACTTTTGGATAACCTGTTTTTTACCAAGTCCAAAGTTCCTGAATTTTCATTTAGTGGATATGTAAGAGCGGACGGCGAACCTTTGGCTGATGCAACGGTTGATTGTGGAATAAGTTCATGTCAAACCGACGAAAACGGATATTATAGTTTCAACAAACTTAGCAAAGTTGTTAACGTTAGTGTTTCCAAAGTGGGATACTTGTTTGGCGACGAACTTGTTTTTGTTAATTCGCTTTCGACTGATGTTAACTTTTATGGATACAAACTTTTTGATAAATCTGGTGTTGTCAAAAATAATGATGTCGTAATTCCAAATGTCAAAATTGAAGCAGTGAGTGAGAATGGCAAATTTGAAACAATGACAAACGAGAGTGGTGAGTTTTATTTGTCAAACCTTGCCGGTCAAGTCAAAGTAACTGCAACTAAGGACAAATATAACTTCTTTACTCAATCATTCACGATTGCCAAGGAAGACAATGTTGTAATAACTGGGATTACAGATATTGCAGGAAAGATTAATGTAGATAGCAAGGCAGACAAGAGTGACTTTGAATTGCTTTGTAATGACTATACTATCAACATAAACGACGACTTGACGTTTTTGGCACAAAATATTGCACCGGGAGACAAAATTATACTCAAAAGTTCCAAATACTTTGTAAGCCAAAATGAAATAAAAATTGATTCTACAGATGATATTAGTTTTGATTGTTTCAAGTATTACGATATTCAAGGCGAAGTTAATTGTGGCAATCAAAAATTGAACAATGTCAAAGTTGTGTTTGGAAGACTTGAAACCGAAAGTGCTAACGGAAAGTTTTCTTTTCAAAAAGTTTATGGCTCACGAGAACTTAAATGTGAACTAAATGGTTTTGAATTCGAAAACAAGTTTGTTTCGGCAGATAATTCAAGTGTTCAAATCAAAGCCACGACCAATGTTTCTGTTCAAACAGTCTTAGATGTTGGAAACGATTTTTCGGGTGTCAAACTCAAAGTTGGCGATAGAATAATTGACAAGTGTTCAAGTACAGGCAAGTTTGAAATTGCGGGTATAGAATTTGGTCAATCAATTAGTGTTGAATCGGAAGATTATCATGCGGATACCACTATTGAAGTTAATGATAATTTGCCAAAGACCATAAGTCTTCAAAAACACTATTCACTCAAAGTAGATACATTTTCAGATAATCAGCCTTTGAGTGATGTTGATGTTATTGTTTCAAACAAAACTTACAAGACAGACAAAAATGGATTTGTTCAAATTGACAAATTGTATGGTACGAATGAATGCGTGCTTGAAAAACCCGGTTATAAATTCGAAACCAGTTATCTAGTCAATTATTATCAATCAAAAATTAGTGCAGTAGGTCAACAGTTATTTGATATACTCGGTTCAGTTTGTAGTGGAGAAATAATTTTAGATGGTGCAAAAATTATTTGCAATGACAAAGAATATTCTTCAAATGAGTCGGGAGAGTTCAAAATTGAAAATGTTTATGGCATTGTTAATCTAACAATAGAAAAAAACGGATATAATACTCAAACACGTTTGGTTTCGAAAGACAGTGAAAGACTTGATATTAATTTAAACTACAACGTAACAGGTGTGATATTGTGTGCAGATATACCAATTGAAGATGTCAAGATTTCAAATGGACAAAAATCAGTTTACTCACAAAAAGATGGAAAATTTGAGTTGTGCGGATTATATGGCGAAAACGATATAACTTTTGAAAGAGATTTTTATAACTTTCAAAGTCAGACTTTGAGTTTTGGAAAATATTTGCAAATTGATACAACATATTCAATCAAAGGAAATGTTAGCGGTAGTGATGGGGTTGTATCAGGACTTGGAATAATAATGATTTCCAAGAGTAACGGAACAATTTATAATGCGACAACTGACGAATTGGGGAATTATGGTTTTGAAGGTCTAAGCGGAAGTTACGCTTTGTATTATGATGAGTCAACTTCGCTTTCTCTTAAGCCAAAAATATACGATGTAAACTTTGGTAACAAGTATGATTTTTCGGACAAAGGTTTTGGCTTTGGAGGAAAGGTTACTTGTGGCGGAGTAGGTTTGGAAGGTGTTAAGGTCAGAATTGGAAACTTGCAAACTTTGACTGACAAAGACGGACTATACAAATTTGCTTTAGTTCCGCAATCTGGCGTTTTGACACTTGCCAAAGAAGGTTACGACTTTGAAAATTCCGGAATGGATATTGACGAAGAATTTGACGGGAAAGAAGACGTAAACTTTGACGCAACTTACAAAGTTTTAATTAGGGTTAAATCGGGGTCAACTAGTATTTCGAATGTTCAAGTTAGTCTGAATGGAAATGTAAGTGGAAACACAGACGAAAATGGAACTATGGAGATTACTGGACTAACAGGCTTAAACTCAGTTGAATTTAGTCTTAACAAATACAAATTTTTCGGATTAAAAACTTTTGATACTTATCAAGTTTTGGATATTGATGCTAGTATGGATACTATGGTTTTGGTTAAGACTGGAGATGTTAGAGTTGGTGGTGTCAAAGTTAAAGTTAATGGAGTTGTTCAGTCTAATCAAACCGATAACAACGGTCAAATTGAAATCAAAGAAATCAGAATCGGTGATACGATTGAATTTAGCAAATCAAATTACAAGTTTGACACAATTTTGGTTAGTGGTTACTTGGAGAGTTTGATTGCAAATTGTAGTTACAAAGTTTCTGGCAATGTTTCAAATTGTGGAAATAGACTATCCGATGTAAATATCACAATGGGTGAGAGAAAGACACTTACTGACGAACTTGGATACTTTGAGTTTGATAATGTAGTGGGTGAACAAACTTTGAGACTAAGCAAAACCGGTTTTGACTTTGATGATACAACTGTTAGTAATGCCGATACTCTAAATATTATGAGTAAGTACTCAATTGCCGGAAAAGTTATGCTTTCGACTGGCTTGGGAATTTCAAAAGTAGATATTTACATAGGAGAACAAAAAGTAGGTTCGACTGACACAAATGGAAACTTCAAAATAGAAAATCTAAGCAGTATTGTTTCACTTAGATTTGTAAAACTCGGATACAAATTTGCAGGAGACTTTACAATTACTAGTCCAAGTGAGAGTCTTGAATTTTTGGCAACATATAGCATAGCCGGAAGGGTTATGTCGGGGAATATTGCCATAGCCAATGCACTAGTTTCGGCTAGTAACGGAATGTCAACTAGAACAAACGATGACGGAACGTACGTTTTGGAAGATGTGGACACCGAAGTTGTTATTCAAGTAACACTTGATAATTATGACAACACTCAACCCGAAACAGTTAAGGGATATTCCAAAAATGTAGATTTCAATCTAACTTACAAAATTTCAATCACTATTGACGGGGACTTTAAGGATATTAATGTTAGCATTACTGGACAGTCGCCAAGGACAAAAAACTATAGCCTAAAACAAATTATAATTGAAAATTTGTTTGGACAAAATTCAGTCGTGCTTTCCAAAAAATCACACATGTTTACTCCAACCGATAGATTTACAGTTACAAGCAATTTTGAAACACGACTTACAACCAAATTGGTCTATGGCATAAGTGGATTTGTCAAAACAGAAAGTGGTGCACCAATTAAGAATGCAAGAGTATTTGCGGGAGAAACTTGTGTTAGAACAGATAATCAAGGATATTATGAGATTTCAAATCTAATCGGCAAAAACCAATTAATGGCGACCTTGCCATATTTAAATGACGACACAAATCCGTCTCACGACGCTAGCCTTGACAAAACTTATGGACAGATTGAAAAATCTGGCGATTATAACATTATATTTTCAAACAATAACTTTGGTCTAAATTTCTTAAATTTTGCTTATGACAAACTAAGAAATTCAAACGGCTATCAAATATTTGGAACGGGCGATGTTGTGGCAACAGCCAAAGTCGGTGTTACAATCACAAGTAAGAACAAAGTTGATGTAATCTACAAACAAGACAAAAATGGCACTAAGATTTTCCAAAACAAGAATACAGGAAATGTTGAAGCCGGTGTTGACCCAAATGTTTCAATGCTTAGTTGTTTTGATACAAAGTCTAGGACTGCAAAATATCAACTAGTTCAAGGAAAAGATAATGTTACTGAAAGTAGTGTTGCATATACAAATTCTTGGAGTGGCACAAATATTTCGTATTCGGATTATCAAAGCAAGATTACAATAAATGGAATCTCGGGCGGCTCGGGAGTTAATGGTGATGGATTCTCGTCATATAATATCAATTCCAAATCACTAAGTTCAGTCAAAAATATGTCCTTTAGCGACAATTTGTACAAATATACTATTGTTCTCAAAACCGACGAAGCATCGGGAGCGTATACAAATTACAAACAAATTATGACTCTAATGTGTGACAAAAAAGATTTGATAGGTTTTTCAAAAATTGAGTTGACATTTACAATTTCACAATCGGGTTATCTCAAGGAAATGAAAATAGCCGAAGAATACAAAGTTGTTACAAACAAAAAGGCATCTGTATCAGGTGCTGAAGCAAGTGTAGTTGGAAATATTACATACTCGTTCTATCTCAATCAAAATAACTTAATCAAAGATATTGATACATCAAGTCCTATTACTGCTTCAAGTGGTCTATCTACATTGGAAACATATGACGACATTTTAACTTTGCAAACAAACAAAAATACAAGATATTCTCAACCAAAAATTGACATGGTGGTTGTCAAAAAGGAAGAATTATTATGAAAAAATTAAAATCTAAATTATTTATTTTAATAATGGCGCTAGCACTCACATGCTCAGGCTTCCTTTTTGCACCGCAAAAGGTCGATGTTTTGGCAGATACTCAAAAAAATGTTAACCAAACTGCAAGTGCCAGTTTCAATTTTGATGGCTCGTTTGCTGAAACCAATTCTAACTATTCCAATTCAAGCAAAGCCATTGAATATAAGTTGTATGATTTAGATGATTTAAGTAGTTATTATACGATTAAGACAGATAATTTTAAAGCAAAAAATTCTAATAAATCTATTTCTGGTAATCGTATTTATGTTAGTGTTGATTGGGGAATAAGTGGAACAATTACGACAACTTTTAATGTTAATGACTTATACTTGCAAAAGGCTATTAACAATGGGCAGGTTAAGATTCAATTAAGGTCTGAATTGAGTCTAAGACATACGGGTGGTGTTAAATTAACTAATAATGGTAATACAAAGTCCGTTTCAAGTGGAAACAACACAACCGAAGCGATGATTATGAGTTCATCTTCATCAACTATTGAATATTATGCAACTGGTTCAACAGCATTTCCAGTTTCATATTTCATGATTGAAGCCAAAAACCCAACCATTATTCTATCAACTACTGATACTTCCGCACCTACAATTGATACAACTAAACTTTTCAATCAAATTTCTTCGTGGGATTGGTCGGGAGAAAATCATAGACAAGTGTCTTTTGATGTAAAAGATATGGAAAGTGGAATTAAGAGTGTCAAGGTTATTAATCAAAACGGAGATAATGTTGATTTAACTCAAACAAATTCTTCAAGTGACACAAAATCCAAATCATTTAGTTTTGATGCCAAATATGGCGAGAGTTACAAGGCGGTGGTTTGTGATAATGTTAATAACGCAGGTACAATTGATTTGTTATCTAGTGATGATTTGAAACTAGATAATACTATTGGAGACTTGAGTATCAATCAAATTGATACTTTGCATCAATCAAAACTTAATGTTAAGTTTAATTATCTAAGCGACGGAAAAAGTAGCGAAAAACTATACTACACATTGATTTCGGAAAACGACACTGAGTCTATTCCAAGCAAGTCAAATTTTAGCGGGATTATAGACGCAGATATGCTTGGAAGCGAATGTCAAATAAACTTTGATAAGATTATTTCAAACCCAATAGATAATACTTGGTATATAATTTCGGCTATTGTTATTGACGAAGTTGGAAACCAAAGTAATGTCTTTACTCAAAGATTCAAATATGATAGTCGCAGATTTGCGGTTAGTGTTGAAGTCGAAGGAATCGGTCTAACTGACGTAAATACAAACGTAACTTATGCTGGTGCTGAAAAACTCGAAGAGTTAGGCGAAGTAGTCCCATATGCTTGGGCGGGTAGTTCGGTTGAATTTGGGTATTCAGTTGTAGGCGGATATGAATTTTATGAACTCCGTAGGTTTGAAATTGCCAAAGATTCAAAGGGCGAATTGCTAGTTGATGAAAATGGTAAGTTTGTAAGAATTGAAAATACTGAAGTATTAATTTCAAACAATGATACTCCAATTAGTGATTACAAATTCACTTGTGATAATAACTTCGTGTTTGTAGCAAAGTTTAGATACAAAGTAAATCTATTCAAAACCGACAAAGAATATGTATACAATGCGGACGAAAATGGCGATGCTTTATCCCAAGAATTTGAATACACTCTCAACACACTATTAGATGGTACAGAAATAGACAAAAACATAATTAATTTTGAATACTTTGTAAACTCCAATACTACTAGCGGCCTATCCAATGCAGGAACTTATCTAATCAACTGGAGTGTAAACAACTCAGAATTTGTAGGAAGTGGAGTAGAGACAGTTACTATCAGTCCAAAGAGTATTACATTATCTTATGAAGATACATATGCTGTGTACTCAGGACTTACACAAAATATTTCTGTTTTGTGTGACGACCAAAATTTAAATGACAATGAAAAAGCGAGACTTAGTTTTGTAGTTAAATATTATTTGGCACAAGATTTGGAAAACGAGATTGAAAGTGTAATTAATGCTGGAAATTACGTAGCAATGGTGTCTTTGAACAATTCAAACTATGTAATTACAAATAGCGTTGTAGACTTTGAAGTAAGCAAAAAGATTATTCAAGTTACAATGGTTTCAAAATCCGAATTTGATTACAACGGAAACATTCAAAATATTGAATATACTTTGAGTGAAAATGTTTCTTCAATAGTTAATTATTACAAAGTTATTGATAGTGTCAAAACACTTGTTAACTTTGAAAATGCGGGCGAATACTACTATGAAATTTTGCCAGAAGATACACTAAACTATGTGTTTGAAAATAACGAAGGGCAATGCAAAGTAAACAAAGTGGCTGTAACATTTGAATTAACTAAGACCACTTATGATTATACTGGCACCGAACTAACTAAGGAAGATATTCAATTTCTTTCCAAAAATGCACAAGGCGAAATTGTAAATGTTTTAGGCTTGTATTTAAAATCTTATACATTAGTTGGTGACCAATTAATAGAAACAAGTTTGTTTGACGAAAACACATATACAATTGAATTTGATACAACAAACGAAAATTATATTTTGAATAGTATCACATTTGAAATAAAAATTGTTAGAACAAAGATAGTGGTTAGTGTTCAAACTAAGTATGAATACTCGGGTTCTAATATTGAATTTGCTTATGAATTCAAAAATGAAAATAACGAAATTTTGACAAACATTAATGGCATTACTCCAAAAATTTATTTTGGTGAAAACGAAATTGGATTGGAAGATATTAAGAGTGTAGGAACTTACACTTTTGAATTTATCAAATCTGACCCTAAATTTGTAGTTGAATGTGAATATAATTCATTTGAAGTTATTAAGGCTCAAGTAAATATTGTAGTCAAATCGTTAAGCCTTGAGTATGACAACGAATATGGCTATAATGTTGAGTACGAAATAAAGTCTAAGTTAGGTACAAACTTTAACGACTTGTTTGTTTTGAAATTCCTAAGAGAAAATACAGATGAAGTAGTTGACCTAAAAGATATTGGAACATATGACTTTATATTTGATTATGTAAATATTCTTGACAAGTCCGGAATTGAAATCGTAGGCATTTTCGAAAATGAACTTTCGGAAACGCCCCTTACTCAAAACAAACTACATATTATTGAAAGAAAAATAAATGTTCTGGTTCAAAATGAATATACATATTCGGGCGAGATTTTGAGTTTTAACTACTCAATTGACGGCAAAGATTATGGAATTTTGGCCGAAGATATTGAGATTACTTGTGAAAATCTAATTGATGCAAACAATTATTATTACACAATTATTTCGACTAATTCAAATTATGTGATTAATGTTACAAATGCACTCAAAGATGATAAGGGTACATATGTAGTAGTGAGTCCAGCACAAGTTTCCATTATTGAAATGACTAACAATTATACTTATACAGGTCAAAATGTGAGTGTTTTTGTTGCTTTATCCAAAGAAGATTTGGAATTTAGTGTAGTAGCCACCAAAGACGATGTCACAACCGACATCAAAGATGCTGGCGAGTACAAAGTAAGCCTTATTTCTAGCGACAAAAACTACACAATCAATTGCGATAATCTCATTATTATTGTTAATCCAAAAGTAGTTGAAATTAGTGTTGATGTGGAATCGCTTTTGCAAGTGTATGACAAAAGCATCAAGGCTATTAGTTACAAGATTTTGGATAATGACGCCGAAATTGAAACGGATAGTATTATTACATATTATTTAAATGATGTGGAAGTACAACCAGTCGGCGCAAACCAATATGACTATACAATAACAATTACCAATCCAAACTATCAAGGCAGATACTCAAGCAGTGAAGATACTAGACTTGTCGTATCCAAAAAGACATTGAATTTGATTGTTACTCCGGGGCAATTCAAAAACTATGGCGACATAGAACCTTTAGGTTTTGATTATACACTAAATGGTCTTTGTGGAGATGAAAATCAAGACGAAGTTGTAATTAATTTGCAAAGAGAAGTAGGCGAGAGTGTCGGCAAATATTTGATTAATTTGGTTGAGTTTGAACACGACAATTATTTAATTGATTACGTTCCTGAATACTTCAAAATTAACCCTAAAAAACTCCTAATTATGGCGGAAAATGTGGCTAAGACATACGGAGATGTTGACCCTGAATTTACTTACAAAATGTATCTTAACAATAAGCTTGTTACGTCGCTTATTGGTCAAGACAAACTCGAAGGAAATTTGCAAAGAGTCCAAGGCGAAAATGTAGGCGAATATGCAATTACTTTGGGAACTCTACAAAGTCCAAATTATAGTATTATTTTTGCAAGCGGAAGCCTTAAGATTACTCCAAGAACACTTAACATTTTCATAGATAACAAATCGGTCGAATATGGTCAATCTGAGAGTCTAACTTACTCAGTCCAAGGCGAATTTGATGCAAGTCAAATATTTGGCGAATTACAAAGGGAAGCGGGCGAAAATGTTGGAGTATACGAAATACACAAAGGCACGCTTAGTAGTCAAAATTATGAATTGTCTGTGACAAATGGAACATACACAATTACTCCAAAACAAATTGTTGTCACTGCACTTGTGTCTTTCAAAGTTTATGGCGAACAAGATGATTTAAAATATGATGTTATAGGACTGTTGGGCAGTGATGCTTTGTCTGGCGAATTACAAAGGGAAGCGGGCGAAAATGTTGGAATATATAGTATAAACAAAGGAACTTTGAATAACGACAACTATAGCATCGAGTTTAATCCAAATACTCTAACAATTTCCAAGGCAAACTTGTCTATTGAAATTGATGACAAAACGGCAGTTTATGGCGGTGAAGCACAAAAATTAACTTGTACTATTTCTGGGCTTAAATTTGACGACACACTCGACATAACACTCAGTAGAGTGGGCGGAGATAATGCGGGCATATACAAGATTATTGGAGATTTCCAAATTCCAGAAAACTACGCATTGACCAGTTACAAAACAGGTACTTATACTATTCAAAAAGCAAAAATTACACCAGTTTTAACTCCAAAGACTTATGTCTATAATGGCAAAAACTTTGAGATGACTTGTGACAATATCAATTTGCAACTTAGATATGTTTACAAACAATTTGGTGTTGTGGTAGACAGTGTCAAAAATGCAGGAACTTACAAGGTTCAAGCGTTCTTTGATGGAAACGAAAATTATATGAGTGCTGTTAGTAACGAGACTGATTTAATTATTGAACAACAGTTAGTTTTCTTCACTCTTACTCAAACTGAATTTATTTATGATGGAAATGTTAAATATCCAGTGTTTACATTCGATAGAACTTTGGGAATTACTGAACATCAAATTGAGTTTACTTTTGAAAATAATATTGAACCTATAGAAATTGGTTCGTATAATTTTGAAATGAAAGTCAAAGACGGACTTAACTTCAAAGGCACAACCCAAGGCACTGTTATAATTCAAAAATCTTTTGAAGTCAAAAATGATAGTGGCATAATTGAATGTAGTGAAGCGACATTCGACGAAGACGCAAAGGATATTAAACTTGTTCAAAATACTGAAACCAAAAAATTTAATAACGAAAAGGTTTTGTCGGTATGTACTCTTGAAAATGTAGAAGCAGTCAAAAATTCAAATTATATCTACACCGTCAAAGTCAAAGCAACTCAGGGTGTTGATACTGTTAAAGTTTACAAGGTAGGCTTAAGCGGTTTTAGTGAAATAGCAATCAAAATTGAAAACGGATATTATGTTTTCCAAGTTGATGATTTAAATGATAAATACATCATAACCACCGAAATCAAGACTTTGTCAACTCTTGCCTGGATTGTTATTCTAGTTGTAGTTGCACTTTCATTTTCAATAACACTTATTGTTGTTGCCAAAAAGAAACACAAAAAAGCAAAAGTAAAAGCAAGCAAAGTTAGCGACAAAGATATCGAAACATACAATGTAAATTAGCAAAAAGCGAAGGTGTGGTACATTCACAACACTTTCGCTTTTTTCAGTATATAAAACCACTAGCTATGCTAGTGAGAAATGAAGAGCTTGGGCTTTGGGTATAGGCAAAAATACTCTCCTTTGTTACAATGGTAATTGCGACACCAAAATAAATAAAGGAGAGTATTTTTGTTCATGAACGAAGATGGTATAGCACATACAAAATGGAATTGCAAATACTATATAGTTTTTACACCAAAATACAGCAGGAAAGAATACACAAAAAATTAAGGAGTACATAGCGAACCAAATGAAAGAAGATAAAATTGCAGAACAAATAGCAATCACAGAAGTTGTAGACCCATTTAAGAAATAAGGTTCGCGTCGCATTGCTATACATAATAACTTGCAACTAATGGCAGGTGTAGATATGAAAACAGTATCAGCCAGAGCAGGCCATAGCAAAGCCTCAACCACCAGCGACTTCTATAGCCACTTCATAAAAAACTCAGACATCCATGCAAGTGAGATATTAAACAAAATATTTGAATAGAACAATAGGAGTATAAACAAAATTTAAATACAATTATTTTTATAATTCCTTCCATTTTAAGTATAATTATGCTATAATTTCCATGAGGAGTTCATGTAACTATGAATATTTTTGAAGCATTAGATAATAAGTTTGACTTAAAAGAAAAAATAAAGAATTTAAGTAGACTATTTTTAGAGAAAAATTATTTTGTCAGTGGTGGATATTATACCACCTTTGATGATTATTTTAACAATCACTATTTTAGAAAATGGAAATATTCATATGGATGTTATGATTTACAAGAGTTTAAGGATAAAATCGGTTTACCATATTCATATAATTTTATGGATCGTAATGATATATTTTTCTATCCTGAAAATGAAGTTTCGGCAGTCAATTTTTTACAATATGTGTATAACGCTACAAAATTTGTTAGAGACAGTATGTATAAAGAGTCAGGACATATAAGTTCAGACATACAAGAATTCTATGACATTTTTAATAATCAGTTTAATTATATTTTATCAAAGATAAGTCAAAAGTTAATAAAAGATCCTAAAGAAGATTACTATATTATAGTTCCAAGCAACAACAAAACCACACGATGTGCAAACATACAAGACAAAAACGATACAGCATTCTTATTATATGAATATACATCTAGTTTGTTAATTGGAAATGTGGCGAGAAAAAGGGAAATATTAAAATTGTTAGCAAATGAAATTGAGCCTGTTGTTACTGCTAGTTTGGCAAAATACAATTCAGGACCAGTCCATGATGTATTTTTTGAGTTGAGTTCATGCTTAAACAATTTCAATATTCGACACAATAATTTAGATCCTAGAAAGCCTAAATATTATCATAAGGAACTTCTTTCATTTACCGACAATGACTACGAAGAAATTTATGATGTGGCTTACGATTTGATATTAGACGCTTATTTATTAGATGAATATTCAAATAAAACAAAGAAAACATATGCAAAGTATAAAACAAAAGCAGGGTTATAAAAAAAGACGGCTAATCAGCCGTCTTTTTTATGTAAATTGGTGTGACTAAAAGGATTTGAACCTTCGACCTATCGCTTAGGAGGCGATCGCTCTATCCAGCTGAGCTATAGCCACATATGATGGTTTTTATTGATTTCGGTGCAATTTGGGTGCAATTCGTGGTTGTGTGAGTTTGTTGTTATTGTGAAATGTCCGTGTTTTAGGGATATGTAGCGGTTTTAATTTAGTACAAGTCGGTACTTAGGAGGCGATCGCTCTATCCAGCTGAGCTATAGCCACATATGAAGGGGGGGGGTGTTATTTGGGTTAATTTGTTTTGGGTGCAATTTTGGTGCAAAGTACGTTTTACAGTTGTTTATGCTGGTTGAAAATATGCTTAATTTCAGACGATTTAGCGATTTTTATCAAGTCCCAAGTCGATACTTGGAATGCCGTAATATCCGTTTTACTACGAGAACATGGGGTTTGTTTTGAAACTTATATGTTTAGATTTAATAGTCTTGTCTTGTTTAGGCTTTAAAGTACAAGATTAAAAGGTGATTTTTAAAAATTTAAAAATAATTTTAAAAAAGAATATTGCAATTTTGGTTGGTTAAACTTGTGTGAGATAAAGTTGTGTATTTGTTCAACAAAATGAGTATAGCATAAGTTTGGCGTTTAGACAAGTCATATTTTTTATTATTTTTTAAAAACCAAATTAAAAACAGGTGCGTATTAATTAAATTGGTTTCAATGTTAATTGATGTAATTTAAAAAACTTTTTAATCAAAATATTATTTGTTTTCTGGTAATTAATAATGTTGATTTATCTGTGTTTTTTTGGTATAATACTGGAGTGCAATTTGAAATTTTTGTAAATTGCATTGTGCAAATTTTAGTATTTTGGGATAATTATGGTAGGAAAATATAAAGTTATAACACTATGTGGAAGTACGCGGTTTAAAGACGAATTTTTGCAGGTTCAAAAAAGGCTGACATTGGAGGGCAATATTGTCATTTCGGTGGGCCTGTTTGGACATAGTGGGGATAGTGAAGTTTGGGGAAATATGAGTGAAGGAACTTTAACAAAAACCAAAGAAATGCTTGATGATATGCACAAAAGAAAAATAGATATGGCAGATGAGATTTTTGTGATTAACAAAAATGGATATATAGGAAGTAGTACACAAAGTGAAATAGATTATGCCAAGAAACATGGAAAAATTATTAGGTATTTAGAAGAAGTTTAAATAATAACTGTTTAATTAAAATTTTAAACAAACTTTTGAAATTGATATAAATTATATGGAGTCAAAATGCAAACAATACTAATGACAAGTACTTTGGATTGCTATTATAAGGATGAAAATGGAGTACGAATACCCAAAAATTTCGGAAACAAAAATGAAATTTTGGATAGTATAAAAAACAATCTTAAAAAGCAAGAAAACTTTGTTTTTGTTGCTAGTTCGCCAGAAGACTACGAAAAGACAGATATGTATTCATCTGTAATTTTTAAATCCTTTGCCATGACTTTGCCTTTTGAAAATTATTTTGTTTTGGATAATAGAACCAAGTCTCAAGCAAAAGAAAAATTACAGTCGGCAGATTTAATATTTTTGTGTGGTGGACATGTTCCAACTCAAAATAAGTTTTTTAAAGATATTAATCTTAAACAAATTCTAAATGGCTTAGATACCTTAATAATTGGTGCAAGTGCCGGAAGTATGAACATGGCGGATATTGTGTATGCCGAACCTGAAGAAGATGGCGAGAGTATCGACCCTAATTACAAGACATATTTAAACGGCTTGGGACTTACAAAACTAAGTGTTTTGCCACATTTTTTGGAGCGCTTGGATTTTGTTTTGGATGGAAAAAATATTCTAAATGAAATTAGTATTCCTAATAGCAAAAATCGTCCATTTATTGCCTTTTCTGACGGAGATTATGTCATGCAAAAAGACGGGAAACTAACCATGTTTGGAAAGTCTTATTTGTTTAAAAATAATCAGTACAATCTATTAACGACAGGCGGAAAAACAGACATTACAAAAGTCGTTAATTCGATGTATAATGTTTAAGTGCTGGGTGTTTATGGATAAAAAAGAAGGTACTTACAACCACTGTACCGCTTGCAAAATTAAAAAGAATTGCTGTTGTGACTTTGACGATGGAATAGATAATATTATTGCCACATCAGAAGAAAAAAATATTTGCTAAAAAGGGTTGGAAAAGAATACGAAAAATATTTCAAAAAGATAAACGATAGTGCATATAACATTCTAAGTATTAATAGCGTATGTCCTTTTTACAAAAATGGATGTACTGTTTATGACATACGTCCAAGCGACTGTAGATTGTTTCCTTTTGACCTGAAAAACATTAATGGAAAATATTATCTAATTAAGTATGATTTGCCATGCGGAAGCAAACTGGTTGACGAAGATAATTTGGATAGTATAATTAATACTTTGAAAACCATTATTGACACTTATACAGACAAGAAATTGGAAGAGAGAGTTAATAAATTAAAATTTGACATTGTTAGAGAAATTGAGACCTAATCTATTATGCACTACTAGAGAAACGGGTGTATAATCTATTATGCAATCATAGATTAAAAGATGGCAATAGTCTACTAAATGGATTGTCTCGGGTTTGACATTTCCCATCAAAAAATGCCCAATTTGCATCTGTAGCTCAATTGGATAGAGCATCAGTCTTCGGAACTGAGGGTTTACGGTTCGAGTCCGTACAGATGCACCAAATAAACAAGAAGAAAAGTCCTTTGGGCTTTTCTTTTTTGTTTATAATGAAATTGAACCTTGTAGTTAAGTGATATTACTGCGTAATGATATTGCTTTGCAATGATATTTTTGCTGACGCAAAAGAGAATGTGCAATTTTATATCATTATGAACGAAGTGAATAATATCATTGACTAAAAGTCAATATCATTGTGAGTATAACGAACAATATCATTAGAATATGTTTTGAATAAAATTGAAATATGAAAGAAGATGTATTAGTAGAAATATCTAAACAATTTGCAATCAAAATAATAAATTTGTGCGAAAATAAAAGGATTCTCTTTGGCTGGAATTGCTTTTTAAAACAAATAAAATTCAAGAAATTTTTTATAAAGAGTTAAAACGGCAAGCTGGTTCAATTCGTAGATTGTTGATTGCTTCATGTAAAACTGCAAGGGAGAACAATAGATGAACGATATAGGAACGATTAGGCTAGAAACTGAAAGGCTTATTT
>ULTU01040991.1_pt1 | contig 22801 bp, 23 predicted proteins | sample 1957861 | NCBI WGS metagenome assembly ULTU01 (sample SAMEA4835742, study PRJEB28245) | human gut metagenome | biome: gut microbiome; material: fecal sample | place: Denmark | collected 2008
AAAATAGCGAAGATACTCCTGACGATATCATGTGTTCTGCAATATACATTTATATCCTTAGCTGTCCCAGCATCCATTACGGATTCTAAATTCGCAAGTATGGATGCAGATAAGGTTCCAAGCCTTATTCTTGGCACCGTTATCTGGCTGTTAAGACTTGTAGGTGTTCTTGTTCTTATGAGCGGGATCTATAAAGTCCTTGTCGCAAGGAAGTCAGGAGAAGCTGAGGACATAAACATGGCAATGATAAAACTCGTGATCGGAGCGTGCTTTATTGCATTTCCAGGTATCTTAAAGGCGATCGGCGTAATAGCGTGAGGATGTATTCCATGAAAAGTATTCAGAATATCTTATCAAGAATCACTCTGTTTTTTACAGCATTCATTCTTGCGTTCACATTACAGGGCGTGACCGCATTTGCGGCGGACGACCCATTTGCAGATGAGAATGCAAAGATCAAAACAGAGCTTACGGATATCGTAAATAAACTTAATGACAGCCAGCAGGAAGAATCCGCAAAAAAGTTGCAGGCGATCATCGATGCACTGGACGCAGCAGATGATGACGACGATAAGCTTCAGGATGCGGAGAGCGCAAAGGATCTCATCATAAGTGTTATGGAAGATGAATCCGTAATGGACGCCATTGGTGCTGGTAAAAATAAATATCAATCAAACCTTGTCGTCATCGAAAAGCAGTGGATCAATAACCTTGGAGATGCCATTGCAAGCTACGGCTTTTCCCTTAATAAATATGACAATATAAGTGTCGAAGACAATTCATATTTGATGGATACAGGAAGCGGAAGTGATGCAGAAGCAGCTAAAGCTGATAAATCGTCAAAAATGATCCAGAAATTACGCTGGGGGCAGAAGGATGGCGATTCAAGAGTAAATATCGTAGGTTTACTGAAGCGGTTTGAAGAAGGCAAGTTTGCCGCCATCAGTACGATCTTACAGTCTATCTCAGCAGCCCTTGTCGTTGCGTTTGGAGCTGCAAACCTGTTAAAGCTTTCATCTGACCGAATGGCAAGTTATGACGGTGTTCTAAGGGAATTCGCAAAGATCATCTTTGGCGTCTGGTTCATCTTTAACTATCGGTATTTCACGATACTCGTATTAAGAATCGGAACTTACTTTACGGAAATCATACTGGATGGCGTAGCGTTCGATACAGAGCAGTCACAAATTGCTGCTACATTACGATACGGACTCTGGAAGAGCCTTGAAGGCTTAATGTCGGATGGGTCAGCGGATTCCATTCTGCATGGTGTAGCAAGTGCTGCAAGTAATGTCCTTGGTTATACAGGTGTAAGTGAAAATTTAAGCCAATGGGATTCATTACAGGAACTCGCCGCAAAAGCATTTGGCGGTATCGCAACCGTGGGCACGCTTGGCGGAAATAAAGCTGTCGGTGGAACGATCGTAAATCTCGCAATCAACTGGGTCGTATTCGCAATCCTTATAGAGCTTGCGATCCGCTATGTATTTACGCCGATCGCCATTGCGGACCTTTATAGTGAAGGTTTCCATTCAAATGGAATGCGCTGGTTAAAGAAAATGTTATCCTGCTGCCTTGCAGGAGGACTTATCTATATATCAATGTACGCTGCAAACATTATAAAAACACAGCTCATTGGTATACATCCAATACAGACTGCTGCAATAAATCTCACGATGATCGGCTTTTTCGCGAAATCAAGGCAGATCGCAGACGAGATTGTTGGCGTAAGATAAGGAGGGAATTCTATGATTATTATGCCGGTACCAAAGGATGTCCGAGATTTTAAGCCGAAGTTTATCGGTCCGCTAACAAAACCGCAGTTTGTAAGCCTCGCGGTTGCAGGAGTCGTTGCCGTTCTCTTATATGGGACCATCGGAAAGATCATGAATAGAGATGTATTTACGATAATTCTTGGAATCATCTGTATTCCGATCGTTGCCTGCGGTTTTATCACGGTACGGAGTATGACGCTCCCGATCTATGTGCGTGACGTCATGATAAGAAACATGCTGGCCCCATCATTAAGACCATACAGTACGCTGAACGCATCAGAAGAAGCCGGACTTAATGAACAGAAGCTTATCACCTATGAATATTTTGATCCGGATTTTGGCTATACAACTAATAAAAAGGGCGAACGCGTAAAAGTTAAAAATAGAAAGAAAGCAGCAGCGGCACACCTTGAAGCGTATCTTAATGAGCATCCAGAAATGGTGGGAATGGAGTAAAGATGTTTTTATTTTTTAAAAGAAAAGCAAAGAATGAAAACGTCAACACGAAAGTAAAAGACCGAAGCGAAGAGATAAATAAGCAGTATGATGCATTTCGTGGTGACGTTGGTGTAATGCCTTTTGACGAGGATATTAAAAACGGCAAAAAGAAAAAGGTCAGAAAGGGCGAAGGAAACGTCCGTACCAAGAAGAAAAAGAAAGAAACCTTATGGCAGAAAATACTGCGCATTATAAAGCCTAGTTCGATACCGAAAACGGCGCAGGATTCCATTCCTTATAAGAGAGTCTATCCAAACGGTGTTATCGAACTTCCGGACCACATCTTTACAAAGTCCTATCGTCTTACGGATACCAACTTTAAAGACAACAGACAGGACCTTCAGGAAGAGCAGTTCTTATCCTACGGAGACCTTCTTAATTACTTCACGCCGGACGTAAGACCACAGTTCGTGATTTTTAACCGTGCTGTTGAAAAGGAGAAGTTTAAGGAAAATATTCTCTTCAAAGAGAAAGATGACAGTTACAATGTCCTGAGAAAAGACTTCAATAACATCCTGATGTCAAAGATTCAGGAAGGTCAGAACAACATCACGCAGGAAAAGTATCTCGTTATCAGCGTCCGCGCAGAAAATATCGAGATCGCAAATAATACCTTTAGCCGTGTCGATGGTGAGGTATCACAGCGTCTCAAGGCGATCAATGAGGCAAACACGGAGCCTATGACGCTGGAAGAGAGGCTTGAGCTTCTCTACAACATCTACAATACCGACACGGAAGGTGACTTCAATAAGGAAGGCGAAATCAACGGTACTCCGGCAAAGCAGTTCACAATGGAGTGGATGCTGGCACAGGGACTTTCTACAAAGGATGAAATCGCGCCGGCTTATTTTGAATTTAAAAACTCCACATACTTCAGAGTCGGTGATCGTGTCGGATGTTCCCTGTTCCTGCGAGCACTTCCTACGCAGTTATCAGCGGAGATTTTTACGGATATCTCATCTGTTCCATGCACCGCGCTTACAAGCGTACACCTTGAGCCGTGCAAGCAGGATGAAGCCATCAAGATGGTGCGTAACCAGATGCTTGAAGTAACCCGTAACATGTCAGAAAGTGCGAAGAAGCTTGCAAAAGTCGGACTTTCAACGGAGTTTATTTCACCTGATCAGGCGCAGGAAAAGATCGATGCAAACAAGTTTTATGCAGATCTTACCGAAAGAGACCAGAAGTCCTTCCTCCTTACACTCATCGTCACGATTATTGCAGATGACCTTGATGAACTTGATAAGTATACGGCTATGGTTCAGAACAAGGCAGAAACACCGCATTTATGCAAGCTCACAAAGCTTTCCGGGCAGCAGGAAGATGGCTTTAATGCGTGCCTGCCGCTTGGATATAATAAGTTATCCGTAAACCGAATGCTTAATACTGAGTCGGCCGCATTATTCATTCCATTTTCATCCCAGGAACTTATTCAGCCGGGCGGACTGTATTACGGAATAAATAATGTATCCCACAACCTTATCATGTTCAACCGTCTGGAGGCGCAGAACGCAAACGGTCTTATCATTGGACAGTCAGGTTCCGGTAAATCGTTCCAGGCAAAGGCAGAAATGCTGCAGGTATTCTTAAAGAGTGAAAAGAATGAAATCTTTGTCATTGACCCACAGGCAGAGTATCGCCCACTTTGCGAAGCGCTCGGCGGACAGGTCGTAAGAATCGCACCTTCATCCGAAACACATTGTAACCCGTTCGATCTTGACCTTTCAGATGATATCGGCGGAGATGACCCGATCACTGTAAAGTCAAATTACATCTGTTCCATTTGTGAAAGTGCGATCGGAGGTAAGGCTGGACTTTCAGAGATCGCGATCACCATCATCGACCGATGTGTAAGACAGCTTTACAACGATTACTTAGAGCATATGAAGCAGCTTCGCGAGAGCGGAAGCTCCATTACCTGCGATCGTGACGCCTGCCCAACGCTGGAGGATTTCTATTACCTCTTAGCAAAGCAGCCTGAACCGGAAGCGGAATACTTACGTCTCGCAATGGAAAAATACTGCATAGGCTCCTTCAATACATTCGCGCATAAGACAAACATCGATACAAATAACCGTTTCGTTGTTTATGATATTCGTGATATTGGAACAGGCATGAGTGAAATGGGCATGCAGGTATGTCTTAACGATATCTGGTCACGTACCATTCAGAATAAGAAGCGCGGAGTCCGCACCTGGATCTACATTGATGAGCTTTATGTTCTTACGCAGTCTGAGTCCTGTGCAAGATTCTTAATGTACATTTACAAGCAGATTCGTAAATTCGGAGGAGCGCCTACAGGTATCACGCAGAACGTGGAAGATCTTCTTACGAACCGTGAATCCAGAGGTATCATCAATAACTGTTCATTTATTATGCTTCTTAACCAGTCGCAGGAGGATAGAACAGAGATCGGAGCTATGCTTCATATCTCCGACGCGCAGCTTAATTATATTAAGAACGCAGATTCCGGACAGGGCCTCATCTACACAGGTAAGGCGATCATTCCGTTTACGAACAGATATCAGAACCGAACTTCTACGCTTTATAAGACGATCAGTACGAATGTGTCTGATATGGTCAATTATGGTGGTTGATCTACATTGAAAAGGGGCCGCCAGGCTCCTTTTCTTTCTGTAAAAGAAGGGGATTTATGAATATATTTGGAAATAACGGTGATTCATTCACTAAATCCGGGAATTCTTATTTCGGAAACAATGGAAATTCAATACACAATGTAGGCGGCTTTACAACGGACTTGAAGGGCCGCCATATGACAACGATGGACAATGCATCCTATATGTCAAACGGAGTCAATATCTTAAAGTCCGGCAACACTTATTATGCATCTAACGGTAAGTCCTATACGTTAATGGGGAATGCGCTATATGCATCGAACGGGAAGAATTGGATTTCATCAGACAAAATGGATGACGAAGCGGCTAGAACTATTATATTTTCAGATAACTAAACAAATAAATTTAAAAAAGATATCTGTAAATATAAATGTGTTTCGAAACCTTTGACCGTAGGGTAAAATTGTTGCAGAAAGGAAATTAACCGAATGCGAAAGAAAATCTATACGATAAGCATGATGTTTATGCTGTGTATGACAATGCCTGTTATGGCCGCGCCTGAGACGATAGAGAGTGTGGCAGAAGAATCCATCACACAGGAAACCGTTCCATTAGAAGAGACAGTACCTAATGAAACTGTCGAATCAGGTGCTGTGGCAGATAACGAAACGAAGGAAGAATCGTCTGCACCGGTACAGTCCGATGACATTTACGTAGTTACTGAAGGAGCTACCGAAACGGTAGAAACATCCACTGCGGAAGAAACAACAACAGAAATTACGCAAAATGAGACAGAAGAAGATGACATTCAGATCGTAGAGGACCATACGCTTGATGAAGAAGGTCGTATGACAGTTGAAACGCAGTTTCCGGATGATGCAACGTTCCCATATGAGATCACACTTTCAGGCAGTGATGGAGAAGTCAATTTCAAGATCGACTATAACAAACAGCAGCTGCTTATCAAGCCAGGCACTTACAGAGTAAAGAGCGTGCGAGATGGTAATAATAAAAAGCTTTCTAAAGGCGCGCGGCTTGTGATCACGAGAGATACGGATGCGATCTACCTTGATTTTAACAATCCCGACGCAAAAAGTGATGGATTTGATATGGCATCATTTCTCATTGCCAATGTGATATTTCTGATCCTTGCAGGCTGTGGACTCATCGGAGTAAGAAAGTATTGCGAATATACAGGAATCAGCAACAGGAGTGACGACGATTGAAATATTTATTCATAGCAGAAAAAAACAGCGTGATGCGGGCCGTCGAGGAGACATACAGAAAGCACAAGTCAGAAATTGACAGAAAGCTTCACGGAGAGCTTATTTTTACGGCGTTATCGGGACACGTCTGCCGTTGGCTTGAGCCATCTGAATATAAGGAATGGAAGGATCTGAAGTGGAAAGACCTGGAGCTTCCATTAACGCCTGAACCGTTTCTCATCACAGGCTCAAAAGAGAAGCACGCTTCCGAAGTACTGAATACGGTAAAGCAGCTGGTAAAAGATGAAAAGCCGGATGCGTACATTGTAGGCACTGACTCCGATGTAGAAGGAAACGGTATTTATTACCTTTTAAGTCACGAGCTTAAAATCACGGATAAGCCGACACTTCGTTTCTTCGAACAGTCACTTACAGAAAACGAAGTCGTAGATTCGCTCATGAACATGACCGATTTTTATAAGGAACCGCGCGATGTTCGTATGACGGATACTTTCATTACGCGCAGCCAGTTCGACTGGCTCGTTGGTATGAATGCTACGATCGCAATTACATTAAGAAGCGGCGAGCTTTATAAAGTTGGTCGAGTAAAAGCGCCGACATTAAAGCTTGTATATGATAATTCGGAAGCAATCGAGAACTTTATTCCGCACTCAGATTACCAGGTAAAAGTAATCTATGCAGATGGTTTTTCCGGCCTCATGCTTGAAGAAGGAAACGGGGAAGAAGCTCTCTTTGAAACAGAAGAACAAGCAAAAGCATTTATAGAAGAGCTCGGTGATGCAAAAAGCGCCTCGGTAACGAAGGTAGAGAGAAACGATGTAAAGGAATACGCACCGTCACTTTATAAACTTTCCGCATTACAGGGAGAAGCCGGTAGCAAATACAACTATTCACCAAAGGAAACGCTCGATACTGTACAGGAGCTTTATGAGAAGAAATTCCTGACCTACCCGCGAACCGATGGTACATATGTATCAAGTGCAAAAGCAGAAACATTCGGAACGCTGCTTGATACATTAAAAAAAGTTGACGGGGTGTCAGAATTTGCAGAAAACGTTACCGCATCCGATATTGAAAGAGTGAAGAAGAATAAAAAGGTCGTTAATGACGAAGAAGTAAAGAAATCATCGCATGATGCCCTTCTTCCGACCGAATACATACCGGATCTTAACAGCCTGTCCGTGATGCAGCAAAAGATATACCTTCTTGTTGCAAAACGTTTCCTTGCTCAGTTTATGCCGCCAAAAGTGGACAGGAAGACAGTCCTTTTAGCAGAAATAAATGGAAGGACATTTAAGTCTAACGGCTCAACAAACATCGCGCGTGGCTGGTCCGAGCTATACGATAAAAAGGAAGCGCAGGAACAGATATCGGATGAGATAAGCAAAGGAAATACGCTCGATGTCAATGAACTTACGACGCACGAAAAGAAGTCAAAGCCGCCAAAGCGACTGACATCCGCATCCCTTGTAACCGCCATGGAGAATATCGCCAAGTACATTGACGATAAGCACCTTAAGGATGTCATGAAGGAAGCAAAGGGAATCGGAACGCAGGCTACACGCGCGGACATCATTGAACAGCTTATCTCAACCGGATATATTAAATGCGAAGGTAAAAATAATGCGCTCACAATTACCGATATGGGTAAGCGATATATGAGCGTACTAAAGCTTTTTTCCATCACAGACCCGTCATCCGCAGCAGAATGGGAGAGCCTGTTCCAGTCTGTGAAGGAAGGAGTCACCACAAAAGATGACGCAATGGAGGAGATCCTTGATTACGTCTATGAATTTATGGATGAAGTTGCCAACGCAGACATTAAAACCATGCCGCGCGCGGTCACGACGCTGGATATCAAGTGTCCTTATTGCGGAGGCGCAATTAAAAAGCTCAAATGGGGATATGCGTGTGAAAATACAATAGGAGATAAATGCAAATTTAAGGTATCATCTTTCCACGATAAGGTAAAAGAAGATGATATAAAAGAACTCATTGTAAATGGAGTCACAAGAAAAATTCGGGCGATTTCGAAATCGAAAAAAAGCGGAAAATCGTTTGATGCAAGACTAAAGCTCTGTGCCATAGACGACGATGAAGCTGTTAAATTTTCATTCGATGAGCCAAAGGAGTTATCCGTAAAATGCCCATACTGCAACGGACGGATCTTTGAATATTCATGGGGATTTAGCTGCGAAAACAGAAGAGACGGAAAATGCAATTTCTCCGTCAACAGCTTTAAAGGGAAGGTCCAGAATACAGATATTGAAGAGCTCATCCTGAAAGGGAAAACGAGACTTATCAATGGAATCGGAAAAAGTAAGAAAACAGGCCAGCTTCTTGACCGTTACATCATCCTTAACAAAAAGGGTTCCGAATACGCCACCGGATTCTCTTCAGGAACTGTGCCTCATGAGCAGAACATAGTCGTACCGGATGATCTTAAATGCCCATATTGTAATGGAAAGATCATTGCTGGAAATTATGGGTTTGAATGTGAGCATGGGAAAGACGAGAAAAACAAATGCAGCTTCTTCGTTAACTATCACGAAGGAAAGTTTACCATAGAGCATTTAGAGCAGCTCATTAAAAATGGGGAAACGTCTTATATCGAAGGATTAACTGCGAAATCAGGAAAACCATATACGGCAGCGTTTAAATTGAACAAGAAGGGCTCTGAAAAGACAACAGCGATGGTATTTCCACCAAAATGAGTTTCAGCAATAAAAAAAGAGGAAGCGAATGAACATTATATTTCCAATACTATTAATTTTGGGACATCTTATATTTGATTGGGAAATTGTAATAATACTCACTAGGCGTGTAGAAAATGAGTGCGAGCAATTCAGTCATCTCAATGACTATATAAAATTTGCCATTTCATTAGTATTATTTTTATCAGGCCTTTATATTTTTCATCGGCAAAAAATGATTTCACCAGAATTGCCGGTTAAAATTTATACGTTTTACACGATCGCACGCATTGCTGTCGTTTTTGTATGTACCATGATGCCGCTCGTTATTGCGATTACAGAGGAGATCATAGAAAGCGTAAAATGCAAACAGAACTGTTTTAAATTTATACCAACAGCACATTTAGAGCTTCTTGAAGCTTCATGTATATTTGTTTTTGTTGAAGGTATTTTCTCAATACCATGGATATTGCAACATATTGGGCTCTTTTAATTTTGTTCAACTGCCAACCGTCTAAAGGTGGCGAGTTTCCACCTATGGCAAACGAAAGGATTTAATTTATGAAAAAGAAAACGTTATTTACTGCTTTTCTCTTCATGGGATTATTCTGCGCGCTCACGGGCTGCGCAAAAAAGGACGAAGCAACTGCTCCGACAGAACAGACACTTACGCCCGTAAGCCTCGATCAGCTGGAAGAGGGGTGCTTTTATGTAAGAAACGAAGACAAGTTTTGGAAGCTGCCACTTGAGGAATATAACTTCGACACATCGGAAGCACCTGTAAGCACCGATGGCAGTCAGGCAGGTTTTGTGGAAACAGGACTTGATAAAAACCGTATCGTGGATTTCGTATATGAAGATGATGCCATTCCGACGCTCTACAAGAACGATACGCTTATTTATGTTACGAACGAGGCAATTTCATCCTTTACCTGGGAAAGATACCTTGACTGCGGATACTCCATTGGTATCTATGGTTTCAGCCTGAATAATTCCGATAAGATCACAACAGGCGATCTCAGCAATTATTCACCGCTTTCATCGATTACCGCGCAGCTTAGCAAAAACCAGATACCGAACCTCGGCGGTATCGTATTTGACAAGATCAATGGAACGCCGCTTTCAAAGAGTTATCTGAATGAAAGCGCAGGCATCATTACGGGCATGAGTAAAAATGCCAACGCACAGATCGACGCATTCATCGGAACCACACATGTACCGATGACCGCAAGCGCTGATACGAGATATTTTCAGGCATTTGAACTTTATAACTCTACAAAGTATTCGCTTTCGACGGACGGATATGCCATCATCGAAATCCCGAATTATTTAAAAAGCGGATACTATCTCCTTAATAATAAGGGATTTGTGAAATTCGTAAACATCGATCGCGGAAATGACGAATCATCCATCGACATGACCGTGCCATATTATTACAAGGGCGAAGATGGTAAGACACTTACCTATTATGAGTGGAGAGAGTCACAGGGCCTTGAGGATGATATCGTAACAAAGGAACCGACGCTTAACGGAACAGTTGATATTGCAGATTATCCTGAGCGAATGAAGCTCACGATCGACAGTTCAGCCGTAGGTCTTAACGTAAATGTTAATTATACCTATCAAAGTGAAACAGCGCAGCAGTCTGCAGCTCAGACAGGTGAATTCCCGCGCGCAGTGCTTATGGATCCATTAGGTAACGTCACTGCATTAAAAGAGTCAGACCAGCAAAACAGTGATGGCTCATACACCATAAGCACCTCTATGGACACCGCGCCAAGCGGAGACTGGTATTTACTGTTCCGTAATTTTGAAAATACATATAAGAATGTAAGCACGGAAGTACTTAGCGGCAATGCTACAACTTATATTCACAACGGTCAGAGCGGAAGCATCAACATCTATTACGAAGCAGCCGCGATGCCTCAGACATTGCACATAACTTGGGAGCAGACAGATAGAACGGCTACTGGCGTTGAACTTACAGATCCGAATAACACGAAATACAGCCTGGAAAAGAATCCTGAAATGTTCAATAATTATGCTGGTGGTGTCGACATTGCACTGCCGTCAATGTCAGACGGTACATACCGTATTGATCTGAAGGGTGACACTCTTGGCCGTGTATGGGTAACAAGAGAAAATGCACAGGTGCAGCCAGAAACTACAAATGAATCATCGGAAGCATCTTCTGAAGCATCTCCTGAAGCAGCGACAGAAGAAGCAGAAGAGACCACAGAAAGCAGTGAGTCAACCGCAGCAGTGAATTCTAAAAATAAATAAGTTTATCTGAAAAAACGGATTGGTTTAAAAGAGAAAGAACATGTGATATTATCATCATGTAATGCAGACACATTGCCAGACAATAAAAATTGGCAAAAATAAAGGAGAAAGCATGGATAAGGGAAGTTTCATTTCTGCTGTAGCAGAAAAGTCAGGATGCACAAAGAAGGATGCAGATGCGATCGTAAAGGCATTCGTAGAAGTTATTTCGGATGTCGTAAAGAAGGATGACAGCATTATGGTTCCAGGCCTTGGAACATTTTCTGTCGTAGAAAAGTCTGAAAGAACTATACGTAACCCACGGACAGGCCAGAAATCAACGCTTCCACCTCATAAGGCACCAAAATTTAAGTTTGCTTCCGCGATTAAGCTCGCAGCGAAGGAGGGCTAATCGGGTAAAACGGTTAACCAAAGTAGGACCAAGTATTTTAAGTAACCAAAAAAAAATTAAAATGTTCATGAACGTTATGATTTGGATTCAGTGTCAAAATCGAACTAATGGGCGTGAAAGAAACACATTGACTTTGGTGTTCTAAAAAATATAATAATATAAAAGTACAAGAGGTATGAAGTTTTCGGATGGTTTCTTTTCAGAAATCTGAACAGAGCGGATTGCCTCTTCTTTTGTAAAGAACAGAAGCTAGATGATCGAGTAGGAGGCGGCACGGGGAAATCCGAGTGGATTTGATTTTTTGACGGCATTACACATATAGTGTGTCATAGTCAATGTAAGGATGAGTGAGGTGATACATAGATGAGAAAATACAAGCATTATATATTACAGCATGAAGTGATGACTCCGGCAGAGGTTGGAGAAGCGCTAGGTGTAAGTCGTCAGCAAGTTAGTAATTTGGTCTCGCGTGGGAAGTTGCCAGTAGCCAAGTCAGTACCGGGCTGCACACTTTTTTTAAGAGACGATGTTGAGGAGTATCTGATAAAACGCAAAAAAGAGAACGTTATTTTCCCCAAAGATATTTTTGAAGGACCAACGCATAAATGCGTTGATTACATCAGAACGCTTCCAACACCAAATAGTATTGGGGCAGTTTTTCTTTTTTTTAATCCGGAGGATGCTATTAACTCGGGATTTTACACAACGCGCGAGGTGGCGAAAAAAGATGTATTAAGCGAAATTAAAGCTCCCCAGTGCGTGTTGAAGTACGACGATCTTACAGAGGTGTGGATTCAGGGAATTACTTGTGGATATTCGGGAACTAGGCCGAATGGGGCATACGATATGTTAACAGAGATTCTGGGGGTTGCTCCGGATAAGGCGGAAGCTGTTTATACGCACAAAAAGCTGAGGTATATACGTGATTTTTCGGGGTGGATCTGTAGTACAGATGATGGTTTGTATCCTAGCGAAAAAGAAAAAATGGATCAGATTCCTTTGGGTGATCAGGCGGCATACTATTTATTTAACGGTAGTATCACTGTGTTGAGAAATCACGTGCAGGTGCAGTGGCTGTATGATGATGCAGCACAGTTCGTCAAAAGCCGGTTATCTTTTGTCGGTACTCCGTCAAGTGTTACGCTTATGGATCGTGAGACCTGCTATAGGACGGGACATTTTATTGCAAGTACAGCAGGAGATAAAATTTATCAGGTAATTGTAAAAGGGGTGTCAGGCCGAGAGGTTTGGCTGGATATCGATGTAAAGGAGAGTATCGCACTGAAAGATCAGCAGACAGTCATGGATCTGTTGGCTCAGTTTGACATACGTTTTCCAGAAAATGAGGTCGAAAAACTGCCTGCATTTTTGGCGCAATTCTTTAAAAAATATGTATCTATAAAGGCGTTTTAGCAATCAGGCTGGGCGCCTTTTTTTTGCGCTTAACCACAAAACCTACTTCACCTCAAAACTTACATAATCCAAATCTGAAAACCAATATTTAGAAATCACAAAATGGAAACACTACACACATATAAATAGAAAGTGCTCTACAGGATGAGAGTGCATGACATGACACAAAAAACTTGTTTTATGCTTGCATCCGAGTAGTTCACGATAGCATGAGAACAAAGGATTAATCGCTGTGAAGAGTATAAACGAGATCATTTTATTTTCACCTTTCCGGTGCCATTTATCGTCCTGATGGGACCAGCCGTCATTAACATGATAGAAAGGGGGGTCTTAGTGTGAAGACAGAATTCATGTACCTTATCCACGAAGGAAAAGTTACGGACGAATTTGCAGTAAAGATTGCAAAAACATTCAAGGACCGTTTTATGGGGCTGATGGGTAAAAGTAAAACATCACTTCCAGATAAAGAAGGTATGTTTTTCCCAAAATGCAGTTCGATCCATTGCTTCTTTATGAAAATGCCGATCGATGTGGTCTACTTAAATAAAGAGTACACGGTACTTTACAAAGAAACCGTGAAGCCATGGCATATCGGAAAGCTCGTAAAGCACGCAGTACACATCGTAGAACTAAAAGAACACGCCGGAGACGGAATCAATGCGGGCGATAGAATGCCAATATCAGAAAACGGTGAATGGTTTAACAGAAGGGAAGCTGGGTAGCCATGATTGATTATTCTAAAAATATGACAGCAGAAATCTCTGATGCTGATTTGACAAAAATGTGTAGAGAAATCCTTGAACAATATAAAACTGGAAAGTTCCCAGAAAACAGTATCTTAAGGAAGCTTGCCAATGAATCTCATGTAGAGATTGAGGAAGCAGTAGAGGAAATTATCGACGAGGCACATTTACGATATGAGGATGTTGTAACACTTCTTATGTTAAAAAAGCCGTACAGATATCTTAGATTCTAAAGAGAGGAGGACCGTCTCACGACGGACAACACTTAAGTTCTTGTAGTCTTTTATATATGGCTTCAATTTCATTTGCCATTATCCATTCATCTATACTTGTGTGACTTATGGACGATTGCACACCATCAAATACAAGTATCGCAAGGGATAAATCGGGCATTGTATCTTGCGATATTCTTTTTGCAACGATTTGATTTTTAGCAATATTCACTTGGTAACTTTGAGTACGTATGTATCTTAAATAAGGATACGATAAGCTCTCATTGATCTGCGTAGTTTTAGACTCAATTAAGAAATATCCTTCTTTTGCTAACAAAATTTCTGCCTGAGTTGGATTATCATTGATGTATAGATTTTTGAGAGAAGATTTTTGGGTTGAGTTATTAGTATTATTGTCCATACGGATTCTCCATATGTGGGCAGGTTTCCCTGCCCACTGTTTTTTTATTTTCCTAAGTTTCGAAGCCAATCCATTAAATCTTCATCATTATTCCAATCTGGAAAATTTAAGCTCTTATGTTTAATAGGATCAGCCTTTATGACTCATTCCAACACGCGTGGGATAAACCTTTGCGAGCGCTTCTTGAGTAATGCCAGATGCGACTCATTCCCACCTGCGTGGGATAAACCCATTCCCGCTCACGTGGGATAAACACTATATAGACTCATTCCCACTTGTGTGGGATAAACGATTTCCGCATTCTGCTTAACAATTATTGAATCGACTCACTCCCACACGCGTGGGATAAACTGCTTGAAAAAAAGGAAATTTATAGCATCTACCGACTCATTCCCACGTATGTGGGATAAACTGCTGCAGATTGCGGACGAAAATATGCCGTCTCGGCTCATTCCCACTCGCGTGGGATAACCTTCGGTGAGCTCGAAAGCCTCCTCGTTGGTTCCGACTCATTCCCACTCACGTGGGATAAACCAATGTATTATAGTGCGTCAACGATACATGTCCGGCTCACTCCCACACATGTGGGATAAACTTGTTTTGCATTCTTTCGTCATAGGCTCTCCGCGACTCATTCCTACTCGCGGAGGATGAACACTCCACTCCTTAAGAAGCTGTAGGATAACTTCGAATCATTCCCACACACGTGGGATAAACAAAAATGGCCTCACGTCATCTGCAGTTCACCAGGATTCATTCCCACCTGCGTGGAATAGACTCACCTTGTATTCGGCTAAAGCTACTTGCACTCGACTCATTCCCACCTGCGTGGAATAGACACTGCCTGCAGATAACTGTTACAGGTTTTATTCGACTCATTCCCACCTGCGTGGAATAGACCCTATAATTGTGGCTACATATATTTTCTACGCACTATATATTGCGCATTTTCAATGCATACTGTTCCGTCGAAAATATTTGACACCCCAGTCAACACGGATATCATACCAAAATTCGCCATTGAAATAAAGTATTTATGACTTACAGATAAGTATTAAAAAATATGATAAGATATAGAAAACACTTCGAATTGTAGAAAACGGAGAACGAAAATGGCAAAAGATAATGAAGTACGATGCATATACTGTGGCGCGATAATCACAGAAACACAGTCTAACAATCCACAGGATTACCTTCATCCGGAGTATGAAAAGTATACGGATGAAAACCCTAAATACTGCTGCTCATACTGTAACGGTCTTACGAGCATAAATCGTGCATTCTATAACATGATTCATATTGAAAGTGATTCACTTTATGCAAATCCTTCGATAGTTGCGCGTGGATTAGAGGAAGAAGCAGACTATCTCGAAAAAAACGCGGATGAGATTGAAAAGTATTATACGAAAATGCGTGAGAACGCAGAAAAGGAAGAGGGAGGCTCCAATGGTAAAAATTAAGGAAGTGAGATGCGTGTACTGCGGAGCTCGTATCAATGAAATGCACGTTACAGATCCGGCAGACGGATTACACCCTGAATATGATAAAAACCATAAGGATGATCCGAAATACTGCTGCTACCAGTGCAGCATCATCACGGAAATAAACCGTGCCTACGGTGACATGATTAAAGGCAAGAAGACTCCATTAGAGGCCGCAAAGGTCCTGAGAAAAAAGGCTGCGTATATCAGAGAAAACGGGGCAGCGATCAATCGGTATTATGTCAAGCAGTGGCAAAGCAGAAGGGAAGACTATGATTTTCGATTCAAAAACAAATAAAATGCGTATTACATCTCAGGATGAAATCTTAAAAATCGTGAAATCGCTTGATTTTTATTCACGGATCTGGATCGGACAGTATCTGGAGATCGACGACGAAATGATCTGGCTGAAAAAGAGAACATATGATGATGTACGGGAAAATGAAATCATACCTCTGCTTCTACAGCTTCGTAACAGGCTGATGCCAGCATCCATTCGGGATATCGGACAGACACTTTATGCATCTTACGGAATTTTTTCAGATAAGGTCGATGAACGGGCAGGAACCGCATACGATATGCAGCAGGTCATCCGATATACATTAGCCTGGTTTCTTCATCCTGAAGGCGGATGGACCGTTGACTTTGGCTCACCGCTTAGAGCGGGGCGCGTTTATCCGGTACCAAAAGCATCCTGCGTGAACAACGATGGAAATATTGAGATGGAAGTTTCTTTGACTGATAAATCGCAGTTTATAATTGTCGAAGACGCCATCGAAATTCTTAATCTCGTCCGCAGAGGGAAGATCGAAAAACTGTTTTCTTATTATACGGATGACAAAGAAGCACTTTTAACCGCATCCGAGATAGAAAAAGTCTACGCAAAAATTCAATAAAATCTGCGAACGAAGAGACGCGAAGGCCAGGCTGCCTCGCGTCTTTTTCGCTATGTAAAAAAGAAAACTTTACCAATATATATGTTAAGAAGGGGGGTAAAGCATATGTTCATTTTAGATCAGCGCGGCAGGAATGCATACAACATCACAAACGTATCAAACCTTTATATCAGTCAGGATAAAAAAGAAAAAACCTCGTCATCCGTATTAGGCCTTACGATAAATGGCGGAGAGTGCCGCGTTATCGCACGGTATAATACCTATGAAAGAGCTTTACATGTATTTAAAGAGATTCTCGAAGCGATCTCTGATGGTATTAACCTGTTTGATCTGAACGGAATGCTTGCTGATTATTATGAAGGCAGGATCGTCGACAGAAATATCGAAAAGGAATTAGGCAATTTCGAACAGGATCCGGAAAGAGAGGGCTTATAAATGCAGGAGGGCGGAACATATGTATTTCTCGGGCTGTTCTGGCTTTTAATGGTAGCAATCACCGGCGCGCGGAAAACGCTGTCTACTTACATATATACTTTGATCGGGGTTGGCGGCGTTATCTATGGACTCTATCTCTTCGTGTTAAATGCAGCCGTATTCGCCACGGTCATTGTAACCGCGATAGTTACCGTAGTCATCTGTCTCACAATCGGCATCTATATTTGGAAAAACAGAGATACCATTCACATCCATTTAACAAGTGACGAGGTGCCGGAAATGACGCCGGAAGAAAGATACCTCTATGATGCCTATAAAAATGATGATGACGAAACCAAAAATGAGGATGAGATTCCGCTTCGATAACGTCGGCTTTCAAAAAATAGGGGCGTTCTCACTAAAAAATAAAAAAGTTATCTGAAAAACAAAACCTGTGCATTTCCAACCATACACATGCTAAAATAAACTGCGAAAGGAGATGGAGAGAAATGCTCGGGCGAATCAAAGACATTGAAAAGTCGACTTCAAAAAAAATTATAAAAGAACTGCATCTTGTAGATCTTAATAGTGAAAAAGAGTTTACCGCGATTGGTCCGATCATCGATGCCATTCCAGGTAATTGCGTAGATCTTACTGGTATATGGGTAGGTGAAACTTTCAAATTCACGCGCGCAGAATATAAAAATGCAGGAGAAAACGAGGAAGTACAGAAGCTTCTCAACATGAACCTTGCATTAACAGAAGATCAGGCAATCGCAGTTGTAAAACTCACGGAAGCAGAGGATATTGGGTGTGATTTTAAGAAAAAACTTTTAAACATAGACGGTATAGGTCCGGTAAAAGCGGAACGCATCTTCCAGCTGATCACGAAAAGAAGAATGAAGGAAAAACTTCTTGATCTTTTGGTTGACGGAAATGCAAAAGAAGATGTTATCCTCAAATGTTTTTCCGATGATGCTGTCACACCGGAAATGATCTTTAAAGATCCGTACCTGCTGATCGACTACGGAGAAACATTTTCGACCTGCGATTACATCGCCAAGAAAACGCATTTTGCGCCTTACTCTGATGACCGCATACATGGTGCCATCAAATATGCGCTCATGAGACAGGAATCCGCAGGAAATACAAAGGTCCAAGAAAATGAATTATGCGCGATTGTCGATGCCGAATCAGGAAAGTCTAATGTAAATGATGCAATATCAAATACATTAACAGATATATATGCCGCAAGCGATGAAATGCTCTCTATCAATGGAGACTGCACTTATTCATTTGCGACAACCGCAGAATATGAATACAAAATAGCTGAAAACATACTTCGACTAAATATTGCAAAGGAAGAGAGTGATGTTGCTAAGGATCAATATATTAGGCAGGCAGAGAAAGAACTCGGGATCACATATACGAGTGAGCAGAGAGAAGCATTTTCGCTGTTAGAGCATGGTGGCGTAAAGCTCTTGACCGGCGGCCCTGGAACCGGAAAGACATTGACCATTGCAGGGCTCGTTAAATCGTACCTCGCGTATCATCCGGAAAAGCGGATACTTTTATGCGCACCGACCGGACGAGCTGCTGCCAGAATGAAAGAGCTTGCAGGAGACGGGATCATGGCAAGCACGATGCATAAGGCATTGGGCCTAAGCCATTTCATGAAAGGAAAAAAAGAGCCGCTTGAATATGACCTGATCATTTGTGATGAAATGTCCATGGCAGACACAGAGCTGACAGCACTGTTTCTTAGCGCAGTAACAAGCAAAACAAAACTGCTGCTGGCGGGAGATTACAGACAGCTTCCAAGCGTAGGCCCTGGCCGTGTTTTCAGAGATCTCATAGAGAGCAATATTCTTGATACCGTGCATCTTACAAAGGTTGCAAGACAAAAGTCAGGAAGCACGATCCCGTTAAATGCACATCGCATCATGACGGGAGAGATCCCAACGGAAGAGGAAGATTTCGAAATCATGTATTTTCGTAATGACTACGAGCTTGAAAAAGCAATAAGACCTCTTGTGTATAGGGAAAGCGCCATGGTTCTTTGCCCATTACGAAAAGGCAAATATGGCTCCGAAGCGGTCGCGAGAAAGCTTCAAAGTACAAGAATATTTGAAGATAAACCTGTGCTTGTCGGACTTAATGCCTTCCACGTCGGAGATAAGGTACTCTTTAACAAGAACAACTACGACATCGGATACATTAATGGGGATATTGGTGAAATATTAGAGATATCCTTAAATGAATGTAAGGTCCAGATCATGGACCAGGTTGTAACGCTGAAACAGGAAGATTTTTCAGATATGTCGCTTGCGTATTGCATGACCGTACATAAATCGCAGGGCTCTGAAAGCGATAATGTAGATCTTATATTGCCGGAAGCTGCCGGAAACCTGCTTTTAACAAGAGAGATCCTGTATACAGCAGTTACCAGAGCAAAAAGGCACGTAAGGATATTTACGACATATAAGGCTATGGAAACTGCCGTGACAAACGAGATGGTTTCCAAACGATTCTGCGACCTTAAGGAAAAACTGTTAAGGCTCGCATAAAGAAAGGAAAGGAAATGGAAGGAATTATCACAGTATGCGGCGCAATGCCACGAATTGGCACAACAACACAGTGCTTGCAGCTGGCGCGTTACATCCAGACTACAAGTAATTACAAAGTGGCATATGTGGAATGTAACTCACAGGATTATATCTGGAGCGCATCAGAAATGTATCAGTCGGCTAAGAAAGATAATACCGGCGGTTTTGTAACGATCGAAGGAATCCCTATGTACAGCCAGAGCCGTCTCCCGGAGCTCACAAAGGGAGGTGTTGACATTGATTTCCTGATATTGGACTTCGGAGATATCAGTTCAAACTCATTCAATCGAGAAGAGTACTTAAAGGGAACAGCAAATATCGTAGTGGCTGGCGTAAAGGCAAATGAGATCCATTTCACGGAAAATATTTTAAGAAACAATGCATTTGCTGATGCCGTCTATATCTTCAGCCATGTGATACCAAGCGATCAATCCGACCTTTTAGAGCTTATGGGGAATAAGGCGCAAAATACATTTTTTGCTCCATATGCACCGGATCCGTTCCAGGCAATATCTGAAGATACGACATTAGATTATGAGGAAAGCCTCATGAAGCATATCCTTAAGCAGATTGGATGGGACGTTTGATTATGCACCCATCGCTGATAGCTTAAACGAAATGGAGGAAGACCGTGCGTTATAATCCGATCCTCACAGCGAAAATTGAGGAAGAAAAAAAGGAATCACTGAAGCAGGAAAAATTAAAAGAAAAAAACGGAATTGAGGATGAAAACGTTATCGTTAAAAAGCGTACAGGCAGACACCTGCTGCATGCGATCCTTATGGGAATCTTATATATTATAAGATTACTCCTCGCTGCGGTCGGCGTTCTTGTCCTTATCGATCCAACGCTCCGCGAAGCTTTCTTTTGCGCGATACAAAGCTTTATAAAATGAGAGGGTGAAGTTTGATGGTGCGTAATTTTGATCTGACAGAAGCCGAAAAAGCAGATATACGGCTCCTTGTTGATCGCGAACTAAGAGGTCGAAAATGGTGGAATAAATACATCAGTACATCGCGGGCAGCGAAAGACAGGGAGAAAGTACTATACGCCGTATGGTACTCATTAACGGAATACTGCGGATACAGATCTCCACGGGAATTTTTATCCGTAAGCGACGAGCTTCTGAATAAATTGAAGCTTTATGCGAAAATCGAAAACGTCATAATGAGGGAAGTGCCGGAAATCGACGGTGTAGACATGAGTTATGTCGTACGCCTGCTGTTTCCAAAATACTATAAGGAAAACGACCAGGACTTTAAGAAGAGACTAATACAGAACTATTACAGTTCGGTACTGGACGGAACAAAGACATTTCCAAAGCATTATTTCGATAAGAGGCTTTACAACAATATTGCCGTCAGCCGCGCGCAGACCTGCCTTGAATACATGTTAAATGAGAACTATTCAAGTATAAGCGAAGCATATAAGGCTTTCGCCAGCAACGGGATTATTTCAAAACTGCGCGCAGCAAATCTTGAAGGCGCATGTAAGCAATGCGAATATATATTGCCGATCGATTTTCTCCACGATACCGTATGCACGACCCCGACGCATACGGAAGATGATGAACTGTTGTATCAGGAATTAAGATGTAAGCAGGTACTGGCCTCTTTCCAGATGGAAGATGAGCAACCGGATGAATGATTAAAAATCAGAAAGGAAAGGAAATGACAGAATCACAGAACAACACATACACCAAAACTAAGCCAAGCGAATCCGCTATTGTACTTATGCAGGCGATTTGCGACACTCTGATATCCCTAAAAAAGGAAACAGAAAAGAATATTGCACTCTCAATGGTCGGCATGATCGCAGCTGCTTTTTTCTGTATATGTGGCGTCATACTGTGTGAAGTCATGTTTTTCCATGGCAGCCTCAACCTCACTACGACCATGCTGTTAAATGCCTTTTGCGTATTTCTGTCTTATTTTTGCACGGGCCATTTTTACAGCACACACAATCGGGCAAAGAGAAAATATACAGATCTTCTTTCCGTCATCGCGCGCGGTGTTATCGTAACATCTGAAATGGAAAAGGATTTTGAAAACGGTAAGAGAATTATCGTTAACATCTCACCTTGCCTTAATATCATTATCGATTCATTTCCGGTTGATGAGTGGGAGGATTGACGCATCATGATAGACATTAAAATCAAGAATTTCGTAAAGAAATTATCCATCAAGCAGAAAATCGCAATTACCATTATTTTACTTGTATTCGTACGTATTGGTTCACTGATCCGGATGCCATTCATCAATGCAGACTACATGAAAGCGATCCTTGCAGGGAATAATTTAGGTATACTGTCAATCCTTACCGGAACATCCCTTTCAGAAATGGGCATTTTCGCGCTCAGCATTTCTCCATATATTTCCGCTTCCATCATCATCCAGCTTTTAACCATCGTATTCCCATCCTTGGAAGAAATGGCAAAAGACGGAAAGACTGGACAGGATAAATATAAAAAGGTGATCCGCTATACAGGTATCGGGCTTGGATTTATTCAGGCACTCGCAATGTCTGTTGGATTTGGAAAACAGGGCCTTATTACACCATTTAATGTACTCACTGTAATTTGCGCGACGGCAACGTGGACCATTGGTGCAACTATTCTGATTGCGATCGGTGAGTTTATCGAATTATTTGGCATTGGAAGCGGCATATCCATGATTCTCTTCCTGAATATCATCTCAACGATTCCGAACGATATAAAATCCATTTACGATATGTATATTGCCGGAAAGAGCATTGGGGCAGCAGTCGTAGCAACCGCGATCACGCTTATCGTTACATTTACAGTTCTTTTTATCTGCACGTTCCTGACAAACGCAGAAAAGAGAATAACGCTGACAACTTCAAAGCGTATATCGAATTACGATACGCAGAAAAACACGACCGTAATGCCGATCCCGTTCCTCACATGCTCCGTGATGCCGGTGATCTTTGCTAGTTCACTGATGAGTATGCCAGTTATTATTTCAAGATTCATTCCAAAGCTTCAGACAGGCATTATTGGCGAAGCTATCAGTACATTAAGTCAGGGCAACTGGTTCGATATCAATAATCCGCTCCGGTCCGTAGGTGCCGTGATCTACGTGGCGCTCACTATGTTCTTTACCTATTTTTATTTGAGCATCCAGTACAACGCAACTGAAATCGCAAATAACCTG
>ULTU01006503.1_pt1 | contig 22793 bp, 24 predicted proteins | sample 1957861 | NCBI WGS metagenome assembly ULTU01 (sample SAMEA4835742, study PRJEB28245) | human gut metagenome | biome: gut microbiome; material: fecal sample | place: Denmark | collected 2008
AACTCTTCTACAACGGCAGATACGAACTTTCAAACGACCTTAAAGAACTCGTCGAAGACGAACTCAACGTCAAGAGTGTCGAACATTCGCAAGACAGCAATGTGTTCGTAAGTTACGATTTGAAACCTCAACTTCGCACGCTCGGACCGAAATACGGCGCAATGCTGGGCAAGATAAGACAACTTTTGCAGGAAAGAGCGGAAGAAATCGTTGCGGCGGTTAAAAACGGCGATTTGTTCAAATACGATATCGACGGCAAACTCATCGAACTTGCAAAAGACGATCTTCTCATAAATATGAAAAACAAGGAAGGTTATTCGAGCGAAAGCGACGGCGAAACGACGGTCGTTTTGGACACCGAACTCACGCCCGAACTTATCGACGAAGGTATCGAAAGAGAAATTGTATCAAAGATACAAAATATGCGTAAGGAAGCAGGCTTCGAAGTGACCGATCATATCGTCATCGGATACAAGGCGACGGGCGAAGCGAAGAGAATTTTCGAGCGCGCGGACTTCCTTAAAGACGTGCTTGCAGACAGCATATCTACAACCATTGACGGATTTGCCAAAGATTGCGACATCAACGGCGAAACCGTGACCGTTTCTGTCAAGAGAGTATGAAAATCGCACCCGACTGGAAAGAATATTCCGTCATAGCGACGGGCGACGGCGAAAAGTTGGAGAAGTGGGGCAATCTCACTCTCCTTCGTCCCGATCCGCAAGTCATATGGCACGCAAAAAAACCGCTTCGCTCCTATGAAAACATCGATGCGGTTTACGAGCGTTCGCAAACGGGTGGCGGTATGTGGAAATATCGCCGTCAGATTCCGAGCGAATTTACGATAGGTTGGCGCGATTTGAAGTTTTCGCTCAAACTTATGGGCTTTAAGCACACGGGGCTTTTCCCCGAACAAGCGGTGAACTGGGACAGAATGATGAAACTCATCGAAAGTGCCGGGCGAAAAATCAACGTACTCAATCTTTTCGGATACACGGGAGCGGCAAGCGTTGCTTGTCTCAAAGCAGGCGCAAACGTGTGCCACGTTGACAGCGCAAAGGCTATGGTGGAGCGTGCCGGTGAAAACGTAAAGTTGTCGGGGCTTGACAATAGCGGGATGAGATATATCATCGACGATTGCTTCAAATTCTGTCAAAGAGAAATTCGCAGGGGACACAAATACGATGCGATTATTCTAGACCCGCCGTCTTTCGGGCGCGGTCCGAACGGTGAAAAGTGGAAAATCGAAGAAGGCATATCCGAACTTGTCGAACTCGTGGCAAACCTTTTGAGCGACGAGCCGTTGTTTGTGTGTCTCAACAGTTACACGACGGGACTTCAACCGACGGTTATGGCAAACATACTCAAACTCGCACTTCCGAAAAACGCGGTTATCGACGCCGACGAAATAGGACTTGCGACAAAGGAAGGACTTGTTCTTCCGCAAGGTTGCACGGCTTTTGCAACTTTCACAAAATAAGAAATATCGATATTCTATTCGACTGAAATCGGAATTTTCAAAATCATTCATTCGGTAGAATATCTCAAACGACACAAGAAATAATCGATAAACGGAAAAAGAAAAATGACTTACAAAGATTTGAAAATCGTATACGAAGACAATCACTTGCTCGTGGTCGTGAAGCCTTACGACGTTCCCGTGCAGGCGGACGAAAGCGGCGATGCGGATATGTTGACAATGCTCAAACAGTATCTTGTCGAAACGCACAACAAACCGGGTGACGCATATCTCGGGCTCGTGCATCGTCTTGATAGACCTACGGGCGGAGTTATGGTGTTTGCAAAGACGTCAAAAGCTGCGGCAAGACTTTGCCAACAAATTAGAGACGGAGAAGTGGAGAAGAGATATCTCGCAGTCGTTGAAGGTGCGCCGAGATACAAGGCGGACAAGCTCACTTGCTATCTCAAAAAATTCCCGGATACCAACACGGTCAAGGTCGTTCCCGCGCTCAGTGAAGGCGCAAAATATGCCGAACTCGACTACAAAGTGCTTTGTCAGAAAGGCGATTATTCGCTTCTTATGGTCAATCTCGTGACGGGGCGCGGTCATCAGATAAGAGTGCAACTCTCCAACATGGGCAATCCCATCGTCGGAGACAAGAAATACGGCAGCAAAACGAATTCGCACTTGTCTTTGTGGGCAACCGAACTTCGCTTTGCGCACCCGGTGAGCGGAAAAGAGATGACTTTCAGAGTTTATCCGCCGGAAGTTGCGCCCTGGACGTTGTTTGACCTTGACGCATATCTTTCGGTCACTATCAAAAACTGCTATTGATTGAAAAAAGTATTTTAGGAATATTAAATCAAATTTTCGTATGAGATTTGACGAAAGAAATATTAGTTTTGAAAGCAAAAAATCGGCTGAAATGCCGATTTTTTTATATGGTGAAAATTTGTGCAAATATTTTGAAACGCGCAATTTGTCGAATATCGTCGCATTTTAGCGTCAGTTTTTTGAAAAAAGGCAATAGGAAAACAACCGCTGTCGCAGTTTCTTGCTTTTTTTCAATTTTTATCGTTGGGTTTTATAAATTCTTTGCTACGAAATATTTGTCCTGTTTTATTCTTTCGTGTATCGGAGCAATGTATTTGTCGTTGCCGTATTCTTTCTCGAGCCAGTCTTCGGTGTATCCGCATCGTCGTAGATTGTTTGCAAAATCTTCTTCGGCGTTTGCTATTCGTCTGAAAGCGGTGCGGAGCGCGATTTTGTGGGAGTCGGCAATTTCCTGAAAGGTTTTCTTTTGCACTATTCGTTCGACGAGTATTTCTCTATCGGCGTCAACCATTTTGTCGAGAGCCTTTTTTACGATAAATCGAAGGTTGACGATTTTGCGTTTTTCTTCTGTCAGGTCAAGGATTTCACCTATTAATTGTTCGGTGCTTACGCCGATTTTCAGATGACGGCTTTGAAAACTCGATCTTACGCGACTTTCCACGCCCGAGTTGAGTTCTTTTGCGATTTTTGGCAAAAGCGAATAAGCAACAAGTGCAGTGTTGCTCCAGTTTTTGTTCATAACTTTCTCCTTGTTTTTGTGAAATATAGTGAAATTTATCACTCCATGCCTACACAATAAAGGACAAACGAGCAAAAAGTCAATATTTTGTGTCACACTTTTTCACTTTTTTCCGCTTTACAGTGAAAAACCGATAAGATAAGCGCAAAGAGCGGATATAAGACATTGCGTGACTTTTCGAAGCGTCATCTCGAAAAAACCGACGCCTGCTTTTGACAGAAACGTGTAGTTTTGAAGAGTTACCGAAAGTCCGCCGAGCGAAACTATGCCGCTTGCTATCGCGCAGGCAAGTTGAACGTCGCCGACGTTTGCGCACGCAATGCCGCCGCGCGTCATTTCTATTAGCCCGTAAACGATTGCGTTCAGCGATTGACCCAGAAGAGACGGCAGCGAAGACGTTGCGTTTTCAAAACTTATAAGAGAGAGTGTGTCCACGAGCATGCCGCAAATCACGATATATCCGCCGACGTAAAGCATGTTGACGGTGGCTTTTGAAACGACTTGTGACATAACGCCGTCAACGTCGTACGTACGCATCGCCGTGACGTTTTGCGTCTTATCCTTTTTTGCACGGTATATAAGCCCGTTGAGAATTGCGCCGATATAATGCGAACAAAGCACTATCCAACCTATGCGCTCGTCGTGAAATATTGCGCCGCCAATCGTGCCTATCATAAATATCGGTCCGGAAGTCGAACAAAACGCGCACGCCTTTTTTGCGTCGGACGTTGTGAGTATGCCCGATTCGTATAGTTCGCAAATCGTGCTTGCGCCGACAGGGTATCCGCAAAGCATACTCAAAAACAGTGCATATGCGCTTTCTTTTGGCGCATTGTACATAAGTTTTACTGGCTTTTCACCGAGTTTGGATATTGCGCCGACCGCTCCCGAATACGTCAAAAGCAACGAGCAGAAATAGAACGGGAAAAGGGACGGCAATACGCTTGTGGCAAACAATGCGAGTCCTTTTCTTGCCGAGTCAAGATAATATTCGGGTTTTGCAAGCATAAAAGCCATAAATGCCAGTATGCCTATGCAACCGAACGCTTTGGGTGCATACGCTTTGACGTTTATTTTCACGATTTAATATATACTTGCTTTGCAAAATAAATATGAGCGCGCAGTTTTTGCACGCTCACGTATTTCGTTGTCGATTTTGATATTCGGAGTGAAAATTTATTAGATTTTATGATATTTGAAAACGAATTATCAGTTTTTCTGTTCGTTATATCAGTTTTGCAAATCCTTTATTTTCAATGAAATTATCGGTCTCTTTCGCCAAAAGCGTTTCAGTAGCAAAGTTTCAGTATCTTTGCCGCTTTCTCGTCAAGGTCTATAAGCGGTCTGACGGGAGACGACTTTTCGCAGTCGCTGGGTTTGAAGTAGAAATATCCGTCCGACGATGCAAGAAGCGCGAACAACGCTTTTTTCTTTGACGGTTTGCACGCAAGCACGGTGCAGTACGGTTTTTCGTCTTTTGCAAGAGCGATGAGTTCTTTTTTGAGCCCTATCGTCGCACACGCCGCAATGCGCTTTATCGTCGAACGGGTGTAGCGTTTGCTTGTGAGCGAAAGATATTCGTCCATATTTGTGAACGACGCTTGACTTATGCGGTTTTCCATGCCTTCGCTGATGTTGGCGATTTCTCTGAGTTCGTCGGCGGTCATTGCCTTCATGGCATAAGTGGATATTGTGTTGTATTTCTCAACGCTCGTAACTCTCGTCAAATCCACGAATGGCGGAACGAAAGCCGATACGTCGGCATTTTGACGCATCAAATCGCGTATTTTGGTTGAAGAAAGATATTTTTTGCCGTCGTCGGGTTTGCGCTCGACGGAATGATATTGCACTTTGCCACCGTACGCCGCACCTGCTTTCATATATTCGACAGCCAAAATGTTGTTGGGAGATTGAAGCATATTCGAGATGTCGGGGCGTATTTTGTCAAGTGCGAGAGTGCGCGACTTTGCAACGGAATATCCTTCCGACAAATAGCCTTTGAGAAGATTGGATACGTCTTTTGACTCGCTTGCCATAAATTCTGCCGCCATATTCAAGTCTTCGAGCTCATCCGTTTCCGTGCCGAAAGAGAGCGTAAACTCACCGAGCATGGACAATGTTTTCAGCGCGCCTTCGGCAAAGCCTTTTGCGGCGGAGAGAGAGTAGACCGTGGGAAGTTCGAGCACCAAATCCGCACCTGCCTGCAAAGCCCAGTTTGCGCGCGTATATTTGTCCGAGACGCATAAATCTCCGTGTTGAGTGAAAGAACCGCTCATCACCACGACTAAAACGTCCGCGCCCGTTTCGCGCTTCGCTTTTTTGAGTTGTTTGAGATGTCCGTTGTGAAACGGGTTATATTCTGCTATGACGGCGGTTATTTTCAAAATACTGCTCCATTTTGTTTGCTTTTTATTTTTTAAGTCCTTATAATTATAACTGAAAATAAAACAATTGCAATCAATTGCAACGTATTAGGAGTTTTATATGACGCAATTTGTCGAAAACCTGATGAACAGAGCAAGCAAACTCAACAAAACTATCGCTCTTGCCGAAGGCACTGACGTTCGTGCTGCAAAAGCGGCGGAAATTCTGACCAAGAAGGGCGTGTGCAAGGTCGTTCTCATCGGCAACGAAGACGAGATCAAGGCAAAATTCCCCGAAATCGACTTCACGGGTGTGTCCTTTGACGATCCCAAGATAAGCGATCACAGAGCGGACTACGCAAACACTCTCTTTGAACTTCGCAAAGCAAAAGGCATGACCGAAGAACAAGCGCTCAATATCGTCACGACCAACAATATGTTCTATGCGTGCGTAGCGTTGAAGCGCGGCGACGTGGACGGCGTCGTGGGCGGTGCGGTGTTCAGCTCGGCAGATGTGTCTAGAGCGGCATTCCAGGTTATCAAAGCGGCACCAGGCATCAGTTCGGTGTCCAGTTGCTTCGTCATGGTTCCGCCCGAAGAGTTCAAATATAAGAAATATCCCGCATACATATTCTCCGATTGCGCGGTTATTCCGTATCCCACGAGCGACCAACTCGCAGACATCGTGGTTGCGGCGGCAGACAGCGCAAAGAAGATTTGCGAAATGGAACCGAAAATCGCAATGCTTTCTTTCTCGACGAAAGGAAGTGCAAAACACGAATCTATCGACAAAGTGCGCACGGCATACGAAAAAGTCAAAGCAGAACATCCCGAAATCAAGGTTGACGGCGAACTTCAACTCGACGCGTCTTTGGTTGACAGCGTAGCGGCACAAAAAGCACCGGGCAGTGAAGTTGCCGGACAAGCAAACGTTCTCGTTTTCCCGAATCTCGACGCAGGCAACATCGGCTACAAACTTGCACAACGCTTCGGCAACTGCATGGCAATCGGACCGATCATGCAAGGTCTTGCACTCCCTGTCAACGATCTCAGCCGCGGTTGCGTGGCAGAAGACATTGCGGCAGTCGCGGCAATTACCGCTTTGCAATCAGTCAAAGACTAAGGAGTTTACAAATGAAAATTCTCGTTATCAACGCAGGCAGTTCGTCTCTTAAATACCAACTCATCGACATGCAGAACGAAGAAGTGCTTTGTAAAGGAATTTGCGAGCGTATCACGTTCACGGGCGGCGAGCTCACTCAAAAGACAGCAGACGGCAGAAAACTCAACATCAAGCAAGATATGAAGAATCACACCGAAGCAATCGAACTCGTGCTCAAAGCAATGGTGGACGAAAACTACGGTGCAATCAAATCCATATCCGAAATCGGCGCGGTCGGACACAGAGTTCTTCACAGCGGTGAAGATTTCAATTCTTCAGTTGTTATCGACGACGAAGTTATCCGCATCTGCGAAAAGAATGCGGAACTCGGTCCGCTCCATATGCCCGGCAACATCGCTTGCATAAAGAGTTGCAGAGAAGTTATGCCAGGTGTGCCTATGGTTGCGGTGTTCGACACCACTTTCCACAGCACGATGCCTGCAAAGGCGTATATGTACGGCATTCCGTATTCGGTATACGAACAATACAAGGTGAGAAAATACGGTTTCCACGGCACTTCTCACAAATTCGTCAGTGAAGAGACAATCAAACTTCTTGGCAAGAAAGAAAGCAAGATTATCGTCTGCCATCTCGGCAACGGCTCTTCCATTTCCGCCGTCAAAGACGGAAAATGCCTTGACACGTCAATGGGCTTCACACCGCTCGAAGGTCTCGTTATGGGCACTCGCTCGGGCGATATCGACCCTGCGGCAAGCGAATATATCCGTGCAAAACTCAATATGACGCCCGAGGATCTCGTGCAATATCTCAACAAAAAGTGCGGCATGCTCGGTGTGAGCGAATTGAGTTCGGATATGCGCGACCTTGAAAGTGCGATAAACGAAGGCAACGAAAAGGCAAAACTTGCGGTTGAAGTTGCGGCATATCGCATCAAGAAGTATATCGGCTCTTACGCTGCGGTGCTAAACGGCGTTGACGCAATCGTGTTTACGGGCGGCATCGGCGAGCATAGCGACCTTATGCGCGCGCTTGTGATGAGCGATATGGAATATCTCGGCGTTGACTTCGACTTCGAAGCAAACAAGGGACGCGGCGACGGCGTGAGAGAAATCTCCAAGCCCGATAGCAAGGTCAAAGTTATCATTCTTCCCACCAACGAAGAACTCTCAATCGCAAGAGAAACTTTGCATCTCACCGCAAAATAAGCAAAACGAAATAAACGATACGACTAATTTTCGGACGATAAGACAAAAATAAAGGTCAAATCGTCCGAAAATGCAAAAAAATATGTATATTTATCGTCAACTTTTCAAAAAGCGTTTGACATATTTATGTATATTTTATATAATCAAAACGCTGTGTAAAAGCAACAGTTGTACAAATTGGAGGTAAGAAGATGGCAGTACCTAAAAATAAAGTTTCGAAATCAAAAACGAATTCCCGTTTTGCAAACTGGAAACTCAAAACCCCGGGTCTCGTAGAATGCCCGCAATGCCACGAACTTAAAAAGAGCCACCAAGTATGCCCGAAGTGCGGATACTATGATGGTGAACAAGTCGTTCAAAAAAAGAGCGAGAAGTAATCGAGAATCGTTGCAAGTAATAGGCGATATGCAAACGCATATCGCCTTTTTTCTTGATATATTGTTTATTGTTTGATATAATAACTATCGAAATAGAAATAAACGACGCGCGCTCGTGCGCGCTTGGGTGGTATATGAAAATTATCGTTGACGCAATGGGCGGTGACAACGCTCCCGAACAAATAGTCATTGGCGCAATCGAAGCCATCGAAGCAGATAAAGATTTGTCTGTCGTTCTCGTCGGTAAAAAGAACGATATTGACGCCGTGCTTTCCGAAAGCGACGGCAAATACGATAAAGAAAGAATAGAAATCGTTGACGCACAAGACGTGATAAGCAACGACGAATCTCCGACGATGGCTATAAAGACGAAGAAAGAGAGTTCGCTCGTGAAAGCGTTCGATTTGCTTATGAGCGACGAAAACGCAGGCGGTTTCGTATCCGCCGGCTCAACTGGCGCGGTTCTCGTCGGCGCATTTATGAAAGTGGGCAGAATAAAGGGCGTTTCTCGTCCTGCGCTCGCGCCCGTGCTTCCAACTCTCAAGGGGAACGGAGTCGTGCTTTGCGATTGCGGTGCAAACGTCGATTGCAAGCCGGTAAATCTGCAACACTTTGCGATTATGGCAAGCGCATATGCGGAAGCGATGCTCGGCGTGAAAAAGGCAAGAGTAGGACTTCTCAACAACGGAGCGGAAGCGCACAAGGGCAATGAACTCACGCAAGAAACGTACAAATTGCTTTCTGAAACGAAAGGTATAAACTATGTGGGGAACTGCGAAGCGCGCGACATTCTTTCGGGAGATTTCGACGTTGTCGTGTCCGACGGTTTCAACGGTAATATCGCGCTAAAATCCGCAGAAGGCACTGCAAAAACGATGCTTTCTCTCATAAAAGAAGGCGTGTATAGCGGTGGACTTCGCTCAAAAATCGGCGCACTGCTCTTAAAGCCAGTCTTCAAGAAAGTGCAAAAGAAAATGGACTACAACGCGCACGGCGGTGCGTGCTTCCTTGGCGTTAACAAAGTGGTGGTGAAGTCGCACGGATCGAGCAAGGCAAAGTCTATCACCGCAAGCATATTACAAGCAAAATCTTTGGCGGAACGTAACGTGCCAAAAACCATAAAAGACGGCATAGACGCACTAAAAGACGAAGCCGAAGCGTAAAGTTATGAAAAACGATTTTGAAAGCAAAAGCGACAATATAGCACGCAATTCGTCCGTTTCTAAAAGAAACGGCGACTTTTCGCAGGATAAAAACGCACGTCGCAAAAAGAATACGCAAAATTCAAACGGAAAAAAACGTTACGATTTCGCAAAAAAATCCGCTGAAAACGCAAAGAAGAAAGGCGTTGTGAGATATTCGGGTATTAGCGACTCGCAAAAAAATATTCAAGACAAAAAATTGCCTGAAAAGGAAACTTTTATCCCTTGCGAGACGATGAGCGACGGCACGGTCAGAGAGATAGAGAAGATTGTCGGATACACGTTTAAGGACAGAAGATTGTTAGAGCGCGCTTTCACGCACGGCTCTAAAGACCAAAGCGCGACGAAGAACTATCAGTCTCTCGAATTTCTCGGCGACAGTATTCTCGATTTCGTGATTGCAAAACGTCTTATGGAAATCAATCCCGACGCTCACGAAGGCGCACTTACACGCTTGCGTGCGCAAATCGTGTCAAAAGAGCCGCTCGCAGAAGAAGTGGCGAAGTTGGGGCTTGAAAACTATCTTATAGTCGGCAAAGGTGAAAACGCAAAGGCAATAAGCAACGGTCAAAAAACGATGTCGGACATATTCGAAGCGGTGATAGCGGCAATTTATCTTGACAGCGGAAGCATAGATAGCGCCGAAAAATTTATTTTGTCAAAACTTGCCGACTTACTGAACGGAAAAGGCAAACACGTCGGAGTTGACGACTACAAGAGCAAACTCAACGAATTTGCTTCACGCAACGACGTTACCGTATCGTACGAAGAGCTGAAACGAACCGGTCCCGCACACAATCCGACTTTCGTCGTGGAAGTGAAGGTCAACACCTTCGTTGCAGGCGTCGGAGAAGGAAAAACAAAACGAGAAGCGGAACAAATTGCCGCAAAACAAGCTCTTGAAAAAATCGAATGATGATTTTCTTGTCGGATTTGAAAGTCCTAATCATTGCGTTATTTGATTAATTGTACTTGAAAAACAAAAAACGATTATAATTATCAAAATGTTTCACAAAACCGCGATTTTGTTATAATCGCGGTTTTTCTATATTCTAATTCGGTTAAATTGTCAGTTTATCAAAATTATTTTTTAATGTTCCACGGATAGCGTGAAACAGTTGTGAAACATCTTAAAAACCGCTTGAAAAATACGTTTTTGTATGCTAAAATTATTAAGATTTATAATAAGGCGGTATAGTAACTTGTTAAATTTCGTCAAAATCGAAGCAAGGGGTTTCAAATCCTTTGCGGATAAAATCGAAATTCCGTTTCAGGAAGGCGTAACGGCTATTATCGGACCGAACGGGTGCGGTAAGTCAAACGTTGCCGACGCTATTCGTTGGACGCTCGGTGAACAGAGTGCGAAATCTTTGCGTGGCAAAAACATGCAGGACGTTATTTTCGCAGGTACGGAAAAACGTAAAAGCATGTCCTATTGCGAAGTGTCGCTCACTTTTAACAACTCCGACCAACATATTTTCCCGACGATGCCTTTCGACGAAGTGGTTATCACGAGAAAACTCGACAGAAGCGGACTTTCGGAATATTACATAAACCACAATCGCGTTCGCATGCGCGACGTCATCTCCCTTTTTCACGACACCGGTATCGGCAAGGAAGGTTATTCCATAATAGGACAGGGCAGAGTTGCCGAAATCATGTCGGCAAAGCCGGGAGATCGTCGTCAGATATTCGAAGAAGCGGCAGGTATTTCCAAATTCCGCGCGCAAAGAACGGAAGCGGAGCGCAAACTCGAAAAGACTGCGGTCAATCTCGACACGGCAAATCAACTAATCGACGAAATTCAAAAGCAAATCAATCCTTTGCGTCGCCAGGCCGAGACCGCTCAAAAGTATTTTGAACTTAAAAGCGAACTCAAGAAGAACGAAGTCAATCTCTACATTTACAACTACGAAAACAACCAAAACATAAAAGAGAAGATAAACGCGAAGATTGACAAGGCTCAGACCGAATTGAAAATCCGCGAAATGCAACTTGCAGAGTGTGTCAAAAAATACGACGATTGCATGCGTGAACTTGCGGGTATCGACAGAGTGTACGATGACGCAAACGGCGAATTGTTGTCTCTTAAAGTGGACGCGGCAAAAATCGAAGGTCAAGCGGGAATCTTAAAAGAGCGTATCAACCACATTCAAGGCGAAATCACTCGTCTTAACAGCGAACTTCAATCAATCGACAATCAACTTATCGTCAGCGGTCAACTCATTCAAAAGGCCGAAGAGAAAAAGGAAAGCGAGTTTCAGGCGTTTTTGCTTGCAAAACAGGAAGCCGACGCACTCGAAGCGAAGTATTCCACGCTCACGCGCACTCTTGCGGGTTCGGAAACGGATCTAGAAGCGCGCAACAACGAATACGTTCGCGCAATCGAAGAACTCGGCGCATTGAAAACAAACCTTTCGAGCATAGTCGCAGAGAAAGGAATAAACGACGAGCGTGCCAAAAACTTGCTCGAACTCGTAAATCAACAAAAGGCTCGCCTTGACGAAGAACTCACAAACTTGTCCATTTACGACGGCAACGTCAAATCGACGAAAGAACGTATGCGTCAGGTTATGAGCGAATACAACGAGACTCTTTCAAGCAAAATGGAGTGCCAGGAAGCGATAAAGAGTTATGGCGAAGACGTTCTTGCTCTCAACCAGAAACTTGCAATCGTACTTGGCAATCTCAATCTCGCAACTTCCATAAAGAACGATTATGCAGGTTATCAGGAAGCGGTGAAACGCCTTATGCAAGACTCCAAGCATGACCCCGTACTCGAAAGCAAAATCATGGGGGTTATGGCGGAAGTTATCACCGTTCCGAGTGACTTCGAAGCGGCAATCGAATACGCACTCGGCGGCGCAATGCAAAATGTGCTCGTAGAAAACGAAAACGACGCAAGAGACCTTATCAACTATTTGAAACAGAAAGGTTACGGACGTATTACGTTCCGTCCGCTCACGTCGTGCAGACCGCGCCCGATTGCTCCCGAACATCGCGGGATTCTGACCGAACCCGGTTGCTATGGGCTTGCAAGCGACCTTATCAAATACGACAAGAAATTTGACGGTTTCGTGCAAACGTTGCTCGGCTCTACGGTTGTTGTCAACAACATCGACAACGCAATAAGAATTTTCAAGAAATACAATCAGGCGGTGAAGATTGTCACTCTCGACGGTGAAATTTTCTCGCGCGGCGGCGAAATCACCGGTGGTTCGAGAAGGTCTCAAACAAACGGTTTGCTTGCACAGGAAAAGAAAATCGAGCAGTATCAAGCCAGCCTTGAAAAAATCAAGAACAATATCGCGCTTTTGAACAAACAAAAAGAAGATCGTGAGCAGGAACTCAAAGACTGCGAAGAGCGCATCGAAAGTCTCAACAAGGAAATCGGAGAACTCCGCATAGACAACGGACTCAACGAAGACAAGGCAAAACAGGCTTTTGAAGTGACCGAAGCGCTGAAAGCGGAAATCGCGGAAAAAGCGAAGGAATACGAAATCGTCAAGGCGCGTATAAAAGAACTGGACGAAAAAGTGAGTTCTATCGACGAACTCGAAAAAATCGTCAATGAGAGGAAAGAAGAATACACTTCGCTTCTCGAAAGTTCGAAGAATACGAGTTCGGAGCAGAAGAGCGAGCGCGAAACGATGATGACGCAAGTCACCGAAATGCGAGTGAAACTTGCAGGCTACAAGGCAAATCTCGACTCTATCGATCAAGAGCTCAATCGCTATAATCGCGAAAAACAATCGCTCGAAGAAGACAAGATCGATTGCATCGCAGACCTTAAACGTGAAGAACAAAATCTTGCCAACATCGAAAATGCGCCCGAAAAGACGCAATTTTCAAAGGAAGACGAAGAACGTATCGCTATTCTTGAAAAGCAAATAACAGAGTTTTCCGAACGCAAGCAGACGCTCACCGAAACCATCAAAAGTCTCGACGCAGAGAAGACTCGTCTCACAGAAGAGAAGAGCAAACTCGGCGAAGATAAGGTGCGTGCCGAAGGTATGCTCGAACAGGTTGACATCGAAATTCGCAACCAGCAACAGCATATTCTCGAAGAATACGACTTGACTTATTCGAGTTGCCTTGAATTCAAAGATCCCGAATTCAAATCATATGGCGCGCTCACCGTTATATCCGACCTTAAAAAGTCCATAAACAGACTCGGAGACGTCAACCCGCTTGCACTTCAAACGTTGCAAGAGACGGAAGCGAGATTGCAAGAGCAAGTAACCTATCGCGACGACATTCAAAAAGCGTACGATGATATTGTCACGATAATAAACGAACTCACGGGCGAGATGCAAACCAAATTCACCGACGCGTTCTCGCAAATCAGCGAGAACTTCAAGGAAGTGTTCCAACAACTCTTCGGCGGTGGCAAGGGTGAGCTTCGTCTCAATATGCAAGATACCGACGATCCGCTCGAAGCGGGTATCGATATCTACGCTCAGCCACCGGGAAAGAAATTGCAAAACATTTCTCTTCTCAGCGGTGGCGAGCAGGCACTCACGGCAATCTCCATTTTGTTTGCAATTCTCAAACTCAAACCAATGCCGTTCTGTGTGCTTGACGAAATCGAAGCGGCTCTCGACGATGCAAACGTCAACTTGTTTGCGGAGTTCTTGAAAAAATTCAGTGACTACACGCAATTCATCGTCATAACGCACAGAAAACCGACCATGCGCCACGCAGATACGATTTTCGGCGTTACGATGGAAGAAAAGGGCGTCACCAAGATCGTTTCAATCGAGTTTGAAGATGCGGTGAAACATGCAAAATAATCGTTGCAAAGGCAATGGCAACACGCAAGTATGCGTATTGCCAAGAGCCTAGCAAGATTATTTTGCCACTAACCGCGCAGAGAATTTGCGCTATCAGTTCAAGCAGGGATAAAAACTCATGCCGCAGTTTCGCCAAATTATCTGCTTGGTATATTCGAAAGGGCGGGACACCCGCACCCGAGCAAAAAAACGTCTCATAGGCAACGGCATCGCTTGCGAGCAAGCAATGCCGAGAGCCTGGCTAGGTTTATTGCTCTGCTAACCGCGCAGAGAATTTGCGACGGTTCAAGCAAGGACAAAAACTCCTGCCGCAGTTTCGCCAAATTATCTGCTTGGTATGATTAAAATGGCGGGACACCCGCACCCGAACAAAAGCCGTCGCTTAGGCAACGGCATCGCTTGCGAGCAAGCAATGCCGAGAGCCTAGCTAGGTTTATTGCTCTGCTAACCGCGCAGAGAATTTGCGCTAGCAGTATCGATATATTTTCGCTATGAGTTGAAAACGGGCGATATATGACTTATTGCTCGTTGGAATATCGCCATTTCGATGGCAAGCACAATAAAATCTTGTAAAGGATGACAATATGGGATTTTTTCAAAAAATCAAAGAAGGTATAAAAAAGACCAAAGACGCTTTTTCAAAAAAGCTGTTCTTTGCGTTTTCCGCTCGCGAACTCAACGACGAGTTTTATGAAAATCTCGAAGAAGCGTTGCTTACCGCAGACGTAGGTATAACTGCAACCGAGAATCTCATCGAAGAACTCAAAGACGAGATTTTCAAGCGCAAAATCAAAAAGCCGGAATACGCAAAGAGCGTTCTTGCAGAGCTTATGGTCGAAGACATCGATTACGACGTGCCCGAATACGAATATCCGCTCGTGATTTTGCTTTCGGGAGTGAACGGTGTTGGAAAAACGACTGCAATCGGCAAACTTGCGCACAGATTCAAAGAAGAAGGCAAATCCGTCGTCGTTGCGGCGGCAGATACGTTCAGAGCGGCGGCAAGCGAGCAACTCGAAGTGTGGGGGCAGCGTGCAGGCGTACGTGTGATTCGCCATAGCGAAGGCGCAGATCCGGCGGCAGTCGTGTTTGACGCGATTTCGTCCGCAAAGGCAAAAGGCAACGACGTGGTGCTTATCGACACGGCGGGCAGACTTCACAACAAAAAGAATCTTATGGCGGAACTTCAAAAGATTTGCAGAGTCGTTGACAGAGAACTTCCAAACGCTGATTTCCGAAAATATCTCGTGCTTGACGCAACGACTGGACAAAACGCAGTTTCTCAGGCGCAAATTTTCAGTGAAGACATCGACACTGATGGCATCATTCTCACAAAACTTGACGGAACGGCAAAGGGCGGTGTCGTGCTTGCAATCAGTGAAGAGTTGGGACTTCCCGTCGTATACGTCGGCGTAGGCGAAAAAATCGACGATTTGATCCCCTTCAACGCAAAGGAATTTATCGACGCATTGCTGTAAAATTGTCTGAAATGAATAAAAACAAAGGCGAAACACGTTTGTGGTTCGCCTTTATTTTTTTTGATTGTTTGAACTTATTTGCTCATATCTATGATTTTGTTCAATACTGATTTTATATTTTCAATCGCAATAAGCGTGTTTTTGTATGTCGTGGATGTTGTGTCCATACCATATACCTGAATCGGAATAATTATTCCGGGTTTATAAGGATCTGTTGTTTCGAGTTTCAATCTTATGTTTTGTATGACATCTTCTTTTTGTGTTTCGGTTGATGCCATTCCTGCGGCAACACTACCACCTACAATTGCGCCGCTCGTTGTTCCAAACGAACTTGAAGTAATTTGTCCGTCAAGAATCTCATACGATTTGATTTCATCGAATCTGAGAATCGTACTGCGATACGGTTTTTCATCAAATGAAGCAACTGCAACCATTTTTTTATTGTAATCGACAATAAAGTTGAAGTTTTCAATCGGCTCATCAGTTTGATAGAGCAAACCTGTTTTTATTTTTAATTCTTTCTTAATTCCACGTTGTTGCAGTTCATCGTAAAAATGTTTTTGATTGTTTGCAACAAGAGTCCTTCTTTCTGCCCACAGGTTTTTAGTGCTTTTCTTGTGGCGAATTTTCCAAATAATAAAGTAGATTGCCATACCGACAAGCACCAAACTAAGTCCTACATATATTATGTTGTAAATAGAATCTCCTATTTCGCTGCTAAGAATTGTGCCCATAAAAATCTCCTAAAAAATATTTGTTCAACGATTTGAACAATTAAATCATATCACTAAGAATTCTAAGTGTAAAGGATTTTATTAAAAAAACTTAGTAAAATAAAAACATGAGTACGTTTTCAATGAGATTGAGAGAGCTAAGGACAGATAAACAGATGTCGATGAAACAGTTGGCTGTTGCAATCGGCACGACTGACGCTGCAATTTCCAACTGGGAAAACGGAATCAACGAACCGAAAATCTCTTATGTCATAAGACTTTGTGAGTTTTTCAACGTTTCGGCTGATTATTTGTTAGGTATAGAGAATTGATGTTTTATATTTATGAATAATAATTACAGGGTGTTTAGCAATTTTGCTTGACACCCTTTTTAATTCGGAGTATTATAGTGTCAAGCAATTGTGTTTGACAGGTACAATATGGACAGATTTGAAATTTCATTGCTCAGGAACTACTACGGTGCGCTCCTGACTCAAAGACAAAACGAGATGCTTGTGATGCATTACGACGAAGATTTGTCTTTTGGTGAAATCGCGTCCATTTGCGGCGTATCCCGTCAAGCCGTTCTCGACGGAATCAACAAGGGTGAAAAGCATCTTGTAGAATTTGAAGAGAAGTTGCATTGGGTTGAAAAAGACAAGCGTATCAATAGTCTACTTGACGATTTGACCCTTGCCATCGGCAAGGATGAGACCAAACAAGCGGCTTGCGTGGCCGAGATCAAGCGTATATTGGTGGAATAATGGCATTATTTGAAAGTCTTTCTGACAGAATGAATCACATCTTCTCGAAACTGCGCAACAAGGGCAGATTGACGGAACTTGAAATAAAGCAAGCGATGCGCGAGATTCGCGTTGCGCTTTTGGAAGCGGACGTAAACTACAATGTCGTGAAAGACTTCACGGCAAAAGTGAGCGAAAAGGCATTGGGAGAAGATATTCTCAAATCTCTCACGCCTGCGCAACAAATAGTTAAAATTGTCAACGAAGAACTTTGCGCCCTTATGGGTAGCACTCATCAAAAACTTGCCGTAAGCGACAAACAGCCCACGATATATATGATGTGCGGTTTGCAGGGCGCAGGCAAGACCACGATGTGCGGAAAACTTGCGACCTATCTCAAAAAGCAAAACAAAAAGGTTTTGCTCGTTGCAGGGGATATATACAGACCTGCCGCAATACAACAACTCAAAGTCGTTGCGGGCAAAGCGGGCACAGAATGTTTCGAGATGGGGCAGATTGATCCCGTCAAGATTGCAAAGGCAGGCGTTGAGTATGCGCTCAAAAACGGTTATGACACGATGATAATCGACACGGCAGGCCGTTTGCATATCGACGAAACGCTTATGGACGAACTTGTCAACGTAAAGAAAGCGGTCAATCCCACCGAGATTTTGCTTGTGGTTGACAGCATGACGGGACAAGACGCAGTCACAGTCGCGGATACGTTCAACAAAAAACTCGATATAACCGGCGTCATAATGACGAAACTTGACGGAGACACTCGCGGTGGCGCGGCGTTGTCCATCAAAGCGGTGACGGGCAAGCCGATTAAATTCAACGGCACGGGCGAGAAGATGGAAGATCTCGAACCGTTCCATCCCGAACGCATGGCGTCGAGAATACTCGGCATGGGTGACGTGCTCACGCTCATTGAAAAGGCAGAGCAGGCTATATCGCAGGAAGACGCTCTCAATCTTCAAAAGAAACTGAAAGAGAATTCCTTTGACCTTGAAGATTATCTCAGTCAACTTGAAAGCATGAAGAAGATGGGCAACATCCAAGATATGATGTCCATGATCCCCGGCATGTCGGGCAAGTTGAAGCAGGGAGCTCAAATCGATGAAAAACAAATTGCCAGAACTAAGGCTATCATTCAATCGATGACGCCCAAGGAAAGACACAATCCCGAACTTATCAAAGCGTCACAGAAAAAGCGTATCTCCAAAGGTAGCGGCACGAGCATACAGGAAGTCAATCAACTGCTCAAACAGTTTGAAGCGGCAAAGGATTTGATGGCTCGCATGCAGAAGGGCGGACTTAAAGGACTTCGCGGTCTGAAAGGACTTTTCTGACAAAACATCGAATAAAACGGCGCAACTATTATAAAAAACGCCGAAAAATAGAAATATATAACAAAAATATATAACAAAAACAACTTTACACACAAGGAGAATTAACACTATGGTTAAACTTAGACTCACCAGAATGGGCGCAACCAAAGCACCTTTCTATCGCATCGTCGCAATGGACTCTCGCAAGGCAAGAGACGGCAAATATATTGACCAAATCGGTTTCTACAACCCCGTTTCCGAACCCAAGCAAATCGTCATCGACGCTGACAAAGCAAAAGAATGGCTCGCAAAAGGCGCACAACCCACCGACACCGTTATGGGTCTTCTCGTTTCTCAAGGTATCGTCGAGAAAAAGTAATTGGTGATTTCAAATGATTGAATTGGTCGAATATCTCGTCTCCTCGCTTGTTCCCGACGGAGATTATACCGTCGAGATGAGAGACGGCGTCAATGCAAACGACATCGTCGTCACGATTGCAAAAAAGGACATCGGCAAGGTTATCGGCAAGCAGGGTAGAATTGCAAAGGCAATCCGCACGCTTGTCAAATCTGCCAGTGCAAAAAGCAACGTGAAATACAACGTCGTCATTGAAGAGAAAAATGAAATCTGAGTTGACTATCGGAAAGGTTTTGAAACCGCGCGGACTCAAAGGAGAATTGAAGTTTGAGACTTATTCTTCCGATCCCGCACGGTTTTCTTGCCTGAAAAAACTCGGTATCGACAATACGGAATACACCGTTGAACGTATCAGCGTGGAAGGCAACGTGGCTTATTGCGTGCTTTTGGGCGTTGACAGTGTGGAAAAGGCGGAAAGTCTGCGCGGAAAACTTGTCACTTGTGACAGGAACGATTTGCCCGCGCTTGAAGAAGGAGAGCATTATATCGTGGACATGATCGGTCTTGCCGTTGTCGTAAACGGCGAAACGAAAGGCAGAATCAGCGACATTTTGCAATATGGATCTGCCGACGTGTACGTTGTCAAAAACGGCGACGTTACGTTCAGTTTCCCTGCGATAAAAGGCGTTGTCAAACAGGTTGACATTGACGGCGGCAAGATTGTCGTTGATGATTTTCTCTTTGACAGAGTGGTTGTCTACAACTGATGCTTTCAACAAATTCGGCGCATTAGATAGCCGAATTTTTGTTGTATAGAACGATATATCACTTCGTTTGTCAAATCGAGAAGATATATCGTTTTATATAAGGAATTTCAAATAAACCGTCGGTTTTGTCCGTGGTATGCAAGGTGAAAAATGAGATTTGACGTTCTTACGATATTTCCCGAATATTTTGACGTGCTGCGTCTGAGCCTTCTCGGAAAGGCGATAGACGGCGGCAAATTTGACGTGCAAGTCACAAATATCCGCGATTTTTCAAAGGACAAGCATCTCAAAACCGACGATACGCCTTACGGTGGCGGCGCAGGCATGGTTATGACTCCCGATCCTATCGTGAGCGCAATCGAAACGCTCGATCCCAATCACGAGGCATGGAGAGTGTATATGTCTCCGCGCGGAAAGCGGCTCGACCAAAAGAAAGTGGAAAGCCTTGCAAAAGAGAAGAGAATACTCATCCTTTGCGGCGACTACGAAGGCGTGGATCAAAGAGCCATCGACATTGCAATAGACGAAGAGTTGTCAATCGGCGATTATGTGCTTACGGGCGGCGAATTGCCTGCTCTCGTGACGATAAACGCCGTGGCAAGATACGTTGACGGAGTGCTTGGCAGTGACGAGTCCACCAAGGAAGAGAGCTTTTCCAACGGACTTTTGGAATATCCGCAATACACGCGCCCCGAAAACTATCGCGGCTACAAAGTGCCCGAAGTGCTGCAAGGCGGCAATCACAAGGACATCGAGAAGTGGAGACTTGAGAAATCGCTTGAAATAACGATGAAAAATCGTCCCGATTTGTTCGGAGAGTTGGATTTAAAAGAGTTTTTGCCGACCAAAAAGTCGAAACGTCGCAGATAACCGAAAAAATTGCTCGCACGCCGTACCGCCGTTTTTAATGCGATACGAGCATTTTCGCATTAAATAAAAGAAAAAGGAAAATGACAGTGAATATACAATGGTTTCCGGGTCATATGACGAAAGCAATTCGCATGATGGAAGAAAATCTTCGTCTTGTCGACGCGCTTATATACGTTATTGACGCAAGAGCGGTTTATTCTTGCGACAATCCCCTTTTCAACAAACTTTTGCAAGGCAAAAAAGTTCTTTACGTCTTCAATAAATGCGATTTGGTTGACAAAGATGACCTTGCGCTTTGGTGTGAAGAATTCAAGCAACAGGGCAAACCTTTCGTTAAAGCGATAGGTACGTCGGGTGACTGCTCGCAAATCGTTGCGGGACTCAAACAAGTCGTATCCGACAAAATCGAAAAATACGCCGCAAAAGGCGCAAAAATATCCGTAAGAGCAATGGTTGTGGGTGTGCCAAACAGCGGAAAATCCACAATCATCAACGCTATGGTCAAAAAAGCGAAAGCGGTTACGGGGGACAGACCCGGCGTTACACGCGGAAAGCAGTGGCTTTCCATCGACAACGTTGACTTTTTGGACACTCCCGGCACGCTGTGGGGCAAGTTCGAAGACCAGAAAGTCGCGCATCATCTTGCATATATAGGTTCGATAAGAGACGACATTCTCGACGAGAGTGAGCTTGCGTTCGATTTTCTTGACGAGATGAAAAAACTCTATCCGCAAAATCTCATCGAACGTTATAATTTGAGCGGAGAGAGCGACGATACGCTTGCGCTTTTTGAAGAAATCGCAATGGCACGCGGATTCAAACTCAAAGGAAATCAACCCGATTACGACCGCACGGCAAAGATGATAATAGACGAGTTCAGAAAGGGGAAACTCGGCAAAATCATGCTTGAAAAACCCAAAGCGAAACTCGTTCTCAAAGAAAACTGAAAACAAGACATATCAAATAAAATCGATATTCTAAACATATGAAAATCGTTTTTTCGACGATTTATTAAAAGAAAACCAAGGATAAAATTATGGTTAGTCCCGAAGAACTTATGACGTATGAAAATCAACTTCGCGAAAAAGGCTATCGTTATATTTGCGGAGTGGACGAAGTCGGTCGCGGTCCGCTTGCCGGACCTGTGACTTGCAGCGCGGTGATTATGGATCTTGACGCTCTCATAGTCGGCGTAAACGACAGCAAAAAGGTGTCGAAAAACAAGCGTGAAAAACTTTTCGACGTCATTTTGTCAAAAGCCGTCGCAGTGTCAACCGTATCTTATCCGCCCGAAAAAATCGACGAAATGAACATTCTCAACGCAACCAAGGCTTGTATGAAAGACGCGATTATGTCTCTTGACGTCAAGCCCGACATCGTAATCGTCGACGCACTCGAACTCGATATTCCTTACAAGACTTTCGGCATAATACACGGAGACGCGCTCTCATATTCGATAGGTGCGGCGTCGATCGTCGCAAAGGTGACGAGAGACGGGTATATGGAAGAGATGGCGAAAGTGTATCCGCAATACGACTTCGAGCACAATATGGGATACGGCACGGCAAAGCACATCGCGGCACTCAAAGAATTCGGTCCGACTCCCATACACAGAAAATCGTTTATAGGACATTTCGTGAAATGAACACAAAGCAAATCGGCGATATAGGCGAAAGCGTTGCCCGTCGCGTTTATAGCGAACGGGGATATACCGTTCTAGAAACGAACGCAAAATACGCAGGTTGCGAAGTTGACTTGATTTGCGAGTGCTATGTTGACGAAAACGGAAAACTCGTAAAGCGCAAAAAGAATTGCTCTTTAGTGAAGTTTGCCCATAAACTGCTTGGAATTTCGCCACTTGAAAAGGGCGAACGAACGATCGTTTTTGTCGAAGTAAAGACGAGATATGGTGAAGAGATGGGTGCGCCCGAAGAAGCGGTTACTCCCTACAAAGTCGGCAGGTACGTTACGGCGGCAAAAGCGTTTTTAAGTGAGCACAGACTTCAAAACGTCAATGTTCGTTTCGATATTTTCGCATTCGGCGAAGACGGCTACAACCTTATAGAAAACGCATTCTCGGAGAACGACGCAAAATATCCCAAGAACCGTGTGAGTTTCAGAAAATAGCGTTTATACGCTCGTTTTTAAGAAAAAAACGAAAAAAATCATTAAAAAGCCATAATTTATTGTTTATTCGCTTGTTAATAAACTTTATTTATGATAATATAACACGCGTGACTCGGATGTTCCGCTGGCAAGAGACACTTGTGAAAGAACATTTGGAAAATACAGGAGGTCCAATATGAACATTATCGACACTATCGAAAGAGAAGGCATGAAACAAGACTTGCCCCAAATCGCAATCGGTGACCAAGTTAAGGTCAACGTCAAGGTTGTTGAAGGTACGAGAGAACGTATCCAAACCTACGAAGGAA
>ULTU01020453.1_pt1 | contig 22364 bp, 21 predicted proteins | sample 1957861 | NCBI WGS metagenome assembly ULTU01 (sample SAMEA4835742, study PRJEB28245) | human gut metagenome | biome: gut microbiome; material: fecal sample | place: Denmark | collected 2008
ACCCTTGAATGGTCATGAACCGACACTGTTGGATTTGCAGAATTGCTTTTGTGAAACCGATAAGTATTTAAGGGCTAAGATGCCCAGCCTCTTAGTAGGCAATAAGAGAATTAAGCAGAAATATAAATCGCAAGGCGATTCTATATATTATATGTTTCCACCTAAATGGCATGTGAATTCCTTTCATGAAGATTTAAAGGTGAGTGAACCCACATTATTCTAAAAAATCAACTATGTTGAGTGAAATATCTATTGAGATTTTACAAAGATGCCCTAATCGTTGCATCTATTGTTCATCTCATTCCAATCCGCAGGCTACACATATCATTCCTTTTGAAATCATCAAGAACGTAATAGATGATGCCAAGAGTCTCGGATGTAAGACAGTTTGTCTTTCTGGTGGAGAACCATTCCTTCATCCGCATATATTAGATATTATCAGCTATATAGCTAAACAGCAGTTAACTTGCTATGTTTATACCAGCGGCATATATATGAAAGATGAAGTTTACTCTTCATTGCCAAATGAGTATATTGAAGCAATAAGAGGTATGGTAGATAAGGTTATCTTCAATGTCGAAGCAGATTCTTCTACTCTGTATGACAAGATCATGGGAACGGATGTCGGTGGATTTGATATGATGAAGAAATCGATTAATGATTGTGTGTCGAGTGGCTTGGTTGTTGAAACACATGTTGTTCCGATGCAAGTCAACTTTAAGCATTTGAAGTCTATATTCGAGATGTGCTATCAGTTGGGAGTTTCTAAGGTTAGTATTTTGCGTTTGGTATTGCAAGGAAGAGCTTTGGAAAATTTGTCACTAGTAAAATTGTCTGGTGAAGACAATTGGAAAGTGACAAAACTGATTAAAACATTGAATGAATCCTATAAAGGAAAGGTAAGAATAGGTTTGCCTTATTCTGACAGTAACTGTCGTATCTATTGCAAGGCAGCATCCGATAAGATAAATGTTCGATATGACGGTAACGTATATCCTTGTGAGGTTTTCAAGGATGATCTTTTGAATGCCAAACTTGGTTGTGAACCAGACAATGTATGGAAAGATAGTTTCTACAATATATATCAAAACTCTCCTTATTTGAATGTTGTTAGAAAAAGTATTGACGCATTTAAAAAGGAAGATGGCGATGAAACATGTTATGGACAATTTAAAATGAAGTAACTATGAATACAGATTTAGCTTTCTTAAAAGAGATAAAAGATAATTATCAATCCTTTGATGCATATTGTAATCAAGAATTAGGCTCTATATCAGTAGAGTACCCTTTAGATTCAGATATAAGAAATATGTTAGATGCTATTTCTTTAAGGGATGATGATGAAGATTTTGAAGTCTTTCGATTTTTTGAAGATTTGATTACTCTTTGGGAAAAACTTATTGAAAAATCTATCAAGGCTTTAAGATATTATGATACAAGAGAGCCGTTTAAAGGCAATCCGGCAAAACATCCTTTGGCTTATGGTGTAGAGGAATTGAGAACTTATTTTGATAAGTACATTAATTTCGAAACTACATTATATGGTAGTAGTAGATATTATCGTGACCATGTAGTACATGTCTTTAGAGTTTGGATTTTAGGCGTTTCTCAATTGTTGTCTAATGACAATGTCTTGTTAAAAGCAATCAAAATCGATGAAATGTGCAATGTTAATTCAATAGAAAAATTATCAATTTGGACATTGGTGGCACTAACTCATGATTTAGGCTATCCTTTAGAAAAGTCATTGGAAGTTGTAGAAAGAACTAAAGATATGATGAAATCTTTTGTTGTTAATCCGGCTATATCCATGGACTTGTCTTTTAATGGAGTACAGAATTCTATGAATGACTTCGTTTTGCGCTTTATGAGTTCAAAGATGATAGAGAAAAATAGCGAAGAAGGTGATAACTATAAATATGTTGCTCGTTTGCAGCCTAAATATTACTTTAAGTTTCAAAAATCACTAGAACGTAATAAGCATGGAATATTAAGCGCTTTAGTCATTTACAAAATACTTCGATATTTTTTGGAATCTGATTATAGTACTAACGAAGACTATTATTTCAAACCTGAGGATACTAGACAATTTTATATTCGCCGAGAGATTTTAAGAGCAATTTCTTCTCATACTTGTCATGACATTTATCAATTGACAGCAAAGAATTTTTCTTTCTTGTTGATTTTGTGTGATGATGCTCAAGAATGGGGACGTAAGGGTATTTCGGAATTATACATCAATAAATCTATTGAGTATGATTATGATGGGTTAAATATTGACTTGACTGATAATGTTGTTAAGGTGTCTTTTGGTGAAAAATATAAAAATATCGACAAGGAAGAAGATGTAAAGACAATCATATCACGTTTTATCGATATAAGTCGAGATTATAATGAAATATTTCGTGATGGTTTGGATACGGCTAAAAGAGATTTTTGTTTTAAGAAAAATACCGATGTAGATTTTGGAACAGGTAACAATAAAGTTGCGATATCTATGTCTTTAGTGATATCTAATGAAGCATCTTCAAAAATAATCATTAGTCTTTCTTCAACAAACCAGCATTGCCATAAATACAAGCAAATTGTTGGTTTAGTGAAAGAAATTTTTCATTCCAAGACTGAAGTACAAAATGGAAGATGGGAATTTGAATTAGGTAATTTATAATATGAGCATATTAAGTATTCTAAAGTATAAGTAGTTATGTTATATTCTGTTTCGTATGACTTGCAGAAAGCAACGTCAGAATATCAAGAATTGTATGATGGTATCAAGGCTTTTGGCACATGGTGGCATCAAACGGAAAGCGTTTGGATGATTAAAACAGAAAAGTCTGCAAAAGAAATCAGAGATTACTTAACCCAATTTATTAAAGATGGAGATAAGTTATTTGTTATTGAAGTTAAAAAGCATTGGGCAGGTATTGGCTTTTCTGGGAATGAGTACGATTGGTTAAAGAAAAATTTAGAATGATATGAAAACGGAACAACTTATTACTTGGTTTGATGTCGTTTCATTTATTGTTGGCATAGTTTCTATAGTATTGGCTATTGTATCTCTCGTCTTGAGCATACTTTTCTATAAATGGGGAAAAGAGGCTAGTAATCTGTCTTCTCAATTGACAACGAATATAGAAGCTCATACAAAATATCTAAAAGATTTGTTCGACAAAATGTTGAATACGACATTTGAAATGATACGAGACCATAACCAAGCTATGGATAGGAAATTCTTAGATGTTCCTGGCAAGACGGAAGAAAAAAGACAGGATAAGATAGATATAGAAGTTTTTAGTGAGCTCTTAGAAAAGGGGCAAATAAGTATTTCTGAATTAGCGAAAAAATTTGAAGTTAACCAGCAAACAATTAAGAATGTTGCTGATGACATTTCCAAAAGAGGACAACTGGTATTGCAAGTTGATGATGATAAAATCAAGTTGATAAGCAGATCTTTTCTTTGTTTCTCTTCCGTTGCTGGTGATTCAGATAAGTAATCTTGCATATCCCCTTGCGGTCCCAGCCCGCATAATATGGCGTAGACCTTTGATGGTCCGACAACCTTACAGCGTAGCGGTTCCGAGCACCGAGTAGGGCGGTTTCCCTCTTCTTCCCTGAGGGGAGAAGACCGAGAAGAGAGGTGGAGCCTTCCTTAATGGTAAGGAAGGACGGGTAGGTTTTCGAAAAAACTATTATGATGTTAGCAATCAAAGATACAGCTTTATTTTACCTCGAAGGATATATCCATGCGAAGGTAGCAGAGCATTTGCTTCAAGGCAAAGAACAACGGTTAAATGAATCCGGTAAGATTTAAGAGGAAATCTTAAGATTCGAGAACAAAGATAATAAGCTTGTGTACAATGGAAAATCCAAAAGTTTTTATATCATATAGCTGGCATCCTGAAGAGAATAAGATTAGGGTGCAGAGATTGGCTGAGCGTTTGATGCAAGATGGAGTGAATGTTATTCTTGACATCTGGGATTTAAAGCATGGTCATGACAAATATGTCTTCATGGAACAAATGGTTAAAGATCCCGATATAAAGAAGGTGCTTGTTATTTGTAACGAAGATTATGCTCTCAAGGCAGATGCTCGAAAAGGAGGTGTAGGAACGGAAAGCACGATAATGTCTGGCGATATTTATTCGTTAGCCGAGCAAACAAAGTTTATTCCTATTCTGATGGAGTGGAAGAATGGAGAAGCGTGTTTGCCAACGTTCTTAAAATCTCGTATGTATATCGATATGAGCAGCAATGAAACCTATGAGTTAGGCTACGATCAGTTGCTCAGAGATATCTATAGTAAACCTCTTCTTCGAAAGCCTGCATTAGGAAAAATGCCTTCTTATTTAGAAGCAGATTAACCTGTTTTGCTAAGTACGGCACGGGAGCAACAAAAGCTTAAAGAAAAGATAGATCAAAGTAGTGATCTACAAACTTGGATAGCTAGATATTGTGATAAGATAATAGGGTCTTTAGATCAATTCAAAGTCACATTTAGTGGAGGTAAAACCTGCGATTTGATAGAACTGGTAGAAAAGAGTATAGCTTCTATGCAAGTTGTTAACAACGATTTTATTGCTTTTGTTGATACTGTGGCATCTAACTCAGAATGTAATGGCAAGCAATTTGTCGATTTCTTTGAGAAACTCCTTCAGTATTACGAAGATAAAGATATAGAGTTGGCTTCCTCTACAGATTCATGGCATTTGAAAAATGATAATTATCGTTTCTTTAATTATGAACTCTTCTTATCATTTACGGCAATTTTTCAAAAGCATAATTACACATTGGATTACTATAAGAATAAAGGGTATTCGTCCTCCAGTCAAGTAGCTATTCTTATGAACAATTATGGAAGCGACAAATTCGCTTTTTGGGTAGAAGTCGATATTTTGTTGTATTACTTATCCTTGATATATGGAAAACCTGGAGATAGAATGTCTATGTGGTATCCTACATTGAGTATATATAATAGAGCATTTGAAATACTCCCAAAGATGGCTTCTATGCGATATTTTGAAAAAGCTAAGGTCATATTTGGTGTTGCTGATAAAGATGGTTTCAAGACTTTGATTGCAAGAACAAAGGATGAACTTCAACGTGATGCCTATCACAGAATTCCTAATTTGAAAGAGGGACTTAGTTATGATAAAGTTTATTCTTTACGATGAATAAGTCGCATAATCCGACAAGGTGTCGTTAGAGTCGCAAAGACGATTAAAGTATAAATTTTAGAAAATAAAACAATATTCGGTAGGTGAAGCACCACTAGCATTTTTTATAAGCTACTTTTCGCTTTTGGTGTGGAGCCTGCCTTTTAAATAACGATATAAAGTTAAAACAAAGATATAAAGCCATGAAAGGAATTGTATTAGCTGGTGGTAGTGGTACACGTTTGTTTCCAATCACCAAAGGCATCAGTAAGCAGCTGATTCCTATCTTCGACAAGCCGATGATATATTATCCTATTTCGGTATTGATGTTGGCAGGTATCCGTGAGATACTCATTATTTCAACTCCTTACGACTTACCGGGTTTTAAACGCCTCTTAGGCGATGGAAGCCAGTTCGGAGTCAAGTTCGAGTATGCTGAGCAGCCATCACCTGATGGCTTAGCCCAAGCCTTCATTATCGGTGAGAAATTCATTGGTAATGATTCTGCTTGCCTCGTATTAGGCGATAATATCTTCTATGGTGCAGGATTAAATCAGATGCTGCATCAAGCAGTAGTAGATGCTGAGCAGAACAACAAGGCTACCGTTTTTGGCTATCGTGTAAGTGATCCGGAGCGATATGGAGTTGCTGAGTTTGATGAGCAAGGCAATTGCCTTAGCATTGAGGAGAAGCCTGAACATCCAAAGAGCAACTATGCTGTGGTAGGCTTGTATTTCTATCCTAACAAGGTGGTAGATGTAGTTAAGTATATCAAGCCATCCGCTCGAGGAGAATTGGAAATCACTACTGTCAATCAGGAGTTCTTGAAGGATAAGGAACTGAAGGTACAGACCATGGCAAGAGGATTTGCCTGGCTTGATACCGGAACCCATGATTCTCTTTCTGAAGCATCCACCTTTATTGAAGTCTTAGAGAAGCGCCAGGGCTTGAAAGTCGCTTGCTTGGAAGGTATCGCATACCGTCAGGGATGGATTTCTGCAGAGCAACTCAGAGAAAACGCTCAACCTATGTTGAAGAACGATTATGGAAGATATTTGCTTTCTATACTTAATGAAAGCAAGGACACATTAAAGCAAAACTTAGAATTTTAAACAATTGTCTTTCTGTTTTCCAAGTATAAGACAGAAGATATAAAAATCATATATCTAATGGATAAGAAATTGATAACAGTAACATCTCCGTTACTGCCTAATTTGGATGATTTTCATGCTGAACTCCAGAAAATCTGGGATAGCAAGTGGATAACAAATAATGGTGATTATCATAAGAAACTGGAGGCAGCTCTTGCAGAGTATCTTAAAGTTCCTTATGTAAGCCTCTTTACTAATGGTACCCTGCCATTGCTTACTGCATTGCAGGCACTCCGTGTAACAGGTGAGGTTATAACTACTCCATATAGCTTCGTAGCTACTACTCACAGTATTTGGTGGAATGGTTGCAAGCCTGTATTCGTTGACATTGACCCTGCAACAGGTAATCTTGATCCAAACAAGATTGAGGCAGCCATCACTCCTAAAACTACCGCTATCATGCCTGTGCATGTATATGGAAAGCCTTGCGATACCAAGGCTATTCAAGATATTGCAGATAAGTATGGCTTGAAGGTTATTTATGATGCTGCTCATGCTTTCGGAGTAGAAGTAAATGGTGAGAGCATTTTGAATGCTGGTGATATGAGTACTTTGAGTTTCCATGCAACTAAGGTATATAACACTATCGAAGGTGGTGCAATGATTATGCACGATGAGAAGACCAAGAAACGTATTGATTACTTGAAGAACTTCGGCTTTGCAGGAGAAACCGAGGTTGTTGGTCCAGGTATCAATAGTAAGATGGATGAGATGCGTAGTGCGTATGGCTTGCTTAACTTGAAGCAGGTGGATGCCGCTATTGAGGCTCGTCATCAGGTAGCTATCAAGTATCGTGAGGCTTTGCGCAATGTTGAAGGCATTACCTTCTTCGATGACATGCCTGGTGTTCGTCATAACTATAGTTACTTCCCAATCTTCATTGATGCTCAGAAGTATGGTATGACTCGTGATGAACTGTATGCAAAGATGAAGTCACAGAATGTGTTGGGTCGTCGCTACTTCTATCCATTGATTAGTGAGTTCTCTACCTATCGTGGTTTGGAGAGTGCTGATCCTACTAATTTACCAAATGCTCATAAGATGGCAGATAGTGTAATCTGCTTGCCTATGCATCACGCATTGAGTGAAGAGGATATTCATAGAACATTGGATTGTATCTTAAAATAAATAGAAACAATGTCACAAAAGAAAATACTCTTGTTGGGTGGTTCTGCCCAACAAGTCATTGCCATCAAGACTGCTAAAGAACTTGGCTATTATACAGTCTTGTGTGATTATCTGTCAGATAATCCGGGACAGTTTGTTGCTGATAAATATTATAATGCCAGTACTACAGATGTTGAGGCTGTTTATCAAATAGCGAAAGACGAACAGGTTGATGGTATCCTTGCTTATGCTTCAGATCCAGCTGCACTTCCAGCAGCAATTGTTGCAGAGCGTTTAGGTCTTCCTACTAATCCAGCCAAGAGCGTAGAGGTTTTAGGATTGAAATATCCTTGGCGTCAGTTCTTGCAGAGCCATGGTTTTGCTTGTCCTAAGGTTTATTCTTTCCATCCTGAAACCTCATTGGATGAGATTAAGGAAAATGCGAAGAATTTTACTTTCCCAGTAGTAGTTAAACCAACAGATTCTTCTGGTAGTAAAGGTGTAACTATGTTGGAAAACTGGGATGGCCTGGAGAAGGCAATCGCTTGGGCTGATTCCTATTCAAGAAATAAGGTTTTGCTTGTTGAGGAATATATACAGAGAGGTTTCCCTTCAGTTGTTGGTGGAGACATCTTTGTTTGGGATGGAAAGGTTGTTCTCTATGGAGAGATGGAGTGCCTTAGGGATACCAAGAGAAGTCCTCTTATTCCAATTGGTAAGAAAAAACCTTTGTGTACATCTGAAAAGCAGACTTCTAATATTCATAGAGAATTACAGCGTATTGTTACTGCACTTGACGTTCGTTTTGGTGAATTAAACATCGAGATTATTCTTGATAAAAATGATAACGTTCATTTCTTGGAATTAGGTCCTCGTGCAGGTGGCAACATGATTCCGATTCAGTTGAGTGATGCATACGGTATTGATTTAGTGAAGGCTAATGTTCAAGCTGCAATGGGAGAAAAGCCTGAGTTCTTGGAGCAGCCAGTAAAGTCATTGCCAGGTTGCTATATGCACTATGTTCTCCATAGCTACGAAGCAGGAACTTTCAAGGGTATTGAAATCGATGAAAGTATTGCCAAGAATGTTTATCGTCAGGTAATCTATAAAAAAGAAGGTGATCCTGTAGAAGTATTCGATGGTGCTGGTAAGGCATTAGGAATAATCTTCCTTCACTTCGATACAGTTGAACTGATGGAGGATTTTTGCAAGAACTACAATTCATTAATTAAAGTAGTACTTAAATGAACGAAAAAACAATAACTCCTATAGGTGGTTATTTCGAATTAGAACTTCCTCACTTTCCTGAAATTCATTCAGAAGCGATTGCTTTGAATAGTGGTCGTTTCTGCTTGGAATATATTTTGAGGTGCAGGAATTATAAGAAGGTATATGTTCCTTATTTTACTTGTGATTCTGCTATAGAGCCAATTGTTAAGCTTGGAATTTTATATGAGTTTTATCATATAGATAAAAACTATCGTATAGTTGAAGATATCAACCTGCTGGAAAATGAAGCACTGCTGTACACCAATTATTGGGGATTGCATGATGACTATTGTTTGAAACTTGTAAGCAAGTATAAAAAACAATTGATTCTTGATTATACCCAGGCCTTTTTCTCTAGACCGATAGACGGGATAGACACTTTCTATAGTTGCAGAAAGTTCTTTGGTGTTCCTGATGGTGGTTATCTTTATACAGACGCAATAGCTGATTTTGAATTAGAGAAAGATGAATCTTATACTCGTATGGATTCATTGGTGAAGCGTATTGATTTGTCTCCTGAAGCAGGTTATGATGATTTCCATAGAACGAGTAAGGTCTTCCATGATTTACCAATTCGTCGTATGTCGAACTTTACCAAGCGAATGATGCAAGGAATTGATTATGGTAGTGTTGCTCAATGCCGTTTGGATAATTATAATGTTTTGTGTAAACATTTAGGTGGCAGACAACTCAATTATGGTGAAGTTCCTATGATATTTCCATTTGAGTCGGAGCAAGGTCGGGAACTTCGTAAGAAACTGATAGAGAACAAGGTCTTTGTAGCAAAATACTGGCCAAATGTAGATGAATGGGCTGGTCAAAATGCTTTAGAGACTTGGATGGCAAATCATATTCTTCCTTTACCAATTGATCAGAGATATGGAAAAGAGGATATGGAAAGAATTTTAAATATAATAAATTGATAAAACAATGAAGAAACTATTGATGCTAGGTACTAGCAAAGCTAGTTGTGAAATGATAGAATATGCTAAGAGTCAAGGCATATATACAATTGTTACTGATTACTTAGCCCCAGAGAAATCTAAAGCTAAACTTATAGCTGATGAATATTGGATGATAAGTACTGGCGATTTTGATACATTGGAGAAAAAGTGCCGTGAAGAGCATATTGATGGTGTATGTAGTGGTATTAGTACCTTTTGTATTCCTGCGACAATGGAATTGTGCAAAAGGCTTGGGTTACAGGCATATTGTACTCCTGAATCTTGGCATTATACAATGAATAAGTACGATTTTAAGGCATTATGTCGCTCTTGTAATGTACCGGTGGCTACAGATTATTTTGTAAGCAATCCACCAACGGAGGAGGAACTTAACAACATCAAATTCCCTGTTGTTGTTAAAGCAGTTGATCAGAGTGCCAATCGTGGTATGAGTTATTGCCATAATAAGGAGGAGATTCTACCTGCGATAGAATATGCACATAGTTTCTCTAAAGATAGTAAGGTTGTTATAGAGCGTATGCTCAAAGGTGTAGAATATACTGCTTATTATGCATTGGTTAAAGGAGAGGCCTCATTAGTAAGTTTATTCTCAGATTTGGCTCAACCTGGAACTCCTAACAATTGTTATGCAGTAAACTCAACTGCTTGTGATAAGTTGGATGTATATTTAAAAGAGGTTGATTCATATTTCCGACAAGCTCTAAAGCAGGGGGGCATGAAAGATGGTGTTTGTTGGATAGAACTCATACTTGATGAAGATGGTCACTTTTATGTAATTGAAATGGGCTACAGAATGTCTGGCGATATGATGGCTATTCCTATTAAGGATGTTACAGGCTTTAATTCATATAAGTGGCTGGTGGATTATGCACTTGGTGCAAAATATACAGTTAATGATTTGCCCGTATCTCAAACAAAACTTTATAAGGATTGTGGTTGTGCTTATATTTTATGGTCAACCAATAAACAAGGTAAGATACATCATATAGAAGGATTGGATGAAATACTTGCAGAAGAAGGTGTGCATCTCGCACCAAATGTTTATAATGGCGATAATTTCGTAGCTCATCAGTATTTGTTAACGTTTACATTTACAGGAAAAGATGTCGACTATGTATGCAACCAAATTGATAAGATAAACAAAACTATTAAGGTTATTGACGAAGATGGAGAAGATGTTGCTATGAGATTTACAGATTTTGATGAATTAAGAAGAATTTATTACTGTAAATAAGTATGCCAAATTCTGATTTAAAGAAAAATCTCAATACACTTGATGTACTATCTGTTGCCTTTGGAGCTATGATTGGCTGGGGCTGGGTCGTGTCTTCTGGGCAATGGATAACATCTGGTGGTGTCTTAGGTACAGTTATTGGTTTTCTTATAGGTGGTCTGATGATATATTTTGTTGGACTTGCTTATGCAGAATTGACTACGGCTATGCCTAAATCAGGAGGTGTACAAAACTTCTGTTATGCAGCCTTTGGTCCTGTGGGAGCCTTTGTTAGTACTTGGGCGTTGATATTGAGTTATGTTGGAGTAGTGTGTTTTGAAGCTGTATCATTTCCTACTATCATACAATATATTTTTCCTGGATTCTTAAAAGGATATTTATATACCGTAAAGGGCTTTGATATTTATGCATCGTGGTTGGTTGTGGCAATCATCACTGCTGCTATAATTGTTTATATCAATATAAAAGGAACTAAAAAGGCTGCCAAGTTACAGAATATCTTGACTTGTATTATTGCAGGAGTAGGATTGATATTAGTTGCAGGTTCTGCTTTCACAGGAAATACTGATAATATTAGCCAACAATTATTTGTTGGTGATAATACGATTTCTATTGTTGAAAATGTAGCTAAGGTTGCTATCATGACACCTTTCTTCTTATTTGGCTTTGATGTAATCCCTCAGGCAACTGAGGAGATAAATATGCCATTGAAGAGGTTAGGACGTATGATGATCCTATCCATAGCAATGGCGGTAGGGTTTTATGCTTTGGTTGTATTGGCAATAGGTTATGTGATGAATGGCAATCAGATGGTGACATCAATGCAAGGTGCAGGATTGGTTACTGCAGACGCAATGGCTATCGCTTTTAATAGTCATACGATGGCAAAAGTATTGATATTGGGAGGACTTTGTGGTATCATTACCAGTTGGAATTCATTTTTAATTGGTGGTAGTCGTGTTATGTTTGCTATGGCAAAGTCACGGATGATTCCTAGTAGCTTTGCAAAATTGCATCCTGTCTATAAAACTCCAATTGTCGCATTGTTATTGTTAGGTTTAACATCTATCATAGCTCCATTCTTTGGAAGAGTTATGTTAGTTTGGATAGTAGATGCCGCTAACTTTGCCTGTTGTCTAGCATATTGTATAGTCTCTCTTTCATTTGTCGTTTTGCGAAAGAAGAAAGCGGATTTGAAGAGACCATATCGGGTAAGACATGCATATTGGGTAGGTATAATGGCAGTGCTTATGTCTGGCTTTATGGCTGCGATGTATCTGATACCAGGCTCTGCTTGCACTCTTGTATGGCAAGAGATGGTTATTGTGGTTGGATGGACACTTCTGGGTATCTTTTTGGGTATTAGAGGCAAGATAGTGTATAAAGATTCTTTTGCTTCAAATATGGAACCCTAATTTTTTATAGATGTTTTTTTTGTTAATGGATAAAACTCTAGATTTTGTAATCAATATAATAATTAGTATCGCGTAGACAAAGATGCAACAAGAATCATTAAAGAATAAAACGATAAAAGGAGCAGGATGGAGTGCTGCTGATGCCTTTCTTGGGCAGGGAGTAACTTTCATAGTCGGTTTGGTGTTGGCACGCCTTCTCTCTCCTGATGAATATGGATTGATTGGTATTTGCTTGATCTTTACAACAGTTCTCAACGGCATTGTTGATAGCGGATTTAGTAATGCATTGATTAGAAAGAAAGATGTGACAGATGAGGATTACAACACAATGTTTATGACCAATATGGCAATTAGCATAGTATTGTATATTCTTCTTTTTGTAAGTGCTCCGTTTGTATCTGATTTCTTTCATCGCATAGAATTAACGGCATTAGTTCGAGTTACAGGCTTGATACTATTTTTAAATGCTCTATCTATAACACAAGTTACAATTCTTACAAAAAACATAGATTTTAAGACAAAGACTAAAGCTTCTCTAGTTTCTGCCATTATTAGTGGTGTGATTGGCATTGTTATGGCGTTTATGGGATATGGTGTTTGGTCTTTGGTAGCCCAACAACTTTCTAAGCAGTTGTTATATACATTATGTTTGTGGGGGTTGAATAAATGGTGCCCCAAGTTTACATTCTATAATGATAGTTTTAAGTATATGTGGAGCTTTGGTTGGAAACTCCTTGCTAGCGGTATCTTGAATAATGTATGGAACCAGTTATATCAGGTTGTTATTGGACGATACTATACTTCTTCAACTCTTGGACACTATACTCGGGCTAATGAATATGCAAGTATATTTTCATCTAATCTTACATCAATAGTCCAGCGAGTTAGTTATCCTGTTTTGGCAGAAATGCAGGAGGATAAGAAACGAATGGTACAAGGATATAGAAAAGTAATCAAGGTTACAATGTTTGTTACAGCAGTATGTATGATTTCGTTAGGAGCTGTTTCAGAACCCTTGGTATATACTTTAATTGGAACAAAGTGGTATGAGGCTGCAACATATCTTCCTTTAATATGTATATCAATGTCTTTGTATCCTTTGCATGCTATCAATCTTAATATTCTTCAAGTTATAGGTAGAAGCGATATATTCCTTTATTTGGAAGTTTTAAAGAAGTTTGTTGGATTAGTTCCGCTTGTAATAGGAATTTTTTGTGGTATTTATTATATGCTATTGGCTTCAATCTTCACAGGTGTTTTAAGTTTATATCTTAATACTTGGTACACTGGCAAAACTCTGAATTATACTTTTTGGAAGCAGTTGCATGATATTGCACCATCTTATTTTACTGCATTGGTTATCGCCGTTGCCGTTTATTTTTTGAAGTTTTTGATGTTACCATGTTATGTAGTATTGGTACTTCAGATAATTGTAGGAATAATTGTCGGTTTAAGTATTAGTGAACTTCTTAAATTTGAAGAATATATTGAGTTAAAGTCGATTGTGATTAAAATGATAAAAAGAAAATAATTAAGATATGGAATATCCAAAAATTAAAGTGTGTGTAAGGTGTTTTACCTTTAATCAGGCAAAATACATAGAGGATACAATGAATGGTTTTGTTATGCAACAAACAGATTTTCCGTTTGTTTGTTGTATCGTTGATGATGCTTCTACAGATGGAGAGCAGGATGTAATCAAGAAGTATATGGATATGCATTTTGATTATTCTCCAAATTCAGTTTCATTCGAAAAAGAAACAGATTATGCCTATATTCATTATGCGCAGCATAAAGAGAATAAAAACTGTTATTTTGCAGTTGTTTTTTTGAAAATGAATTTGTATTCAAAGAAAGAAGGATTTAAAAAATTTGAATATATTTCAGAATGGCGTGATATTTGTGAATATGAAGCAATATGCGAGGGTGATGACTTTTGGATAGACACAAAAAAACTTTCTAAACAGGTTTCATTTCTTGATACTCATCCAGATTATGGTTTCTCTTACGCCAAAGCATATAGCTGTAATGAATCGAGTGTTATAAACAAAGATGTCTTCTATGGGAAAAAGAAAGAAACTTTTGATGACTTGATTGAAGGAAACACCATTCCTACTCTTACTGTAATTTATAGAAAAAAACTATATGATCTTTACAGAAAAAAAATACAGGATAATCCCGCTTGGATAATGGGTGATTATCCAATGTGGTTGTTTTTTATTATACATTCAAAAGTTTATTTTTACAACGAGTTTGTTGGAGTTTATCGTATCCTTCCAGAATCAGCAAGCCATTCTTCAAGTTTGAAAAAGAGATTGAAATTTATAAGAGGAATTTTTGAAGTGCAAAAGGATTTGATTTTATATGCTCATAGGTCTGATTTATACTTTCTGATTTGTAGAAAAGCAATTTGTGAAGCTTTGTTTGTTTGTGCATATGAGTTTGCTGTATTTTGTAAGTTAAAAAAAAAGAATTAGATTGTTTGTACTTTTGCTGTTTATATCAATAAGCATTACAAGAATAACAGAAAAGACGGCATCTGTTTCTTAGATTTTATTCATACATTATATCCGATACGGTAACAATCTTTGTGATTGGAATACTTTTATAAATATAGATAATAAATAATATGCGCCAAATGATAAAAAAAATATTATTATTCATTTTAGTATTCTTTCTTGTTTTTCGGCCAGAATTTATTTTTATTCCGTTGGGAGTAAATTTGTTTTTCGGAACATTGGGCTTTGCAGTATATTGTTCTGATAATAAAACAAGAAATAAATTATTTCGGTTGAGTCATTTTTCGTTTGCCAAGATATTTAAATTATTTTTGCCTCCATTAATTTGTTCTTTTATTTCGTTAATGATTAATTCTTCTGTTGACTTATATTTTCCACGTTATGTTATAAGTATGGTGTTTGCATTTTGGGCTGCATATTTGTTAGCTTGGGGATTTGTAAGAACTTATGGAGAACTAACGTGCAGGAAACTAGCTGAATATATGATTTATGGTTGTGTTATTTATGTGTTGATAGCTTTGATTTGTTTTATAAATCCTTCGTTGTATGCTATCTTGAATTCCTTGCAAAGAATGGATGAAATTGCAGCTGAATCATTTGATAGAACAGAAGGTACGCGATTGATAGGTATAGGTGCTAATTTTTATACTTCCGCAATTATTAATGGCTTGATTCTGATACTAATGGGAGTATGTATAGCCATCTATAAGTATTCCATTATAAAAAAAATCATTCTTGTCTTTATGTTTATACTAATTTCAGTTTTAGCTCTCATGATGGCAAGAACAGTTATGTTTGGCATAATAATTGGAGGTGTTTTCTTGCTGAGTTCTTTTATACGTACGTCTAAAGATTTTTATCAGTCTTTATTCGTCACGGTTTTACTTATCATCTGTGTATATGTGCTAGTTCCTATATTGTTTAAAAACTATGCTTCGGATTTAGATGTTCTTGCTTCTTTCGGATTTGAAATGTTTATTAATAAAAGCCAAGGTGGTAAAATGGAAAGTCATTCTATGTTGCATTTATATGAAATGTGGGAAACATTACCTGATAATATTAAAACTTGGATTTTTGGTGATGCTCTATGGGAATATAATGGAGGATATTATAAAGGTGTAGATCTGGGCTATTTACGTCATTTGTATTATTTTGGTCTTATAGGAACTTTTTTCCTTTTTAGATACTATTATTTGACAATAAAAACGATTTTTTTAGAAAAGCGATTATTTTCCCCGAAACATAGGGGGGTTGTTTTTGCGCTTTGTGTTTTTGTGTTAATTTTGAATGCAAAAGGTCCTTGTGATTTGTACCTCTATATTATTCCTTTTTATTTCTGTAATGACTATATGTCACAGAGTAGAAAACAAATAAATGTAAATAGAAAAAAGTTAATAAAATAAAGTTTGTATTATGAAAATTCTTCATATTCACCCAGCAATGAAAGGTGGCGGAATCGAGTCCATGATTTGTGCTTTAGCTAATGAAATGTCTAAGACGGAAAATGTTACAGTTTGTAGCTTATTCCAGCCTCAACCGGATGATGTGTTTTGGAACAAGTTGTCTCCAAGAGTTCACAAGAAGACATTAGGAAAGTGCAAAGAGGGAATTTCTTTGAAAGAAATATTTAAAATATATCAATATATAAAAAAGGAACGTTTTAATGTCGTTAACGTTCATGGAAAGTTCTATTATTATGCTTTATCTGTATTGTTGTTAAATAAGAAAGTTAAGTTCTTTTATACTGTCCATTCTGATGCAAAAATGGAGAATCTTGGATGGGATCGGTGGATTTTCTTTTTGAAAAAGTTTTGTTTTAGAAAAAAAATAATTCATCCGATAACAATATCAAAAACTTCTCAAAAATCTTTTGCTATGGTTTATGGATGTTATAGCGATTTGATATATAATGGAGTGAAACGTCCTTTATTATCTGGTTTCCATTTGGCTGATAATTACAAGATTTCTGAACAGACCAAAGTCTTCATCCATGCAGGAAGAATTGATGTTCCAAAGAATCAAATTGTTTTGTGTAAAGTATTTGATAAATTGATAAAAGAAGGTTATGATGTTGTTTTATTAATAGCAGGATCAAAACAACGTAGCGACATATTCAATTCTATAAAACATTTTTTTGGAGAAAGAATAATCTATCTTGGAGAAAGAAATGATATTCCGCAACTTATGTCTTGTTGTGTTGCTATGTGTTTGCCATCAATATGGGAAGGATTACCTGTTACTTTGCTTGAAGCTTTTTCGGTTGGTTGTATTCCTATTTGTTCAAATGTAGGAGGTATTCCTGATGTTGTATCATCAGGATATAATGGATTTCTTTCTTCATCTCCTTCTGAAGAGGATTATTATCAGGCTATGAAGGAATTTCTTTTGTTATCAAATGAGGACATTGGACGTCTTTCAGATAATTGCCGTGTCTCGTTCGAGAATTACAATATAGTAAATACAGCTACAACTTACATAAAAACTTATAAATCATATTAATTATGAAAGATTTTTTAAGTGGACTCTACCATTTTCTTTTAGAGATATTAATGTGGATTCCTTGCCATCCTTTTCGTAGACTAATAGCTAAGATAGTTATGGCAAAGTTTGATAATACTAGCTCAATTTTTCGTAATGTGGATTTAAGAAGCCCGTATCGTATTTCAATAGGAAGTCATTGCAATATTAATAAAAAAGTAGTTTTAGATGGAAGGGGGAGTTTGATTATTGGCAATAACGTAGATATTGCACAGGAGGTTAATATATGGTCTGAACAACATGATTACAACAATCCTTCTTTTAAAGCTATCAATAAGCCTGTTTTAATTGATGATTATGTTTGGATAGCGAGTAGAGCAACAATCCTTCCTGGCGTACACATTGGGAGAGGAGCTGTTGTAGCTTGTGGTGCTATAGTTTCTAAAGATGTTCCTCCTTTGGCTATTGTTGGTGGTGTTCCCGCCCATATTATTGGGTATCGTCAGAATATTATGAATTATAAACTTGGTAATAGAACTTGGTTTAGGTAAATTATGAAGCAATATATAATACTTGATATATCAGGAAAAGTGGAAAAATATGACAATGCGTTATTTGATGCATTGTGTAGATTAGATTCTAAGGCCACTTTTCGATGTCTTATGCCTGGAAAAGGTTTGTTTTCTTTTATTCCAAAGAAAATTAAAAACTCAGAGAATTTATTTAAGCGATTAATTAAGGTTTTGGAAGTTCTACTTAACTATATGGTCATTTGTTCTTGTTTATATAGAAAGAAGCCTGAAGTACTGCATGTCCAATGGTTACCTCTTTTGGAATTTGTTGGTTGGGAAATTTATATTTTCAAATATTTTAAAAAAAAATCTCCATCTACAAAGTATGTTCTTACAATTCATAATATTTATCCACATAATATGAGTGATAGAGCAAAGATATCTTATAATATTCGTTTCCGAAAAATTTCTAAAATGTTTGATGCATTTATTGTTCACACACAAAATAGTAAAGTGGAAGCAGTCAAAGATTTTGCTTTAAACGATTCCAATGTTTATGTTTGTTGTCATGGCGTTTTTGAGCCTCATAATGTTATGATTAAAACGAAAAAATATATAATGGAAAATATCAATATATTGCAGTTTGGAAATCAGTCGTTCTATAAGGGTACAGATCTTTTAGTTGATGCTATATGTGGATTAGATGAAAGACGTAAATCTAGGGTTTCTGTTAATATTGTTGGTGATATATCACCTGTATTTCTTGCAGACTTGAAGAGTAGGGATACAGACTCAAAGATTAATTGGATACCATATTTTTTAAACGATGATAAATTATATGAAGTAATTAATAATTCAGATATAATTGTGTTGCCCTATCGAGCAATTTCTCAGAGTGGTGTTCTATTGCTTTCGATTTATTTTGAAAAGCTTATTATTTGTTCTAATCTACCATCTTTTATCGAAACTATGAGTCTTGAAAATAGTAAAGAACTTGATGACTGTCTTTTTTTTGAGACAGAAAATGCTGACTCTTTAAGAAAGCTTCTCATTCGTTACATTGATGGTAATGTTTGTGTAGACAAACTTATAAATAGAATCAAATATTTAAAGAAACTGTATTCTTGGGATAGTGCAGCAAAGTCAACTCTTAAAGTTTACGAATTGAATTTTAAATAGATATAGATAATTGTTTGCTTTCGACGTTTACTCTTGTGATTAGAAGAAATAAAATCTTTGAGTAGATTCTGTTTCCTCTAGAAGATTACGACTTAACATATTTAATTTAATGAAATACAAAACAATGAAAGACTTTAGTAAAATTAAAATAGCAGTAGCCGGTACCGGCTACGTAGGTCTGAGTATAGCAACCCTGTTATCTCAGCACCATCATGTAACAGCAGTAGATGTAATCCCAGAGAAGGTGGAGAAACTCAACAATAAGATTTCTCCAATCCAGGACGATTACATCGAAAAGTATTTGGCTGAGAAGCCATTGAACCTCGTGGCAACCCTTGACGGCAAATCAGCCTATAAGGATGCAGACTTCGTAGTGATTGCAGCACCAACCAACTACGACCCAGTGAAGAACTACTTCGATACAACCCATGTTGAAGAAGTCATCGACCTGGTTTTGGAAGTAAATCCAGATGCTGTGATGGTCATTAAGAGTACCATCCCAGTAGGTTACACCCGTAACCTCTACTTGAAGTATGCCAAGAAGGGCGTGAAGAAGTTCAACCTTCTCTTCTCTCCAGAGTTTCTTCGTGAGAGCAAGGCACTCTATGATAACCTTTACCCAAGCCGCATTATCGTAGGCTATCCAAAGATTATCGACCGTCCAGAGTTCGCAGAGGAGAACGAGGCAATCGAGTCAGTAACTAATGTCGAGATGTTGAAGAAAGCAGCCAAAACCTTCGCCGCTCTGCTCCAGGAAGGTGCCATCAAGGAAAACATTGATACCCTCTTCATGGGCATGAAGGAAGCAGAGGCAGTCAAACTCTTTGCCAATACCTATCTGGCACTCCGAGTAAGCTACTTCAATGAGTTGGATACATACGCAGAGGTAAAGGGACTCGATACCAAGGCTATCATCGATGGCGTAGGTCTTGACCCACGAATCGGCACCCATTACAACAACCCAAGCTTCGGCTATGGTGGTTATTGCTTGCCAAAAGATACCAAGCAGCTCCTTGCAAACTATGCCGATGTTCCAGAGAACCTGATTGAGGCAATCGTAGAGAGCAATCGTACCCGTAAGGACTATATTGCTGATGCCGTACTCCAGAAGGCAGGCTATTACAGCTATGCCGATGCCAACAGCTATGATGCTAGTAAGGAGCACAACTGCGTGATTGGTGTCTATCGCTTGACCATGAAGTCAAACAGCGATAACTTCCGCCAGTCTGCCATTCAGGGCATCATGAAGCGTATTAAGGCAAAGGGCGCTGAGGTAGTCATCTATGAGCCAACATTGGAAGATGGAAGTACATTCTTCGGTAGCCGAGTAGAGAACAACCTCGCAGCCTTCAAGTCACAGAGCCATGCCATCATCGCCAACCGCTATGATGCTTGTCTGGATGATGTAAAGGATAAGGTTTATACACGTGATATCTTTAGGAGAGACTAGTATTATGGATGATTACGGATTAGTATCAATTATCACTCCAACATGGGCGTGCGCTCCTTTTATCAGTGAGACAATAAGAAGTATTCAAGCTCAGACCTACCAGAATTGGGAATTGCTGATACAGGATGATTGTTCTATCGATAATACACTTGAGGTAATCCGTCCATATCTGGATAAGGATAGTCGCATCAAATATGAGTGCAATCCTAGGAATAGTGGAGCAGCTATTACTCGCAATAATGCTCTTCGCAGAGCAAAGGGTAGATGGATTGCATTCCTTGATTCTGACGATTTATGGATGCCTGAGAAATTAGAGCACCAGTTGAAGTTTATGGTGGAGAATGATTATGCCTTCTCTTATCATGAATATACAGAGATAAGCGAGGATGGCAAGGACTTAGATATCTATGTTTCAGGTTTGTCTAAAGTAGGTAAATTTGATATGTATGCATGTTGTTGGCTTGGTTGTTTGGCTGTAATGTATGATGCAAGCAAAATAGGTCTTATTCAGATTAATGATGTCAAGAAGAATAACGATACGGCTATGTGGCTGAAAGTTATTCAAAAGGCTGATTGTTATTTACTGAAAGAAAACCTAGCAAAGTATCGTCGTCGTAAAGTAAGTATTACTCCCAAACCATTATGGAAGCGTATATGGGCTCATTATCCGTTGTTCCGTAAGGCAGAAGAAATGAATCCTCTTGTAGCCACTTTCTGGGTTTTTATGAATGTCTTAGGAAATGGCTGGAAGAAGATGTTTTATGTGAAGAAAAATAATTTTTAATAATTTATCTCTTGTTTTATATTTCTTTTTGATGATCCTTTAAGAAGTATATTTCAAAAAATCAAATATTATGAGTACAGATTTGAAAAGAAGAAATGTGCCTTTCTCTCCACCTGATATGACGGAGGCTGAGGTTAGTGAAGTACGTGATGCTATTTTGTCTGGTTGGATTACAACTGGACCTCGTACTAAGAAATTGGAAAAGGAAGTGGCAGAGTTTGTTGGCGTGGAGAAGGCTGTATGCCTGAACTCGCAGACTGCTTGTGCAGAAATGGCGCTGAGATTGCTTGGCGTAGGTGAAGGGGATGAGGTTATCGTTCCTGCTTATACTTATACGGCAAGTGCATCTGTTGTTAACCACGTGGGGGCAACCATCGTCTTCGTAGATGTACAGAAGGATTGTCTTGAAATGGATTATGAGGCATTGGAGAAGGCTATCACTCCTAAAACCAAGGCGGTGATTCCTGTGGATCTCGGTGGTATCCCTTGCGATTACGACCGCATCTTCGCTATCGTGGAAAGCAAGAAGGAGATGTTTACTCCTAAGACAGATCTTCAGAAGATGATAGGCCGTATCGCTGTTTGCTGTGATGCAGCCCATGCCTTCGGTGCTTCACGTCATGGAAAGATGGTTGGTAGCATCGCTGACTTCTCATCATTCAGTTTCCATGCTGTCAAGAACTTCACTACTGCTGAGGGCGGTGCCTTGTCTTGGAATCTTCCTTTCGGCAATGAGAAGGTGGTGGAGGATTTGGATAAGAATCCAGAGAATACCTTCAGCGGTGTACCTGAAATTGAGGGGGAGACCTGGAACGAGAACTTGTATCGCAAGGCTCAGTTGTTGAGCTTGCATGGTCAGAACAAGGATGCCTTGGCTAAGACTAAGCTGGGTGCCTGGGAGTATGATATCATCGGTACTTGGTATAAGTGCAATATGACTGACGTGGTGGCTGCTATCGGTCTGGTTCAGATGAACCGTTACAAGGGTATGCTGGAGCGTCGTCGTCAGATGATTGAGCGTTACAATGAGGCGTTCAAGGATATGAATGTGGCAGTATTGCCTCACTATAACGAGGAGCATACTTCTTCCGGTCATCTCTATATCGTTCGCCTCCTGGGTAAGACCCGTGAGGAGACAAACAAGGTGA
>ULTU01042343.1_pt1 | contig 22049 bp, 20 predicted proteins | sample 1957861 | NCBI WGS metagenome assembly ULTU01 (sample SAMEA4835742, study PRJEB28245) | human gut metagenome | biome: gut microbiome; material: fecal sample | place: Denmark | collected 2008
TAAGAGCCATCAGCTAATTTTTTTTTTCAGGATTAGAAACAGATACTTTGTGGTCGTACCATTTTCCCTTTGTTCCAATTAATGCAAGGTCAAAGTCTTCATCCACTGCAGGAACCGGAACATCAAAGCCGTATACTTCTTCGCTGGTTCCATCACTGTATTCTACCGTATCTGTAGTAGGATCAAGAAGCTTCGCACCATCTTTCTGTGCATCTGCTGCTGTTCCAACAAATAAATTTACAATGTTCTTAGATGGAAGTGTGATATGTGCTGTCATTTTTCCATCCTTTACCGTAAGTTCTGCCTTGCCTTCTTTTGCTTCATTTACGTGAAACATTGTGCTGTCTGTGTTGAAGTCTACGGTATAAGTTCCATCCTCTAAGGCTGCAGAGGAATTGGAACCACCTGCTGTTGCAAGTGGTTCTGCCTCTAAAGCAGCCTTTGTATGTGCTACATAAATATCCTGGACTGCTTTGATTCTTCCAAGACCTTCAATCTGTGTATCTACACTGTCAAATGCTTTGGATGCTTCAAACTGGCTCTTCCAGGAATCTTCATCATCTCCAGCCATATCGTTGTTTGCATGGTCTCCGGCAACAACCATTAACGGACGAAGAATTACTTTTTTGTATCCTGCTTCTTTTACCTTTTCAATAACAGCTTCACATGCGGTATCTTCCGGTTCACCTTCTACGGTTCCAACGAATGCATTCTTATAATTCAGTTTTTCTAACTGGGTCTGCATCTGGTCATAAGTTACATTTGCTGTATGGGAAGTGCCATGTCCCATAAATACAAATGCTGTTCCGTCTTCTGCTGCAGCATCCATGCTGTCATATCCAGCAAGTTTAACTGCTTCTGCTGTAATTGCTTCTGCAACGGCAGCCTTGTCTTCGTTGATTACAGTTGCATCACTTCCAACTTCACCTAACAGAGGTTCTGCGATACGGACTGTTTCAAATTTATCCTGATACTTCTCAATTGCTTCTACCAGTTCATCATATTCTGCACCATGCATTAAATGGGTCGGCTGTACCACAAGATTCTTAACGCCATTGTCTACCGCACGCTCTAATGCCTGATCCATGTTATCGATTTTTTCATCATCACGGGCCTGTATATGGTTAATAATAATCTGTGCTGTAAATGCTCTTCTTACAGACCAGTCAGGATTTGCTTCCTGTAATGCTTTTTCAATGCCGCCGATATCTGTTGCGCGGCTGTCATTAAAGGATGTACCAAAGCTTACTACCAAAAGCTCATTCTCTCCAATATCATCCTGATTTAAAGGATCATCCTTTGATGCATCTCCGGTATCTCTTCCAAAGTAATCCGGGTCTGCATTTTCTCCGGATACCAGTTCCTTCTGAGCATCTGTCAGTGCATCCCATGCTTCTTTTGCTGCCTTACACTGTGCATCTGTCTCATCAGTTCTTTCCTGCACATAAATTGCATCAATCAATGCTGCTACCTCATCTGCTTTTGCCTGATCATCCTTTTCATCTTCTGTCGAAACAGCTTCTGTTGTTTCAGTTGTCCCTGTTGTTTTCTTATCACCACATCCCGCAAACATGGTTGCTGCCATAGTAAGTGTAAGAACTACAGTCAATGCTTTCTTTTTCATTTTTTTCTCCTTTTCTCATGTTCTGGTTTCATTTACACATGAAAAAACTCCGTTCCATATTGCTATGAACGAAGTAAATGACATACTAACTACAGGAAATACGCTTTACGGATTTCCCTTGTTATCAAACAGTACAGCCAATTACTCGTGACCCGGAATCTCTTCCCGTACCAGATAAACGGCAGGTTTCCTGACTCAAAGATTAACGCTCCGTAATCACCTTCCCAATGTCTGTGCATCAGTGGCGCTTTTAAAAGCCTGACTACGTTACTCCCTTCTTACAGTGACGAGTTCGTACAGGATTTACACCTGTTTCCCTTTTACCCTGCATATGAATGAATTTCATTGCAGGCACCGATTATCTTTCTATGAAATCGCTACTATACTAACACACTTTTTATTTTTTCACAAGCCATAGTTCACCCAGCCTCAACAAACTTCACCCTTAAAAAGTCCTCTAGCCTTTCAGCCGGTGGGTCAGTACCTTCATAATGGCATCATAATGTTCTGCCTGATGGGGATACGTGCAGTTGGTACAAATCTTAAGTTTTCTGCCATTTGTCTCTTTGTACTCCGGTGTTCCCGGACAATGCTCCATTTCATACATCGGGCAGTAGCAGAACATACAGTTAATCTGCTCAATGTCCCTATGGCAGGGATAATAAGCGCATGCACGATTCTCAAAAAAGCGGCTGCTGTTATGCACCGGCTCATCTTTGGTCTTTACAATCACGATGGTAAAATATCCGCTGTTTTCCGGTATGTTATCCACACCGGAAAACACTTTTTCTTCCTCTTTTCCACAATTGGAAACACTATACACTTCTAACGGACGGATGGTGCTTTCCTTTTGCAGCATTTCTTTTAACTGCTTCAGCTTCCTTCCGGACTTCATATAGATTCTGGTGCCGGAAAATTGTCTCGATTCTTCTATCTCATAGGAACCGGGAATAATATGAATCTGCTCTTCCTTTTCTCCCAGCGAAATGCCAAGTCTTGCTGCCACTGCACAAAAAGACGGTACCCCGCTTACCATTTCCGTATGGCCACCATGCTCTTCGATTTTCTGTGAAAGATAAGTATAGGTGGAATAAATTGCCGGATCCCCCAGCGTTAAAAAGGCAACCTTTTCTCCCCTTGCAAGATATGCTTCTATATTTTCGCATATCTTATCATGGGCTTCTTCTAACTTTTTCTCATCTCTGGTCATGGGAAAATTCCATGCCACAAGCTGATGCTTCCGTATGTCCGGCACCAGTTTTTCTACAATCTGAAAAGCATTACACTCTTCTATCGGTTCAGACGGCACTACTATGGTATCGCAGCATTCTATCACCTGAACCGCTTTATGGGTCAAAAGCTCCGGCTCCCCCGGTCCTACTCCGATTCCATATAAAATTCCACTCTGTGCTTTTTCTTTCTGCATCTGTCTTCCTCTTATTTTAAATGATCTTTTACTTCTATTTATCATTTACTTCGTTTTATCTTTTTGCTTCAATTTCGATTGTTGATACAATCCTGCCTGCTGATAGAAATGCTCTACAAAAGAAGGGTTGGACGGATAATAAAGATGAGGAAATCCCCACCAGTGGTTTTCTCCTTCCCAGACACATTCCCACCTTCTGTTTCCGGTCGGTTTCTTTGCCACGCAGTCCGTTCCATTTTCCGTACTGTCAAAATAATGGAATTCGTGTCCCCGGATTCCTTCTTTTTCCGGCAGGAAACAGCTCTCTTTCTCGGTAAGCTCCACATAGCCAAAACGCACCAGTTTTCCCCGGTAATCTGCATCTGCATCAATTACGCCCGCCATGGAATATTGTCTGCCTTCCATATCCTTCAGTGATTTATGAAGATAAAGAAACCCGCCACATTCTGCCAGTGACGGAAGTCCGCCCCGAATGGCTTCCCGGATGGCTGTCTTCATGCTGTCATTTTCGGATAATTCCTTTGCAAAAAGTTCCGGATATCCCCCGCCTAACAGTAATCCGCTGATATGCTCCGGCAATTTCTTATCATGCAGGGGAGAAAACGGCATCAGCTCAAAGCCCCTTTTTGAAAGCAGTTTCAGGTTCTCCTGATAATAAAAACAAAATGCCTCATCTCTTGCGATGGCAAGACGGAGTTTACTTTCATGGGTGTCATTTTCTTTGATATCTGCTCTCTGATATGTCACTTTGTTTTCGTGACTATCAACTTTTGGGGATGCCGCATCCTTTTCTCCGGCTCCCCCAATTGCTAAAATCCGCTCTATCGATACCGTTTCTTTTAAGCTGTCTGCCCCGCGGCATACCTGTTCTTTTAAATCACGCTTTTCTTCCGGAAGTTTTAAGCCTAAGTGGCGGCTCTCCAGATGAAGCTCCTTCTGTTCGCTAAAACAGCCCAGCACTTCTATGGATAATTCGGTTTCGATTAACTCTTTTAATGACGCATAGAACATTTTACTGACCCGGTTTAGTATCACGCCCTTTATGATTCCGGCTTTGTCATAGGATAAAAGTCCCTGTATCAGCGGAAGTATCGTTCTTCCCATGCCATGTGCATCAATTACCAGAATCACCGGCAGAGAAATTGCTTTTGCCAGATGATAAGTGGAACCTTCTTCAAAAATTCCGCCAAGTCCGTCATAAAGCCCCATGACACCCTCTACCACTGCAAATGCATCTTCCGGTGTCTCTTCCATAAATATCTCTTTTGTCTTTGCTTCGCCGGTAAAATAAGTATCCAGATTCCCGCCCGGTACGCCTAAAATCGTACGGTGAAACATCGGGTCTATATAATCCGGTCCACACTTAAATGCACAGACATCGACTCCTGCTTCTTTCAAGGCTTCGATTAACGCACAGGCAATCAATGTCTTTCCACTGCCGCTTTTGGGTGCTGCAAGAACTACTCCTTTACGCTTCTGCATCCGCTTCTCCTCCCTGCAAATCAAAGGAACATATCATAACCGGATTTTCTGCCTTTGGCATATAATAAGAACCAAGCTCATGATAACGGCTGACCTGCATCTGAATCATTTCAAAATTACATACTGAAAACCGTTCTTTTACCTGTTTGAATTCTGCCACCGTCTCAAGACTTATAGCATTCATTACAACTCTTATTCTTCTCTTTTTTGCTGCCAGTACTTCTAAAATTTCCATCAAGTGTCCACCGCTTCCCCCGATGAAAACATGTGTCGGTTCCTCTAATCCATTGCATGCCTCCGGTGCCGTTCCCCGGATAATCTCCATATTTGCTACCTGAAACTTCTCTTTATTCTGTGCCAGAAGTGCTACCGCCTCTTCTTTCTTTTCAATGGCATAGACTTTGATTCCTTTGGATAAATGGGCTGCTTCCACAGCAATCGAACCCGTTCCGCTTCCAATATCATAAAGCACCGAATCTTTCTGAAGCCGCAGGCTGCAAAGGCTGACCTGACGCACTTCCCCTTTGGTCATTGGAACTTTCCCACGAATAAAGGCTTCATCCGGGATTCCCGGTGACAAAGTTGCCGGCTCTTCCTGCGCTTCCTGTTCCCTGCGCTTTCCCTGCTCCGCACATTCTTCATTCGCTTTCTGTTCTTCCTTCTCTATCATGACAACATACAATCCTTCCTGTTCTGTCTCCCTGCACGCTTCCGGTGTGAGCACCATCAGCTTCTGCTGCGGATAAGATAACTGGTACCCCACTTTAATTCTGTAATTCTCTTTATCCGAAAAAAGTGCTCCTAATTTCCGGATATCTTCTGCTCCGGATACCAAAAGAAACAGCCGCCCATTTTCATGCAGCCTGTGTATCACTTCTGCCTGCCAGCCACCCGTATCTGTTTTGCCATGTATGCTGTAAATTCCGGCATTTTCCCAGCTTACGCCACAGGCTGCTGCCATCATCTGAATGGAAGAAATGCCCGGAATGCTTTGCATGGTTCCATGAAGTATGCCCTTTTGCAGTGCTTCCTGCAGACAGACTCTTACCTTGCTCCAGCCACTATAAAAACCAATATCCCCGGAAAAAAGGATGACTACCTTCAGTTTTTCATGCACCGCATACTGTCTGCTCTTTTCCTTAAGCCATGTAAGGATTTTATCCGGCAGATAAAGTGCCTCTTTCTCAAGCTTCGGTGTCACTGCCTCTATCAGACGTTTCGCACCTAATACAAGGTCCGCTTCTGCCAATGCTTCCTTTAACCGGACGGTCATCATATCTGCATCCCCCGGTCCGATTCCTGCCAGCGTAATCATAAGCTCTGCCGGTCTTAAGGAAAGGTTTACTCCTGTTAATGTTTCGATTTTCTCACAGACTGCATCAAAGGAAAGTCCGTCTTCCTCTGCTGCCTCCCGACGAATGATCAAAAGCGGGATACGATTTTTTAAAGCTGCTTCTTTTTTCTCTAAAAAGCCTCCGGTAATGCCGCCCTGCTTTGTTACCATACATTTTATCCCATACTGATGAATCAGTGCATCATTCAATTCTTCGGAAAAAGGTCCCTGCAGTGCCAGAATCTGTTGTGGCAGAATTCCTTCTCTCCGGCAGATTTCAAGACTTTCCATCCCCGGCAGTACCCGGACGTAAAGACGTTTTTTTACTTCTTCGAATGCGGTATATACAGAAAGTTCCTTACTTCCTGTGGTAAGAAGAATGTTTCCCTTGATTTCCTTTAATGCTTCTGCGCAGGCTTCATTGCTGTCAAAGAAACGAAGTCCCGTTTCTTCTGACGCCTGGATGCTCCGTTTCAGCCGTAAGTAAGTGACCTCAAGTCCATCCTCTTTCATTCCGGCAACGCAGCTTTTTATGGTTCTAGTCACTTCCACCGCATAGGGATGAGTGGCATCGATTACAATGTCAAAGGATTCTTTCCTTAGAAATTCTGACATAGCTTCTTTGGAAAGGCGTCCTTCCTGAATCTTCACCTTCGGATGCGCCTTCATAACCAGCTTTCCATAATCGGTTGCCACCGATACGGTGTGGGCTATGCCTGCTGCCGCCATCAGCTCCGATAATTTTCTTCCTTCTGTTGTTCCTGAAAAAATGATGATCTTTTTCATTGCTCTATCTTATAGCCTCTTGGTGTGATTAATTTTCCATCCTGAATTCTGGTTCTGGAATTTCCGACAAAAACGGTAGTAAACATATTTACTGATTTACTCTGTAATTCTTCTAAAGTACAGGTAACTGTGCTTTCTCCGTCTCTTCCGATATTTTCCACATAACCGCATGCGCGCTCCGGTTCTATCTCCTGAAGCAGAATCTTACATGCTCTTTCCAAATAGTCTGCCCGCTTCCGGCTGGACGGATTATAAAGTGCAATAGCAAAATCTCCCCGTGCTGCCATAATCAGCCTCTTTTCAATTAACTCCCATGGTGTCATAAGGTCACTGAGACTGATAACACAGTAGTCATGATTTAATGGTGCTCCAAGAACCGCCGCACCGCTGTTGGCTGCGGTAATTCCCGGTATCACTTCCAGTGAAATCGCCGGATATTCTTTTCCAATCTCATACATCAGTGATGCCATTCCATAGACACCGGCATCGCCGCTGCATACCATTGCTACGCTTTTGCCTTTTTCTGCTTCCTCAAAACACATTCTGCAGCGTTTTTCTTCCTGCCGCATCGGCGTGGAAAGAAATTCCTTGTCTTGAAAACGTTCTCCTAACAAATCAAGGTATACGGTATATCCGATGATTACGTCCACCTGTTCTAATACTTCGATGGCTCTGCCTGTCATCATCTCTTCATTTCCCGGTCCCATTCCAACAATCCATATTTTATTCTTCATATAAAGTCAGTCTCCAATCTTCTTTTGCTATTGCAAGTGTCATTCCGTTTTCCGCTCTTTTCTGAAGCACCAGCCTTCCATTATCCCGGCAGGCTGCCATGGCTGCCCGCTCGCAGACATTATCCACGCCCACCTGGCTTGCCACGAATGCCGATGTATCAAATCTCCCGGGCACCCGGCTTAAGGTCTCTGCGTCAAAGACAAGAAATGGAATGCCATGTTCTGCCGCAAGTTTTAGAATTGCCTTCTCATCCTTCTTTTTATCAATCGAAGCAATCGCCCGTATCTGTTTCCAGTCTACTCCGGCTTCCTTTAAACAGCTTTCTGCAAATGCCTTAAGTTCCTGTTCTTCTTTATTCCTTCTGCATCCGATTCCAAGAATATATTCTTTGGGGATTAAGGTCAATAATGGCTCCGGCTTCTGTCCATCCTCTGGTGTGCCGATTGCCACATCCACTTTTGCGGCATATTCCGGAGCGATTGTCATGGAAAGCTTCTTTTTTTCCAGCACCTTTGCAGAAACCTTCTTAATGCCTTCTTTTTTATCAATGGATAGGTCATGCTTTTTTGCAAATACATCTATAGCAAAGGCATTATTAATGTCGGTCGCTGTGGTAATTACCGGAACTGCTCCTAATAACTCTGCCAGTAAAAGTGCTATCTCATTTGCACCTCCTACATGCCCGGATAAAAGAGGAATGACATAATTGCCTGCCTCATCCAGTACCAGCACCGGACTGTCTGTCAGCTTGTCCTTAAGAAATGGGGCAATTGTCCGCACTGCAATTCCGCATGCTCCGATAAAAATGATTGCATTTCTTAGGGAAAACTGCTCCTTTGTCCACGCGTTCAGATTTTCCACCTGTTTTCTGCCATGATAAGTATGAATTTCACTGGGAAGCTGCTGCTCTTTGGAAAGTCTTTTTATCTTTTCGGCAAGCTCTGATCCCTTTTCGGTAAAGCTGATGACACTCCATTTCAATGACTGCATTTTCTTTCCGCCTTCTTATGATTTTTTTGCTGCCCGGAATTCTGTGGAGAAATCTTCTGCATACAGTCTGGATTTGCTGTATCCGCTCTTGTTAATGACATCTCCAACGAGAACCAGTGCCGTTTTGGTAATTCCATGTTCTGCCGCTGTCTGTGCCAATGTTTCTACCGTGCAGATATATATTTCTTCCTCCGGCCAGCTTACCTTATAAGCCAGTGCCGCAGTGGTATCCTTTGAATAGCCACCCTTTATCAGTCGCTCAGATAACTTTTCCAACATTCCGGTGCTTAAATAGATTGCCATGGAACACTGATGGGCAGCAAATGCCTCAATGCTTTCTTTCTCCGGAACCGCCGTCCGTCCCTCCATTCTGGTAATGATAAGGGACTGGGAAATATCCGGCAGGGTATACTCCAGATTCATGGCTGCCGCTGCTCCAAAGCAGGCACTTACTCCCGGCGTAGAATCATAGGCTATCTTTTTTGCATCCAGCTCCTGCATCTGCTCCTGCACTGCTCCATATATGCTTGGTTCTCCGGTATGCAGCCGCACTACATCTTTTCCTTCCTGCTCTGCCTCCACCATAACTGCAAGGACTTCTTCCAAGGTCATCACTGCACTGTTATATACCTGACAGTCTGCTTTGGCATAGTCTAAAAGCTTGGGATTTACCAGTGAACCGGCATAGATAATCACATCCGTTTTCTCCAAAAGATGCATTCCTCTTACGGTAATCAAATCCGGTGCTCCGCACCCTGCTCCAACAAAATGAATCATTCCTTTTCCTCCAACAGTTCTTTTAATAATGCCTCTGCTCCCGGCGTTACACCTAAAAGTCCGATATCATTACTATAAACCATACATTCTATTTCCAGTCCACCCCCGGCACGATGCTTAAGATGGTCTTCCATTTTTTCCATGACATATTCCATGGCAGGTTCTAAAAATCCGGCTTTTTTAATCCGGTCTACCGCATCCTCTGTACCAATGCAGTCTAATATTTCCCGAAGCAGTGTCACTTCTGCGCCCGCCCGGATTGCCGCCGCCGCCAGAAGCTCCATCCGGCAGTCTGCCTCTTTGGAATGGGTGTTCATAATGCCGCCGGATACCTTTATCAGCTTTCCGATATGACCGGTTAAGAGCATTTTGGAAAATCCAAGTTCTTTTACCATATCGATGGTCTGTCCGATAAAGTTGCTGCATTTTACACTGCGCTCCAAATCATAACCATAGGTCCGTTTCATAAATTCCAATCCGTAGTTGCCCGGTGATATGGCAACAATAGAATGACCTTCTGCCCGTTTCTGTTTCAATTCCACTGCTATGGTATCCAGCAATGCCTTATCACTCATAGGCTCCACAATCCCGCTGGTTCCAAGTATCGAGATTCCGCCCTTTATTCCAAGTCTCGGATTAAAAGTCTGCGCCGCAAGATGTTCTCCTTCCGGCACTGAAATTACGACTTTGATTCCGCCCTGAAAATCAAACAGATGGCAGACCTCTGATACTTCTTTTGCAATCATCTGCCGTGGTACCGTATTAATTGCGGCATTTCCTACCGGCTGGTCTAATCCCGGCCGCGTAACCCTGCCAACACCGATGCCGCCATCTATTTCTATCTGATTGTTATTTTCTTCACAAATGCTCACCGTTGCATAAATCCATGCTCCTGTTGTCACATCCGGGTCATCCCCGCCGTCCTTTTGTACCGCGCAGGAAACTTCTGTTTCCTGAATTTTGATATGCTCCACCGTTGCATGGTAGGGAATTCCCTTTGGTGTCTCAATGGTAATCTCTGTTTTTCTTCTTCCACTCAGCAGCATATAGACTGCTGCCTTTGCTGCAGCTGCGGCACAGCTTCCGGAGGTAAACCCATATTGCATCTTTTCTTCCCCCTGATTTTACTATCGTCTTAATTGATACAAAATTGCATTGCAGATAGCTGCGGCAACATTGCTTCCGCCCTTTCTGCCCCGGTTAATGATATAAGGTACTTCTGTTTCCATAATCAATTCTTTTGCCGGTACCACATTTACGAAGCCTACCGGAACTCCGATAATAAATGCCGGCTGATAGCGTCCCTCCGTTATCATTTTATGAAGTTCGATTAACGCCGTCGGTGCATTTCCCACCGCAAAAATAACCGGTTTTTCAATGGCTGCGGCTTTCTCCATACTGATGGTGGCTCTTGTTACCTGCCGCTCTCTGGCAAGCTGTGCTACATCCAAATCCGCCATAAAGCAATGGGCTTCTCCGCCAAATGATGCCAGTATTTTCTTATTGATTCCGGCAAGTGCCATATTGGTATCCGTTACAATATCGGCGCCCTTAAGAATCAGTTCCTTTGCAATTTCTACTGCATGGTCAGAATAACACATTGTCTCTGCATAATCAAAATCTGCGCTGGTATGTATCACACGCTTGGTAACAGGCTCCTGCTCTTTAGGCAATACAATCTGACGCTTTTCTAATTCCTCTGAAATAATCTCAAAGCTGCGTTTTTCAATCTCTCCCGGCAATACAAATTCGATTGGATTCATTTTCCCATCACCTCTCTTAATGCGCTTATCAGCCGCTCATTCTCTGCCTGCCCTCTTACTGCAATTCGGTAATATCCTTTGGACAGACCTCTGTAATTTTCACAATTTCGAATCAAAATCTGTTTCTTTAAAAGTAACTCATATAACGGTAACTCTGTGTAAAATAAAATATAATCTGCCCGGGAAGGATACACCCGGAAGCCTAAGGATATCAGCTCTTTTGTCAGAATACTCCGCTGCTCTTTGATGAGTTTTCTGCTTTCCCCGATAAATTCCGTTTCTTTTGCTGCAGCGCATCCTGCCATCTGAGCAAATACCGATAAGTTCCATTCCGAAAGCTGCCTTGCAATCTTCTGACAGACTTCCCTGTTCCGGCAGATAAGATAACCCAGCCGGACTCCCGGTATGGCAAAAGTCTTGGTAAATGCTCTCACCTGAATCAGATTCCCACATTTCATGCCAGCTTCCATTTCTTCATAAAGCTCTGCTTCTTCACAAAACGGCAGAAAGCATTCATCTACCACCACTATTATATCAAGCTCCTGACACCGCTTTAAAATCCCTTTTAAAATCTCCGGTGGAATTAACTGTCCGGTGGGATTATTGGGATTAGCAAGGTATATAAGCTCCGTTTCTTTATCTAATGCCTCAATAAAGTCCTCTCCCAGCACAAAATTATCCTGTTCCCGCAATGGAAAATAACTTACTTCACACGCTTCCGTTCCGGCAGCCCACTCGTAACCATAAAAAGAAGGAACCGGAATCAGTATTTTCTTTGGTTTTAATGCATGAAGAATTGCAGGAAAAAGTTCAGAAGCTCCATTTCCGCACAATATCTCATCTGCCGCTACCTTATCCATCTCAGCAATGGCTGCCTTCAGCTTCTCCTGCCTGATATCCGGATAGCGGCTGCATAAAGGCACCGCTTCCCTAAGGGCTGCCTCTACAGATGCCGGTATGCCCAGAGGATTGATATTTACAGAATAATCTAACGATATGCAATTACGGTAGATGTCTCCTCCATGTACCATATTCCTGTTCCTTTCCTGAATTTTCATCCTTTCAATCATATAAAGAATAACAATCCTATCACCAAAAGGCAAATGCCTTCACATAAAAATGCAGTCGCATACAAAAGCCGGTTTGCTCTTCTGATGTCCTCGTATTCCACCGGACGCAATGCATCTCCGATAAACGGCTTTTTCACCAGTTTGCCAAAATACCAGGCATCTCCTGCAAGCTGTATGGACAGTGCTCCTGCACAAACTGCCTCTGTCTGGGCAGAGTTCGGGCTGGCATGATGATACCGGTCCCTTTTATAAATGTAATATGCATGCTTCCCGTCATATTCCTTTCCAAGGAAATACGTCCCTGCAATCATCAGGTATGCACTGATACGGGATGGGATATAATTGCAGATATCATCGAATTTTGCGGCAGCTCTGCCAAAATGAAGATAACGTTCATTCTTATATCCTACCATGGAATCCATCGTATTGACTGCCTTATAAAAAAAGCCCAGAACCGGTCCGCCAAGTGCGGTATATAGCATCGGTGCAATGACTCCATCCGAAGTATTTTCCGCCACCGTTTCAATGGCAGCCTTTGCCACTCCGGTTTCATCCAGCCGCCCGGTATCTCTGCCTACAATCATGGAAACAGCATGTCTTGCCGCTATAAGGTCATTCTCCTTTAAACAATTATATACCTTCATGCTTTCTACTTTCAGGCATTTTGTAGCAAGAATCTGATAGGTCATAATCATTTCCAAAATAACACCTGCCACCGGATGAATCCGGTACGCAAAAATCAGAAGAAGTGCGGTCACCATAAGAACTGTCAGCAAAACAAGCGCAACCATTCCAATGCCTGCTCTTACAAGGTATTTCTCACTGCACTCCTTTTTATTCATTCTTTTTTCCAATATCCCTATAAAATTTCCAATCTCCCGGATGGGATGTGGCAGCCAGTATGGATCTCCCAAAAGAAGGTCCAGGCAAAATCCCAGTCCAAACGCAATCATGTGATAAATCATATTGTAATCTCCTCAAGGGAATCTAATTTCCATTCTTCCCCGCAAAGTCTGAGCTTACAGCAGTAGCCGCCTCCATTTTTCACCTGATAATCAAAATAATTTCCGCCTGCAAGAATGTGAAGCAGTGCCATAATTGTGCCGCCGTGTACAACCGCTGTCACGTTCCGGGGCTGACTTTCTGTTATCGGATTTTCTGTCATTTGATTTTCTGCTATCAGTTTTTCAGGCTCCCGGAGTTCTGTTATTCGACTCTTTGATAACGGCATTGCAGCATCTGCGATTTCTCCGGTAATTTTTCCCTCTATGATTTTTGTTGCGGCATGAAGTCCCCTTTGGCAACGTTTTATATATTCCTGCTGGCTCTCGCCTTCCGGAAAAGGCAGTGTGCCATTGCTGTCAATCCATTTCTGATAATAGGAATCATTTTTCAAATCTTCGTAATTCTTTCCCTCATATGCACCAAAATTCATCTCCCGCCATTCTTCTATCGGATAAGCTTTCTTTCCCGGAAAAAGTATACCAGCACTCTCCTGACAGCGCAGCATCGGACTGATGAAAAGCAGCCATGGTTTTTTTAAAATGTCTTTTTCTGCAAGAATCTCCAACTGCTTTCTGCCTTCCCCGGATAAAGCTTCTTCTGTTACACCCAAATATCGGTGTTCCCGATTTGACGGGGTCTTTCCATGACGGATAAGCAATAAATTTATTTTAATCTCTGGCTGATTCCACATACAATGCGTTCTACCCTTTCTGCCTTCTCGGCAATCCGTATCTGTAGTCTTCCGGTCCGCTCCCTGTAATCCCGTTCCAAAGCATCCATCGGTACAATTCCGTTTCCAATCTCATCACAGATGAAAATAAGTCCCGGATATGTTTCCAGCAGTTTATCAGCTAACAGCTCCACATCTGTCTGCTGCTCAAGACATTTCCGAATCCACAGATGTAAATGGTTGATGACCGGATTCTCAAATTCCTGCAGTTCTTTTATCATTCCATCCCAGTCTGCAGGAAGGTTTTCGCCCTCTATCACCTGACCTTTACATTCCGGGTGAAGCTTTAACACATATTCCTTTTTTCCCTGGTAACATCCGCCCAAAAATAATTCCATGATTTTTCCTTTCCAGCCTGCTATAAAACAAAGAATGTGCCTCGGCACATTCTCGCGCCTGCGGCGGTCGCTTGCGGCATCTACCTTATACGCCGCAGTGCGCATACTCGCGGAGCGTTTTTTACTTTACAGGAAAGCAATTTCCTGTAAAGTGAAAAACAACTACCACTGCAACTGCCATGGCATTTTCGCATAATGACACAAAATATCCTGCGGTATCACCATTGATTCCGCCAAATTCCTTCCGGCTTTTCCAGCTATAATAACCATAACAGAGCAATGCCACAACTACTGCTGCAAGCCCTGCCCACAGGTTTACATAAATCATACATCCACTGTAGACAACTGCCTCTATGATGAGGACTGCCAGCACTCTTTTTTTCTGGGCGCTGTCTGCAAAATAAGCAAGCATACCGTCTTTTTTTGCCGCCTTCAGGCTTACCACACCAATTCCGCTTAAGCTTCGTGATAACGCAAAGCCAATTCCCACTACAAGAATTGCAGACAATTCCGTAAGCTCCGCATATGCTGCTCCATAAATAAGATAATATAAAACCAGCATCAATACGGAAAATGCTCCAATATGCGGGTCCTTTAAAATTGCCAGCTTCTTCTCCTTATCCTGATAGGAATGAAATGCATCCATGGTATCCATAAATCCATCCATATGAAAGCCACCGGTAACAAGCAGTGGAATTGCCACCGCTATCAGTGTTTTGCAAAGATGGCCTATCCCGGCTGCATTTCCCAAAAATAACCAGCCGGCTTCCAATGCACCAATGATAAGACCAATCAATGGGAAGAAGCAGAGGTGATACTGCATATCTTCTTCCTTCCAGTCAAACTGTGGCACCGGTATTTTTGAATATATGGAAAATGCAATGACGAATCCTTTTATAATTTTCATGTATTCCTCTTCTTTCTTAAATTCCATCCTTTTTTATGAAAATCGGAATCCCTGCTACTACTTCAACGACCTGCTCTGCCCGCTCTGCAATCTGCCGGTTTATATCTCCTAACAACCGGATATAATCCATTGTGGATGCGTCATAACGGATTCCGTCTTCAAATATCTGATTCGTGACAATAATCAGTATATCACAGGAATCCTGCAATGCTGTTACTCCACTTATAATTTCATGGGAAAGCTGCTTTATTTTCGCTTCATCCATCACAGCAGACAGATTTTCTTCTGAAAACATTTCGTTGGCAACGAGGTTCGACATACATTCCAGCAAAACTATTTTCCCGGCTGGCACTCTTTCTGCTGCAACTTTTCCTGCTGACACTTTTTCGGTTGCCACTTTCTTTGCTGCCTCTTTAAGTCTTCTCGGCTGCTCTATCGTAAGAAAGCCTTTTCCTTCCCGCATTTTCTGGTGACGCTCTACTTTTTTCTTTCCTTCTTCATCATACACCTGCATGGTGGCTACATAATAAAGGCTGCCGTTGCCTGCGGCTTTCACTGCCATTTGTTCTGCATATGCGGATTTTCCGCTGCCGCTTCCGCCGATTACCAATGCAATCATTCTTCATACCTCTTGTACTGTTCTATCTCAAAATTTGCAAAGGATGCTCCCTGCAAATACACGCCCAGTGCCACATCCAGCAGGGACATCATCATCACTGCACCGGTTCCCTCACCCAGTGCCATATCCGCATCCAGTACCGGTTCTAAATGCAGCTTTTTCATAATCGCTGTCTCTGCCAGTTCCCGGCTCTTATGGGATGGTATCATATAATTTACGGCACCCTTGCAAAGAGTCTCTGCCAAAAGTGCCGCAACGGCACTGATGACGCCATCGATGACAACCGGTATCTGCTCGATTGCTGCTCCGATAAATACGCCTGTCAATCCGGCTATGTCCAGTCCACCTACAGTCTTTAATATGGTAAATGCATCCGCATCACGAAGGAAATATTTTTCTATCGCTTCTTCAATTACCCTGCATTTTCTTTTTAATGCTTCATCCGTTAATCCGGCGCCCTTGCCGGTCACCTGCTCTACCTCTAAATCCAAAAGTGCTGCTGCAACGGCTGTACTTGTGGTTGTATTTCCGATTCCCATCTCTCCTGTGGCAAGTATCTCATACCCTTCTCTGTGGCATTGCTGCACCAGTTGTATTCCGGTTTCTATTGCCTTTAAGACTTCTTCTTCGGTCATTGCAGGTTCCTTGGCAAAGTTTTTCGTTCCCTTTGCAACTTTTCGTGACAATACTCCGGGAATCACTTCATCTGTATCAATTCCAATGTCCACCGGAATTACATCCACGCCTGCCACTGCTGCCATCTTTCCTACAGAAGAATTATTTACTCCCATGGCTTTTGCCACTGCAAGCGTTACTTCTTTTCCACTCTGGCTGACCTGCTCTTCCACCACGCCATTGTCTGCACACATAACAAGAACTGCTTTTTTCTGAATGGATATTTTGGTCGTCTTCTCTATGGCTCCAATCTGTGCAATCAGATGTTCAAACTTTCCAAGCCCATCCAATGGTTTGGCAATTCCATCCAGCTTCTCTTTTACCCTGCAATACCAACTATCCTCCAAAGGCAAAATCTTTCTATTATCCAATTCTGCTTTTGTCATATTCTGCCTCCTGCAGCATTCCATAAACCGCTTCCATATCAAGATATTTCCGCAGTGTATCCGCCAGCAAATCGTACTGGCTCTCCTTATACTGCTGATAATTCATGCCCTGATTATCTTCATAATGCACTCCCTTTTTCTCCGCTAATGCCCGGATAAAAGTGGATGCGATATCTCCTTCATCAAAAATACCATGGACATACGTTCCGTAAACATTTTCCTTCTGCACAACGACTGCATCCTGTGTACAGGATTCCTCCTGTGCATGCGCATGAGCTTGGGCTTGAGCCTGTGTCTGCTTTGGCGCCTGTATCTGCTCTGACTCCTGCGTTCCATTGGTATGTCCCATATGAATCTCGTAGCCTTTGTATTCTTTGCCGGAAAGGGCGACTAACGTGCCGGTGAGAGAGTCTATGGTTCCCGTTACCTGACGGCGTACCTTTTCCCGGCTCATCACCGTCTTAAGCGGCAATAGTTCCATACCCCGTAAGCTGCCGCCTTCCTCTACCGAATGGGGGTCTTCGAGGCTTTCTCCTAACATCTGGTAACCGCCGCAGATTCCAATGACCGGAGTGTCTGCGGAGAGTTTCTTTATCATAGCTTCCATGCCATTTTCGCGCATCCACTTCAGGTCACCCATTGTATTCTTACTTCCCGGCAGAATAATGGCATCCGGATGATGGATTTCCTGCACCGAAGTCACATAGCGCACCGATACTCCCTCCATATGCTCGAAAACATCAAAATCCGTAAAATTAGATATTCTCGGATAATGGATAACTGCCAGGTTTATCAATGCCTCTTTCCGATGCTTGAATTTTCCGGTCAGGCTGTCTTCATCCTCAAGCTGTACCTTCATATAAGGCACCACTCCGCAGACCGGAATGCCGCCTTTTTCCTCTAACATCTGAATACCCGGTTCCAATATGGATACGTCTCCGCGGAATTTGTTGATGATTAAACCTTTTACACGGGATTTTTCCTGCTCTTCTAAAAGCATCAGCGTTCCTAAAAGCTGTGCAAACACACCGCCCCGGTCAATATCTCCTGCCAGAAGAACCGGTGCATTTACCATCTCCGCCATGCCCATATTTACAATGTCATTTTCCTTGAGATTAATTTCTGCCGGACTTCCGGCTCCTTCTATTACAATAATATCCGCCTGCTCTTCCAGTTTGTGAAATGCCTTTAATATATCCGGGACAAGCTTTTTCTTATAGTTAAAATATTCCCGCGCCGGCATATTGCCAATGACCGTACCGTTGACAATCACCTGGGAGCCAATGTCATTGGTTGGCTTTAAAAGAATCGGGTTCATACAGACCTGCGGCTCGATTCCTGCTGCCTCTGCCTGCATAACCTGTGCCCGTCCCATTTCAAGTCCTTCTGTTGTAATATAGGAATTCAATGCCATATTCTGCGACTTAAAAGGTGCCACACGATAACCGTCCTGATGAAAGATGCGGCATAAGCCTGCTGTAATCAGGCTTTTTCCGGCATTCGACATTGTTCCCTGTATCATAATCACTTTTGCCATGTGATAAGTTCCTCGATTTCTTTTGTTTTCTATACTATCTTGCTTCCAGTCCCTGAAGCAGTACCACATAACACGCGAAGTCTCCGATTCGTTTTCGCTCTTCCCCTAACCAATCATCCCAGTCATTGCCCAGCTTATGCTCATACATATAAACGGACAGTTTGTTTTTCGCACTGATCACAAGATTATGACAGCGGGTGCGCTCCGCATCTGCCTGTCCTTTCTCTGCCAGCGATTTCTGGTTCCAGCCGTTTCTGATTCGCACATAGTCTACTGCACATTTCAAAAAACGGTCTATGAGTTCCCTGCAGGCTACATCCGCCTCCCCCTGCTCTGCAATCTGGTTCCAGATCTGCATGGCTTCTTCAAAGGGCAGTGACGTCTCCTGTTTTAAGTACTCTTTGTATGTTGTATACATTGGACATCCTCCGCATATTTTTATCTTAACAGATATATTGTATAACATTCCTTGTTTTTAGAAAAGATACTTTCCCTTTTGATTTATGATTTGATTTATGATTCTGCTTTTCATATTCCGCTTCATCTATGCGCGCTTACTCCAAAGGAATATGTTAAACATCTGTAACCTGCTACCGGTAGTTTTTATGCCAATGTCATTACGTTAAGTGCTTGTTTTACAAGAGAATTTTCCTATTATCTTTGCTCCCGACAAATTAAGACAAAAAAGAGACCTTAGATTATTTATTTCTAAGATCTCTTTGCTTAATTCGCATGAAAATTTCTATCCTTTTCGATTTATTATCAATTTTTTTAATTTCCGCTTATATTTATTTATCGTAAAAAAGAAAAACAGAGCTAACATCGTTTTCACAATGCCGCTCTGTAAAAGTCAAACTTTTTCTATGTGCTATATATTCTACACAGTCTTAAACCAATTGTCAACAACCAATTTTAGGAAGGAGAGCTTGTGGGGGATATCCTATTTTCTACTTTAGAATGTTATGAAATATAATGGGACAGGAACTCAAATAATTTCTGATTCGTTTCTTCATTCAGCTCTTCTGCCTGCAGATATTCAGGCAGCGGGATTCCCTGCTGGCATTCGCCACAGATATCAATGCCAAGTACATTTCCGTTTTCTAAGAAATGTGACAGCAAACGTTCCAGCATCGGAAGTGACATGTTTCCCTGGCTCCAGTTTGTCTCCGTATATTGTTTACCTAAGATGTCTTTGTCTATGGATATATAAACCGGCAGATTCTTTTTTATTTTGGAAATCTTATTTTTGTCTTCTCCGGTACGAATCTCTTCTGCAGAAAAAGTAAGAAGTTTTTCCGATATTTCTTTACGATTCATCAAGCCATCATTTTCCCGGTAAAGCTGCTCTATATCACTCTCCTGGGGTCCGATTAATACCAGCTGCTGCAACCATTGGTTCGTCGCTAATACCTTTCCTGCCCAGTCTCCGCAGCTTGTCATGTGCTCGATCATCGGTTTTTGCATGTCCGTATGATGGTCAAACACAACAAGCTGGAATTCCTTCTGAATCTGGCTTGTCATAATTTCCGTCACATAATGATAATTTCCGGAATCCAGAAAATGGATTCCATGAATTCCATATGGCTTGATTTTTTCCCTGATTTTCTCTTCCGCCTGTCTGGAACAATACAAATCACATTCTTCAATTTCAGAGCAGTCCAGCCAGTGGATGCCGGTATTCTTTGGTATGTTTTCATCGCAATATACATGTGAAAAATCTAAAATCAGATGATTGGTTGTCATTGTTGTGCCTTTCTTAGTCTTGATGTTTTTCCCAAAATACCCTACCCAAAATATCTTTAATAGCATATTCTATCACTATTTTCTTAAATTTGATTATATTATTTTTTATCCTTGTGATAAATTCAATGCATATTGTATACTTTCATTATATCATCCCATCCATCAACATATTTATTTAACTACCTCTTTTGTTTTTAGTACAGTGGGCGAACTTATACTTCGTATAACATTGGAGATTTTTACTGTAAGCCAACGCGTCTGTGAACACACCTGCATAGCAAGTAGTTTATTTGTATAAAATACAGCAAAACTTGTTTATAACATATTACATAAACAAGTTCCTTAATATTCTCTCTGCTAATCTCTAAATAATCCTATACTCCTCCAACTGATTGTTATTTATTGTCATAATAATCAGTTCTTTTCTCATGTGTTTTGTTGTAATCCCCTCTCTTCAAAACACAAAAAGCACCATAACCTTAATGGCTAAAGTGCTCCGAAATAAGCCCAGGGTATACTTCTGCTAAACTGTTGTTCATAGCCAAACCTCAACACTTATCTCCATAAATGGTCGCAAATCAATCACAATGTCTTATTTGCTTACTAATTGTGGTTCTGCATAATTTTTTACCATAATATGTAATCCACTATCAAGAATGAGAATAAATGTTTGTTGATATAATTGTGCTGACATATCTTCGAACTTTACAATTACAGAAAATTGAAAACCTCGTTTAAGACTATCAAACTTCCATTTAGTCTCACACAATTCATTTACCATCACTATAGGATCCTGTATAGGTTCTTCTCGAATTATAGTATTTCCATTTGATGCTGTTATTTCCGTTTCTGGCTCAATTTTAAATGCCGAACCATTTCCCTTATTCTTGAAACAAATTGTCATGTGATAGTCACTATTTCCATAACACATACAATTAGAGCTCTTATCAATTACTAAATAAGGTCTTTTTTGTATTCGTTCAATTTCCTTATTATGCAAATTTTCTTTCTCGTATTGCTCTTTTTGTAGCATAAATGCTTTTTCTGATTCTTTTATCTGTTTGTTAACATTATTACAAGTAATTATTATTGTCACCAAACTAAATATACTTGTAACAACAATACTAGCTATAGAAATAATTAACTTACACATTTCCAAACCTTCTTCACTCCATTCTTTTGCATCTTTCAAATCATTAAAGTATGTCTCAAAGTTTATAAACCTAGACTTCTTCAAATTCTTAGTATCTTCTGTATAAATTTGCATCGTTGCTTTCGTATCCACATGTCCATGAATATCTGATAAATTGTGCAGACAATCTGCACAAATCCTATTCTATTTCCTTTTCTTCATTATCCTGCTGCTGAAGATAAAACATTGCCTTTTGAGTTTCAATCTCCGCTTTCAGTTCTTCTTTTGTCGGCAGGTATAATTTGTACTTGGAAGCAAATAACTGTTCATTGCCGTGCATAACAGAATAACGGGCAATATCATCGTCTGTATCAGAGCAGAGAACAATACCAATTGTCGGGTTATCGCCCTCACTGCGTTTCAATTCATCATACATACGGATATACATATCCATCTGTCCTACATCTTGATGTGTTATCTTCTCTGCTTTCAGGTCGATGAGAACAAAGCATTTCAGTATGTAATTGTAAAACACAAGGTCGATATAATAGTCCTGCTTCTCCGTATGGATATGCTGCTGTCTTGCCACAAAAGCATATCCCTTTCCAAGCTCCATCAAAAATTTCTGCAAATTGGAAAGAATACTTTTCTCAAGGTCACTCTCTGTAAAATCTGTATTCTGAGAAAATCCTAAAAACTCTGCAACTACCGGATTTTTGATAAACTCCAACTTATCATTCTGATACGGTGCTGTCAGTTCCTTCATTTCACTTTCTACAAGCTCTTTTTTCTGAGTTCTTAGCATACGGTAATAATACTGAGAAGAAATGTTCCTCTGCAAAGTACGGACACTCCAAGTCTGTTCTGCGGCTTCTTTCTCATACCAATCACGAGCTTCAGGGTCTTTGACCTGTAATAAGGTTCTATAATGCGACCACGAAAGCAGAGCACCGGATTGTCTACACGCCGTGTCGACAATTTCAGGAAAGGT
>ULTU01056715.1_pt1 | contig 21970 bp, 36 predicted proteins | sample 1957861 | NCBI WGS metagenome assembly ULTU01 (sample SAMEA4835742, study PRJEB28245) | human gut metagenome | biome: gut microbiome; material: fecal sample | place: Denmark | collected 2008
CCATTCAGGACGATTAGAACGATTTGCATATTCTTTTGTGGGGTCATAGTCCGGATTCTCGCGGGGTACAGGGAAATAGCCTAATGACTTTTTAATCATAGGAACTTCTTCATTGGGCTTTTCCGGATTAGGTTCCCAATCGGGATCGGGTGTATCAATGAATTGCTCTACTTGATCATATATGATACGACCAAATTCATCTCTTTCAAATCTGCCTTGCCAATTCCATTCAGCATTGTCGCCTATAACAGTAGCACAGCCAGATATGATACCAAGAACGTCATCTCCCGCTTTTGCCTTTACTATCTTGTTGCCGTCTAATGTTACGATATAGCCAACGCGGTCTTCAGAATTAACGTTTCCGTCTTTCCATTCGAAATATTCAGCGTAGTCAGCGCCAGATGCGGATGTGACTGTGCCGGCAAAGGTTGCGTTGCCCGTCCAGTCTAGGGTAAATGCGTTAGCACGTGCATCGGCTGTGCCATTACCAAAGATTAGACCGTATTTTGTTTCATCGGCGCTAGTCTGAGCTATATTATATTTACCTAGGGCTGTTTGGTTTTCAACGCCTGAGTCTGTACTAAATCCTATGCTAATAGAACCAGTTGCCTTAGCACTAGTACCAGTACCCATTGCAATAGACCCAATTCCACTAGAAGTAATCGGGGTTAATTTTTCAGAATATCCTGCGGCAATAGCACCATAATTAGAACTCGTGATATTACCATTGTAAGAACAGCCTATAGCAAATCCGCCATTTTCTGTTGCTTGTAAATATGATGTATCTTGTATTGTTGAAGCCTAACTAAATCCAAGTGCAAAACTACCGCCGCCCTCTGAAATAATAAAACCCCTAGGGGTGCCAATTACACGATCTGCCCCTCTGGCTAGTCCATAGGCAATAGAACCAGCGCCATAACCAAAATTAGATCCAATGACAATTCGTCCACCTTGATCTACTGATCCACCGGCTATACTTCCATCAGCATAAGAACCATATGATGCACCAGGCGAAATAAATATACCAATATCTGGACCATATATCTCAGAATTAACGCAACCAATTGCTAATGAATTTGAGCTATTGTTTGAGATTGTTCCATTTTTGACAGAACCTATAGCAATTGAACCAGATTGTAATGCTTTTATAGTAGAACTAGCAGAACCCATAACATTACCAAACGCTATAGACCCCTTTTCTAATGCTTGTATATTACCGGGTGTATTACTATATCCAGCCGCAAGTGCGCCTTGTCCCTCTGCTTTCGTACCATAACCTAAAGCCGTACTATAATTACCAGAGGCTACATTCGTATTCGTATCATCATGATTCATAACAATAGAACTAGTACCAGTACCAGCTACTATCGTGCTTAAACCACCTGAACCGGCTTCTCCCGTATCACCCTTTGGGATAGTGAAATTAAATATCGCCGCATTCTCTGTGCCAACATTTGTTACTTCAGCATTTGTGCCGGCTGCTCCAGTAGTAACAGTACCTACTTGTATGGTTGCGGCAAGGCCATCGTCACCTTTAGGCCCAGCAGGACCAGGTTTACCACTATTTGCTTTAGCTGCTAACGCTATTGCTCTTGCTACACTATCTGTTGCCATATTTAAATCCTCCTATCAATATAAGATTTTTGTGGTAACATTAGTAGTACCAGTAATGTCCATTTTAACCTTTTGTAATGAACCTGTCATAACTAAATAATTACCTTTTGCGGCAATAGTAGTAACGATTTCAAAAGTACGCATATTGATTGCGGCAAGGCCTGTTCCCGCATCTGCTTCGTCTACGTAACCTGTCACTGCTACTGTTGCGTCAGCATCAAGATTGATATACATCTCGCTTGCTACTGTGTCGCCTGTTAAATTGTTGTTGAACTGATATTCTTTTGTGGCGGAATCAGTTACATTAAACCGCTCTGTCTTGATAATTCTCATAATCGAATCTCCTGTTCGTAGAATTTATTTAATAAAACCCGAAATGGGTAATATTACAAAATTATTTAAAAAATACACGGATTATATGATCATTTATTCTTTCCATAACCCGCATTCTTGTGGGCTCTAATGATGGTGTCGCAATACCCTGTGTAGGTGTGACATAACCACCGATAACCGCTAGTCCATTATCTCTAACATAGATCTGGCCCATTAGACCAACTACGCCCCATTCAGGTCTTTCTGTGCGGGGCACATATTCAAGAGTAGAATCGAAATCGGGATTTATTCTTGGACTTAATTCTTTATATTTTCTATAAATAGGCCCATCTTCGTCTTGTCCAATTTCTTCTTCGTATTCAACTTCATCATAGATAATTCTACCATATTCATCAGTTAGGTACTGTCCTTGCCAATCTAAAAATGCCGCATTTCCTATGATACCTGCGGTACCTGATATGATACCTAATATATCATCTGTTGAATCTGCGAATCTTATCTTATTACCTTCTAATGTAACAATATAACCTATTCTATCTTCCTTATTCGGATTTCCATCGTCCCATTCAAAACATTCCGCATAGTCTGATGCCTTTTGAGTTAATGTACCTTTTATAGAAAGATTACCATTAGATTGTAAAGTCATTAAATTAGAACTAGTGCTAGATACTGAATCGCCAAAAATAAATCGATATGGAAATGAACTTGTCGCGGGTGTCTTATTGTATCTGCCTAATAATATCTAATTTTGTTCAGTAGATGTTAAATTTGTACCAAAAGCATATGATTCTGTATGTGAAACTGTATTATAAGTACCCATAGAAATGGTATTTTCGGCAAGGGCATCACTTCCATTACCAATAGCTACGCTATTTGTTCCTTCAGCTTTACTACCGCCACCTATAGATATTGCCCCATATCCTGTTGATTTACAATTAATACCAGCAGAAAAAGCGCCTCGGCCAGAAGCCGTACCTAAATATCCTAAAGCCACGGCCTCTCCTGATAATGCAGATACTCTATTTCCTATAGCAATACCACCAGCGCCATAACCCGCCAAAGTACTATTAGAAGTAGCTTGACATCCAACTCCAAGTGCTATAGAACCTACACCCGTTGCTTTTAATGGATATATCCTTGTACCATCGTTTGATGATTCATACCAATTACTTCCTAGTGCAATAGCACCCTTACCATTAGCTTCAATTAATGGATTGGTATATGTAGATGAAGTAGGTAAATATACGTTACCACCCGCAATAGCGCCAGGCCCTACAGCCGACATAGTACCATTTTTAAAAGATGATGAACCAATAGCAAAACCTGTATTACTTACATTTAAATAATCTTCATCGCCCATTTTTACAGAATTGCTATTATCCGCATATGTTATTCCATCTAGTTTTATTACAACATCAGACCACGTGCCGTCGCCCTTTAAAAATTTTTTATTATCATTATAATTAGGCCTAGGGACTAGTCCAGCTTTTCCATCGGCTGAACCTGTTGCGCCAGTCATTACCTAACCAAATTTTTCATTTATCTTTTGATTATAATAGGTTAAACCATCAGCATTTAAATATTTATCTGCCATAATTAACCTCCTACTATCGCGTCAATTTCCTCGTTAGTAATGAATGTGATATCTGTCTTTTTTAAATAATCCGAAAGGTCAATTGTCCCAGTTTCACCGATCTTTTCCCAACCATTATTCACATATATATATTCCGCATAATTATTCTGTGTAGTAGTTGATTCAAGAGGAACTAAATAGATGATATTACTTTGACCTGTTGTGGGGAGTGCGGTTACCACCTGGAATGAAATGCCTGATATCCCCGATACCGCGTTTGTAATATCTGTCATTGTTGCGGCTTTATTTGTTTCTGCATTATAAGCAGTATTAAATGTGATAGTATCTTGTTTATTTGCGATTGCGGCGATTATGTCAGCATCAGTAGCGAAGTAATCTTTAAGCTTTAACCATAAATATGACAAGCCACTATCGTTTAAATATTTTTCAGCCATAGTATTCTCCTTTAAGTAAGTATTTTATCGATTTCTATGTTCGATAAGGCATTTAAATTATAATGCGCAAAATCATAATTGTCTTTAATTACTACACCATTTATCTTTGGTAGATTGGCTAATGTAGCATAATCAGTAGCCTCACCAGTAATATGAACAGGAGTAGTAGTGATGGTAGTTCCATCGGTCAATGTAATGATAAAGCTATTATCAGGAGCTAAAGATACATTTTCTATTCCGACACCCGCTGGACCCCTTGCGCCATAACCAGTAGAACCGATAACAGTGTTCGGCAATAGGGTTACTGATAATTTTGGACTAGCCACAACGCCGCAAACAACCTATTTAAATTTGCTACTCATTTTGTTATTTCAGCCCCTATCTCGAAAAATGATGTGATAATTGTATTAATTTCATGATCTGAATTGGTGAATTGGACATCGTAAACGTATAGGCCAGGTATCATATCCTTTGTATCAGAAGGCATGAAATAAATGGTGCGGCCGTCAGCCTCTTTGCTGAATATAGCTGGCTCATTTGGGGTTTGCCGCACGGTCAACACAATTTTATCATCGCTAGTAATTTTGATTTCTGCTCCTGTTATATCAAATACACAGATTTCTAATTCTGCGTTATCACCAGCGGTTAAATATATTTTATTCTTTTTGTCTATTGTAAACATAATTACCTCTCAGTCTAGTACAGCAACAACAGTACAACGGCAATTAGGATGTAATGGCGGCCATGTGGTTCCAACAGAAGCCTAGGATATAAGGTATACTTTATCGGCCTTGGCGCAAATATCGCATGTGCGGTGATTATGTTCTGAAAGGATACGATATTTCTTGATACCTGCCTCACGATATTTATCATATGTAGATTGATTCTATATGAAATTCATTTCTGTGCGGCAAAGCCTTGATGCTTCGTTATACCCGACTGAAAAGTCATTGACCAAGGTTTCCGCCACTTCCTTGCTTGATCTACCTGTTGTAACTGCGTCTATTAATTCTGATTGTAGTTTCTCAGCTAATGCGGCTTTATTAACCCAGACTCTGCTAGACCAATTCTTGCCATCGGGGCACCAAGTTGCATTAACTGCTTGTTTTACTAATGTAGGGTTTATTTGTCCTTGTAATCCTAATTGGTCTTGTACCATATTATAATTATCTTCGTAGATTTTACTGAATGCCTTTGTACATATATCGTTTTCAAAAATGCCAAGATTCTATAGCTCATTTTGTAAATCGTTTTGTAATTTGTAATAGGAATTCATCTTATATAAATCACTTACCGAATAACCTTCAGCCTTAGCCTCATCTATTAGCTCTTTGAACTTAGATGTAATACGCTTTAGAACTTTTTGATATTCACGCCGCAATATAGCTTCCGTCTCATCAACAGATAATTGGTACAATTGATCATATCTATCTTGCCAATAGGAATTACTCATTCTCTTCAACCTTTACTTCAGTTTCTTCTGTGTTGCCAAATGAATATAGTGACATATTTAACTGCTTTTCCTCTTGCAATCTTTCCATTTCGGCAACTGGATCTTTGATAAATGGTAACAAGGACAATAGCGTTTCAGTGCTTACTATACCGCGTAATGTATTAACAAGAGTAGCTATTTCAGTATCATTCTGCGGCAAGTTGCGTGTGAATATGATCTGGACATCGCGCCAATATTCATCAGAACCTTCAGTCAAATTCAAGATTGCACAGATTAATTCAATCCTTTTTTGTAGCGCTTTCCGCATTTCACTTTCGATAGATGATGCTTGATTTTCAAATCCTATCAGCTTATACCGCATAGCTATTCCACTTTGTGCCATAAATTTATCATCATTAAAATCGGGGAATAATGCTATCTTATGTATTTGGTCATTGATATTAGTTAGCATATTTTCCACCTATGTATCCGATACATTCTTTGTCAAATAGCTTACTTCCGCATCATTATCAACCATTAGAACACGATTCTTTTTCATTGCGTTCAAGTCATCATCATCAGCAGTAACACCTTTTAGAATTAGATATGCGTCCGCAAATGCGTCCCAGCTATCAACTTCGCCAGAGATTAGGTCATTGTAGGCATCATTGAGAGACATAATTTGATCGAATATGCTATCACAATCATTGTTTAGGGAAAAGAATGTCATAGGAACTTGGCCAAAGTAGTGCGGCGTTTCGTCTATGAGCGTGAATGAGCTAAAGCCCATGGTAGATAGATATTTGCGGCAAACCTTATCATCATATACTTCAACTATATATTCTTCCGATGTGGAATCTACATAATTCGCGCTATAGAACCGGATGCCGTACAACAGGTTCTAGTCTAGTGTGTCATCGTACACGTCAATGCATTCCCTAGGATCAAGTTCCTTAAACCTAGCTTCGCCATCTTCATCTACCCAGTTAATTTCACAAGCACGACCGAAAATTAACGCGTTTCGTAACATTTGACTATCCATTGAATGGACATCATTATAATTTAATACATCTTGGACTGGCTCAAAATTTTTATCACTTTGATAGGATATATCAATGCCAGTCATATACCCTGAATATGTTTCAACACAATTTGAACAATAGTTCACACATACTTTATTACAAGGTTTACCAACATCAGTAGGCTCTTTATAGCTAATAGCCTATTTACCTTTGTAATAATTGTAATACCTATTCATTTTCGGCAAGTCTTTTTGCATGAACTATGATATTATCTTGCCTAGTTCAAGTAGGTTCAAATCTTCTTTCTTGATTAAAAACATTATAACCTCCAAATAGATTATAGACCCAATAGTGAACGATCTAGAACTTTCATACGACCCTTTTCCGCAGCTTGAATAGAATAACGTAATGCGTCTAGAAAATGATTGAATTCATCTATTGGCTTGTTTATATATTCACCTGTGCCGCGATCCTTCTACCAAGCGTAATTTTCTAGCTCAGTGATGGTTTTGGGGCAATCAGGGTGAACAACTATTTTATATTGTTGCAACTTTTGTATGCCGTGAATGATACTATCAGGTCCTTTTACACTGGCCTTGACATGCGCAATACCGGCTCGCCGCAACTCCTCAATACTTTTAGGTTCAGCACTATCACAGATGATAGTAGATTTGCTAAATCCTAATGATTTTATTATATCCGCTATTTCGCCATTTGTTTTATTCGTATCGCCCCATTCACGAAATATGTATATTGTTTTATTTTCTTCATCTAAAATTGATGCTATTAGAGCGGTCGTATCATTGGTAAAACCCCAGTCTAATCCAACTAGGGTCTGGCCTTTTATAGTGGTATAATCGAAATCGGAAACTTCATAATTATTATATATTAGCTTATCAAGAGTACAGAAATCACCTAAAACATATATTTTATAATATGTCGGATTCGTCTTTTCCATAGCCAAGAGTGAGGTAATATATTCATCTGTTAAAAATTTATTATCTTTATATGTTGTCTTTAATATCATTGTGCGGCCATCGTCTACTGAATCTTCACTGAACCAGCGCTTGTAAACCCAATTCGTCTTTGAAACAGGGTTAAACATACAATAGATCTAAGGATTTTCTTCCTTTGGCCGCAAACGCAAATCGAGCTGTGTAAAATCGGAAACTGTTAGTTCCGTAGCTTCTTCGCAAATGATATCTGTAATTCCGGCTATTGATTTCAACTTTTCCGGGTCATCGCAACCATAATATATGAAACAAGAGTCATTAGGTAATGTGATGGTCAACGTACTTTTATTTATATTGCACATTGATAATATCTTAAACTTAGCTAATGTATCAATAGTCAGTTGAAATGTAGAATTTAGATGTGTGCGGCCGACCTTACGAACTACTAAAAAACGCCTTTTAGAATTACATGCTTTGACTACCGCCTTTTGGAATACGAAATGTGATTTGCCGGACCCCGCACTACCATAATATACTTCATATCTTTTTGAATAATCGAATAAATGCGGCAAATATGTTGGGTTAAAAATTTTCTTAGATAATGTTAGATTAATCATCTAAATCGACCTTGATTTGCATATTACCCTTTACGTCAACTTTTGTGCTTTGTAGGCCTAGTTGCTTCTACAACAAATCCGCGCTCTTTTGCCATGTCTTGCTACGATTACCCTTTTCATCACGATACGTCAAATCATCTGTCAATTCTTTTATAATCATTTCCGGCAAATTACCAAAACGTTCTAGATTCTCATGCTGCACTTGCTGCATATATTCTTGTCCTTCGGGGGAATTGATGATTCTAGATGCGATCTTGGTTGCCTTATTTGGTTCTATATCTGGGGTAATCGTTCGATAGGCTTTAGTTCCATTATACCCATTCCGCACATATTCTTCTATAAATGCTTTTTGCTTTAATGTTAATGCCATTTCGATACCTCCTTCTATGATAAAATAAATGTTAAACCGCAAATACTCGTCCATAATGCGAATGTATTAGCGAAATTAAATGTGATATGGAATAGTAACGGTAATATTAGACCGGCTATGATGGGTGCTAATATATTTGCTACTACGATAGATATTAATAAATATAAAACGCTTGCTTTGTACATATGAATGCTCCCTTCAAAATTATTTGATTTTTTCTTTTCATAATTATTTGATTTTTCGCCTTTATCTCTTAATCTAATTTTACCAAAAATTTTCGGCTAATGCAAATGAAATAGGAATTTGCTTTTTTCCCTTTATTTGGGGGGCCGGCCGGAATGGGGGTGGGTGGCTGGTTGGGTGTGACCCTTTGATATATGTCTTATTGACCTTTGTTTGGGTTCGCCGCAAGCGTCTCACCCTTCTTACTGCGCGTCGCTACGCTCCTTGCAACAATAGAAAGATAAAAGGGAATCGAATGAGATTGATATAGATGTGCGGCAAGACAGCTTCCATGCTACATTAACCGGGACGCCGCACGCTTCAATATGCCCTTGCCGCAAATCTATTATATTCCTATTATCTAACCACACCATTCCTTTTATCTTCTTCTTTTGTTTGCGGGGAGCGGGGTGCAACGCCCGCACATACCCATCAATATATGCTTATCAAAAATTCCCTTTACCACTATATCCGATATTACCCTATATTAATTACAAGCCTTTAAAATCATATAAAATTACTATCTTTTTGAATATTTCCCTTTTCCATTACATCTTTCAACATGTAATTCCTTTATTCCTTCTAACCATATCTAATCTTCATAAATCTTTTCAAAAAAATATTGGCTATCAACTATCATACCTAATTTCTCATTATACATGCTATTTAATATCGGCTTTAAATTTCTTATCCAGAACTATTCTTTTTCATCCAATTTCTCTTCATTAGCCTCTTCAATTAAATAAAAATCAATTCTCACTTTTTGCCGCAAACACTAATGCAATAAATTATACTTATTCTCCTATACTACATTACTATATATCATATTCCAGTGGGCTTGAATCCTCTATTCCACATTTCTACTTTTCCCCACATATACGATACACTTATTTACAACTATACAATATATACCTTTCAATCTTCATATTCCTCTTTAGGCCATTTTGCATTATGCGGTCCAAAGGGCCAGCCATCTTCTGACCCACTGGGGATACCTTCGACCAATTTATCTCTCGGTATCAACCCTTTCTTCTTCCAGGCCCTATAGATTTGCGGATGACGCCATTTTAAATAGCCAATGTGGCGGAAACTAGTCAATTGATGCCATTTAATTTCGGTCGGCACGGGTGGTGTAATTACAATTTCTTTTACCGGATACCATTCTTCCAAAATAAATGGTTGTCCCTTATACTCATGTATCGTATTCGTTTCTTTTATTATCGGTTTAATATTAGCCATTAGAATGTGAACTCCTTTGCATTTATATTTTCTTCTTTAGCTGTCTCCCATAGCTCTCTAGCTAATGTCGGATTCTGGACCGCCGCAAGCAACTCATCATAGGTCCAATGATAAATTTCATTAGTATCTTCGTCAATAAATTCCTTTTTGACTTGTACTGACCTAATTCCATTTAATACGGGTGTCTCATAGAAATAATATTTATTCCCTTTATCTTTTATTATATATTTCTTATCTTCCAATTCTTTCCATGCATCTCTAGCCGTATTCTCACTTAACCCCATCGCATCTTTGACTGCCTTGGGGCTAAAGCCAGATAGGTATTGATCGGCATTTGATAGGAAATACATATACAATTTAAATCCGCTACCATTTAATGTGCGGCTAGCTTGATTCATATTATCGCAATATACAAGGGTGTATCTTTTATTACCACCTTTTACTATTTTCTCGCGATTAATTGTGATTGTTCTTTGATTAGGTGCTGTGATCATTTTTATATTCTCCTTTCGAAATGAAAATATGATATGTATTTATTTCTTTTTTTTTCTATTTCAATTATACCAAAAATTTTTCAACTTGTCAACTCAAAATTTTATCTTTGGGACTCAAAAATTGCGCGCGGGGGGTTATGGGTATTATAAAGGGGCGTAGCCCCAAATGGCTTGTAATATAATAGGCATTTTTTAATAGGTATAATTGAATAGTATGAATTAAATTTTATTTGGGTTCACGGCTTCGCCGCTCACCCCTATCAACAATAGATAGAATGTATAGGGTCTTTTTATCGATTTCTTGCGGCGAATGGCCTTTGCGCGTGAATGATCTAGCCCATCCGGGCGTGGCGGGTGGCCGGAGGCCTTTGTATTTTTTCAACGGATTATCATGGGGGTGTAGCCTTGCGGAACACCCCATAGATAATCTACTATTGTATATTATTTATAATATTTCTCTTATACTTTTCATTAATCAAATTGACGTAAATTGGTACATAAAATACAAGAAACTTGTGAGCTAAGTTGACGAAAATTGGTAAGTTAAGTGGACGCAAAAAACGTCAATTTAAATAGTGTATCTGAAAATTTTTACACAACGCGCCTTTCCCGTTACATGCCTACCAAACCGCGGGAACTGACACATTTAGGGCATTCGCGCAAGTAGTCAATGATTCATATTGACCCACCCTTTTCCCATCACGAGTCTCGACTATTACACCTTTCTAGTGAGCTTTCCGCACATTCTCTGATAGCGTCAACCATTGTAAATTTTCAACTCTATTGTCCATTTTATCACCATTTATATGGTCTACTGTTGCATAACCCATCGGATTATCTAAATACGTTTCCGCAATTAATCTATGCACCCTTTTATTCTTTCCGCATAAATCTACGTATAAATAATTCGACCCTGCCACATATGGCTTTAGCCACTATTGTCTACGAATAGAATAAATGCGGCCGTCCGTTGAAGCGGCGTATTTACCTGGATACGATGGGATATCTTTCACGATTACATTGTCTTTTGTTGTTCTGGTCATAATAAAATCTCCTTTCGACCATTTTAATATTTCCTTTCAAAAAAATAACCGCCTAAATAGCCCAGGTGAAAGGAGAAGCCTGGGCCAGGCGGATAAGAGAAAAAGGTGTACGCTTGGGTCTAATCGACCCTATTGAACCCCTAAACCCCGGTAGAAGATGATAGATGAAGGCTTAGGAATTCTAAGGATAGATTAGGAAATGAAATGATTTTGATTTAGATTTTGTTTTAGATAACCCTTGATAGGGATTCAGATTTAGATTTAAAAATTTATTTATATTTACAAGAACTTTCGTCCCTGCAATATACCTTGAAAAAATGAATTAATGATTTAACAATGTTTGCCCAAAAAATTTGGGAAAATTTGAAAAATTTTTTTACCATTTCCCCACATAGTAACTTGATTTTTATTATTTATCATTTAACTAAAAATGTCCAAAAATTTTTCAAATTTTCATATTGTTTGGGAATGAAGGATTGTTTGTTTAGAAAAAATTAAAAAATTATACCCTATTAACTTTTTCTATATATATTATATCAAAAATTTTTCAGAAAATCAACATAATGCAAAATAGGCCCAGGTAATGTGTACCCAGGCCCTTTGCCGCAAGAATCGAATCTTTCTTACTTTCTTACTCTTGTTCTTTCGCTTTCTCTTTTTCCTTTTTCTATTCTTCTATTGTTTCTTTTGTTCCCAATATGTTGAATAGTAAATATTCAATCTTCTTCAATGCATCCAGTACATTAGCCGGCGCACCAAAAGTCTCAGCAACTAAAATTACAATGTTCCAGAATGGAATCAAAATATTAGTAATAAAATTCAAGATTTCCTTACCAATCAGTTTAATTCTCTCAATTACATTTGCCATTTTTAATATCCTCCTGTACTATAGCCATCTATTTTTCTAATTCATATGTGCGGACAATGACACTATTATGCATGTCTACCTTCTTCTCTAACTAGGCTAATCGATATTCAATCAACGCCATACTCTTTTTATGCTATATCATAGATATTACAATATTACATATTATAGTAGCAACTGCAACACTAGCAGATATAATCCATTCCACAGTAATTTACCTCCTATTCCATCATACTTTTTTCCAGCCGCCAGAATAGATATAGGCTCTAGACTTTTTCCATCCACCAAAATAAACATAAGGTGTAGCTGTAACCCATGCTCCATTTACTCTAATGCGGCAACGTGATATATCGGCGGCAATTACCTGGACTTGAATAATCTATGTTCTAGCATTGTAACTCTCATTACCGGACGCCCGCACAGTTATATCAGTAGTGCCAATCGCTTTACCAGTGACCTAAACCCCACTACTAGTATCAACAGTCGCAATATTTATATCACTACTTACTGCTGTTACTTCGCCAATAGGCATAGAACTAAACCTTATCCCCTTCGTACTTCCTACTGGTATGGGGTCTATTGTTAATGTCCAAGTCTGATCTTCTTTTCCCGCACTTACAACAACAGTAATAGTAAAATTCTTTAAATTATGATTATTATCACCTTCGGCTGTTATAGTTACTGTAGTGCGGCCAGGCGCTTCACCGCGTACTTTAGCTGGCGATGATAGTGTATCTAATGTAGCTATCTCTCGATCTGCAACGCTATAGCTCATACTGCCATAGGTCGTTCCATTAATTGTAATCTATTTTATTTCACCAACCGTTAAATTCATATTATCAGCTGTCCAATACTGGTCTGCTTTTGTTATTTCCCAAGAATGAAAGGCTTGCGCATATGCTGTACCTGTTGATGCCAAGAAATAATATATATTCGCATATTTTGCTGTACCATTTCGCGCACGTAATTCAACCATATAGTCGCCAACATTAGTCGCATAATAGTCACCTTCAAGGGTACAATTAGAATAGGTCTTAATAGGTTCTATTATACTACCAGTATATTCAAATGTAGACCCTTTAGCTGTGAAACTAGCCTCATGTCCCGTTATAGCTGTCATAGTTGCGGAAAAGGTTACCGATCCTCTAATTTCCTATGGAATACGCGCCCAAATATAATTCGTAGATTCATTATAGTTCAAATAGGCGGAAAATGTATTCCCCTTACCTATTATCCCTGTTACTCCAGCGCTTCCATAGTTAACACCGACGCCGCAAGGAATTGTACCACCAGTGAAATCACATGAAAAGGTAATCCGCACAACTTTATTATATTCAAGTACATTCGGCATTTGACAAGATACAGCGACATAATCCTAATATTCTAAACCAGAATATGTACCAGTAGAACTATCAGATGATAATTGACTATTCAAAGAACTCATATTATATATTGCCATATTCAATACCTCATTCTATTAAAAAGAATATCTCACCGTTAGTACCAGAAGATGGTAATGTGGAACCATAATTAGTTGTGATATATCTTGGGACTGATATATAATCTCTATTGCCGGACATTTGTATGAAAGATACGCCGCTACCAACAAAAGAAACAGTATTGCCGCTGTTGGTTAAGATTAACTGATCCGCGCTAGATATATATTGCATTCCCGCAAAGGTAGAACCAGATTTTCTATTACCTACGAATCCATCACCAGAAGAAGAGAATTCTATGCCGAAACCGCCAGTATCAGATGATTTTATCGAACCTGTTGTCACTAAATTTGTAAATGTGCCGCTGACCGCATTAAGAGTCCCGCCTAGATTAGCATCTGTACAAGTCATGACACCTGAATTAGATACTAAAAATTTATCGGCTATATTTAATGATACACCAGACAATTCGCCACCAGATATGCGATTAGCTGACACTGATCCCGTTTTGATACAAGCACCATCGATAGTAGTTGTACCATCAGCCAAAGATGAAACGGTGACTGTACCTGATAAATCTATGTGCGGCGAACTGATTACGATATTATCTGGGGCTAGATTAATCTTGCTTACTATCTCCTCACCCGTATAATCTGTCTTACTAACTTTCAAATCAATTTCATCCGATAGTTGCGTAATTGAACTAGTATTAGTCGCAATATTACCTTCCGCCGCACTTAAATCACTTTGTACTTGTGTTACAGTGCTACTTATACCATCAACAGTTGCCGATAATTCTGTAGTCTTTGTAACTGCCGTACTTGCATTAGTTTCAGCTTCTGTTATTCTCGCATCATATCCATTAACCGTTATCTCTAGTTCATTTGTCTTTGTAACCGCACTATCTGCTTTACTTTCTGCTGATGTTATTCTTGCGTCATACCCATCAACTGTTATTTCTAATTCATTTACTTTCGTGACCGCATTATCCGCTTTACCTTCTGCTGCTGTTATTCTCGCATCATATCCATCAACTGTTATCTCCAGCTCATTCGCTTTCGTAACCGCCGCACTCGCATTTTTATCAGCTTTATCAGCTTTACCATTAGCCTCAGTAACCTAAACTTTCAATCCATCAACAGTCTATTCAACAGTAGTAGCTTTAGTCATTGCCCCATTTGCGGTATTACTTACTTCACTTACTTCTGTTCTAATACCATCTAATGATACTTCTAATTGCGATATCTTTTGTCCTTGTTCATCACTAGCTTCTGTCAACAACGTAATCTTTTGATTCGCTTTATCAACTTTCGCCATTGTGCGGCGGGTCGTATCTGAAATAGTCTGGCTACCTACTTCTGGTTTCTCGCTTTCATCAGCTTCCCAGCTACTTTCTGCAGACATACCACCAGTATATTTCACCTTTTCACCCAGGTACCATGTATCTATAGTGCTCCCGTCCCGCAAAGTCAATCTAATCTTATCGCCTATTTCCAATGCCGGATTACCGCGCCATTTTAACTTATACGGATAGAAAGTATTTCCTTGGCATTTTACAAAGAGATTTTGTAATTTTCCCTATGAACTATCATCAGTAGGATCTATAAAAGGATTTATGCTTATCACAGAAACGTATGAACTATTATTTCCGACAGAAATCATGTCATTTAATTCATTTATACTTATGATACCGCTTAAAGATGAACTTGGTTCAGTGGAAAGGTTGAATTGGGTATTCTTATCAATAGCCAAAGCAATAGTATTCGATAGCATTTTAATTTCCATCTTCCCATTACCATTGATAAATACCATTGCGCCTGTAGCTTCTGCGGCCGCCGTTAAAATCTGCCTTAACGTTTCATCGCCATTTACATTGAATGTGGCTTTTGTATACACCGCATTTATATTAGGCAATTCACCCGTTATCATAAATTCAGTACCTATTTTATTAGCTATTGCCGCAAACACATCTTGAATAATAAACGTATCACCCAGATCACCTTTTATATCATTCCAGATATATTTATCAGTAGACCCAATCGCATCTTCACCTATCAAAGTCCTTATGCCCTTCACTTCATCAAAAGTATTAGAGCTAATATAAACAGGAGTCATAGGTAATAGTTCATCACTTATCCCTATTTGCGGCGATGCCTTAGCACCTACATTGACCTGGACCGCATTCTTCACATCTATCAGCTTAATCGTACTTTTATACGACACAACCGCCCCAAACATTTTTCCCTTAACCGCACTGACTTCTTGTTCTATTGATTGTAGCTTATTAGCATATCCATATTCTGAGGTTAGGCCGCCATCAACGACGACGACCTTTCCCCTGATCATTCTGGACGGGCTTGCCATAGCGGACATGAACGCCGCACTTGCATTCTTCATACTTAACCCTCCATCATAATTCTATAAAATTCAGTGAAAAATTTTTCAATCTCACATTATTATTTTCCCAGATCCATAAATACTCTAGTGCGGGTGAACCTATATATACCTATTTCGTCACCTCTTGATTACTTTTAGGATCTATGAATGTTATATTAATTACATAGTCATTGACAGCGGCCAAGAAACTTTGCGCTTCAACCGCGGTCATACTACGAAATGAAACTGATACCTTTACTTTTGTATTAACTACATCTATTGTCATATCACCATTGGCATTACGACCAGATTCATCAGATACAAGAGTCTCATAGCTAACCTTGAGGCCAGCCACGCAATCAGAGAAATCAGTTGTACCAATTTTAAAAATTGCCATACTTTAGCCCCCTTATGCTATTACCAGCGGTAATCCGCCAGTTTGCTTTGTTATACTATTGATATTTCTTATAGTTGCCCAACCTAATTCCTTACCGTCAAGTTCAAGAACTATGCGGCTGGGTGTCTGTTGACCTAGACGATCAGCCAACTTGTCAATCCATTCGGTATTATTTTCTAATGGAACAATAGCTTCTTGACCTTGTTCGCCAAGCATAGCCATAGTAGGTTGATTTATAATACCACCTTTAGCAAGATACGGTATTTGCGGCGCACTTAATAGACCGATATTGAAACCGAATTTCTTGCCACCAATGCCCGGAACCCAATCCGGCACATCAAATGACAATCTATTCAAGGCTTTTATCATTCCATTAATGCCTGAAACAACACCACTAATTAACTTATTAATACCACCTATAATCGCATTAATCGGCTTCTTTAGCGCATTACCAATAGAAACAGCTATGTTGACTACTGTTGTCTTAATCTTTCCAAGGAAATCGGTAAATTTCTTCCATAGCTCTTTGACTTTTGTTGTAATGGAATTCCATAATTTTACAAACCAATTCTTTACGGCTTCCCAACCAACCTTCAAGCCATTTACAAAATCGTTCCATAATTTCTTAGCTATTTGCCCGAATTGACCAACGCCACCTTCAAGACCTAGACCTTTTAATAGTCCATCTACTAGGGGTTTAATCAATTTTTCATATAGCCAGATACCGATATTTTTAAATACGTCACCAATAGCATTCAAGATACCTTTGCCGATATCGCCGCCGGCCGCATCAATATGTTCCTTGAAAAATCCGAATATCTGTTTCCACTGGCCTATTTCCGCTTTGATCTTTGCTACTGTCCATTGAATGACCCACTTAATAATAGCACCAACAGCCGCGCCTAATAGTTCTGATAATTTAGGTATTAAATTGCCATTGATTAACTCACTTAATAAAGCTTGTATAGTGTCCCAAATGAAATTGAAAATAGAACCGAAATCTAAATTGTATATTAGACCTAAAGTTAAATCAATAGCAGATTCCAAGATAGTAGATATCGCGCTCATCAATGCGGACGGGTCAAAGTTTTCTATAATCGCCATAATGCTATCCATAATGCCCTTGCCCAGTCCAAGCCAGTCAACATTAGTAAAGAATTCATCAATAGCACGAATCAAGGTATTCAGGCCACCCACTAACAATTTACCTAGATTTGTCCAATTCAAATTCTAGATCATTGTTGTGAGATTGCGGCCAAGCGCACCAAACGTCTTGACAAACGAATCGGCTAAATCACTATTTAATATCTTTTCTACAAGACCATTAAAATTCTGTGTTAATGCCGCTATTTTTGGATTTAAACCATCTAAAAAGCCAGGTAATTTACCAAATAAATCGGTGAATTTTTTGAATAAATCTAATTCGCCTTCATTGACTTCAGGAAAATCAAACGAGGTTGTGTCAGCTTCAGTGTCTGCGGCCGCATCAGTCTTGTCCGATGAGATAATATTTAGTTCATCAAATCCCATCGTAGCTTTCTTAGCTTTGTCTGCTGATTTCGCTGTCGCATCATATGCTTTAGCTTGATTATACATAGCTTCCGCATTTTTCCTATTAGCTGCTACTGATGTTCCTGTGATTCTAGCTGTGAAACTTGCAAAGGCGCTTGCCGCACGTACTAATGACGCCGTTAATTTTTCAATAGCCGGAATAGCTATCTCTAATAGTGGCTGGAACGCGGTTAATAGCGCACCTTTTAACTGGCCTAAATTATTCTGTAATTCTTGATTAATCTTTAAATAGCCGCCAATCGTATCTTTAACGCTATAGAACCAAGAGCTAACCGCACTAAATACGAATGCGGACAAGATGGTTTCTTTTAATCTACTAAATAATTTAGTTAGACTTTTCGCCATCTTAGAAATCGGATTATGTTGCTTTACAAATTGACCGACTTTCTTGATTGCATTCCCTATACCTGCCGCAATAGATTTCCAATTAACTTTAATCTTATTACCGGCTTCTGTTGATTTACTAGACGCTTTATTAGTAGCACTAGTTATATCGTCACTAGCCTTTTTTGCGGCATCGCCTACATCTTTAATATTATCTTTTATTTCTTCTGATGTATTTTTAGCAACTTCTTCAGTTTCACCTGATAGATCTTGCGCGACTTGCCCCAAATTCTTTAATGAATTACCTAACCCAGATACACCAGAACGTAATCTATCAATAGTGGCTTGTTGAGATTCAGATAACCCTTCGCCGCCATTCTTAATCATCATTATCGTTTCTAATATATCAATTAGATGCGGGGTGATAGCATTAATCGCAATACCTAGTTCATCAGCAGCCCTACCAATTGCTATTAATTGTGAGCTAAATGCCGTACCAAATGCATTGCTAGTAGCTTCAATCCCCGCAATCGCCGTGCTAGTCGCATTAGCCGAACTGACCATTGCCGCAAATGCCGCTTTAGACATAGCATCCATGCTATTGATTGCTTTTGTTACATTATCAACACTTCCGGACGTTTCATCAGCGCTTTTAGTATCTTTCTTAAATCCTACATTTAGTCCTTCTGTCGCTTTGCCGCTTTCTTTACCAAATGTATCAATATATCCTTGTAAATGTTTTACTTCGTTTCGTAGTTGTGAGGCATCTGCTGTAATTAACACTTTTAATTCGTCAAGTGTCATTGTGTACCCCCGTGCTTCAGTTTATTATGTCTATTTGCGAAATCCATAAATTGTTCTTTATATAATTGCATAGCTTGTTCAGCATTATCATCATCAGCTTGCGCTAAATCAGGGTATAACTCTTCAAATTTCGGTACTTTCTTGCCATTCAAACCTTGCAAAACAAAAGTAGCAATCATAACCGCATTTGAATAATTCTCTTGCAATTTCATCTTATAATTTTCATTGTATGCCGTAATTACCTATGTGATTTCAGCCAAAGTCATATTCCAAAAGTCGAATAGACTAATACCACATCTTAGGGCTTGCGGCAATAGGACATCGTCAAATAGCTCTAGCCAAGTGGTAGGCTCATGCCCACCTTTTATGCGTTTTTTGCCTCGCTCTCCTTAGCTTCTTCTGCCTGGCCGCAATAACCCGATACCTTAAATACCTCATATATAATCGGAACTAGGTCTGTAATATTATGACCCTCATCCACAAATTCATCATAAATATCATATACATCATCCAGCGTGATACCATGCTGATACTGTTGTATAGCTGCGTGTAATATTGTAAGGAATGAACTCAATGTGGGTATTTTATTAGCATTTGTAGCCTCGATTAATACATTCAGCGGGTTTTCGCCAAGTTTCTTTTCAAGATCAACGCAAGATTTTGCGGAAATGCGAAGCTTGTACTCTTTATCTTTAACTACCATAGTTGTGTATAACATAATTATAATCTCCTTTAAAATAAATTGTATTTATATTTTTATATTTGGGGCAGGCTTTTTTACCCGCCCCTTTTCTATTTTCCGATTACGCCGGATTCGTTACTGTGATATCGCTTTGAAGTGCGATTGTGGCGGTGAACTGTAATGCCGCATTGACACCAGCTCCGTTAACCGTAACAGATACCTGTCCCTTAAACGAAAACTTTGTGCCGTCAGGGAATGTAACTTGCCAATTAACAGCAGCACCCTCGTCCTCAAGTCCCTTTAATACTCTATAATTCGAACTTTCACCACTATTGTCGTACAAGAATGTGAAGGCTAATTCGCCAAGATTCTTTATACCATTAATATTATGATAAACGCTATCAGTTAATACTGTAACGTCAACCTGGTCAGGTGTACCACCAAGATCCGGTACCTCCTGAAGATTGGGAATATCGGTATAAGTAGAAGTATCAGCCTTAGAATAACCAAGCTTTATACCTTTAGATAAAATTCCTGCCATGATAAAATCTCCTTTAGTTATTAAAATTTTCTAAGCCAAGACCTTGATAGGTAAATATCAATTCATAATTGCCGTTGAAGGTAAGCTCATTATAAGCTGTCCTTGTGTAGCCAAGATCCCGCATAGTTGTATCTATTTCATCTGTATAGGGCATTAGAATAGCTAAATCAGTGCCCCACAGTTTGATTGTGTAGCCAACAGTAGAATAGCCTAAAGTATCGCCATTAGCTACGGTATTGTTCTGCGATTCAATGTATGTGATACACGGTTTGGGGGTTGAACTATCGCAGAAAAGTTCGTAATAAGTAGGTAAAATAGTATTTAACGATTTTACCAATTGTGTTTTACAATCCAGCACGTCCGTGAATCTCCTTTAATATTTCTTGTTTAATTTCATTTACAGCATCTTGCGCCATCTAATCAAGAGCAGGTTTGATAAATGGTTGCGGTTTCTAGCCTATGGTAGTATGCCATTCCCCGTCAGAACCTTTATAGCTCCAGGGTGTTTGACGACCATTGCCGTCCGCCGCAAATAATCCGGTGCCGCATTCAACATAAGGCGCATAAGTAAGATTAGTACCAACTGCGCCAGTCACCTTTAATCCGCCACTTTCTACCTCATGTGTTATGCTAGCCCGCAATTCACCCGTATCAACCGGCGCAAGCTCTTTAGCTCTATTTTCTACTACTATACAAGCACGTTTTACGGCTTTTGTTAGATCTATTGAACTCAGACTTTCTAAATTCCTATGCGAACTATAATTCTTCATATTTTCTATACCATAACCTGGTTCAAGTTTTTCGGTCCAGGAATTACATACAAGATATTGTATACTTTATCATCTATAACGATGGCATTTTGGTCTGTAATATTATATTTCTTATCTACAAGACACACTAATTCAACATTTGTATATCTAATATCAGTAGTCGGAGTCTAACTATAAATATGTATTACCATATCAACAGCAGCATCAGAATAAGAGTCTTTGCGGCTTTGCCCATAGGCGTCTTTAGCCTCGGCATATGTGCGCACGTAGGCTTTGCGGCGTTCCCGATTAATCATTTAACCACCTGAACCTTGCGATATGCTTTCATCGAATTGTAAAATGACTCGGGGTAGGAGCCTGAATAGGAATAGCTAGTACTATTGTAGCTTTCACTATCCAGACCCTCTGTGCCCAAGCGATTATAATTATATACAACCATCTTTTGAATGGTAGTTTGCAAATACTCTAATGCCTTCGGATTATGCGTGTAATCTAACACTTCGTCCTAGGCTTGATCTATCAAAATCTGTATTAATTCGTCTTTATCAGTAGTAGTAATGCCTAATAGATTTTTTATAATTTCTAACATTAGGATTACCCCGCGACCTATCAAACAGTCTTTGTAGCTATGCTTTCAAGGAAACCTTCAACACGCGCAACAACCTTAACTACATCACCAGTAGCAAGATTATTTTTAGCTGTGTATGTATATGCATTTGCGGCAGCCGTTGCTGTGCCATCAAGTATGCCATTGATATAAACCTCAACAGTAGCACCAGTAGTAGCGGCACCAGATACGGTCTTATTATTAGCCGTAGCCGTTGTGATAGTAGCGG
>ULTU01006955.1_pt1 | contig 21710 bp, 25 predicted proteins | sample 1957861 | NCBI WGS metagenome assembly ULTU01 (sample SAMEA4835742, study PRJEB28245) | human gut metagenome | biome: gut microbiome; material: fecal sample | place: Denmark | collected 2008
TAAAGCCTTAAAATTTGATAGCAAATTAGCAGATTGTCACAGTAAAGATAGAAGTAAATGTGAAATTTATATTACAGAAGGTGATAGTGCATCCGCGAATCTTAAGACAGCACGTAATAATGAATTTCAAGCTGTTATGCCAGTCCGTGGAAAAATTTTGAATTGTCAAAAAGCTTCATTATCGCAAATTCAAGGTAATGCTGAAATTAGGACTATGCTTGATGCGTTTGGGTTACAAGTTGATCCTATACAAATGAAAATTATATATAATGAAGATAATTTAAGATATGATAAAATAATTATTATGTCAGATGCTGATATAGATGGGGCACATATTAAAAATCTATTTTATACATTTATTTGGAATTTTTGTCCTGAATTGATTCGTGATGGGCATATTTACGCAGGTGTTCCACCGCTATATAAAATAATAATAGGTAAAGAATATAAATATCTTAAAAATGATGAAGAACTTGAAGCATTTAAGAAAGCCAATGTAGGAAAGAAATATATAGTTGGTCGTATGAAGGGGTACAAGGTAGTCTGGCCCCTATCCACTTTTCCTCTAATTAGAGGGGTCGCTTAAAATAAGCGGCTAACGAGGTAGTCTTCAAAATTTTGGACATTTTAGGACAATCTGAAATGTGTAAATTTTATATAATAATGAAGATAATCTCGTGGGAAGACACTGTGATTATCTCCAATAAATAAAAGGAGATGATTAAATGATAGGAATTTATAAAATAACAAATAATATCAATAATAATTGTTATATTGGTCAAAGTATTCATATAGAAGAAAGATGGAAAGAACATAAATCTAAATATAATTGGGAAAAAGAAAATAAAAAACCATTATATTTAGCATTTCAGAAATATGGATTAGAAAATTTTTCATTTGAAATAATTGAAGAATGCAAACCAGAGCAATTAAATTTAAAAGAGCAATATTGGATTGATTATTATAATTCATATAATAATGGATATAATATGACAAGTGGTGGAGAAACAAATTATGGAGATAATCACCCTGGTCATAAATTAACAAAACAAGATATTATTGATATTAGAACAAGATATGCTAATTTAGAAAGACGAAAAGAAGTTTATTTACTTTATAATCAAAGAATAGGAGAATCTGGTTTTAGCAAAATATGGAAAGGTGAAACATGGAAAGATGTTATGCCTGAAGTGTATACTGAAGAAAATAAAGAATATCATTTACACGATACTGGAAATATAGGTTCTCAAAATGGAAGAAGTCGTATTACAGAAGAAGATGTAAGAAATATTCGACTTAGAAGAAAAAATGGTGAACAATTAAAAATTGTTTATGAAGATTATAAAGATAAATTAACAAAAGGTTCATTTACAAATATTTGGTCTTATCAAAATTGGAAAAATATCACAGTGTAACCTGTATCGACTATCTCCGTTGTTGGAGAGTAGGATTGCTATTGATACGCAATTCAAAAAGGTGGACTCGATGATGGCAGTTAATACGTTAGCCGGAGAGAAGAAATAGTCAGTGCCATTGGTGACAATGGAATAACACGTAGGCGAAATGAGCGTGGAGGAGACAGAAGAAACGCTTACAGACCCTGAGGGTAGAATTATTAAACAAATTACAGTAGAAGATGTTGAAAAAACTAATAAACTATTTGAAGATTTGATGGGAACAGGCGTAACCGCACGAAAAGATTTTATTAAAGAACATTCAAAGGAGGCCGTGTATAATGCAGAATGATATTCTTAATGAATTAGGTACTAATTTTATTGAATATGCAGTAGCTTGTAATACAGATAGAGCTATTCCTAATGCTAATGATGGATTAAAACCAGTAGCTAAAAGAATTTTATACGGCGCTTATTTGCATGGATTTAAATCAGATAAACCGCATGTCAAGTGCGCAAATCTTGTAGGTCAAGTTATGGGTGAATTCCATCCACACGGTAGAGTTGTTGCCGTGTATAAATCGCGGAATTAAGCGGGAAAGCTGAGATGCTAATCCGAACCGAAGGCTATAGTTACTATAGTCAGGGGCAACGCATAGGAAGTGAAAAGATATAATCTTCCCACGAGGCCGCGATAATTTGGACAAAATTCTTTAATGCATTAATTATATAATTCTATAAGTAGTGGGGATGAAAAATCATCCTAATAAAGGAGGAATTATATAAATGATTGAATATAATAGACATATTTTTGATAATATAGATTCGGCAGAAAAAGCTTATTGGCTTGGTTTTATTATTGCCGATGGATATTTAAATGATGATAAAAATATGTTAAGAATAAAATTAGGAGATAAAGATAAAATTCATTTAGAAAAATTTATTAATTTTTTAGGTGGAGATTTATCTATGTTAAAAAGTGAAATACATAATATTACTGGTAATACTTAGTGGTATGTTTCAACTTATTCTCCTCAAATTCACGATGCTTTAAAAAATTTAAATGTAGAACAAGCAAAAAGTGGAAATGAGCATGTTCCACCTATTAATGAATAGTATTATAGAGATTTTATTAGAGGATTATGGGATGGCGATGGTTTCATAAGAGAATCATTGTCAGGCATAGGTTTGGTAGGTTCCTATGAATGCTTATCTTTTGTTCAACAAATATTTGAACAAGAGTTAGGCATTAAACCATTAAAAATTTATCCTCATTATAATACTTTTAAAATTGAATATCGTTCTACAAAAAGAGCAATTCCATTAATTATTAAATACCTTTATCAAGAAAATGATGTGGCTCTTGATAGAAAAATGGAATTGGCGAACCAAATTAAAAAGTTATGCTAAACTTATACGAATAAAAAGTATAAGAATTATAAGATAAAAAACTTATAAGATAATATAAAATTGGACAGCTCTATCTACGGGGCCTTAGTGCGTCTATCACAAAATTGGGTAATGCGATATCCGCTAATAGATTTTCATGGATCTAATGGTAATATAGATGGTGATGGACCTGCGGCTTATCGTTATACCGAATCTAGATTAAGTAAACTTGCGGAAGATGGCATGCTATGTGGAATTAAAAAAGATAATGTAGATTTTACTACTAATTATTCTGAAACATTAGATGAGCCTATTGAATTACCTTCAATCTTCCCTAACTTGTTATGTAATCCAAATAATGGTATTGGTGTAGCTATTGCATGCTCATGGGCGCCGCATAATTTAATAGAAGTAGCACAAGCTATTAATGATAGAATAGCTGGTAAAAATGATATATATCTTGCTGCTGATTTTCCTACTGGTGGTACGATTATAAATGCTAAAGACATTCCTACAATTTCTAAAACAGGTCATGGTACATTAAAACTTAGAGGCAATTATATTATCGAAAATAATAATATTGTATTTACTGAATTGCCTTATGGTACAAAAACAGAAGAAATTATGACGGAAATTGGTAAATTGTCTGATACCGGCGAAATTCTTGGGATTACCAATGTTAGAAATGAAAGTAATAAAAAAGGATTTAGGCTGGTAATAGAATGTGATAAACATTCCAATATAGATAAAATACTCAAAGATTTATTTGCAAAAACAGATTTACAGACTTCATTTTCATATAATCAAGTGGCATTAGTTGATAAAACGCCCACGGAATTAAATTTAAATCAATGCTTAGATATTTATATTAATTATAACAAGAAATGTATTATTAGAGAAGCTGAATTTGATATAATAAAAACAAAAGATAGATTACATATTATTACAGGATTATTAAAAGCATTATCTATTATTGATGAATTAATTAAAGAAATTAAACAAGCAGAATCACCTAATCATGCCAAATCTATTTTACAAAATAAATATAATTTTAGTGATAAGCAAGCACAAGCTATCTTGGATATGAAATTATCTAAATTATCACATTTAGAAAAAACAACATTAGAGAATGAGCAGTGTGAATTAAATGCATTATTAATTACACTAGAAGCTATTTGTAATAATCCAATTCCTGAGTTGCAAAAAAGATTGGCTGAGCTAGTCAAAAAATACGGCGATGCTCGCCGCACCAAACTTGAAAATATTACAATAGTCAAAGAAAAAGATGATGAACCCGAAGTCGAACCCGAAAAATGCGTAGTTGTAATTACAGATAGCGGGCTTATTAAACGAATTCCGGCTACATCATTTAAAACACAAAAACGCAATGGCGTAGGTGTAAAAACCCAGGATGATATTACCTCAATGGTCATCCGCACTAATACAGTAGATAGTCTAATGATATTTACCAATAAAGGTATGATGTATCGACTATTAGTTGATAAAATTCCAGTTGGTACAAATATATCACGTGGAACAAGTATCAAAAGTCTAATAGAAATGCAGCCTAACGAAGAACCTACAATCATATATTCTATTTATAAAGATACAGAAGCAAAATATGTAGTATTTATAACAAAAGAAGGATTGATTAAGCGCACCGCACTTGATGAATTTACTAAAACTAAAAAATCTAATGGTATTATAGCTACGGCACTAAATGACGGCGATGAATTAGTAAGTGCATTTTTGGCTACTGATGAAGATGTATTTGTATTAACTAAAAAGAACATGGGTATTAGATTTAGTCTATCAGAAGTAACGCCTTCATCTAGAATAGCTCATGGTGTAAAGGCAATTAATCTTGCGGAAGATGATAATGTGCGGGCAGCCGCTCCTGTGCGTCACGAGACTGATTCATTGGCGATTTTTAGTGAAGAAGGTAATGCTAAAAAAATTCCGTTATCTGAAATTACAAAACAAAAACGTGCCGGAAAAGGAATGAATTATGGTAAGATAGATACGCCTGCATGTGTCGCAATGTTATCCGATGAAGATACGATTTTAATAGTTGGTGATAAAACATCATTATGTGTAAAAGCAACTGATATTCCAACAACTACACGCATAGCCCTAGGTGTAAAAATGATTAAGAATAGCAAGGTAGTAGGAGTAAGTAAGGTATGAAAAGAACTATTTTGACTGTTGGTGATATAAGAATAGACGAAGTGCCTAATACTAGAGGCGGTCTAATTGCGGGCCGCCTTGAAGCGTACAACACCAAGACAGGAGAAAGCGCAAAGGCAAATTATCAAATATTGCATAATAAAAAGACAAATAAATGGGGTATTATGGCAATGTTAATTAAACAAATAGCCCCTGAGCTTGCCGAAACCAATGAAAACGTTGCCGCAAATCCCGATGAATGTTCAATTAATTGATTTATCAAAAAATTTTTGATATAATATTTATAGTAAAAAAGCAAAGGAGAATGATAAATGCAAGAAGAAATGCAAAAGCTTGTAGATGAATTAAATGCGGCAACCGCGGCTTATGATGCAGGCCATCCTATAATGTCAGATTCACAATGGGATGATTTATATTTTAAACTTCTAGATATGGAACGCACATGCGGTTTTGCGTTGCGCAATTCTCCTACTTGCTCAGTTTACTACACCGAAGTTTCCAAACTCGCAAAAGCTACCCATAATCATCCTATGCTATCTCTTGACAAAGTGAAAGATACAATAGCACCACTTGAAGAAAAATTCAATAACAAAGAATTTCTTGCGATGTGTAAGATGGATGGTTTGACATGTTCACTTGAATATGATAATGGTTGGTTGGTGGGCGCAGAAACAAGAGGTAATGGTGAAATTGGCGAGGATATTTATCACAATGCAATTATAATTCCATCAATTCCTAATCATATTAGATATAAAAAACATTTGATTGTTGATGGTGAAATCATTTGTCGTTATTGTGATTTTGAAGAATTTTCTAATGAATATTCTAATCCACGTAATTTTGCCGCCGGAAGTATTAGATTGTTAAATTCAGCTGAATGTGCCACACGCAAATTGACATTTGTTGCTTGGGACGTTATTGATGGATTTAATGAAACTAATCTTTTAAGTGAAAAATTTAATAAATTGGCAGCATTAGATTTTATCATTGTACCATTTATTAAATCAGATGTTGTAGATGTTGGTCTGTTGACTGCGGTAAAGCGTGCCGCAGAGGCTAATAGTTATCCTATTGATGGTGTTGTATTTAAATACAATGATGTTGAATATGGTCGTTCATTAGGTTCAACAAGTCATCATGCAAATAATGCAATGGCTTACAAATTTTATGATGAAACATATGAGACTACCCTTAAAGATATCGAATGGAGCCTTGGCCGCACAGGTGTTCTTACCCCAGTCGCAGTATTTGAGCCAGTAGATACCGGTGATAGTATCATTGAGCGTGCTAGTTTACATAATGCAAGTATGCTTGAAGAAACATTGCATGGTATTGGTTGGCCAGGTCAGAAAATTAAGGTTGCTAAAATGAATATGATTATTCCACAAATAGTAGAAGCAGAAAATGAAGGAGAGGTATTTACACCAGGACGTCAATATTTTCCTTTTCCAGATAAATGCCCTATTTGCGGCGAGACCTTGACGCTTGTGAAATCAGATGCAGGTGTAGAACAACTTACTTGTACTAATGCATTATGCGAAGGCAAACTTGCCAATCATATTGACCATTTTTGTTCCAAATCAGGCCTAGATATTAAAGGCTTGTCAAAGAAAACCATTGAAAAACTTATTGATTGGAATTATGTTAATTCATTAATTGATATATTTAATTTACGTCAGTATCGTGCCGAATGGATTAAAAAAGAAGGGTTCGGTCCTACTAGTGTAGATAAAATACTTGATGCTATTGATAATACAATAGCCAATGTAGAATTTTCACGATTCCTTGCGGCAATAGGTATACCCCTCGTGGGTCTAGCTACAGCGAAAATTATAGGCACCGCCGCAAAGGATTGGGTAACATTCCGCTCCATGGTTAATGATAATTATTCTTGGTCATCAATTAATACAATAGGTCCTGAAATTGAAAACGCAATTAATAATTTTAATTATGATGAATTAGATAAAATTGTTGATAATTACATTACATTTATTACACCTATTGAAGATAATAAAACAACAACACTTAATGGATTAACAATATGTATTACTGGCAGATTATCACATTTTAAATCGCGTGATGAACTAAAACAGGTCATTGAGAATGCCGGGGGTAAAGTAGTTGGGGCAGTATCAGGAAATACTAACATTCTAATCAATAATGACTCTACATCTACATCATCTAAAAATTTAACTGCAAAAAAGAATGGAACACCTATTCTTACTGAAGCTGAGTTCATAGAGAAATATTTGAAATAAGGAAAAATTTTTGATATAATATTTATGACAAATAAAGAAAAGAAAAAAATTGCCGCACAAATAATGCAGCTTGAAATAGCACATGAAGCTACGGCAGATAAAGATAAGAAAAATCAAATTGAAAATGAAATTATGAAAATAGCCGCCAAAATTGCTACTATTGATCCAGATGCGATGTTTGAAATCGATGAAATAATTTCAAAAAAGATAAAAAAAATTTGATTTTACAAAAAATTTATGTTATAATATTTATGTAAAGAAAAGGAAAGCAATTTCACTTTCTTGAACAAATATAAAAAAAATTAAAAAAACATTTTTTAAAAGAAAAAGGAGATTTTTATCATGAAGGCTAACACAGCAAAAGTAATTGAATATCTTAAGAAAGTAAATGGCACGCCTGTAACAGCAGCTGACGTTGCTGACGCACTTGGTCTTGAGAAGAAGAGCGTTGACGGTATTTTCACATCCGCTATCCAGAGAAAGGGACTTGGCGTTCGTACACCGGCAGAAGTTGAGCTTGATGATGGTACGCATAAGACTGTAAAGTTCCTTAGCCTAACAGTTGACGGTCTTGCAGCAGATACCACGGTCGATGCTGAATAATTAAGAAGTAAAATGACAATAGAGGGGTAATTATTGCCCCTCTCTTTTACTAATTAAACAATGATAGCATTATATATCATTCTTGGTATCGTTGCAGGAGCATGCATTACTTGGCTAGCTACTGCAACTTTAAGGCGTCGTAAAATAGTGCTAGATACTTAGACGAAGACTGAGAATGATTTACTATTAAAAACCAAGGAAGAATTAAATAATCAATGTGAGACCGCGCGTGTTGATTTAGGCAAGTTAAAAGAATCATTGCGTTAGGCTACTGATTCATATAATAAGCTTTCATCAGCTACTGCTGAAATAGAGCAAGTATTTTCTAAATTATCTATTGATAAACAAGAGCTAGATAAACAAATCGCGGTTAATGAAGCTAAAATATCCCATGCTACTGAATTATATCAAGAGCGTGAAGAAAAACTAAATTCATTATTTGAATAGTATGCTGAAAAATAGTCCTAGCAAAGTGAGTAGTGGCGCGAAGAAGCGATTCAATCATATAAAGAAGTTTTGAAAGATTAGGCATTAGCATCATCAATAATTGGAGATCAAATTCAGAAAGCACAATAGCAATTAGATGATTTGCGGCGAAGCGTACAAGCTGCTATTGACGAGCGCAAACGCGCCGCAGCTGAGTCTGATAAGCAAAATTTTTATCGTATGGTATTATCAGAGCGCGATTTAGCAGAAATTTATGAGATACGTAAAATTATTCCTATTTTACGTAATGCCGAACCAATTAATAAAGTAATATGGAAATGTTATTATGAGAAGCCATGTAACGCGATGATAGGACGCATATTAGGCGACTTGCCGCATACAGGTATCTATAAAATAACTAACCTTGTTAATGGTATGTGCTATGTGGGACAAAGCATCGATATTGCATCGCGCTTCAAATAGCATATTAAACGCGGTTTAGGTGCAGAAACACCAACACAAAATAAGTTATATCCAGCAATGGCTGAATTCGGCCCTGAAAATTTTACATTTGAAATGATTGAAGAATGTCCTGGTAGTCAACTAAATGAGCGTGAAGATTTTTGGCAAGATTATTTTCAAGCGCGCACATTTGGATATAGTATAAAATAACAAAAGGAGAAAATCTATGTTTAGAATTATAGAAGAACGTGGTACGGGTAAAACCCGTAGACTGATAGAAGAAGCATATAAAAATAATGGAGTAATATTATGCCTCAATCCCGAGCGCATGAAAGAAAAAGCAATGGCTTATAAAATTCCATTCATTAATTTTGCATCTTATGATAATCTTATATATTATGCTACTAATATTAACAAACGTCCAATTTATATAGATGAACTTGAGATTTTCCTATCAAGATATAATATTGCAGGCTATGATATGAGTATAGAGGATTAAAATGAAATTTGAAAATATAAGAGTATATAATTTTGAGAATGCATTAAAAGGTATGCGCAATCCATTAGCTAGTTGGAAAAAAATTGATAGCGAGTTTGGAGTGCGGCCACGCGTTGAAGTTCCTGAGGGCGCGGTAATTACGCATGAATATGAAAATGGCTTATGCGAGTATGCCAAGATCGGACCTAATGATATGGGACTAGCTAAACGTCTAATAGCTGGTGGTTCGGAACATCGTAAATTTTTGCGACAAATATTTGTGACAGTTGATATCACAGCACCACTTTATTATTTCAAGGAATTTGATACTTATCGCATAGGCGTTACCGAAAATAGTACGTCTACTATGCACAAATTGGCTAGCACACCTATCACCTTGGACTGCTTTGAACTAGGGGATTATTCGCCTGAACTTGATATGATAGACGATGTCCCATTGGGCTTACGTGTAGATGCATTTCTTGATGACCTAGAGCAGATGCGTCAGAAATATTTAATGACTAATGATAAACGCTATTGGAAAGAACTTGTGCGTTGGCTGCCAAATGGATGGCTACAAACCCGTACAGTGACAATGAACTATGAGAATCTTCTATCTATGTATCATCAGCGCCGTAATCATAAATTAACAGAATGGTCTATTGATTTTATTAATTTTATTAAATCACTTCCATATGCTAGTGATTTTCTTATTCCCGACGAAGCAGAATAACATTGACTTATAAAAATTTTTATGGTATAATATATATAGTAAAAAAGAAGGAAAGTTTAATAAAATGACAAAACAAGAAAAATTTGTAGCATTTATTAATAATACGAATATAATGGATAAAGATGGAATTGACCCAGAAATACTTGATTTTTGGATTGATTTAAAAAGTACGCCTCGCGCTACCTCAATTTCATTGACAAATAATGGAATGAAAATTTTAACCACAATGAAATTGGATAGTAATGCAACATGGTCAGCAGCAGATATTGCAAAAACATCAGATATGACTCCGCGTTCAGTATCTAGTTCTATTCGTAAATTGGTAACAGATGAATTAGTAGAAAAACAATCTAGTGAACCAGTAACATATAAATTAACTACAAAAGGTAAAGAAATTATTATTTAAGGAGATAACAAATTATGAAAAAAATGATTAACAATGTTCATCTGGAAGGTTGGCTTTATGAGCACAATCTTGAACTTAAGACTTCAGGAGCTAATTCTAAGAATCCTGGCACGGAATACATTACTGGTACAGTAAGTATTGCAACGGATCCAGAAATGACAACAATAGTTCCGATTCATTATACGTATGTTACAGCTACAACAAAGAATGGGGCTGCAAATCCGCAGTTTATTACACTTAAAGGTATTCTTGATGGTACAATCAAAACAGCCATGGGTTCTTCTAAAGAAACAGCAACAAAGGTAGTAGCAGATTCTACACTTGAACTTAATGAATTCTATTCTACAAGGACGGGTAAGGAAGAGCTTGTAAGTGTTAAGCGCAATGAGGGTGGATTTATTCACATATCTTCTGAATGGAATGAGCGCGTTAGTGAAAGAAATAAGTTTACAGTTGATATGCTTATTACAAAAGCAAGAATGCTTGATCCCGATACTGACAAAAATATTCCTGAAAGAATGATGATTAGTGGTGTAATTTTCAATTTCCGTAATGAGATTATGCCAGTTGAATTTGTAGTATACAATCCTGATGCATTTACATACTTTGGTCAGCAGAATATATCTAGTACAAATCCCTTCTTCACAAAAGTTTGGGGCACAGAAGTATCAACAGTTGTTGTTAAAAAGATAATAGAAGAATCCGCATTCGGCGAAGATTCAGTCCGTGAAGTTAAAAATGTAACTAAAGAATTTATTGTAACAAGCGCAGCTACTGACCCGTATGAGTGGAATACAGAAGAAACACTGACTTCTGATGATATTATCAAGGCACAGCAGAATCGTGAAATTAAACTTGCACAGCTTAAGGAACGTGCTAATAAACCGGCAACTCCTGTAGCACCTGCCGCAACAGCTCCCGCAAACGCAATACCTGTATTTAAGTTTTAATTAAAGGGGGATAAGCAATATGGCTATTAACCTTCTTGCGATACAACCTCACAAAGTAAGTCGTGATTTGTCTGGATACATTACACTTTTGTATGGACCTGCGAAAGTTGGTAAGACAACTTTTGGTGCGCAAATGCCAGGCGAACTTATCTTGGCAACTGAACGTGGATATAATGCACTGCCAGGGGTAATAGTTCAGGATATTACATCTTGGTCTGATATAAAACAAGTTGTTAGGGAATTGAAAAAGCCTGAAATCCAAGCCGTATATAAAAGCCTCATAGTTGATACCATTGATCTAGCTGCTGATATGTGTCAGAAATATGTATGCAATCAGCTTGGCATAGAAAATATTGGTGATGGTGGCTGGACAAACAACGGATGGGATAAATACAAACGTGAATTTGAAGATGTCTTTCGTACACTTGCACAGTTAGGTTATGCAATATTATTTATTTCGCATGATAAAGAAATAACAATAAAGCCTGAAAATGGTATTGAATATCAGCAGATTCGTTCTTCTATGCAAACTTCAGCACTTAAGATAGTTGAAAACATGAGTGATATAATTGCATATGCACATCCAGTTATTCGTGAAGGACAACCTAGAAGAATTCTTACGCTTCGTTCTGCAGATAATAGTATACGTTGTGGCTGTAGATTTAAATACATGGCTCCTGAAATTGATTTTAGCTATGATAATCTTGTTAAAGCTTTAAATGATGCTATTGACAAAGAAGCTGCTGAAACCGGCGGTAAATTTATCACAGAAGAACGTATAGCAGCAATAGAAACACCTACTTATGATTATGATGCCCTTATGAATGAATTTGCTACAATAGCTGGCGAATTAATGAACAAAGAACCAACATATTATCAACCTCGAATTACACAGATAGTTGAAAAGTATCTAGGTAAGGGCAAAAAAGTTGCAGATACAACGCGTGATCAAGCTGAATTCTTATATCTAATAGTTACAGAAATTAAGTCAGATTTAATGAAATAATTAAATACAACCCTCGGTAAAAAACGCTGGGGGTTGATTTTTATATTTTTTTATGGTATAATATATATAGAAGGAAATATTGAAAGGAGCTGAAATATTGGCAAAACATAATGTTAAATGTGTATTTTGTAATCAAATATTTGATGCAAATGTAGAGCCATATATTAAAGTTAGTAATGGCAGACGATATGCACATCAAGCTTGTGCGGCGGCCGCTGAGAAAAAAGAAGTTCAAGAAAAAAATAACCTTGAGATATTAGAAGATTATATTAAATATCTATATCATACAGATACATTAGATCCAAAGATATCAAAACAAATTCAAAAATTAGTAAATATGCCAAATTCTAAATATACTTATTCAGGCATACAACGCGCCTTACAATATTTTTATGAAGTAAAAAAGAATCCTTTACCAGCTGATACAATGACTATTGGTATTGTTGAATGGATATATCAAGATGCATATAATTATTATTATAATCTATGGCATGCACAACAATTAAATAAAGATAAAGATATTGGTAGCTATATTCCACAAGTAAAAGAAGTGGCAATACCTTCGCCAGAGCGAAAAATTAAAAAGCGTAAGTTATTTTCATTTCTAGATAGAGAGGATAAAAAATGAGTAGCAGATATGTAGATACTGTAAGTGCAATGCAAGTAATTGGTTCAGTTTTTCAAGAACCGGATTTGCTAGATGCTACTGATAAATATTTAATTACCGATGAAGATTTTACGGATGAATTTCATAAAATTATATTTGGTAGTATTTATAAATTATATGAAGCTGGCGCAAAAAATATTACTATTGAAAGTATTAATGATTTTTTAAGTTCACGTCCTAAAAGCGAAGCAATATATAAAGTAAATAAAGGCGATGAATGGCTACTAAAAGTTAGTGAAAATGCACAAATTGAAGCATTTGACTACTATTATAGTCGATTAAAAAAGTTTTCATTATTGCGTGCTTATGATAATTATGGCATTGATGTTTCTGATATTTATGACATTGACAATATTTTTGATAGTCAGAAGAGACAGAAGCAAGAAGAATATCTTGACAATGCAAGCTTGGAAGATATTGCAAATAAAGTTGATGAAAAAATTGATGCAATTCGTATTCAGTACGTAGATGATGTATATGAAGAAGCTCAGCAAGCGGGTGAAGGTGTTTATGATTTAATTGATAAATTTAAATTACATCCAGAAGTAGGTGTACCATTGTATGGACCATTGATTAACACAGTAACAAGGGGTGCACGACTTAAAAAGTTTTATCTCCGTTCAGCTCCAACTGGGTGCGGCAAGACTCGTAGTATGATAGCCGATGCTTGTTATATTGCTTGTGAGAAGATATATGATGAAAGTTTTGGATGGATCAATACAGGCGTAGGACAGCCTACTTTATTTATTACAACAGAGCAAGAATTGGAAGAAATTCAAACAATGATGTTAGCATTTTTATCTAATGTCAATGAAGAGCATATTTTAAATAATACATACGTTGGTAACGAAGAAGAACGTGTCATGCAAGCCGCCGATATATTATGTGCGGCACCACTATACGTAGAAGAATTGCCAGATTTTTCATTACAAGATGTTGAAGATACTATCAAGAAAAATATCCGCGAACATGATGTCAAATATGTATTTGAGGATTATATACATTCAAGTATGAAGATTTTGGAAGAAATAACGCGTAGAAGTGGCGGTGTAAAATTACGTGAAGACAATGTATTGTTTATGCTATCTAATAAGTTAAAAGATATATGTAATCAATATGGGGTATTTGTAATGTCAGCAACTCAATTAAATGGTGATTATAAAGATTCAGAAACCCCAGATCAAAATCTTCTTAGAGGCGCAAAATCCATTGCAGATAAAATAGATTATGGTGCTATTTTACTACCAGTCAAACAAGATGAATTGACTAAACTGGAGCCTATTTTAGCAACAGGAATATTTGATAGACCAACAATAAAAATATCAATATATAAAAATAGACGCGGCAGATATAAAGGTGTATATCTCTGGTGTAAGGCAGATTTAGGCACTTGCCGCATACAGCCCATGTTTTGTACGGATTATAGTTATGAATTACAAAAGATGGAAGATACAAAAATACGTGTTGAAGAACCTTCAGCATTTTAATAGAAAAGGAGAATAACTATGAAGTGTGGAGAAATACATTACAAAATGCCCGCGGCTCTAGCTGCCGAATACCTTCGCCGCAAGAAGAAAGCTGGCGATCGTACTAATAATAATGAATATTTGTGCAAAATAGTCAATGAGTCCTATGGACTTTTGTATAATTGTACTAAGGTAATTATAGCATGATAAATTATGATGCCGCTAAAATAAGAAATAGTCTTAAAACAGAAGATGTATTTGAATTATTAAATGATTGGGGCGGTGAACCGACCTATGTCAATGGCGGTATCATAGCTCGAACTATTTGTCATAATCATCCTGGCGAAGGTAGCCGCAAGCTTTACTACTATGAAGCAAATAGTATGTTTAAATGCTATACCGGATGTGAGCCATCGGTCTTTGATATATTTGAATTATATATTAAAGTACAACAGGAAAAATATCATATTACAATTACATTATATGAAGCTATACGATTTATAGCTGATACATTTGGTATTTCTGGCGATATAGTTGAAGATAAACCAGCAGAATTAATTGATTGGGAATATTTGCAAAATTACGATAGAATTAAAGAAATTAGATTGCCACCACCTGAAATTACATTGAAAGATTATGATGATAGTATATTAGATAAGTTTAATTATGATGTGCGGCTAACCCCTTGGCTTGATGAAGCGATTTCACAAGAAGCACTCACCCAGCACAAAATTGGATTTTATCCTGGCGGTAATCAAATCACTATTCCGCACTATGATGTCCAGGGTCGATTAGTAGGTATCCGTGGCCGCACACTTTCAAAAGAAGATGCTGAAATATATGGTAAATATCGTCCATTGCGCGTTAATGGTATATTATATAATCATCCATTAGGATTAAATTTATATAATTTAAACAATAGCAAAAATGGCATTAAACTATTTAAAAAAGCCATTATATTTGAGTCTGAAAAGAGTACAATGAAATACGCATCATATTTTGGAGCTGATAATGATATTTCCGTAGCTTGTTGCGGCAGTAGCATTTCAGCTTATCAAATTCAACTTTTATCGCAAGCTGGAGCAAGTGAAATTGTGATTGCCCTTGATCGACAATTCCAAAATATAGGCGATCAAGAATTTGTTAAATTAAAAAATAATTTAGTGAAAATATATAAGACTTATAAAAATATTGCACAAATTAGTTTTATATTTGATAAAAATAAAATTACATCATATAAAGCTGCGCCAATAGATGAAGGAAAAGATAAGTTTATTTATTTATATAAAAATCGTATAATTTTATAAGAAAGGAGGATAAAATGGAATATAAATTAAAACAATCAACAATTCCAACAGCTAGTTTAACATTAGTAGAAAAGGTATTTGTAAATCGCGGTATTGCATTACAAGATATTGAACATTATTTACATACAACAGATAATGATATTTTACCTCCTGAACGATTAAAAAATATGCGGCAAGGTGCTATGATGCTTGCCAAGCATTTGAAAGATAATAGCCATGTACTAATACAAGTGGATTCAGACTGTGATGGCATGACCTCTGCCGCGCTCTTATTTAATTATTTATATCGACTCTTTCCTGCAAAAGTCTTGAATAATTTTTCTTATAGACTACATGATGGAAAACAACATGGATTAATCTATGAAACAATTCCCGATGATGTGAAACTAGTCATTGCTCCTGATTCATCAAGCAATGATTTAGAAATTCATCAAAAACTAGCTGAAAAAGGTATAGATGTGTTAGTTCTAGACCACCATTTAGCTCCTGTTGAATCGGAATATGCTTGTGTAATTAATAATCAAATGTGCGATTATCCTACTAAATCATTATCTGGCGTAGGTATTGTTTACAAATTTTGTTGTTATTTAGATGAAATGCTTGGGGTTGATGTCGCTAATGATTTTGTCGACCTAGCTTCTGTAGGCCTAGTAGGAGATATGATGGATGTGCGTGATTTTGAAACTAAACGCATCATTGATCGCGGTCTTGTAAATCTTGTCAATCCATTCATTTCAGAAATGCACGATAGCCAAGAATTTTCAATTTCACGTCATGGTGGATATGATATTTATTCTATTGCATTTTATATAGTACCTTATATAAATGCGGTCATTAGGTCAGGAACCGCAGAAGATAAAGAATTATTATTTAATGCTTTATTAGAATTCAAAGCACATGAAATGATACCATCAACCAAACGTGGATGCAAAGAGCAAGAAGAAGAATTAGTAACACAAGCAATTAGAAATTGTAAAAATGTCAAAAATCGCCAAACAAAAGAAAATGAATTATTAACAACACAAATTACTAAAATTATTAAAGATAATAATTTATTGGATAATAAGATTTTAATTGTGCCTGTGCGGCAAGGCCTAATTGCTAATAAAAATTTGACTGGTCTAGTTGCCAATCAGCTAGCCCGCACATATGCAAGACCTACACTTATTCTTAATGAAACATATGATGAAGCTGGACAAAAAATCTGGGCTGGCTCTGGCCGTAATTGTGAAAATTCTAAAATAGAAAATCTTAATGAATTTTTATACAATACAGGATTAACTCTTGAAGTAGCGGGGCATGAAAATGCATTTGGTATATCAGTATTAGATTGTAACTTTGATGAATTTATACATATAATAAACGACACTTTGGCTCTTGTTGAATTTACTAATTCTTACCAAGTAGATGCCATCTATGAAAATCAAGATTGTAATTCATCAGACATTTTACAAATAGCTAATCTTAAATCTATTTGGGGTCAATGTTTATCGGAACCATACATTGCCATTCAAAATTTAGTAGTCTTGCAATCACGCGTACAAATTTTATCACGCGAAAAATGTCCAACATTAAAAATTACTTTAACTAATGGAATTGAATTAATTAAATTCAGTTTAACAGAAGAAGAAATTAATATATTTGATAATATTGGTGAAGGTTGTTTACGAATGAATCTAGTTGGTACTTGTGATAAAAATGTTTGGAATGGTAATGTAACACCACAAATTAAAATTACAGAGTATGAAATAACGGGACATCAGGCTTTTTGTTTCTAATGATTATTAGGCATAATAGATATTGCGTCTATTATGCCTTTTATTGATTTATAGGAAAAATTATGATATAATATATATAGTAAGAAAAATAGAAAGGATATTATATTATGAAAAAGAGATATACTATTTCAGTTCCCGTAGAATACGTATTTGGAAATTTAAGGGATGGTCATTTAGAAATGATTATTGAAGCTGATAATGAGGAAGAAGCAAGAGCTGAATTTGATCCCCGTTATGCCGATCTAATAGTTGACGATTGGGAAATTTATGAATATGGTGACCCTATAATGGAAGATATGGAAATATTGTGCGTTGAAAGTGACTGATATAATCAATAAAATAATTTAGGAAGGAGGAAGTAAATCTAAATGGAATTGACAACTAAACAAGCCGAGGGATTGAAAATTGCAGTAGCCCGATACAAAGCTGGAGAACCGTATACTTGTATCGCTGGCTACGCCTAAGTTGGTACAGGCAAAAGTACAACCATTCGTTTTATAATTGACGCATTAGGATTAGATGATGCAGAAGTGGCGTATGTATCATATACAGGTAAAGCATCAATGGTATTACGAGATAAAGGTTGTATGAATTCAATGACTGCGCATAAATTATTGTTTACTGTAAAACTTGATGCGCGAGGACATCCGGTATTTACCCCAAAAATATTCTATGATGAGCCTTATAAATTGATAGTAGTAGATGAAATATCTATGCTACCTAAAGAAATGTGGGACTTGATAATAATGCACAAGGTCCCGGTCATTGCATGCGGTGATCCAGCTCAGTTACCACCAATAGGTGAAGATAATGGTGTGCTTGCTAATCCGCATATTTTTCTAGATGAAATTATGCGCCAAGCGCAAGATAGTGAAATCATACGTTTGACAATGGATATCCGTGCGGGCAAACCTTTAATGCCATTTCATGGAACAGATGTCCAAATAATTAGACGCAGTGAAGCAATGTCTAACATGTATCTTTGGGCAGACCAAGTAATTTGTGCTAAAAATAAAACACGTCATTGGATTAATGAACAAATGCGGCAAATGCTTTATCAAACATCAGATCCGCTTCCTCTCCCAGGCGAAAAAATGATTTGTCTTAGAAACTATTGGCAAGAAATTAATAATTATGAAACTCCATTAATTAATGGAATGACTTGTACAATGGTTGAAGCACATGAAGAAAAAATAATAGGTAATTATACAATGCCTAAAATTATACGAGGTACAGTAGTACCAGAAGGTTATGATATTAATGATATAAAAGCAAGATTTTATAATTTAAACATGGATTATAAAATATTTGAAACAGGAGAACCTACTATCAACGAACGCACTTATCAAAAAATTGCGCGTGGTATGCACCCTAAAGAATTTGATTTTGGCTATTGTATTACCGGATGGAAAGCGCAAGGTAGCGAATACGATAAAGTTTTAGCATTTGAAGAAAACTTCCCCAGTGAAGATATTATGAAACGAAGATTTTTATATACAGTAGCAACAAGAGCAAAAGAAAAATTAATTTTAGTAATGAAGGAGTAAGCCGATGGAAATTAAAGTAAATAAAGAAGTTATAGAAGATGTAAAAAGATGTATAGAGAGTCCTAAATTTTCAGAATGTATACTAAACAATACAACTGAATTTTCGGCAGCCGCATTTATTCTTCAGACACTACTAGATGCAGTTGATGATGCTACGGCTAAATTGAGTGAATGAAATTAGCTATTAGTTATTTTTATAAAATTCGATTTTTTCAACCTTGGATGATACCTATAAGTACAGCAGCTTGGGATCCGAAGTATTATCACGATAATAAGGGAAAAGATTATTTATTTGTTGATAAACGTGGTGTAATCAATGGGTATAGATATGAAGCACTAGCACCAGGACCCGATTGTGTAGGACTTTGCGGCGGACCGTCTCAGTGTTCCTTAGACCCTAGTACATGTAAATTTTTAAGTGTCTATCGTCGCCAACTTGAAAAAATAGATTTTGATGAATTTATTCATAACCTTCAAGCTTTAGAAACCGCGCTAAAAGCGCGTGATAGCTCCTTGCCGCAAGATCTTATTTTCGTTCTTATGGTATATGAACCTCCATATAAAGCTTGCAGCGAGCGTGGTTCAATACAAGACTGGGTGCGTTCGCATGGTTGGGAGTGTGATGAATTAATTGATTTTACATAAAAAATATGGTATAATAAATATAATAGGAAGGAGGAAGCTATGGTAAATACATTTTTTGATGGACATTCACATACAGAATATTCTAATTTACGTCTTTTGGATTCAATTAATAAGCCAGCTAAATTAATTAAAACAGCATTAAATCTTGGATTATCAGGTATAGCAATTACCGATCATGAATGTTTAAGTGCGCATCCCGAAGTTAATCAACTAATGGAGACAATGCATGAAACAAATTCTGATTTTACAATTGCATTAGGTAATGAAATTTATCTTACAGATACTCGTGATATGGGTCAAAAATATTATCATTTTATTTTAATAGCTAAAGATGCAATAGGACATCGAGCATTGCGAGAATTGAGTTCAACCGCTTGGTTTTATTCTTATGTTGATCGTCGTATGGAGCGTGTACCCACATTAAAAACTGAATTAATTGATATAATTAATCGTTTTCCTGGTCACTTAATTGCAACTTCGGCTTGCTTAGGTGGAGAATTACCAACCGCCGCGCTAGCTTATGAAAGAGCAACCGATTTATCTGAAAAATCAGAGCATTATGCAAAGATTACCAACTTCCTTGAATTAATGTTAAAATTATTTAAAGATGATTTTTACATTGAAATTGCGCCAGCTGAATCCGCTGATCAGCTTGCCGCAAATAAAATATTATACAATATTGCGCAAGCTTATAATATTAAAATTACCTTGGGTTGTGATGCACATTATCTTCGTCCAGAAGATAGAATGGTACATCAATCATATTTAAATTCCAAAGATGGAGATAGAGAAGTCGCAGATTTCTATGAATATGCGCATTTATTTTCACCAGAAGAAGCAAGGGCAGGATTAAAACGAGTATTTGATGATGATACTATTGATCAAATATTTAATAACACATTGGAAATAAAAAATAAAATTCAATATTATTCATTATTTCATAAGCAAGATGTTCCATTTGTAGAAGTTAAAGATTATCCTAAAAAAGATATGCCAGCCAATTTTAAAACACAATATCCATTAATGACGAATATGTTTGTGTCAGATGACATGCAAAATAGATATTGGATTAATCAATGTTTTGAAAAATTGACAGAAATGGGAAAATCTGATGATAAAGAATATCTTGATGAATTAGAAGAAGAAACAAGAGTTAAAGGTATTATTAGTGAAAAACTTGAAACAAATATGTTTCGTTATCCTAATACCTTACAACATTATATAGATTTAATTTGGGATTGTGGAAGTATTATTGGCGCAGGTCGTGGTTCTAGCTGCGCAGCCCTTAACCATTATTTGTTAGGCATTACACAACTAGATCCTATTCGATGGAAGCTTCCATTCTTCCGATATCTAAACGATGAAAGAATAGAGCTTGGCGATATTGATATTGATATATGTCCATCTAAAAGACCGTTAATTCTTCAAAAAATCAAAGAAGAACGTGGTCATTTAATGAATAGTAATATTCCCCAATGGGCAAAGGATAATTTAGGTTGTACACTTGTAGCCGCATTCAGCACAGAAACAACTAAAAGCTGTATATTAACATCTTGTAGAGGTTATCGTAGCGAAGATTATCCTGAAGGCATTGATGTAGATATCGCACTATATATAGCATCATTAATTCCATCAGAACGAGGTTTTTTATGGAGTGTTAATGATGTGGTTAATGGTAATGCAGAAAAAGGGAGAAAGCCAGTAAAACCATTTCTTGATGAAGTAGCCAAGTATCCTGGCCTATTAGACATTATAATAGCTATTGAAGGAACAAAAAATAAACGTAGTTCACATGCATCTGGTGTTATTTTATTTAGCAACGACCCCTTTGAACATTGTGCATTTATGAAAACGCCAAGTGGAGATTTAATTACACAATTTGACCTTCATACCGCAGAATGGCTGGGTAATGTAAAGTATGATTTCTTAGTCACAGAAGCTTGCGATAAATTGGTACAAACAATGCTATTGTTGCAAGATGCAGGTGAAATAGAAAAAGATTTATCAA
>ULTU01043139.1_pt1 | contig 21602 bp, 13 predicted proteins | sample 1957861 | NCBI WGS metagenome assembly ULTU01 (sample SAMEA4835742, study PRJEB28245) | human gut metagenome | biome: gut microbiome; material: fecal sample | place: Denmark | collected 2008
AAAATCTATGCGTAATACACAGGGTTTTCCCCCTGACCCGTTTTCCCCCTGACCCGATATCCTGCCGTCATTGACATAACGGGAGAGTCTAGGAAGAAGAGCGAAGGCATATTCGATTGCCTGGCCGATCCTGCTCTTAGGAAGGTGCCATATACGAAAAAGCCCCTCACTTTCGTGAAGGGCTTTCAGGCGGTGCGGATGGGGCTCGAACCCACGACCTCGGGCGTGACAGGCCCGCATTCTAACCAGCTGAACTACCGCACCGTGTTCTGCTGTGTTTGAGGTTTTTCTCAAACGCGAATGCAAAGATAGGTATATTTTCCGGACCTGCAAGCGTTTTGTGTAAAAATTTTCAAAAATTTCGATATAAAACGATACTTGCCGGAAACGAAAAAAAACGGGCAGAATCGCTTCTGTCCGCTTTTCCCAGCACTTTATCAAATGGAATTATTTGATTTCGATTACTTTATGAGTATGTTCGGGCTCAACCTTGACGACCTTAGGGATATTGACCTTTAATACACCGTGCTCGACCTGAGCATTGATCTTTTCCCTGTCGGCATCCTCCGGCAGAAGCATTGTCTGCTGGAATTTGCTGTATGAGAATTCGCGACGGAGGTAATGACCGTGTTTCTTCTCATCATTGTTCTCCTGTTTCTTTTCCATATTGATTACAAGGTCTCCGTTCTCATCGAGAGAAACTTTGAAATCATCCTTGGTCATGCCAGGAGCGGCGAGCTCCAAGTCATAACTGTGTTCGTTTTCTAATACGTTGATGGCCGGAGCGGTAGCATTTGATTTCTCCATCCAGTCATTGTCAAAGAAATCATTGAACATGCTTGGTAACCAATTCTGGTTATATCTTCTTGAAGGTACCATAATATAAATCTCCTATTTTTAATTTCGTTTAACTTTCCCGGACCTCGGACCCTTTCGGATCCTGTGCCGGTTCTTTGTCTGGTCTTTCGACCGGACGCCTTAGTTTATGGCAATCTGCATACCATTGTGAAAAAAGTTCCAAAAGAGGACAAAATGTCGTGTATATGGACAAAATGGCATTGATTTATTGCCAAAATGTCCGAAAACAGCATTCTCTTAAATTGGAATATGTAGTAAAAGATGTATATTTGCAAATTCGGTTTGTCGGAAGGAGCACACGTGCCGAAGGGCTGTGCCAATGACATTGACCGAAGCTTCAAAACGGGAGTGAATATGCCTGACAACGGAAATATCATAATTAAGGGGGCCAAGGTCAATAACCTCAAGAATGTGACGGTGGAGATTCCGCGCAACAAGTTTACCGTGGTTACCGGAATTTCGGGTTCCGGAAAATCTTCATTGGCCTTCGACACATTGTTCGCGGAGGGACAGCGGCGTTTTGCGGAGAGTCTGTCCTCTTATGCGAGGCAGTTTCTCGGCAGGATGAGCAAGCCGGACGTGCAGGCTATCGAGGGGATTCCGCCGGCAATCGCGATAGAGCAGAAGGTCAATACGAGGAACCCGCGCTCCACGGTTGCCACGACAACTGAGATCTACGATTATCTGAGGGTGATATTTGCCCGTATCGGAAGGACGTTCTCGCCGATAAGCGGGGTAGAGGTGAAGTGCCATAGTGAAAATGACGTCATGGCCTTCATAATGGGCAGCGCAGAGCCGTCAGCCGTCTATCTTTTGGCGGAAATCGGCTGGGATTCGAGGGCCGACAAGACCGAGTTGCTGCTCTCCCTGAAGGAGGAGGGCTATTCGAGGCTGTTTTCCGAGACGGAAGGGCAGATGCGGATCGATGATGTCATACGGGGCGCCGAGGCGGGAGAGTTCCCGACCGGTCTGTTGCTGATGATAGACCGTATGAAACTGCCGGCCGTCAAGAACGGTGTACCGGTCCCTGAAGGAGCCGTGTCAATGTCCCTGAGCGAATGGGAAGATATCAAGACGCGTCTGCATTCTTCTATAGCCACCTGTTTCAGCAAAGGAAACGGGACAATGTACGTGAAGATTGACCTGGGCAGCGGCAAATCATCTTTTCAGAAATTTGTTGACCGGTTCGAGGCGGACGGCATGACTTTCCGCAAGCCGGACGAATATATGTTCAGTTTCAACAGCCCGTTGGGGGCCTGTCCTGTGTGCGGAGGATTGGGAAAAATCATTGGTGTAAGCGAGGACCTGGTGGTGCCTGACAAGACATTGAGCATATACGACGGGGCTATAGCCTGCTGGAAAGGCGATAAAATGGGCTGGTTCAAGGATCACCTGGTCAGTGTGGCCGGCAAATATGGTCTGAGAATTTTCGAACCGTACTGCAACCTCACCGAGAAAGAAAAGGCATTGATCTGGGACGGGCACAAGGCTGCGACCGAGGAGGATTCTGTCATCGGTATCAATGAGTTTTTCAAGTGGGTGGAGGCGAACCGGTATAAAATCCAGTACAAATATCTGCTGAGCCGTTTTTCCGGAAGGACGGTCTGCCATGAATGCAAGGGCAGCCGGCTCAGGAAAGATGCCTTGTACGTAAAGGTGGGCGGAAAGAATATCCACGAGCTCTTGAGTATGAACGTGCACCAGCTGATGGACTTCTTCAAGAGCTTGAAACTGACTGAGTATGAGAACTCTATCGTGAAGAAAGCGGTTTCGGAAGTCACTTCGCGGCTCCAGTACATCTCTGACGTGGGGCTGGGTTATCTGACATTGAACCGTGCCAGCAATACTCTCTCCGGCGGTGAAAGCCAGCGTATCAATCTGGTTACCGCACTCGGCAGTTCTCTGGTCGGGTCAATGTATATTCTCGATGAACCGAGCATCGGCCTGCATCCGAGAGATACCGACAGGCTCATAAGCGTCATCAAGCGTCTCCGTGACATCGGCAATACCGTAGTCGTCGTGGAGCATGATGAGGAGATAATCCGGTCGGCCGATATGCTGATCGATATGGGACCTTTGGCCGGGGTCAATGGCGGTGAGGTCGTGTTCCGCGGACCGGTGGACGATAACCTGACCGAGGAGCAGATTTCCGCGTCAATGACGTTGCAGTACATAACAGGCCGCCGCAAGATGCCTCTCCGGGCCAAACGTCCGTGGACATATTATGTAGGCGTGGAGGGCGCCATGGAGCACAATCTGAAGGATATCAATGTCAAGTTCCCTCTCGGAGTGCTTACTGTAGTGTCCGGTGTCAGCGGTAGCGGCAAGTCTTCGCTTGTCGGCGATGTGCTCTATCCTGCCGTGTACAGGCATCTGAACCAGACGGGTCAGCAGCCGGGCATATTCCGTCATCTCACCGGCAATCTGGACCGGATTTCATCGATCGAATATGTGGACCAGAACCCGATAGGGAAGAGTTCCCGTTCCAATGCCGTCACCTATCTGAAGGTGTATGACGACATCAGGAAGCTGATGAGCGAGCAGCAGTTCGCCAAGGTCAATGGCTTCACGCCGTCATATTTCTCATTCAATCAGGACGGCGGACGATGCTCGGAGTGCCAGGGTGAAGGGTTTGTTCATATAGGAATGCAGTTTATGGCTGATGTGACAATGGTCTGCGAGGCTTGTGGCGGCAAGCGGTTCAAGCCTGAAATCCTGGAAGTGAGGTACAGTGGAAAGAATATCGACGATATCCTGAATATGAGCGTGGACGAGGCCATAGCGTTCTTCGGCGCGCAGAAGGAGGCAGCAGCGAAAAGCATTGCCAAGAAACTTCAGCCTCTCGTGGATGTCGGCCTCTCCTATATAAAACTCGGTCAGAGCAGCAGCACATTGTCAGGCGGTGAAAGCCAACGTATCAAATTGGCATATTTCCTCTCGATGAACGATGCTTCCGACAAGCCGTCTGCCAAGAAAATAATGTTCATATTCGATGAACCTACCACAGGCCTGCACTTCTTCGATGTGGAGAAATTGCTCAAGTCCTTCGATGCTCTCTTGGCGAAAGGCCACTCGGTAGTGGTTGTGGAGCACAATATGGATGTGATCAAAGCAGCCGACTGGGTAATAGAACTCGGTCCTGACGCCGGTGACTTCGGAGGTGAAGTCGTATTCCAGGGCACACCGGAAGACCTCGCCGCCAAAGGCCGCACCTACACTGCCAAGTATCTCAAGAAAATGAAGGGCTAACCGCTTGAGAACCTGAGATACAGGCGTTTGCCGCTTATGAACTGCGTGAGTCTTACAATGTAACTCTGCCCGGAGGCGCTTGATTCAGTGAGACTTTCTGTCGTTTCAGTCAGATTATTGTTGCTTCTTGCGGTGTCGCTCAGTTCATAACGTATGTTCTGAAAAGCGCTGTCCGCAGTGATTTGTATCCCTGTCGCTTCTTTATGGTATGTGGCTCCGTCATCGGAACTGATATCTACGGTGAACCCTATTGTTGAGGTAAACTCTTGGCTGTCAGAATATTTCCTGCATTTTATGCTCGAGACGGCAATCTCACCAGACTGGTTTGACGATGTTATGGCAATGCTGTCTTGTGCACATGTCAACCTGTAACTGATATCCGTCAGAGGTGGCAAGACCTTTCCTTCCGCAAGCACGGGCTCATCGTATCTGTCAAATGCCTCCATCGGGAGATTCCAGGTGTATATCCGGTTCGGCAGCAGGGCAGTGTTCCCCGGAATGGCGTAAACGTACCACCCTGAGCCGGACTCTATCTGAAATGCAAGTCCTTCATAATCAAGTGGCGGCATCACCACATAATAGTCTTCTTCCTTACCTGTCCCGCTGCACTCCAACTTCAGAGGCCGGCCAATCTTGAATCCGTCACTTTTTGTGCTTTCCCAAGTTATGGCACCGTCAGCGCCCATCTGTCCGGTAATCCCGCCTATATCCCTATAGGCTCCGGCACTTATGTTTCTTATGACCGCCGGCTTGCCAGTCTTGTCAATGCAGTGCAACCGTAGTCTCACGATGCTGCAGATACCGGAAAACTCCAATGAGTTGCCTGTAGAATGTGCGGTCATCGGATACAGCAGCCTGTCGTTGCGCTGCTCTTCCGGCATGGTGAACACACCTTGAAGCCAATTCCTGTCAGGGTAGAATCCAAGATAACTGTCAGACGCATTCAAGCGACGGTTCCCTTCTAAGGACTTGTCGAAAGCGAACCGTGCTGAAGCTGTTCCGGAGTCCTCTGTGATATAGATGCTTTCGCCTCTGTCATCCATAATCCTGATTCTGTCACCTGTTTCCCAATAAACCGGAATATCGCCGGCTGAGTTCATATCCGGACAGACTTTAGTCGTGCTTGCGGGGAGACAGATTCCTGCAGAAAACATCATTGATGACTCCTCCAGTGTGGTTCCCATTTGTCTGCATCCGGGCAGGAGCAGAACTAGGGCAAATTGTGATAATAGTCTCTTCATCAGTAGCTTATGATATTAGTGTATGAAGGAAGTTGTGACTGGATGTTCGCGGGGACGACATTGTCTTTCGCATATAGCGTAAGGCCTGCCGGTACACTGTAGAACAGCTTGCTCATTGAGATACCGTCCTGGATGCCGGTCATATCCATCCGTAGAGTTTTCAGATTTATGCAACTGGCGAACATAAAGGTCATGTCCGTCACCTTGCTGAAGTTGAAACTACTCAAATCAAGATCCACTACGCGTGTATTGCTGAACATGGAGTATATTTTTTCAACATTCGTGGTGCAGAAAGATGATACGTCTATACTTTCCAGTGAAGTGCATCCTTGGAACATCATGTACATATCTGTAGCGCTTTCCGTATGGAATCCGCTCAGATCCAGAGTTTTCAGCTTTGAGCATTCGAGAAACAGATAGCTCATGTCTTTTACCCCGCTTGCGTCGAAATCTTCTGTGACAAAGGATTCGAGAGAATAACAGCGTTCAAACATTGAATTCAGCATACAGTCAGGTCCGCATTTGAATTTTCTGATAGTCAGAGATTTGAGCGCGTCGCAATTCGCGAACATATAGTAACAGCTCTTGAGTTTCGGCGATATCATGTTCTCGATTGCAAGTTCTCTTACGTTGAAGCAGTTGTGGAACATCTCACGTCCGTTTTCAAGATTTGAAAAATCAAATCCGGACAAGTCCAGAACCTCGGCTCCACAACGGGCAAACATGAAATCCATACTCTTGACAAGAGGCGTCCTGAATCTGGAAATATCCAAAGAGTTCAGCTTCTTGCAGTTGTAGAACATGTAGCTCATGGTAGTTGCCTTGTCCGTACGGAAACTGCTTATGTCCAGTGATTCAAGCTTGATGCAGTCATTGAACATGCCGGAAAAATAGAGGGAAGCATCGGTGTTGAAGTTTCTCAAATCAAGCTGTGTGAGTTCTTTGCAACTTGAGAACATATAGCTCAAGTTTGTGACTTTTTCTGTCGAGAAATTCGAGACGTCAAGTGACCTGAGCTGCTTGCATCCATTGAACATCGCTCCCATACTGGTGACATTGTCCGTCTTGAATCCGGAAACATCCAGCGACGTGATAGTCTCACATCCGCCAAACATGTTGTTCATGTCCTTGACATTGCGCGTGTCAAATCCTGTCACGTCCAGTGCTTCCAGATTTCTGCAGAAGCTGAACATGGACTCCATGTTCTCGGCGGAATCAGTGCGGAAACCGTCAAGTGCTATTGTGGTCAGATTTGTGTCCCAGCCGAACAGATAGGACATGTCCTTCACTGCCGAAGTCTCCAGTTTGTTTATGTCCAAGTGGTTGAGAGAAGAGCAGTCATAGAACATCTTATGGATGTTGACCAGATTGACAGTGTTCAGTTTCTTCTCCGGAAAGATTACATATGCGAGTTTCCGGCAATTGTCGAATGTGCAGTCCATGCTTGTAAACGGAATCGGATTCAGATGCGAAAAGTCTATTCCTATAAGGTATTTGTGGGTTTCCATATACCTGTTGTCCTGCATCAGACGGTCCAGTGTCTTGGCATCATGGTTCAGCCATAGAATCGCTTTGTGCTTGCCCTCCGTTTGGAATCTGTGATAAAAGCTCTTATAGGGACTTAAATATTCATTATACTCAAAACTGATTTCAGTGCCGTCATCATATAGGATTCCCTTGAGGTTGTCCAGATGAGAGGTGCATATCGGGACTTCCTGGCTCGGGTCAGCAACAAGATACTCCGCAATAATGGCATTGCTGAGCTGAATTACCCTTACAGTCTGTGTCTTTCCTGACTCTTCCTGAGTGAATCTCACCAGACATTCGCGTTCCGTATCGAATTCCGGAATATCGTATTCAACCGAATTGCCATCGCCGGACAGAACGAACGAATCGAACATTTCAGGTGTTTCCGCATTCCAGGTAGCGCCCTTGTCAATGCTGAAGTCCATTTTCCATGACACGTTCCGGTCTTTGCCCGACCCGTCGCTGAATGTGCTTGAAGAAAGGCTGGTGATGTTTATCTTCCCGTTACCCCCGTCTCTGAATGACTCCACTCTGCTTCTGTCCGTCTCGAATCTGTACTCAAGACCGGTTATAGCGGACTCGTCATTTTCGCGGATGATGTCGTCAATGCCGGATGATCTGAACTGTGCAAGGTCCAGGTCAATGTTCAGGATACCTGACCGTTCAATGTCTATGCTGCCCGGAATGGAATATATCTTTTTGCCCGCATCTGTTCCATCGGAAACAAGAGACAGCTGTATTTTCAGTTCGCCTATGCTTTCAGGAGGAAGCACAATGCAGAAATCTTTCGGCTCTGAACTGAGTTTTACACCGCTTCCGCAGTTGAGTGTCAACACATTGCCTCCATCTTTCCCCATCATCCAGTCACTGGATGCCGATGCGCAGGACAGACTGCCGTACAGGTTCTTGTCGGCTTTAAGCTTTATTTCGTTGACATAAGCGTCTTTTTTCAACGAGCTTATCCTGAGCCTGCAGATGCCGCACAAGTTCTTGAACGACAGCTCTTTCGTGGTGGAAGATGCTGCCATCGGCATTGATCCGTTTCCGAATCCTGATTCGGAATATTCCTGAGTGCATTTAAGCGAAAGTACATGCTTTCCTGCGGCAAAGGAATATCCAGAGGCAGGGTAGAATGCCTGCCATTCATCTGCTTTCTTCGCTTTGGCATTTCCTGAAACGCTCTGGTCATACACGAATCTGGCGCTTCCTGCTCCCTCATCTTCCGTGACGAAGTAAGATGAGGCAGGGACTGAAGATGAAGAGGAGATGATGATTCTGTCTCCTTTTGACCAAAGCAGCGGATATTGTCCATCTTCAGTCCCGTTCCCCATAAATGTCTTGCATTCAGCGTGTTCCATGTGCGTGGCGATAAACTCCAGTTCATCGAATACATTAAGTCCTCCGGCCTCTTTATTGCAGGCGCAGCACACGGCGACTGAGAACAATAGAATAATCGGATAGCGGTCAATAGTCTTCATAGTATCAGAATTCATTGATGGTATTGTCTTCATTTGTTTCATTGATGGTGACATCCCCCGAAGTGAACAGATTCTCAGTGGCGTTTACTGAAAAATGCCCTCCGCTGTAGGATATGGCGTATGTGGTCAGTCTGCCTTTTTCCCACTTGTGGCCTTCAAGCGGAATGCTCCCTGTTTCAGAATCTCCGTTTTCCGTGACTGTTATGTTCAGACAGGCTTTGGAACCGCGTCCGAACTCCTGAGGCGGCAGTAGGAAAGCAAGTGAGGGATCAGACATCGTAAATGTCTTTTCAGAAGAAAGTCCGGTCCATTCTCCATTTTCAATATTGTATATACCGTCTCCTCGGATGCCGGACAGGGATATTCCAGTAATCGCAGCATCTTCGCTGAATGTTTCTCCCTTCCGGAATCGTATGGCGGTAAGTGTGTGGTTGAAAGCGAGTTGTACTGTTCCTTCTCTCTGCACGTCACTTGCCGCAAAAAGGTCAATCTGTTCCTCTGCCCTAGTTTTGGCTGAGAATTGCAGCGAAGGCGCCCCGCCTGCCGGGAACGGACTGATCCCATTGTCGGGTGAAGGGTATGGCGAAAACGCATAGAACCGTATGTCTGTGTCATTCATCCAGTAGAGGGGCGTAGAACTGCTCCATCCTCCATCGCTTTTCACTACTTTCATGTTCCACATATAGTCGGTACGTGCTGCGCCTTCTGTCCCGAGGCAGGCGGAAAGGCTGAAGTCGGCAGGACTTGCAGCATTCCCGGACGGTGACGGGGATTTGACGACGGAGGCTTTGAACCGTACCTGATCGTTTTCTGTCCGGAGGCTGTCCAGGACAGTGACGACTACCATTTCGGCAGCGCTCGCAGGTGCCCCGCCTTCAATATACAGGATGCCGCTTCCCGGTTTTTTCAGGTGCAGGGTTACTCCGTGTCCGTCTTTGTCCATAGTGTAGTCATAGATGCCACGGCTTTTGTCATATTCCAGTTCTTCTTCTCCAAATGACAGCCTTGACCCTTTCGGCTCTATCTCAGCCCATATATGCAGGTCAGAGCCGACTTTTCCTTCTACATAATTGCCAGGATGGAGATGTATGGACGCTTTTCCGTATGGTAAAAGACTGCTCTTGTCTATTCTCCAGCTGTCCTCCTCGAGACCGCTCCCTGAAGGGCTTACCCGTATATGGTAATGACAGTTCCGCTGGACATCGAAATCAGACGGGGAGTCTCCCAAATAAAACCTGTATTTAAGATATTCTCCAGGACCGGTGTACAATGAGTCTGAACGGTACTCTGCCTGAATCTCGATATATGAGCATAGTCCTGCCACAGCATCTGCCATATCCAGTACCTTGTCCTTCTCCGTCTTGGCCTCCGGAAGCAATCTGCCCTGCATGTTTTCAAGCATATACACGCTTACCTCACGGCTTACACCACCGCTCCTGTCAATGTTCAAGTCATCAGCCTCACCATAGCTTTTGCAATATCCTGATGCGAACACATCATTGCCCCCGCTGACCTTGCTTTGCGAGAACAGACAGGCAGATTTGGGGCAGCCGCCCACTTGTACGCTTTTGACATTGAACTTCACGTTCTTTCCAAGTCTGGTGCGGTCAATGCAGAGGGATACTTTCGCCATCATGCTCACGAGATTTATATCTATGTCATTGACCTTGTCGTCAATGTGCACAATGCCGCTTTCTCCCGTCATCGGCAGCCCTCTGCTGTATTCGTCCGGGTAGGACAGGTGGTAACGGTATTGCTTCAAGTCTTCTATCGAGCTGATACCGGTAATCCTGAACCCCAGATTCGCGCAGGCAAATACCCTGCAGTCGGTCTGCCCGATCCATGAAAAACTGTATCTGGCCTCACCTCCGTTCATATGCGAATCGATATAGGCTGACTCTTCAAGATGGCCTCCCGCATCGAAAATGAAGATGTTGAGGTCGGAAATCTTGACTTCATCCGGATCGTCCGTCCTTGTAGCAGGCGTGACGGCTATGTTCACCGACACCACTGTCGATGCCGGGGATATTTCTTTACGGCATCCGCAGAGCAGTGCCAATATCAGAACTGATAATATCTTCGCGTATCGCATGACTGTCAATATGTTATGGTCTTTTCATCCTTTATTGTCCAAGGCTTGACGCTGAACTTGCAATTCACTGTCGAGAGGTTTATCGCAATATCAGGTGAACTCACACCCCGTCGTGTCAATGTTATGTCGAATATGTAGTCTTTCCCTGCCTGGACGCCGGCACTCTCAGGCGTGTTGCACCATTGTCCCCTGTTGATTTCTATCGGGTACCAAGTCCGTTCTCCGTCCAATGTCCCTTCTATCACAAGCTTGGTGAAACCGGCCCCTAGGCCCTCGTGACTGATTCCATTCTGGTAGCAGAACAGTTCCGTCTCCGGGAACCGTACTGTCTCGCCGATGTTTCCCAATCTTCTGCTGCATATCAGATTTCCGAAAGTGAATCCGGCCGTGTCAGACGCTTCCAGTTTTCCTGCGTTCAATATGCTCTCGGGTATGGTCGGGGCTTTCCCACTCACCGGAAACCGCCCGCAGACATCAGTAAGATAGACACATACGTCTTCGAGAGACTTTCCCTCATACGGCCTTCCGTGAAAATCGCAGCTGATGCTGTTCAGCGTTATCCGGGCGAGCAGGGGAGTGAGTGCTATCTCACATTCCCTTTCATATCCTGCATTGACCCTGTTTTCAGCATACATCACTGGTGCGTCAGGGTTCTCTGACTTCAGCTCGGCATACAGATTCTGCAGGTCGTCATAGGCGAGCACTTTACGGTATTCCTCCGCGTTCAGCGGGGAATTGGCAATCGTTACCAGTATCTTTTTCCCTGCTCTCGAGGCGGATTCTGTCCTCCCGCTTCCGCCAAGTTCCGCCCGCATATAGGAATCAAGCTTCCTGAGTCTGTCATCGTTGAAATACAGTATGTCAATGTACCCTTTGACTGCCTTGTCTGTCCTGAATGTCAGTTCGGTTTTTTCCTCTCTGTCATTCCTCTCAGTCCCGGCAGTTTCAGGTGCAGTCGATGTGCAAGAATAAAAGACCGGCAACAAAAGCAAGGTTACGGCCAGAACGGCCGAAATATAGTAGATGGTCAAGTTAAAGGCGACAATATTATGAATATGCAGCCGGTCTTTTTTTATGTGATTTTTCATTTTCATGAGTTGCAGTTGTTATCGTTTCCGGCTGCAAATATATTAGGATGTTTTTTAAAAAATCACCATTTTATGCGTCTCAAATGCAGATTTTTACGATTCTTAAACTTTAAAATTTGTTTTAAATGCCTTTTTTCGATTGCAAATTTGTGACATAAAAACACAAAAAAGCGGCTGGACAGACGCCAGTCGCTTTCAAAAAATATTTTCAGGCTTGTTAACCGCCGAAATTGTCATAAAGAACATTCTCAGGAGGTACTCCGAGACTGTCGAGCAATGTGTTGACAGATTTGACCATCATAGGAGGTCCGCACATGAAGTATTTGATGTCTTCCGGTGTGTCATGCTCCTTGAGGTATGTCTCGTACATAACATTGTGTACGAAACCTGCAACATATTTTACTCCTGCTTCATCAGCTGCCGGATCCGGACGGTCGAGAGCCAGATGGAAGTGGAAGTTAGGGAACTCTTTCTCGATTTCAGCATAGTCCTCGAGGTAGAATGCCTCTTTCAGGCTACGCGCACCGTAGAAGAAGTTGACCTGCTTCTTGGTCTTGAGAGTCTTGAACAGGTGCATGATGTGGCTTCTGAGAGGAGCCATACCTGCGCCACCGCCGACAAATATATATTCCTGTGAATCAGGATCATCCTTAGGAAGAAGGAACTCTCCGAACGGACCGGAAATCATAACCTTGTCACCAGGGTGACGTGTGTAGATATATGAAGAACCGATACCTGGGTTTACAGGGAGGAGCTTGTTGCTTCCCTTAGGCGCTGTCCTGTCAAATGGAGGAGTTGCGATACGGACATTCAGTTTGATGATGTCGCCCTCAGCAGGATAAGAGGCCATAGAGTATGCTCTCATGGTCGGCTCAGGGTTCACGCACTTGAGGTCGAAGAACTTGTAGCGCTCCCAGTCTGCCTTGTACTCAGGATCTACGTCAATGTCGCTGAAATTGAATGTTCCCTGAGGAATATCAATCTGGATGTACTCTCCTGATTTGAAATCGAGGTGAACACCCTCAGGCAGCTTGACAGTGAATTCCTTGATGAAGGTAGCCACGTTGTGGTTGGAAATGACTTCGCACTCCACTTTCTTGACACTGAGCACTGACTCCGGAACCTCGATCTTGAGGTCTTCCTTGACCTTGACCTGGCAACCGAGTCTCCAGTTGTCCTTGATCTGTTTTCTGTTGAAGAATCCTGTTTCGGTAGGGAGGATGTTTCCGCCGCCTTCGAGGACTCTGACTTTGCACTGTCCGCAGTTGGCCTTGCCACCGCAGGCTGACGGGAGGAAAATCTTCTCTTCTGCAAGAGCGCCCATGAGCGAGTTGCCTGGAGCGACGTCGAGCACTTTGTTTCCTCCGTTGATGTCAATCTTGACTGTACCGCTTGGGGTCAGTTTTGTCTTGACCCACAGCAGCAGGACTACCAGAATCAGCGTAACCACTGTGATAGTTGCTACTGAGGCTATAATTGTAAGAGTAATTTCATTCATCTTTCAAGTCTCCTATTAAAGTGAAATACCCATAAATGTCATGAATGCCATGGCCATAAGACCTACGGTGATGAATGTGATACCGATACCCTTGAGAGGTGCAGGTACATTCGAGTATGACATCTTCTCTCTGATGGCGGCGAGTGTCACGATAGCGAGGAACCAGCCGATACCTGAGCCGAGAGCATAAACGGTTGCTTCACCGACATTGACGAAATCTTTCTGCTGCATGAAGAGCGCACCTCCGAGGATGGCGCAGTTCACTGCGATAAGAGGCAGGAAGATACCGAGCTCTGAGTAGAGTGTAGGAGCGAATTTCTCGACAACCATCTCTACGAGCTGCACGATAGCGGCGATGACCGCGATGAATGTGATGAAACTCAAGAAGCTGAGGTCAACGCTTGCGAGGCTTGGACTGAGCCAGTTCAATGCACCAGGGCTGAGCACGTAAGTGTTCAGGAGGTAGTTGATAGGCAATGTGACCAGAAGCACAAAGATAACAGCCGCACCAAGTCCGGAAGCTGTCTTCACGTTTTTCGATACTGCCAGGTATGAACACATACCGAGGAAGTATGCAAAAATCATATTGTCAACGAAAATTGACTTTACGAATAAGCTTATATATTCCATATTACTTGCGTGTTAGTTGTTATTTCTCCTGAAGATCTTTCTGGATGCTTCTCTGTACCCATACGATACATCCGAGCAGGATGAGTGCTACAGGAGGAAGAATCACAAGTCCGTTGTTCATATAACCTGCATCGTAGAAGCACTGCGGGATCACCCGGAATCCGAAGAGGGTTCCTGAACCGAGCAGCTCACGGAAGAATGCCACTATAAGAAGAATCATAGCGTATCCTGCTCCGTTTGCAAGACCGTCAAGGAGTGACGGGATAGGCTTGTTGCCGAGACCGAAAGCCTCGATACGTCCCATGACGATACAGTTTGTGATGATAAGTCCCACATATACAGAGAGTTGAGTCTCAATGCTGTATGCGTAAGCCTTGAGGAACTGGTCCACGAGAATTACCATCAGCGACACAACTACGAGCTGAACGATGATACGGACTCTGTTAGGAATGGAATTCCTCATCAGAGATACGATAAAGTTCGAAAGTGCTGTAACTACGATGACGGAAAGACCCATTACGAAGGCTCCCTTCATCTGTACGGTCACAGCCAATGAGGAACAGATACCGAGTACGAGGACAGTGATAGGATTGCCCTTGAAAATCGGATTCAATATTGTTTCTTTAAGTTTTGCGTTCATTTTATTTCCTCCTCATTATTTGGCGATTGCAAGTGAATCTGCTGAAACACAGAGTGAGTCAACTGCATTCTCCACCTCTGATGGCTGCACTGCATTGGCTGCGGCAGCTTTGAGGAACGGCTTGTAAGCCTGAAGCCAGTTGTCGATGGAAACTCCAAGTGCGTGGCTGGTGATGGAAGCGCCTGTGATGGCATCTACCGCATTCTCTTGGCCGGCAGGAGCCCCGCCTTTGACTACGCAAAATGCTTCTTCAGCCTCGAAGTCCACTTTCTTGCCTTCGAATTCTGCTCTGAATGAAGGATCGTCCTTGATCTTGGCACCAAGACCTGGTGTCTCGCTCGCATGGTCGAAATATGCTCCGCGAATCGTCTGATAATCCTCGTTGAGGGCAATGTAACCCCAGATCGGTCCCCAAAGACCTGCGCCATAGCAAGGGATTACGGTGACTTTCTGTCCGTCTTTCTCGAAAACGAAAACAGGCAGTTTCAAGTCTGCTTTGCCGCTCTTGAGAAGTTCCTTGACACGTTTGTCCTGAGCCTTGAGCTGGCTGGTGGTGTAGATTTCCTGCTTTGCAAGATCAAGTGTTCCGCACTCCTGACCCTCTGCATTGACAAGAACAGAAGATTTTGCGACAGCCTTGTAGGCGTCGATCTTCTGGTCATTGCTCATCGCGTCGAGCTCGCTCTTCTCGTATAACTTGCTGGCAGTCAGCATCTGGCTGATGGCGTCAGCTTTCACGTTGGCATCCTGCTTCGGCTTGAGAGTCTCAGAGACGAACGCAAGAACCGCAGCTACCACCACAACGACTACTGTCGTATAGATGACTGTATATATATTTCCGTTAGTATTCATACCTATTATATATATTATGCGATTTTAACTTTCTTGGCTCTTCTTGAGATCGCAGCGTCGGTGACGTAGTGGTCAATGAGCGGTGCAAATGTGTTCATCAGCAGGATTGCGAGCATCATGCCTTCTGCATATCCAGGGTTGAACAGTCTTACGGTAACGCAGAGAGCGCCGATAAGGAATCCGTAGATCCACTTGCCGCACTCAGTCTGTGCTGACGTTACAGGGTCTGTTGCCATGAATACTGTACCGAATGCGAATCCGCCCATAAGAAGCTGATAGTAAGCAGGAACGTCAGTAACTCCGAAGAAGTTTCCGAGCCAGCCCACGAAGAGAGCGCCGGCAACTGATGAAACCATAATCTTCCAGCTTGCTACACCTGTCCAGAGCAGAATGACTGCACCGATGAGGATGGCGATTACTGAGGTCTCACCTACAGAACCCGGAACAAGACCTGCGAACATATCCCAAGCTGACATTCCGTACTGTACACCTGCATTGTTCATTGCCTCGAGTCCGTCTGTCGCGAATGCAAGCGGGGTAGCGCCGGTAGCACCGTCAATGAGGCTTTCGCCGCCTTTCAATGATACCCATACGCTCGAGCCTGACATCTTGCTCGGATAAGCGAAGAACAGGAATGCACGGCAGAGCAATGCCGGATTCAAGAAGTTCATGCCGGTTCCGCCGAACACTTCCTTGCCGAACAATACGGCGAACGCAACTGCGATGGCAAGTGTCCAAAGCGGCACGTCCACTGGAACAATGAGAGGAATGAGCATACCTGAAACGAGGTATCCCTCATTGACTTCCTCATTTCTGATCTGCGCAGATGCGAACTCGATACCAAGTCCTACGATGTACGCTACAAGATAAAGAGGGAGCACTTTGAGGAATCCGTACCAGAAATTCTGGAACAGTCCGAAGCTCTGTCCTGTCGCAAGTCCGTGCTGGTAGCCGACGTTCCACATGCCGAAAAGAGCTGCCGGAATCAATGCGACTACTACGATGATCATGATTCTCTTCAGGTCAACGGCATCTCTGACGTGCGAACCTTTGCTTGTTACCGTTCCCGGAACACGGAGAAAAGTATCGAACGCGTCAATGCTGGAGTGAAGGAATCCAAATTTGCCGCCCCTTTCGAAAAGGCCCGGCTTCTGAGTTGTATTTTTTGATTCTTCCATAACTTCCGTCTGATTATGCCATTTCTTTAATCATAAGGTCAATGCCTTTTTCAATGATGGCCTGAATGTCATTCTTTGAAGGATCCACGTATTCGCAGAGAGCGAGATCCTCAGGAAGCACCTCATAGATTCCGAATTTTTCCATCTTGTCAATGTCGCCGGCGAGGCAGGCCTTGACCAAGAATACAGGGAAAATGTCCATAGGAAGCACTTTCTTGTAAACGTCTGACATTACGAATGCGCGAGGGCCGCCATTCGTGTTGGTGTCCATATCGTATGTCTTCTTAGGGCAGAGCCATGAGAAGTATGTATGGCTTGAACTGAATTTGCCGAATCTGAAAGGTTTGGCCCATCCGAGAACTTCTCTTTCAGTACCTTCGTGGAGAAGGGTGACCTGATTGTCGAAGAATCCGAGAGAACCGTTCTTGCCGACATTCTCGCCGGTGAGAACGTCACCGCTGACAAATCTCAGGTCATTGCCGGAGTTGTCATAGAAATCTTTCAGATCTGCCATGTTGATACCTGGAAGGGCATCTACATAAGCCGGCTCGATAGCCTTAGGACCTGTCACGGCAATCTTTCTGGCCATGTTGTACTTTCCTGTGTTGAAAAGCTTTCCGATGGCTGCAAGAAGAAGAAGTGAAACTGTCCATACGGTGTCTCCCTTCATGATAGGCGAGATGTGGCTAATCTGTACGCCGACGTTGCCTGCAGGGTGTTTGCCTGTGAAAACGTGCTGGATTACATTCTCTACCTTGTGAAGAGGAGTTCCGGAGTAGTTTTCTCTGCAGAGAGAGAAGTGGATTCCTCCGTCGGTCAGCTTGTTGAGCGCGTTCACACCCGTCTGGATGTTTGCGATTTCGTCTTTGAAAACGAATTCAGGCGCTGCTGCAAGAGGAGCTGTCGTGAATGCTGATACGAAGATTGCTTTAGGCTTTACAGCAGGATCTGCGAGAACGCCGTAAGGTCTCTGTACAAGAGATGGCCACAATCCGCTCTTCAGGAGAAGCGCCTTGATGTCCTCTGCCTGCATTTCTGCCGGTTTGTGGACACCGAAGTCAACAAATTCCTGCTGGGCATCGGCCTTGATCCTTACCTCAAGCAACTTTCTTTTTTCGCCTCTGACGATTTCCGCAACTGTTCCGCTTACCGGAGACGAGAAGAGGATGTCAGGGTTCTTTTTGTCTGCCAGAACAGGGGATCCTGCCAGAACCTTATCGCCTTCCTTTACAAGAAGTCTTGGTATAAGACCCTTGAAATCAGTAGGTTTTACAGCGATAACGTCCGGTACGATCGTCTTTCTGGTTTTCTGGACTGCTGTTCCTGAAATAGGAATGTTCAGTCCGCCTTTCAAATCGATGTTGTTTGACATTATAGGTAACCTTTAATAGTATTTCGGATTTCCGGCGCGAATATACTGAATTTTTTTCGTAATTTCGCCATTATTATGGAAAACAAAAGTGCTATATTGGAGGGGTTGGACGAACAGCAGAGAGCTGCAGTCTGCCAGACAGAGGGGCCGGTGCTCATAGTTGCCGGCGCAGGAGCAGGAAAAACGAGAGTGTTGACCGGCAGAATCGCCTATATTCTTGAAAACGGGGGAGAACCCGACAGGATATTGGCATTGACATTCACAAAGAAGGCTGCGGCTGAAATGAATGCCCGAATCGCGGCAATAGTGGGGGAGAAGAAGGCCCGGCGGCTCTACATGGGCACTTTCCATTCCGTGTTCATACGGTTTCTCAGGGAGTTTGCGGAAAGCCTCGGTTATCCGTCCTCATTCACCATCTATGATACAAGTGATTCCATCAGCGCCATAAAATCGTGCCTGAAGGAAATGAAACTTGATGACAAAGTCTATAAGCCGAAGGATGTGCTCAGTCGCATATCGATGGCCAAGAACAACCTGATAACGCCTCAGGCGTACAAGAAGGATGCACAGGCCATTATCAATGACACGCACGCCAAGAAGCCGGAAATCTGCAACATCTACGCCCGTTACGCCGAAAAATGCAGGCAGGCTGGGGTGATGGATTTCGACGATATCCTGCTGAATATGAACATCTTGTTCCGGGACAATCCGGAGGCTCTCGATTCCGTGGCGTCCCGCTTCGACTACATCCTTGTGGACGAGTATCAGGATACCAATGTGGCCCAGTACCTCATTCTCAAGAAACTCAGTCAGAAACACCACAACATCTGTGTGGTCGGTGATGATTCGCAGTCCATCTATGCGTTCCGTGGGGCCAAGATCGAGAATATCCTGAACTTTAGAAGGGATTATCCTGACTATAAGCTCTTTAGACTTGAGCGTAACTACAGATCCACTCAGGTAATCGTGGATGCTGCCAATTCCGTCATTGAGAATAATGAGTCAAGAATCCCGAAAACCTGTTTTTCAAAAGGTCCAGAAGGCGATCTGATACATCTCATAAAGGCTTATACCGAGCAGGAGGAGGCCGTGCTTATCGCGTCTTCCATCGTGTCCCGCATGGAAAAGGACCATTGTCAGTATCAGGACTTTGCGATATTGTACAGAACGAATTCCCAGTCTCGCGCGCTGGAGGAGGCGCTCAGAAAACGCAACCTGCCGTACATGATAGTCTCCGGCAATTCCTTCTTCGACCGTGCCGAGGTGAAGGACATGATGGCTTACCTGAAGCTTGCCGTCAATCCGAATGACGACGAGTCGTTCCGCAGAGTGCTGAACACGCCGGCCAGGGGAATCGGCTCCACCTCCGAGGGCGCTCTTGTCGATGTCGCCGCTGCTGCGGGAGTTTCATTGTTCAATGCCTGTGAACCGTCAATGCTTATGAAGGCCGGAATCAAGTCCGGAGCCGCAGGCAAGATAATGGAATTCAGGAATATGATTGCCAATGCCAATGCTTCTCTGGCGAAGGATGATGCTTTTCAGGTAGCATCCGCACTTTCTACAAGATGCGGCCTGTATGCGTCGTTCAAGATGGACAATTCGATCGAGAGCCAGTCCAGAGCGGCCAATATCGAAGAACTCCTGAACAGCGTTCAGGGCTTCGTGGAGGACAGGAAGAACCAGTATAAGGAGGAAATGCTTGCAGATGAGAATGTTGTGGATATCGAGTCCATTTCGGACAGCGACATTCCTTTGGTGACACTCGGCGATTTCCTGGAGGACATATCATTGCTCAGCGCTATCGATATGACGGATGATGAGTCGTCCAACAAGATAACCTTGATGACGGTGCATTCTTCCAAGGGCCTTGAGTTCCCTTATGTATATGTTGCCGGAATGGAGGAGAATATATTCCCGTCTGGAGGTTCGTTCTCGTCGCCGTCTGAGATTGAAGAGGAGCGAAGGCTGTTTTATGTGGCATTGACACGTGCTAAAGTGGCTGTAAATCTGTCATTTGCCTCTACCAGGATGAGAAACGGAAAGCATGAACAGAATGCGCCGAGCCGTTTCGTGCGTGAAATAAACACAAGGTATATTGACAATCCACTGCGCGAGGATGATGACTCCCGTGAAGACGGCATGCAGTCTTTCGGCGGATTCGGCTCCCGTTTCGGTTATGGCGCGAAGTTCTCCGGAGAGCGCAGAAGTTATGGCGCTTCATCGCAAAACCGTTCATATGGCACTTCTGGTCCAGTGAAAGTCATCAAGGAGAGCAGACCTCCTGTATCATCAGTGACCGGCAAGCCTCTGAAGCCTGTAACTTCGACTCCAAGTCCGCGCCCGGCTGCTCCGAGTCCGCGTTCATTCGATGCTGACTTTACCCCTGTCTCTGTCCTGGATATGAAAGTGGGGCAGCGGATCGAGCATAACCGTTTCGGTTTCGGCGTCATTAGACAGATATCCGGTACCGGAACCGATTTGAAGGCGAAGATCGCGTTCGACAATTTCGGAGAGAAGATTTTGCTGCTCAAGTATGCGAAAATCCGCCTTGTAAATGAGTAGAATGGATATTTAAAACTTTTTTTAAATGCCCGGCAGGAAAAATTAAAGATTTCTGCCGGGAAATTTTTACGTTTCTTAAATAAAATCGGAAAAATTTCACATACTTTAGCGGTCGCTTAAACTTATTGAATTATGCGACAACTATTGAAAATCAAATTTTTGGCAGTTCTGCTCCTGCCTGTGTTCACATTATGCAGGCGACTCGATGCTGAGACTGAGACAGGCTCCGGTTTTCTTGGTATTCATTTCTCTGAACAGGCATATGCCCTGACAAAAGCCACTGCGGAAAACTTGCCGGACACGTGTGATTTCTTGCTTAAAGTCACGGACGCCGGAGGAAAGGTCATATATGACGGCAAGTATGGCGACTCTTCCGAAAAGATTCTTGTGAAATCCGGAACTTACAATATCTCTGTGCGTTCCGCTGAATTTTCCAAGCCGTCATTCTCATCCCCACAATATGGAGATGACCAGTGTGTTGTGGCCCAGGAAGGGAAGACCGCACATGTCTATCTCGACTGTGATATGCAGAATGCGGGAATCCGACTGGTGATTTCGCCCGATTTCCTGAAATCTTATCCTGACGGCGTGCTCTTTCTGAAGTCTTCTGCCGGTAAGCTCATGTACGGTTACTCAGAAAAGAGGGTGGCCTATTTCCAGCCGGGAAATGTAACATTGGTCCTATATGACGGCGGGAAGGACAAGTCATTGACAACTAAAAAATTAAAACCTAAACAGGTGCTTGTCTTAAGCGTGCAGGCCCCATCTGCCGGAACCTCAGGCGCCGGCATCAGCATTGCCGTGGATACAGCTAAGGCTTGGGTGAGCGACAGATACGTCATCGGGGTCGGCTCCGGCAGCACACCCACCGGAGGAGCATATAAAGACGCATTGAGCGTTTCTCAGGCAAAATCCGAGTTGGATGCGAAAGGCGTGTGGGTATATGGCTATATTGTGGGAGGAGACTTGACTGCTTCATCCGTGTCATTCGACGAGCCGTTTGAATCTGAGTCCAATATAGCCATTGCCGGCAGGACCACTGTCTATGACAAGGAGTCCTGTATGTCAGTCCAATTGATGAAAGGCAAGGTCCGGGATGCATTGAACCTTGTTTCAAACCCATCAAACCTGAAAAGAAAAGTGTTTCTGAAGGGCGACATCGTGGAGTCGTATTTCGGTATTCCGGGTGTGAAGAACATTTCTGAATGCGTGATTGAGTAGGTAATCCATAAGTAACCTTCAAAAAATATTTGTAAACTTATGCGAGTTTACTATCTTTGCAGTCGCATCCGGAGAACGGCTGCAATGCGGAAATAGCTCAGCTGGTAGAGCGTTGG
>ULTU01050817.1_pt1 | contig 21509 bp, 21 predicted proteins | sample 1957861 | NCBI WGS metagenome assembly ULTU01 (sample SAMEA4835742, study PRJEB28245) | human gut metagenome | biome: gut microbiome; material: fecal sample | place: Denmark | collected 2008
ATTATGTAAGATTAGATTTGATTGGACTAAACAAAGACAAACAACAAGTTATGAAAGACGAAGATTACGACGAACTAATCAAAGTATATGAAGCCTTGACCGCTTTTGAAAAGGGTTATATGCAAAGAAAACTTGCAACCGCCCAAATCAAATTAGAAATCGCCAAAGTTTCACCCGATGGAGATACTATAGAATACTTTAATAGTTTGTTTGGCGAGTAATTAAAAAATTAATTTTGGTGGAAATTATGAAAAAAGTTGTAAAGAAAAAAGATTGTAAATTAAAAAAAGTTAATAAGGCAGGACTAATCGGGCTAATTGTTAGTGCAGGTCTTGTATTTGGCACTGGTTTTTGTGGGTTAAATGCACTAAGATGCCGTGCCAAAGAAGATAGATTTATAGAGAACTTCAAACAAACTGAGCAATATCAAATATATGTTGAACAAGAAAGGAACAAAGCCTATGCTCAGTATCTAAACGGCGAAATAGATAGAGATAGACTCAACTATTTGCTAACAAAAGAACCTGAAGTGGCCGAACTTATGTATGTTCTTATGAACTATGGCTCAAAAGAAGAGATTGATGAATATATGCAATTTTCTGTCGATTCTTTCAAGAATGAGGCTGGCGCTATTGCGTCAGGGGTGCTTGCATATGTGGTTACAACTGCAACAGCCGGAAATATTGGCAAAAATGGACTTATCAAAAAACCCAAAGAAGAAGAATTGGAGATGTAAAAAAAGCAAGCATACCGCTTGCTTTTTTTACTCACTAATCTCTTTTCTGACTGCGTTATTGATTACAACAACTTGGTCGGCTTTGTCTATCATTCGTTTGTCATGTGTTACAACCATAACAATGGCTTTCTTTTTTAGTTTGTTGATTTCTTTGAGAACAGTATTTGTATTTTCGGCATCAAGTTCGTTAGTTGGCTCATCAAAGATATAAACTTCTTTGTCTTGAATAAGTCCACGCAAAATACAAATTCTTTTTTTCTCACCACCGCTGAGTTTTTGCTCCAAATCTTCTTCGCAGTCTTCATTAAATCTTCTGTTAATGATTTTGTCCATTTTTAAGTTTGTAATAATTTGGCCTCTCTCAGTATTTGGTTTAACTTCGGGATAATAAACGTTGTCTTTGATGTTTCGATTGAGAATATATGGGGATTGCATTACAATTGACATTCTATCAATAAACGAATACATCGAATTTACCTTGTATTCATCATTAATTATTATATCCCCACTTACTCTTTCGGCAATCCCCGTCAATGCTCTTAGCGACGTAGTTTTTCCGCCACCGCTTTCGCCAGTTATGACTGTTAACTTGCCTTTTTCGATTGAGTAATTAATATTTTCAATTAGTGTGTCGTCGTCGTTACAAACGGTTACATTTTTGAGAGTAATTTTCTCAATTGGCTTTTCATAAGTATCGTGAACAGTATCCATTTCGGTCTTTTTGGTTGGTTTGAGTTCTTCGAGTCTTTCTATTTTGGTCATAAGTTGGGTAGATGAGTTTATAAACCAACCAAAGTTTTGAATAGGGCTAAATACTTTTTCAACATACGAAATTATTAGTACAATTGAACTAGCACTCACAATTCCCGATGCCACTTTGTTTGAGCAAATTAGTATAATTGAATAAGTTGCAAGCACGTCAATAAGTGCCATAACTATCCAATACATTTGCCAAATTTTAAATCTCTTTTTGCTTACTTTTTTGTAGTCGTCAATTTTTTCGTCTAAATTTTGGCCTTCTAACTTTTGAGACTTAAATATGTTGATGAGTGTTAGATTATGTAGTGTGTTTACCAAAAAGTTGGTTACACGCGAGTTGCATTTTTCCATTTGTTTGGTTACAGGGCTTTCTATCTTTTGTCTAATTAGAAATACGAAAGTAGTCAAAATTAAACCAACTAGCAAGATAGGAATTGCATAAACTTCAATTAAACAGATATAGATTGCTGATACAATGCTCGAAAACATGTTTGGCAAAATTGTATCATATAGGCAGTTCATTACCCAGTCAAAATCGGCAATACTATCATTAATTCGGTAAGTTGCATCTCCGACAGTCATACCAATATTTAAGTTTTTGCGAGGAGTGGTTGCCCATGAAAATCCTACTCCCTTGACTTTCATGTATAGTTTGAGTACAAATTTGTTTTTGAAATAGTGAAGCGAGGTGCTAAATGCATTGATTGAAAATACCACCAAAGCACATAAAATTATAAGTACCACTACATCAATTTGGCTTGGAATGTTTATTCCAAAAAATTGAGCCGGCTCGCCACCAATTAGAGATACTAGTATTGCAATTATTTGAGCAGGAACTAGCAGTAATACTCCCGAAAAAGCATACAAAAATGCAAGTAAGAAAAAGTATGCTTTTTCGCTCTTGTTCATGATTCCAAATGCAAATTGAAGTACACCAAATATACTTTTGTATCTTTTCTTTTTCATAAAAATTCTCCATTAAAATTATTTTTGGAAAATTCAAAAGAACCAAAGCGTTGCACTAGACAAAAAAATTACCCGCAAATAAGCAAGTAATTTTTTTGAATTTTTATTATAAACAAAAAAGCAAAACAATGATTACTTACAAATTTTCCTATTAAGTTGTGTGTTTTTTCTTGTAAAAATCATTATTTTTTGCCTCCTTAATGTATTTGATTTATTCAAGTTATCAAAGATGAAATTATCATCTTCACCTTTATTCTAGCAACATTATTTCGGTTCGTCAAGATATATTTACAAAGTTTTTTGCAAAATTTACCTATTTTTTTGTGTGATAAATAGTGTCTACTTGTTCCTTTCTAAATCGGCAACAAACTTGTCGCTTTCGCCATATAGTTTTTTGTCTAATTCTTTGAGAACAATATAAGGATTGCCTTTTGGCATTACACTAAGTTTTCCACTTGTTTCAAAAATTGCATATGCGACATTGTTTAAATCAAAGTAGCCTTTTTCTCTGCACATAGAAAGAATGTCGTTGACATCAAGTTTGCTATTTGTTTTTTGCCCATAAGTTTGGCAATAAAAAATAAATAAACCACACTCGCAGATGATAATATTAATAATTTGTAAATTTCGTTTATAGTCTAATAGTTTACACTTAAAAAAATATTATTCAATATCACAAAGTATTTTTAAATTTCGCTTGACAATCAAAGTTGGTGGGTGTAAAGTATATGTATCCATAAAGAGTGTGTTAGGGACAGCCCCGATGATCACACAGCAACCTAAATTCTAAGATTAAAGGTGCTAAAGGCTGACCGATGGGAGTTTTAAGATTTTTGTTTTTTTGCCCATTGGATACAATGGGATTTTTTGTTCCCTTTATGGATAATATCAAAGGGAGATTTTTTTTATGAATAATTTAAACGAAAGAAGAATAATTACAAGTGAGAGTGTTTGTATCGGACATCCAGACAAGACATGCGATACAATAGCAGATGCATTTTTGGACGAAGCGTTAAGACAAGACCCACAATCTCAAATGGCTGTGGAATGTGCCATAAAAGATAACAAACTATTTATCTATGGCGAAGCCACCACCAAAGCCCAAATAGATTACGAAAAGATTGCAAAAAAGGTTTTGAAAGACATAGGATATACTTGCGACTTTGAAATTATCAAAGAAATTAGCGAGCAGAGTGTTGACATAAATAACGCAGTAGTCAAGTCCGAACTTTGTGCAAATGACCAAGGAATGTGTTATGGCTATGCTACAAACGAAACTCAGGAATTTATGCCTATGCCAATTATTCTTGCACACAAACTTATGCAAAAGTACGACAAGTTTAGAAAAACCACTAGCGACTTTTTCGCAGATGCAAAGAGTCAAGTAAGTATTGAATATGTCAAAGATAAACCAGTTAGGATAGATACAGTTTTGGTGTCTGTTTCTCATAGTCCAAGTTTGGATTTGAAGACCATTCAAGATATTATCAAAACCCAAGTTATTGACCCCGTTTTGAACAACTACCAGTCAATGTTAGTAAACACCAAGTATATTATTAATCCAAGTGGAAAATTTACAATATGGGGAAGTTTTGGTGACTCGGGTTGTGTTGGCAGAAAAATTGTTGTGGACACTTATGGTGGGGTAGGTCGTGTAGGTGGCGGATGTTTTAGTAGCAAAAACTCCACAAAAGTAGATAGGTCGGGAGCATATTATGCTAGATTTGTTGCCAAAAATGTTGTTGCAAACGGACTAGCTGACAAATGCGAAATTCAAGTTTCTTATGGAATTGGACTAAGCAGGCCAGTTTCACTAAATATCGAGACCTTTGGAACAAACAAAGTCTCAATCGAAAGAATTTATGAGATTGTAAACAAAAACTTTGACTTTTCGCCAGCAAATATAATAAGTGAGTTGGATTTAAACAAGCCAATTTATCAAAATACCGCTTGTTTTGGGCATTTTGGAAGACCTGAATTTTCTTGGGAAAAAATTAAAAAAATAGTTTAATTTAAAATAAAAACTAGTATTGCCACTTTTATTATCATCAAAAAGTCAAGTATTTGAAAAAAGGCCAAAAAACCTATTGCAAGTTTAAGTTGTTTTATGTAAAATATATCTAAATACTTTAGTAATAGAATTCGGGGACTTAATGAAAAAAATTGTAAGAGATGTAATAAATAGTTCGCAATTTGAGATGTCAGACCAAAGAAAAGAACTCACTGCCAAACTAACAGCGTTTGCACTAGCATATGCGGGCGTTTTAGATGGTCAGTTTGGAAATATTTCTTTTAAAAACGAACTAGGTCACGGCGAAGGAACATCTCAAGGTCAGGATATCGAGATTGCAAAAAGATTTTTGCTAGATAGAGAGGACAAGGGGTTGGACATGTTGGCACTTTGGCACGAAATTGGACATGCACTAGATGATGCCAAAGCACAAAATAGTCCAACTTATGAAATTTATCAATCATATGATGCAAACGAAATTGGCTACTTTGTCAACCTTGTTCAGGAATTGCTTTTTAATAACCAAAGATACGACGATGGTGTTTTAATTTCGTCAATATGCGAAGAGTATTTAAATTCCAGATATGCTTTGTGTCCAAATGAACTTAGAGCAGACAAGTTTTCTTTTGCAGTCGCGGATTGTTTTGAAAACATCGGCAAACAGTTAAAATTAAATTACGACGAAAAAATTAAATTTAAAAAAATTCTTGAACAAATAGAGTACGAAAAAGATTTATTAAATTCTGCCCGTGAGAACTTTGAAAAAGTAGCAGACGAATATAAGGGGAAAGTTATTGGCTATTCAAGAGAAGTATTGACTAGACTTTTAAGCCCTGACCAGGACGGCAATAGGCCAATAGACAACTACGAAGACATCAAAAAAGTCAAGGTGTTAGTAGCATTATCGGTTGCATGTCGTCAAGTATTTAATGAGACACAAGTAAACATAATTTTGGATGAAATAATTGGACTATTTAATTGTTTCAAAAATACTTGTAGTGACCCAAATTGTAATATTACAGACAAGGAAATCAAGGGCTTGAAAAAACTCAGTATACGCCTGCTTGGTGCTTTTGAAAGTATAATTTTGGCATCGCCTATGGATTTGAGATTTTCGGATTGGAAGTTTGTGCAGGAAGAATTTGAATCTCAAGAAGTAGAGTTTATTTTGAGTGAACGCAAAAATGTTTTTGGCAAAGAAATGTAGCCAAAACTCTTGACATATACAAACCAATTATATAAAATATCTAGGTACAAAAAACTTGGCAATAACCAACTTTGACTAAATCAAATTTGTCTAATTTGCTTTAGCCTTAAGCAAAAAGATTGTTATCAAGCACTTTGGTATCTGGATATTTTAGTTGGTTGAAATAGTTATAGTATTCGTGGCGTGCTGGTGTGGCTTTAGTGACGCAACACATTAAAATAAGTTGCCAGTGGCAAGTTGTTAGCCAAAGCGGGAGATACTTTAGGTGTCGATGGTAAGAGCACCACCTTGGTAAAACAAAAACAGCACTTTTTAAACACTAAAAATCACCGCAAATTTTCATTAAAAAACAGCACATGCTGGTGTGGCTCAGCGGTAGAGCACCACCTTGGTAAGGTGGGGGTCACGGGTCCGATTCCCGTCACCAGCTCCATTTATGACAGGAAAATCCTGTCTTTTTTATTGTTCATTCGGGAATCGGACCAAGGTCCTCGCCCTGTCGGTCCCAGACCGCAACAAAGTTGCTCCCCGGCTTTGGCTAAAAACAGTGTACTACACTGTTTTTCTAACGCGTCGCCCCGTCACCAGCTCCATTATTAAAAACCCTTGAAACCCTAGTAAAATAGGCACTTTCAAGGGTTTTTCTTTTACAAAAAATTTTGCTTAATTTTAGGCTAAAAATACAAAACGCGAGTGTAAACTGCTACAAAAAGTGTAGTAAAATTGCATAAAAAAAGACCGAGAGTTTAATTTTCAAACTCTCGGTCTAATTCTCTCTAAAACTACCCAAAACTACTACATTAGGTACATTTAGGTACACGATTTTATTAATCAATGATATATTTATAATTTGTTCGTTGTTTCATTGTTTTCAATATTATATCTTGCCATAATAGATAATGCTTGATAATCTGATTTATTAATTACAGTTGATAACAAAATATTTTTATCCGCATCAAGTACTAAAATTTTATTTGCTGAACAATAGAAAATACTATCATAATCTTTTTCTGGAAATTTAGTTTTTAATACATTTGCAAAATCATTTATATTATACCTTATTGTGGGGTTATAGTTTACTAAAAATATTCCTATTTTATCAAATCCTTGTTCTTTATATGATTTTAATTTTGATATTTTTTTTGAGTATACATTGATTAAATTATTTTCTTCATCTTTATTGCTTTTTGATGGCCAGGTCATAACTCCAGGGAATGCTATGTTACAACCAGCATTTACCAAGTATTGCTTTGATTTTATTTTTTTATTTGGATTTACACTTTCGTCAATATAATTGAGAAAACTACCAGCGATAGCACCTTCAGCCTCTGAAACAACTGATGCGACTTCAATACCTAAAGATTTATCGGGCATTTGCAAGTCTGGTTTATCTAAGCATTGAAGTTTTGAATATTTATTTTCATCTATATATTCCAGTACTAATTTTGAGAATTGTTCATCATATTTCTTCCACAATTCTTTTTTCATTCCCGTTTCAAAGTTTATATTATAATATTTTTTATCTATTTCCATTACTTTTTCCTTACTATTAATCTATTATAACACATTTGATTAAAATGAACCACAATTAATATTTTACATTTCCATATCACTTTTACGTCTGCGTTTGCGTTCATGCAATTTTTCAAGTTTACGAAATTGGAGTTGGTTGTCAAATATTGTACAAAAACTAGACAGCAAGCATTTTGCCCATTTTATTCATCATATCTGTTTTGTAAGACATCATTGAATGGGTGTATCTTGTAAGAGTTACAACTGGATTTTTGTGTCCAAGAATTTCGGATAAAGTTTTAACGTCCATTCCCATTTCAATAGCACGAGTTGCGAAAGTGTGACGAAGTGAGTGAAAGTTTTTATAACTAACTCCAATTTTACTTAAAATTCTTTCATAAGTCCTTTGATAAGCCCTCGTTCCAACAATTCCGCCAGTGCGAGTTGATATAACATATTTTGAATTAGATGTTTTCTTAATTTTTTTCAAAATATCCAATAATGCTTTTGGGAGTGGTATAACCCTGCTTGAATTTTTTGTTTTAGGATTATCTATCACAATTTTAGGCACACCATTCTCTTTAATTCTGTAACTAGTTTTTGTAATGCTCATAATTCCTGTTTGAAAATCTATATCTTCCCAAGTGAGTGCCAATAGTTCTCCAAGTCTAATTCCAGTGTAAAGACAAATTACAATTCCAATGTAATTGCTTTTGTTTGATGCAAGACAATATTTTTCAATCTTTTCTTGTTCGTGTTTTTCAAAAGCTGTAACTGGTTTTTCGGTTGGGCTTGGCAACTTTATTTTCTTTATTTCATCTCTTTGCACTTTATCCAATGATTTAGCGAGTGCCATGCTACCTTTCAAAACATTAACAATTCCAATAACCGAGTTGTTAGCAAGTTTCCCGTTTGTGTTTAAGTTTCCGTTTTCAAGTTCACTCAAAACAAAGTCTTGAAAAATCTCTCCATTTAGGTCATCTAAATCATAATCCCCGAGTTTAGGACCCAAGTGCTTTTCTATGATGTATTTGTATCGGTCATAGGTTCGCAGTTTCACAGTGTGTTTTGTGTATTTTTCTAGCCATACACTTAGCCATTCTTTAAGTTTCATAATTTACTCCTTTTGAGCAAGCAAAAGTGCTTGCATTTTTATTTGCGAGAAAGGATTGATTATATCGCCAGATATAATCGTCTTTCCTCCTCATATATTTTAACTTGTAAAGGTTGCCCTTCTATCTTTATAATCAAAGAAAATAATGCTGTCGCATTGAAATTGCTACGCAATTTTTGCCAAGGCAAATTTTCTTGATTGAAATAAGGTCAGCCCTATGAAAATGCCACCTAATGGTGTCGCTTTCATCTTGCTTCCCATTATTATAAGGACATCTAAAGTTAAAAAATTAAGGGAGTAAATTCATATTTTGAAAATTTCTTAAAATTATTTTTGAAAAACACAATTAAAAGCCACCTACTCTTATAATAGTTATGTTAATTTTTGCCATTTAACCAAATAAAAGACATCTATTTTTACGAAAATGATAAATTTTAATACAATTTTCAAGAAAATATGTTATAATAAACTTGTTAAATAATCAAAAGAAGCCACTTATTATAAGAATAGAAGGTCTGTTTTAGTTTATATTAAACCACCTAAAATGATTGTCATAAGTGCTTAAAGGAGTCTTATGGCAACAAAATTGATGGATAATGCTAAAAGAAACAAAGCAGATGAATTTTATACTCAACTTAACGATATAGAACTTGAATTAAAACATTACAAAGAACAGTTTAAAGACAAAGTAGTGTTTTGTAATTGTGACGACCCATACGAAAGTAATTTCTTTAAATATTTTGCAATAAATTTCAATCATCTAGGATTAAAAAAATTAATTGCAACTTGTTATGACAACTCTCCTGTGGCATATACTCAAATGAACTTTTTTGGAGAAAATAAGTCTGTTGCTAATAAAAATCATCACCCTTATAAAATTGAAATAACCAAAGTTGAAGACTGTAATAATGATGGTGCTTTTGATTTGTCAGATGTTGATTATCTATTAAAAAATAAATCAAACACGATGACTCTGTTAAAAGAAAATGGAGATTTTCGTTCAGATGAATGTGTTGAATTATTAAAAGAATCTGACATAGTTGTAACAAATCCACCATTTTCGCTTTTCAGAGAATATGTTGAGCAACTTATAACTTATAATAAAAAATTTATAATTATAGGAAATGTCAATGCAATCTCTTATAAAGAAACCTTTAAGTTAATTAAAGATAATAAATTATGGTTAGGACAAAGCATTCATAGTGGAGATAGAGAGTTTCGAGTTCCAGACACATATCCATTAAAAGCGGCTGGTTTTCGTGTTGACGAAAAAGGTATAAAATATATACGTGTAAAAGGTGTAAGATGGTTTACAAATCTTGATTATAAAGAAAGACATGAAAATTTAATTTTATATAAGAACTATACATCAGATGAATATCCTTTTTATTGCAACTATAAAGCTATCAATGTAGATAAAACTACAGATATTCCATATGATTATTTTGGAGAAATAGGTGTACCTATAACCTTTCTTGACAAATATAATCCAGACCAATTTGAAATCATTGCTTTAGGAATAGTTGGAAGTATTAATTTTTCTTCTGAAAGAAAGATGGAAATTCTAAAAGACGGAAAGCCTACTGGAAAGTTTACTCTAAACGCAAAAGGAACGTTGTATAGGAAATACAATTCCGAAAAAGATAAAGTTCCTCCAGCATTTAAAGATGCAGAAACTGGTGAGTTATATTCAAGTATCTATGCAAGGATTATAATCAAAAGGAGAACAACAAATGAAAATTGAATTAAAAGAAATATTAATTAAAGATGTTGCCAAAAACTATGTTGATAGTGCTGAAGAAGGTGTTGTAGGATTTGATGGCAAATTGAATATTAGACCTAAATACCAAAGAGAATTTGTTTATGATGAGAAAAAGAGAAATGCAGTAATTGAAACAATTTTCAAAGGATTTCCTTTAAATGTTATGTATTGGGTTAAAAATGAAGATGGAACTTTTGAAGTTCTTGATGGTCAACAAAGAACAATCAGTTTTTGTCAATACATAAACGGAGACTTTTCTATAAACAACAAGTACTACCACAATCTTACTCAAACAGAAAAAGATAAAATAGACAACTATAAACTTATGATTTATTTTTGTGAAGGCAACGATAAAGAAAAACTTGATTGGTTTCAAATTATTAATATTGCAGGAGAAAAGCTTACTGAACAAGAACTTCGTAATGCTGTCTACACAGGTCCTTGGCTTACAAGTGCTAAATCTCATTTTAGTAAAAATAATTGCGCTGCATATCTTTTAGGAAAGGATTATGTCAATGGCACACCTATTAGACAAGAATATCTTGAAACAGCTTTGAAATGGATAAACAATGATAATGTTGAAGATTATATGTCTATTCATCAACATGACCCTAATGCCAATGAACTTTGGACATATTTTAGAAATGTTATTGAATGGGTAAAACTTACTTTTACAACTTATAGAAAAGAAATGAAAGGCATTAATTGGGGTTCATTGTATAATCAATTTAAGGATAAAACTTACGATACAGATAAACTAGAAGAAGAAATTAAAAAACTTATGATTGATGATGATGTTACAAATAAGAAAGGTATTTATTCTTATGTACTTACAAGAAATGAAAAATATCTAAATATTCGTATTTTTAGTGAACAACAAAAACGAAGTGCTTATGAAAAACAACAAGGCATTTGTCCAAACTGTCGTAAACACTTCGATATAAAAGAAATGGAAGCCGACCATATTACTCCTTGGCACGCAGGCGGACAAACTTCAACTGAAAATTGTCAAATGCTTTGCAGAGAATGTAATAGAAGAAAATCTGGAAAATAAAATTTAGACCACCTATTCTAACGATAGATGGTCTTTTTTACTGAATTTTATTAAATTTTTATGATATTTGTGCAAATTTTTAGCCATTTTACTATAAATTTGCGATTTTTTATTTGGCTAACTTTATTTTTTAATTACACCTATCGTTAGAATTGATGTTTAGTAATGTTTGAAATTTAGCCATCAATTATTTGCTCTTTTTTACTTAAAAGGAGCAACCTTTGAACGAATTTAAAGATGATAAAGTTGTGGCTTTTGCTGGTCATAGATACGAGTGGCATTGTATTGGCGTAGAAAACAAATTGTCCGAAGTTCTAGAAGATTTAATCAATAAAGGATACACTATCTTTTATGACGGACACTATGGCTCTTTTGATGAAAAGTGTGCACACGCAGTCTTACAATTAAAACATAAATATCCACACATCAAACTAATTCGCATTTTAACATATTATCATCACGACAAAGAAAAATATGATTTGCCATCTTGCTATGATGGTTCAATACTTCCAGAGATAGAAGAATTACATTACAAACAAAAAATCACAAAAAGAAACGAATGGATAATCGACCACTGCGACATTCTTGTTTGCCACATAGAAGAAACCTACAAAAGCGGAGCCTATCGCACTCTAAAATATGCTCAAAAACAAAACAAACCAATAATTTACATCTAACAAAAAAGAAGACTTTAATCAGTCTTCTTTTTTACCTATCAAAGTGTCTGCATCTTTAAATTCATCTAATTTTTTAATTATTCTTTCTTTTATATTTGTAAAATTAAGTTCTAAGTCTATTTTGGCTTCATTAGTTAATAAGCCTGTATGGGCGACCGCATCTCTTAATGGTTTAAATTTTTTTGAATGTAGCATAATGCCAGATGTTTCTGTTATCTCTTTTTTAGTAGCAATCGCCTTTGTAAGTTCACTCATTCCTGAATAGTATATTCCATCCGTTTTTTGTCTAATTTGATAGTCAATGCCTGCAATGTTTTTAGCATCATCCTCATCTTTTCTACAATTGTTTATTTTATTAATATTGACTTTGTTTTCTAAATTTAAGTACTTTATATAATCTCTCAACAAATTTTCAGCAACAAAGCAAGTTGCATAACTTTTTGCGTTATAAGCAGCTTCTATTTCGTCACAATTAACCCATTCTTGAACCAAATCCCTATTGCTTTTTGTTGATTCTATCTTTTGAGACTTCTTTTTATTTGTTGATTTTTTACAAGAAAATCCAAAATCATCTTTCAATATTGCTTGAACCATTTCTCTTGCTGGTCTATCTTTTTTAGTCAAAGCAGGACCTTCGGGGTCTCCTTTTTGTCTGTTTGAGACTCTGATTTTATCCCATTCATCCATTATACTTCTAAAAATTGTTTCTAGTTCTTTAATTAATTCTTGAAACCTTGAATCTGATGCAACTATACCTTCTCTACTACTGGTAAATATATCTTTATCAGAATCTAACAAATCGTAGTGGATTTGACCATAAGTATAACTTTCCACAATTCTCTTTGTAGGAAAATATTTAAGCAAATTCTTTTCTCTAACTCTTCCGTTAACAAATAAATCTAGCGTAACTTCGCCACCTTCCATACCACTCACTTTTAATGATTTTGGAGTATCTACTGTTGCAATAAATCCTGTTAATCCTTTTAATGATGATTGAATATTCTTAACAGATATCAATTGACCATCTTCATTTAATTGGATTTTCTGTGAAACTTCATTTTCAAAATTATTAATATTCCAAATCATTTGAGTTTTGGCAGTTAAATATCGTAAATCTTCAACTCCGACCTTTTCACCATTTACAAATATATTAAAATTCTTATCTAGCATAGCAAATTGAAAATACAAAGCAAGTGCTTTTTTTATGTTCTCAACTGAATTTATTGTATTGGCTTTCATTCCTAAAAATCGTATAGCAGTGCCGTGTTCCTTTGTCTTCAAATAGCAGGCCAGTTCATCTGAAAGTAGTTCCAAACTGTATTCTCCAACCTCCAAATTGCCCAATGCAATTTTTTCATCAAGGTCAGAATTATCAATTGTACCTCCTATAATTTCACTATTTTTATATTTTGAAGCTATCTCTACATAATCAGAGCATGACAATAATGCAAGTTTTCCAATCCCTTTTCGGCCTATAAATGGTCTGTGATAAAGTAGAGAATCTTTGCTCAAATCTCTCTTTGAATGTCCAACTCTTAAAAATTTATTTTGAAAATCTTTAGAAGTCATACCTATACCATCATCTATTATCAGCATTGATTTTTTTTCGCTATCAACAAAAATTTCAACCGTTGTAGCATCTGCATCCCAAGCATTTGAAATAGCTTCACCTAAAACGGTAATAAAATTTCTATACAGGTTTCTTCCTAAATGATTTAAAACACTTAAAGACATTTCAAATTTAAATTTATCCATATTTTCTCCTAAGTAAAAATATATTTCTTATTTTTTATAAAAATTGAGAATACTTTCGCCTATAATTTTGCCTAATTTTACAGGAACGGCATTACCAATTTCTTTTGCGATATCTTTTAATGCAAATTCTTTACCGGGTTCTGTAAATTGATAGTCAATAGGGAATGTTTGTATTAATGCACCTTCACGTAATGTTAAAGCTCTATCTTGTTCTGGGTGTCCATATCTTCCAGTTCCATAACAATAAAACTGTGTTGTCATAGTAGGTGCTATTTTATCCCATTCCATTCTACCATAAACGGATGTATATGTTTGACCACTATCTTTTTGATGACACGGACACCTTAATTCTTTTGGCCAATCTTTCCATGTGCCACCCGGCTTAGACATACGTATTCTTTGTAAATTTTTATCTGACAATCTTGCAGTTTGATGTAAAACATCAGAAGGGCAAATTTCTCCAGATTCTACTTTTGGGAGATTTCCAATGGTTTCCCTTACGGTGACATAATTATCTTTTGAATGTGTTTTGTCTAATAATTTTATATCGCCATTCTTTGAAGCTAAAAGTAAAAATCTTCTTCGATTTTGTGGAATGCCGTAGTCTGGGCAATATACAACTTTATAATCTATGGAATATCCATTATCTTTTAATATTTTTAAGAATTCCTCAAACACATAAGTTTCTCTAATTTTGGGAACATTTTCCATAGAAACAATATCGGGTTGAACATCTTTTACCAATCTTCCAAACTCCAAAAGTAAATCATATCTTTTATCGTTTTCTCTTTTTGTTTTCTCATTATTTTGATATTTAAAACTCATTTGTGAAAAAGGTTGACAAGGCGCACAACCTGCAAGTACTTTAATAGCATTTTTAGAATAACAATTTTTTATATCTTCCGCTGTAACTTTGCGTATATCTTTTTCATAAAACTTTGCTTTATTATTAAATTCATATGGGTACTTGCATGTTTTTTCAATATCAAATCCCGCTTTAACTTTTAATCCACTTTGTAGAAGTCCACAAGTTAATCCGCCGACCCCACAAAACAAATCAACTACCTCTATTTTCATATATCTCTCCAATTATTATAATAGCATCTTTTGTTAAATAATGTATTGATTTTATGTCATTTATTGTTATTTATTTGATATACCGAATTGCGATGGTGTAAACATTTCAATTTTCCCTTCATCGTTACATGAAAAGATGTAAAGATTTAATGTTTTTGCAATTTCTTTTGGTATTCTTCTTAATGCTACCTTTGCGGACATTTCACAAAGACCTAAACCATATTTATAAGCTCTGTTAGGTTCTCCTTTGCGAGCACCAGATTTTATCGTTCTACTTGTATTCATTCTTGTAATAATTTGACCAAGAGCATTTAACCAGCCTTCTTTATTTGCCGAATTAGCAGATTTTGAATATGATTTGCCTTTACATTCAATTATAAATCTTTCTCCATTTTTACTTCCACCAGTCATAACTATATCTGCACCATGTGAATGCAAGTCGGAAATCTTAGATTTTTCTTCATGCCAGTTGCCGTTTTGTTTGGCGACTAAAAATTCTTTTATCTTTTCAACAACAAATGTTTCAGTTATCTTTTGCTCCACATTATTTTCTCCTTTATTTATTTTAATCTTCCAACACAATCACATTCACTTTATGTGAATAGGTAGTGCAAGCGTCTATAGCTATCATATTTTTTGTTATGAAAGGTTCAAAATTGGCTTTATCTCCAAATTCTTCATATTTGTCTGGGTTTTGTTCGTGCCACAGTGCAGAACAATGCCAATGTCCACAAACTATTGTTTTGTTTGGTTCGTAGATTTCATATCTATACATCTCTACGGGGTTTGTCCAACGAGCCTTTTCCCAACATTCTTTTCTTGCTGTTCGCCAATTACTATCATACAAATAGCAATTTTCAATGATTGGTATCCAGCCGTGAACGAATATGTAATGCTTTGTTTCATAGTAATCAATACACATATCTAGAACTTCTTGAAGCCTCGTTTCTTTTGCTATCTTTTTAAGGTCAAATTCACTTATTTGCCATTCTGGATATAAGTCGACAATTGTTTGTGCTGTTCCATTACAAAGGTCGCCATAATTACTAGAATTTCTTTCAATCATTTGTTCCATCAAGTCTTCATGGTTGCCACGAATAAGAATTATTTTGTCTTTGTGTTGCAGAACAAAATTTATAATTTCTTTTGGCTGACTTCCTCTATCGAACAAATCGCCACAAAGGATTATTTTGTGTTCAGGGTTATTCAAGTCAAAACCTTTATCTTTCAAAGCATTTTGCCATTCATCAAAAAATCCGTGTATATCGCTTGAAACAAAATATTTCATTTTTTCTCCTAAATTAAATTTATGAATTTTAAAATCAATGCTAGTTGCTGGATTGTGTCTTCAAAATTTATATCTTTGGCATAACCAAACTGTGAAGAGTATGCTTGCCATAAAAAAATTAGATTTTCATCATTTGAAATCAAATCAATTGTTTCTTTTATGTCATTAAAGATAAATTCGGTTTTACGGATTTTGGCTGTATTTTTTAAAGCCAAAATTAAATTGTTTTTGTTTAAATCTTTCAAATACAATTTGCTAAGCATATAACAATCATAAAAATCTTTCATTCTTGTGGTTGTTATGTTTTTAGATAAAATACTCTCAATCTTTTCAGCAAGAATTGTTTCTATTGGATAGCAAGTAATATCAATTTTTCGTTTTTCAATTAACAAGTCATAGGAATATACAACTTCGCTTGGAGTAATGACATCACCAGTTGTAATATCAATTTGAATAATATTTTGAGTTCTATCTAGTTGACATTTTAATCTTGCTCTAAATCCGCTATACTCAAATTCTTCACGAATTGGTAAAACATCTAAAATTTCAAAAATAGTTCCATCATCAATTTTAATTTTAGAAATTTCTTCTAACGCATTTTTAATAAATATTTCGTTAAGTGGGAGATTTTTTATTGTTAAGTCCATATCTTTGGTCATTCTAAAATCAACGCCAACCATAGATGAAATTAAAATTCCGCCTTTCAAAACGAAGTTGTTCTTATATTTACTTAATGAAATTCTCTCTAAAAATCTCTCCATAAAAAATCTTGTTAAAAGAATTTGTGGGTTAAGATTATATTGTTTTGCCTTATTGTTAATTAAATCTTTCAATTGTTTTGATGTGTTCATTAAAGCAATACCTCCAACTTTTCTCTTAATTGTTTATCAACGCCAAGAACCTTTGCATATTTCATTAGTTTAACAGTGTCTTTGTTTGGTAGTTTTAAATAATTTTTCAATGCTTCTACTTGAACAAATTTATCTCCAACATACTTATCGCTAAACAAATCACAAATCGTTCTGTGAATATCGTGACATTTTACAATATTACCAAACATTGTTTTAATTGTTGTAATACCCAAATTATAGATATCATCATTTTCACGAACCAAAACCGTATTGTTGTGTGAAGCCTTTGCAAAGTAATTTAATGGTGTTGCTCCATAAATAATTTCAGTATCTCTTGTGGTAAGATTCCACAAATAAGCCGATGTAAAAGATGAAAACACAACCTTGGAGTAATTCATTTGATAAATATACAATAAATCTACAAACTTATCACTTTCAATATATATTCCACGAGCAACTTTTTCAAGTATTCCATCTTCAACAGCAAACTTTAAATAATCTTTTGCAATTTTATTCTGACTTAAATCTTTTGTAAACACATATCCATTATTTTGTTTTGCAAGTTCTAATAATTTGGTATAGTTTCTCATTTCACACCCCGTTGACTTTTACAACAATAATTTATCATATTTTGTTGCAAAAGTCAATAAATACATAAACATTTTCTATAAAGTTCACAAAAGTTTTAGGCAGTTTTATATAGTTTTAGAACACTTAATTTCACTAAATTTGTTAATTTAAGTGTAAAAAAGTGTAGTAAACTAAAATTTTACTACACTAATTGATTTTTTATATCTCAAATTCGCTTATTTTATGGGCGATTTAGGAGATAGAGCGAAACTCTTGGCTATCAGAACAGAGTTTTGGTAAAACAAAAACAGCACTTTTTAGGCACTAAATTTCACCGCAAAAATCAATCAAAAAACAGCATTTGCTGGTGTGGCTCAGCGGTAGAGCACCACCTTGGTAAGGTGGGGGTCACGGGTCCGATTCCCGTCACCAGCTCCATTAAACAAAAGTCGCTAAAACGCCGATAAATAAAGGCTTTTAGCGACTTTTTATTTGCAAATTTTTAGGGCACGACTCTCTTCAAAAAATACATTAGGTACACAAAATTGTCATTTTAGGTACACAAAAATTGCATAAAAAAAGACCGAAAATTGAGTTCATCAACTTTCGGTCTAATTCTCCCTAAAACTGCCCAAAACTACTACATTAGGTACATTTAGGTACACGATTTTTCTTTTCTATATTTTTTGCTGTTTTTAAAACCTTTTGGGGTAGTTTTGGAACTTCATTTATAATTATGGGTTTTATTTCAAAAGGTTTAATATCATAAGACCCCCTTGTAGAATCATTATGATTAATAAAACCGTATTTTAAATCATTATTGGTTATTATCATTATTCACCTCATTACTTATTATATGAAAATCCCATCCTTTTATGTTTCTGTTCGGCAGACAATTTATTTGCCCTTGCACTTTTTGACATATAAACTGCAATTCATCTTCATTCTTGCTAATAGCTCTTAAACTATCAACACAGCCAATAAATACACATATTTTAAATGTATTAGCAATTAATTGAGGGTTTTGTAAGAAAACACTATATTCGTTTAGTTCGTTTAACTCATTTTCAGGGACAAATGGTTTATTCGCTTTCATTTCTTCTTCAAATGATAACCAAACTTTCCACATTAATTGTTCTAGCTCTTCGTCCGGATATAAAACATTTAGTCCAATGTTTTTTGCTTCTTTTCTACTCACAGCATATCCATGGTGATAAAAGGAAGTCATTAATGATTTTGAGATTGTAGAAGCTTTGTTTGCATCCTTCATATGGTAGGATAAAAGTTTTTCACTTAAAGAAATAGATAGTTGACTACTTCTTTTTGCTGCACCTATTGAAATTGGTGAAATTTCATTGGATAACAGTTGAAAACTATTTGCTAATGCATTCTGGTCTGTTAACCCAACATCATCTTTCACAAACTTAAAATAATTTTTCAAATCTTCTGCAGCAAAACTTTTTGAAGCGACTTGCCCATTTTGTAATTTTTGAGTTAATACCATTTGTGGATCTACAGGCCCTAGGTTTGAAAAAGGATGCATTACAATTTCATCTGCCCCTAAAGACAAAAGAGTTGCGGCACTATATGCTACATAAGGAACTAATACATTTACTTTATTAAAACGTTCTCTCAAAATATTGATTATTCTTAACGAGCAAATCGGATCTCCGCCATTACTTATAATCATAAAATCTATATTTTTTTTATCTTTTGGTATCAAATCAATTTGTCTTATAATCTCAGTAATAGAGTCAATCCCCATTACAGCTCCGACTCCAGGTCTTACACTTGTAACATAAACTATTAATGGATTTCCTCTTTTTTTTTCAATTTTCTTGTATATTTCTCTTCTGTCCATTATTATCAATACCTCCTATATTTGATAGTATAACACATAATTTTAAAAATTGCATATCTTTGTGACAAAAATTCTACATTTCCATATCACTTTCGCGTTTGCGTTTACGTTCTTTGCGCTCTTCAAGAAGTTTTGTGAGAATTTCATCAAACTCATCATCGTCCATATCTGCAACGAAATTATCTGTTCTTTGGTCTAAAATTTCTTCTCTTTGTTTCTTTTCTAGTAACATTTGGTCTTCTTTTACCTTTTCATTAAATTTGTCAGTTGTTTGGCGGATATACTCGTTATCTACTGAGTTGTAAACCATAATTGTTGTTTTTACATCGCGATGGCCTAAAAGTTGTTGAATAACCTTTGGGTTCTCATTCATTTCAAAAAGCATGTTTGAGAATGTATGGCGAAGCCCGTGGAAGTGAATATTACATTTGGTTAATTGATGTCGTCTTTTCCAGCCATCAAAAAGTTTTCTACAGCCATAATATGTTCTAACACTTCCATCATCATTAGAGAAAATATAGGCCGTATTTGCCGTCAAATCGGCAGTAACTCTTGGATTGGATTCTGTCTATCCTTTTGCTTTTCACGCCATTCTTTAAGCGTTTCAACGATTATATCAGCAATAGGAATTTCTCTCACACTACATGCAGTTTTTGTGTCTCCAACAACTGTTAAACGACTTGTTACATTGCCTTCATTATCAAACTTTGGTATTGTTGTTATTGCCCGTTCTACTTTTAATGTTTTAGTTTCAAAATTTACATTTTGCCATTTCAGTGCAAGCGCCTCACCAATACGAAGCCCACCAAACATTAGACAAACACAAAGTGGCTTAATAAAATTGCCGTCATCTTTTGCGAGTGCTTCTAAAAATCTAACTCTTACTTCTGGCGTAAGCGCTTTGTATTTTTCGCTATTACCAACTTTATCATGTGCCCTAACTTTTACTTTGTTAACTGGATTTTGCGTTACCCATTTGTTGTCTATTGCATATTCAAAAAATTGTGACATTAAGTGTTTAATCTTTTTTATTGTATTTACACTATAATCCTTGTCTATCATATTATTAATTACTCTTTGAACAACATAAGTATCAATTTCATAAACTTTCATATTTCCGGCTTGTGGTTCAATATGTAATTTATAATTCTAATAATACCTTCAAAAGTTCTAGGTGTAACTGATGATTTTTTAAAAACCATCAGCCACTCTCCCATCAGTTCTCCAAATGTTCGTTTTTCAACTATCTCATAAGAATTACTTTTAATCCTTCCACTAATATCAAACATCTTTTTTGCGACGGTTGCTCTATTTTTTCCATATACAACCTTTTTAACTTGTCTACCTTTATCATCATATCCAACGGTTATACTTCCGACCCATAGCCCATCAGAACTTCTCTTGAAAATACTACCTTCATTATTATTTGTTCTAACCTTACTTATAACTTTATTTTTATTTATTGTTGGCTGTTTCTTCTTTCTAGGCATTTGGCACCTCCATTTGTCCATTATTTAATGTCAGCCAAGTAACAAAATTTAGCACACTTACAACTTGTCTTTTGCCAACTTTGGTTGTTGGAAAAGATTTGCTTCTGAGTAAATTCCTAACGTTATCTCTACCAAGACCTGTTATCTTAATTAGGTCTTCACAATCAAGAAAATCTTTATTGTATTTAGTTGAAATTCGGTCAACTTCCGATTGTATTAAGTTGTTTAAATTTAGATTTGTATTGTTTAAATTCATAGTTTAATATTCCTTTTGTTTGTAAAATTTTTTCTTTCTACAATCTCTTTCTAAATCTAAATTTATTAAAATCTATTCGCGTTGAGCGTAATAGAAGTGGTAGGTTACTACCATAAAAATAAAGTGGGTTTCACACTTGTAATTTGTTAAGGGAGATGACTCAAAAATGATGCTTTTTTATTTTTTAGCTGAATCGTAAAAATACCAGTATTTTAAAGACATTCAAGCACTTAAAAAGTCATTTTGAGCCAATCTCTTATCCTGCTCGTTAAAATAAACACCATTTTTCCTTTAAATTTCAATGCATAATTACATCTTTCATCACTTTTCATAATCCTTCATAATTTTAAAAATATTTTTATTTCTATTAGAACTTGCATAAGTGTTGACTTTGAAATAAGTATTAAAGTTATTTAATTAGTCCATATTTGCCCAATCCTCCTTTTGATGATAATTTACTGTCTACACTTTTTTCTTGTCATAATGACTTAATTTTGGCTTTATACCTCCTTTTATAAATTTCCCACAACAAAAAAAAGAAACCACAAATTGATTTCTTGATT